>OHLB01000289.1_pt1 | contig 32590 bp, 33 predicted proteins | sample 1569021 | NCBI WGS metagenome assembly OHLB01 (sample SAMEA3879592, study PRJEB24766) | human gut metagenome | biome: human-associated habitat; feature: feces | place: USA | collected 1985/1987 | reverse complement strand
ATTGAAATACGAACATATCTGAATAATTAAAATATTAACATATTATAATATTTAAGTATTGAAATATTATAATACTTAAATATTGAGGTAATGAACATATTGAAATATTAAAATACTTAAATTGGAGATGAGTTATATGGCAGTAAAAACAGAAGGCTTTAATGGAAAAGTAATTTCAGTTGTAAATACAAAAGGCGGGGCAGGGAAAACAACCATTGCAACGAATATCGCCTGCCGTGCAGCAATCGACGGTTATAAAGTGCTTTTAATTGATGCAGACGCAAGACAATGCTCTTCACTTAATTTCAGCAGCGTGAGGGCAGAAGACAGCTCACTTATCCAGTTTCCGGTAATGGGGCTGCCGACAACAGCCATACATCTGGAAATAAATAAATACAATAATATGTTTGACCTGATAGTAATTGACGCCGGCGCAGGCGACAGCGGCATAGTAAGGTCAGCAATACTGGCAGCAATTTACGGCATTCTTGTTATCCCGGTACAGCCGTCAACTTTTGATATCTGGGGAGCAGAAGATACCCTGAAAATATTAAATGAGGCCAGAATGATCGGTGACATAAAAACTTATCTCTTGCTTAACAGAGTGCTGCCGAACAAAAAGGCCATCATTTTAAAAGAAGCTAAAGAATCCTGCGAAGAAATTAAAGATGCATACAAAGTAGGCATATTCAATAACTGGCTTACGGATTATATAGACTTTAAAAACTCCATCGGGCTTGGAAAATGCGCGTATGAATACGCACCGAATAAAAAAGCGGCGCAGGAGTTTGAAAGCCTGTACAGTGAACTTCTGGAAAAACTGAACGAAAATAATGAAGATTAATTAAAGAAAAGAGGCAGACAAAATGGCTATTGGTAAAAGACCCAGCACAACTCCTAAGACAATCAACCTTGAAAGTCCGGAAGTGCAGAACTTTATTAACAGCGGCGTAGTAAACCCGGCGCCGCAGAAAGAAGAACCGGCAGTAATTATCGAAAATGTAAAAGAAGTACCGGAAGCAGAGGCTACAGAAAAACAGGAAGCAAAACGCGGCAGGAAAAAAAGTATTGAAGCAACTAATGTAAAATATTATAATCTTCCTATTCCGGAAGAATTATTTGAGGGAATAGAGGATTATATCTATAAAAACAGGAAGAAAAAGAAAGTAACAATCAGGGCTTTTATCGTGAACTGCATCAAAAAAGAACTGGAAAGGGAAAACTTAATTTAAAAAAGCAGAAAGGCAAGCCAAAAGCTTGAGCAGATATATGAAAAAATTTCTATATTTAATCATTATACTGGCGTTGGCATTTCCGGTCTATAATCTCTTAAGCAGCGGTAAAATAGCGACAGCTGAATTATTTGGTGTCGGCATCATCAGCTGCCTGGCAGCTTATATAGTTGCAGCACTAACGAGAAAAATAGAGCAGAGCAGAGATTATAAAAAATATCAGCAGGTACATGACAAATGGTATAAGCGCTTCGGTGAGTCATTTAAAAGAATGGGCATGCTGGGCATTCCATTTATGATAGGTATCAGCGCAGGTGCGTATAAGGCTGATGCCGCACAGTACAGTGAATCCTACATAGCTGTAATTGCGCTGATCATTACAGTTGAAGCAATTACAGGAGTAATGCTTTTCAGTCCGGGCTCATTTTTGCCAGCATTTTACAGCACTGCGGCAATAGCGCTCTTAATTATAATTAATTACCTTTTCCTTAATTCAGGTTTTGCACTTTATGCCATTGCCATACTTGGCGGATTCATAATATGGAAAAACAATCAGATAAAAGAATACATGATAAAAAATTAAAGCTTTCAGGGCAGCGTGCAGCTGCCCTTATTTTTTTGTCTGAAAATATTAATGGATGTTAATTGAGATATAAGAGGCAGCAGATAATTTGAAAATCAAAGACAATTAAAAAAGAGTAATGGTGCGCAGAGAAAAAATTCTCTGCGCTTTTTTTATGTCTACCTATAAAGTAGAAAACTCTACCTACGAAGAAGATACGAAAAATTCCAGAAATGGAATAATTTTTATAGAGGAAGCCGGTGGTCATTATGTTGAGAAAAAGAATTAAAAACTTAGGTGCCAAAATTCTGTATTTCAGGAAAAAACGGGGCTTAACCCAGGAACAGCTTGCTGAGAGAGTGGGAATAACAGCCAAATATTTATCAAGAATTGAAACAGGTAATTATCCGAACAGTGTTTCCCTGACAACGCTGATGTTAATTGCAGATAAGCTGAATGTGCATATCTGCGAACTGATGAAAGATATAGAAGATTAAGCTCAAAGGGACGGAGTAAGAATCTTTTTTGCCTTTAATAACTGAACTCTGGAGGTAAAAATGATTAAAAAAAGCAGATTTTTGAAAAAAATTACGGCGGGCAGCCTGGCTCTGCAGATTTTTGCAGTAAACAGTGCATATGCAGCACTTCCCTGGGAAGACCCACTGGATACAGTAGTAGAGAGCCTGACAGGCCCTGTTGCGCAGGGCGTTTCCATTATTGCCTGCGTGGTAATGGGCGGCCTTCTGGCATTTGGTGAACTGGGCGCGGTAGCCAAACGCGGCATCATGATACTGTTCGGTATAGCCATGGCGCTTTTTGCGTCTAATTTTATTACCGCTATTGGAGGTTAATGAAAGATGGCGTTTAGCAGTAAAGCTGATGATTACAAGTCGGCCAAGGAATTACCGGAGACGCCGTACAGCAAAGCCGGTGAAGTCTGGGACAGGCTGTTCGGTGCGGCAACGGTAAGGTTTAAAACCTGGCGCATGATTGCCTGCCTCAGTATGGCGCTTAATGTTACGTTAGCAGCCGGCATCAGCTATATAGCCGGCCGGAGCAGCATTGTGCCGTATATCGTGCAGGTGGATGCCAGATCAGGAGCAGTATTATCGGTTGAACGTGTGGATGCACGCAGCCAGGCGAATGAAACGGAAATAGAATATTTTCTCTGGAATGTAACGAGAAAAGCGCGCACGCTGCCGAAAGACCTTGTTATTTACAAGCAGAACTGGGAAGAAGTCTATGCCTATCTGGACCAGAGCTGCGCCAATAAAATGAATAACATGGCGATAGCCGAAAATTACCAGTCAAAAATCAGCAATAACTATACTACGATGCTGAAACTGAAAGGCTTTAACAAATACAGCGGGCAGGATAACACCTATCAGGTACGCTGGGAGGAAACGCTGTATGACGCAACCGGTAAGGTAATTTCCAGTTACAGCATGGAAGCCTTCTACACCATTGATTTTACGGCAGTTACCAGTGAGAATATCCACATTAATCCGCTGGGCATTCAGATTAAGGACTTTTCTGTTTCGCAGGAAAGATAAATCATAAACGAGGAACTGGTGATGAGATGAATTTTAAGCGATTACTTCAAGGTGCAGCCCTGGCCGCACTCATGACGGCAAATACGGCAGCTGCTGCGCCGGTGGCCGGCAATGCACCGGAGCCGGATTTTATAACGGATTCTTTTGATGCTGCTATCAGCGGCGCGGAAGTAGTTTTTCCGTTTCAATCCAACAAAATCTACACGGTATATGCCCAGAAAGGCTTTATTACCGATATCCGTATGCAGCCCGGTGAAAACATTACTTCCGTTTCCGCCGGTGATACAGAGCGCTGGGTAATAGATAAGGCGGCAGTGGGGCAGGGCTTTACGAAAGTGGAACACCTTTATGTAAAGCCGGTTTATACCGGTATCCGTACCAATATGGTCATTAACACCACGGTGCGTACCTATCAGCTGAACCTGGTAGCAGGTAATTTTTATAATCCCGTTGTGACCTGGCAGGTAGAAAAAAGCATTGCTGAAAGCAGCGGCTACAGCGGCGTTAGAAATTACGCAGCCATTGACCCGATGAAACTTAATTTCAACTATAAATTCAATAAGAAAGATCTGCCCTGGGCACCGGACAAAGTTTTTGATGACGGGCTTAAAACCTATATCAAAATGAAGCCGGAAGTTTTTTCCAATGTCATGCCGGCATTTTTCATCTTAGATGAAAATGATGATGTGGTGCTTACTAATTACAGGGTAATTAAGGGAACTTACATCATCGACCGTATTTTTGATAAAGCGCAGCTGGTGGTTGGCAAAGAACAGATAAGCATCAGAAGGAAAGATCAGTGATGGAAATATCAAAAAATTTGCGCAGGACTCTGGCCAGTTATATTGATCCTGATGAAAAAAGTGAAGCCCCAAGCGAGCAGCCGGGAGGGCAGCAGACCGCTGAAAGCCTGGACGGCGTAAAAAAAGCGAGAGTAAAGCCTTCTGGTGGGGGTTTAAAAAGGGCCCATATTATCGGGGGTGCGTGCTTTCTTTGTGCGTTAATTCTGTTCTGCCTGCTATATGGCGCAGGGGAAGAAGGCAGCCATATACAAAAGACTGCGGAAATAGAGACCCAGGCAGCGCAGCCCGGCAGCGGCAATCATTTAAGGAATGTGCCTGCCAACTATACTGATGAAGCCAAGATGGAGCAGAAGAAAAATACAAAAGAAGCGGCAAAAGAAGAAAAGAAACCCCGCGTTAGGGAAAAAGCAGTGCAGCCGCGCCCGGTGCTGCCGCGTCAGCCGGTAAGGCAGGAAAAGCCGCGCCTGACGCGGCAGCAGCAGGAAAAGATGGAAGAATACGAAGCCATGAAAAAGGCGTATCAAAGCCCGATCAGATTTGAATTAAAGGAGTGAGCAGAACGTGAAAAAGTTATTTTTAAACACAGCCGCAGCTGCAGCCCTTCTGCTCGCGTCCATCGGTGCGGCACAGGCAGCCGGTGAGGCTTTTGCCGGGCAGCCTGTAGTCGCGGAGCAGCAGGAGAGGCGCGTAACGCATGACCAGAACGGGCAGGCTGACAAGATTGGCTTTGTCAGCCAGGAAGTCAATGAAGATATGTATTCTTCCTATATGCTTGTAAGCCAGGTTACGCCGTATGAGGTTAAATCCGGCACGGTTATTCCGGGCGTCCTCATAACCGGCATGAACAGCGACCTGCCTGGTACCGTGATAGGGCAGGTCAGTGAAAACGTCTATGACAGCACTGAAGGCAAATATCTTTTAATTCCGCAGGGCACAAAGGTTATTGGCAAATATGACAGCCGTACAACCTTTGCGCAGGAGCGCGGGCTGGTAATCTGGCAGCGCCTTATTTTCCCCAATGGCAAATCCCTTATTCTGGAGAATCTGCAGGGCGCGGACCAGGCGGGCTATGCCGGTTTTCATGATATTGTCCATTCACATTACGGCCGCGTTCTCTGGTCAGCACTTCTCGGCGGACTGATAACCGGTGGCGTTGCCGTGGCAGCTGACGTGGAAGATAATGACAGCTTCCGGGGTGAAGCCGGCAGCCAGGCGGCCAGCAATATTTCAAGCGCTACAAACAGCATCGTCAACAAAAACCTTAATATTCAGCCGACCATTATTATTGAACCTGGCTACCAGTACAACATTATCGTAAACCGTGATTTAATTCTGGAGCCATACGTTGACTAAGCCTGATGTAGACGAAAAAACGCTTAAAAATATTACCCTGGTGCTTTTTTTAATAGCCGTTATTTGCGCAGCTTCCGCAGCAACGCAGTATACGGCGGCAAAGCTCGGCTATCAGGAAGCCCTGTACTGGAGCGTTTGGGATTTTGGCAGCTGGAAGCTCTATAACCCGTTTGCTGTTTTTGCCTGGAACGGTGACTACCGCAAGGATGCACCGGTACTTTTTATCAATGCGTACAGCATTTTCGGTATTTCTACGGTAGTGGCCACGATGATACTTGTTTTTGTCCGGCTGCTCTTTCATAAGAAAACAACGGATAATTACGGCTCGGCGCGCTTTGCCACGCGTTCTGAAATGGAAGCAGGACATCTCCTAGACGGCAGGGGCATTATTCTTGGCCTTACTGATGACGGCTATTACCTGCGTGATGATGATAAGACGCATGACTTTTTATGCGCGCCTACCCGCAGCGGTAAGGGCGTGGGCATTATCATACCAACGCTTTTATCCTGGCCGCATTCGGTGCTGGTGGTAGATGTTAAAGGGGAAAACTACGCCTTTACGGCAGGGCGCAGGAAGAAAATGGGACAGATTATTTTAAAATTTGACCCGACCAGCCTTAATTACATTGATGACAAAGGCCGATACAGCACGGAGCCTGAAGCAGTTGGCGTCAAGTTCAATCCGCTTGATGAAATCCGCATGGGTACGCCCCATGAAGTAAGGGACTGCCAGAATATCTGCCGCGTACTGGCCGACCCGACAGGCAAGGGCTACGAAGGCGCCAACGCACACTGGACCAGTAATGCCTCAGACCTGTTGTTCGCCCTAGTGCTGCATCTTAAATGGCTGAAGAAAAATGAGTCTGTCAATATTACTACGGTACTTGAATACATGGCATCGGACAGCCAGGGGCTGCAGCATTTGCTGAAAGATATTGTGGAAAGGGCAGATATTGACTTAAAGCACGATGACACAGGTGAAGTCCTGAAATTTACCAATGCTTCAAGTGACAGGCTGTATTTTCATCCGCGCGTTTATCAGATTTTTAATAAAATGGCCAGCACCCCGGAAAAAGAATTCGGGTCCATCAGGAGCACGCTGGAAACCGCGCTTTCCGTGTACCGTGACCCGATTGTCGCGGCCAATATGGCAAGCAGTGATTTTAAAATCCGTGACCTGATGAACAGCGACCGGCCGGTATCTTTATATCTTATTGTGCCGCCGTCAGACATAGACCGGCTGATGCCGTGCTTCCGCGTTATAGTGGAGATTTTATACAAGCGCAATACGGAAAAAATGGATTTTGACATTGAGGATAAAAAAACAAAGGCCAATAAGCACCGGCTTTTGATGCTGCTCGATGAATTTCCGCAGCTGGGCAAACTGGAAACTTTTGAAACGTCAATGGGCGTTATTGCAGGCTACGGTATTAAGGCCCTTATTATCTGCCAGTCCGTGATACAGATCAATAAAATCTATGGCAAGGACAACGGCATTATCTCCAACTGCGAAGTGCAGGTTTATTACGCGCCGAATGACCAGGAAACGGCGGAAATGCTTTCCAAAACGATTGGTGATGAAACTAGGGAGCAGAAAAGCCGTACCACCGGTACGGCGCTTATCAGCCTGGATAAATCGAGGACCTACAGTGAAATGGCGCGCAAGCTTATGACTCCCGATGAAATCCGCGGCATGGATGCTAAAAAAGAACTGATTGTCAAAAGCAAGATGCGCCCAATACTGGCTAATAAAATTACCTGGTATGACAATCCGGATTTTATGGACCTGGCAGCAGAACCCCCGGACAAATCCGATTCCATTCCGCAGCAGCTTACCGGCTGGTACAGGGAAAGTGGAGACAGGCTGAATGTTGCAGTGAAGCAGCTTAATGCCGTGCAGGTAGCAGAGATATTAAGTGAAGTGGAGGAATCAGGGCCGGTTGATGACACTGAACAGAGTTTAGATGCGTATGACATTGATGAAGATATGATGATGCCTGACGAAGAAGGGCAATAGATAGAACTTTAGCAAAACGTAAAGGGGCGGAAAAGATGCTGTTTAAGCAGATTAAGTATTTTATGGCCATTGCCGCTACCGGCAGCTTTTCAGAAGCTGCCGCGCAGTGTTTTATCTCGCAGTCAGCAGTTTCGCAGCAGATAACGGCGCTGGAAAGGGAACTTGATGCAGAGCTTTTTGAGCGCACGCCGCGCGGCGTAATCTTAACGGAAGCCGGGCGTTATCTTTATGAAAATGCCAGGGTGCTTCTGAAACAGGCTGAAAAATTAAAGACCGGCGTCCGGCAGGCTGACTGTAAATACCGGGACCGGTTTGTTGTAAGTTTTACCGCGGGCTGCCTGCCGGAAGAACTTTGCTGCGCGCTTGTAAGGTTTAAAACGCGGCATCCTGAGGTAACTCTCCATGTTTATGAAGCCGGTTTTGAGGCAGCGCTCGAAGCCCTTGAAAAAGGGCAGGCTGACATTCTGGTTACTGCGCATACTTTACCGGCAGGCCGTGAATTTACTGCTTTTAAAATCTCTTCCAGGCCCTGTTATGCGAAGCTGGGTGCTTTTGATGCTCCGGTTCAGCCGGAACTGGTAAGAGCAGAAGATTTGCTGGATTTGCCGTGCATCATAGTAGGCAGCGAAAATGAGCGCATGGCAGAAGAAAAGTTTTACCGGCAATGGCTGGGGCTTACAACTTACTTTCTTTTTGCCGGAAACTTGCAGGAAGCAGAACTTATGGCAGCTGCCGGCAATGGTTTTCTTATTACGGATAGGCAAACAGAGCTGCCGGGTCTTATAGCGGTGCCGCTGTATAAAGGAAAAAATCGGTTAATACAGAGCTGTTACCTGTATACCATGAATGAGAGCAATGCCTATGTCAAGGAATTTGCAGCTCTTTTACAAGAACTCTGCGGCATGCCGCAAATAGGTGAGGTGGAGGAAAAATGATGCAGGATAAGCTGAAAACCCAGCTGGAGAAACTAAGGGTACAGGCAGCCCAGAAAGAAGCCCGCTCGCTGGAAGCGGCCGAAAAGCTGAAAAGAATGCGTGAAGAACGCAGGGAACTGAATTCTGAAATCGCTGCCATTGAGCGCCGGGTGCGTAATCATCGTCTGATTGAAACCGGTGCGCTGGTTGAAAAAATTCTCGGCGAGAGTGTGGATAAGGGCATACTTGCCGGGCTTTTAGATAAATATAAAAATCTTTTTAACGGCAGCGGCGCGGCTTATGAAATAAAAATTGCCGGTGACACGCTCATCAGCCGTTGGGAAGAAGAAAGGAAAGCGGCAAAAACCAGGGGCCGCAGAAAGGCAGAAGAAGCTGATGACGATGGAAACGAGTAAAGAAAAAATAGAGCGCGCCGAAGCAACAGACCTCGGCGCAAAGATGCTGAAATCTTCGCTCGGTCTTATCCGTCCGTTCTTCGATGACCCGGAGGTGGTGGAGATTATGCTTAATCCGGATTGCCATTTATGGGTGGAGCGCATCGGACAGCCCTGCAAGGATACTGGCATTTTAATCAGCAGTGAAGAAAGCACGCGTGTTATCAAACTTGTCGCAACCTACTGCCATACGGTAGTAACGGAAAATAACCCGATACTATCCGCTGAACTGCCGAATTTCGGCAGCCGTTTTGAAGCGTTACTGCCTCCTGTTACCACGGCACCGGTATTTTCCATCCGTCAGCCGGCCAAAAAACTCTTTGACCTTCAGGACTATATCGATAAAGGCATTATGACGCCTCATCAGGTGGAAATAATCAAACAGGCCGTAAAGGACAGGAAGAATATCCTCTTTGTAGGCGGCACCGGCACCGGTAAAACCACGGCAACCAACGCCGTGCTTGATGAAATTGCCAAAACCGGCGACCGTATTCTGATACTTGAAGATACGCGCGAACTGCAGTGCAGCGCGCCTAATGTAGTGTTCCTGCGCACGCAGGATAACATCGGCATGACCAGGCTTTTAAAATCCACCATGCGCCTGCGCCCAGACCGCATCGTGGTAGGCGAAGTCCGTGACGGAGCCGCGCTGGCGCTTTTAAAGGCCTGGAATACCGGGCATCCGGGCGGCATATCCACGATACACGCGGATAACGCCTATGCCGCCCTTTTAAGGCTGGAAAGCCTGATACAGGAAGCAATACCGTCACCGCAGCCGCAGCTGATTGCGGAAGCCGTGGATATAGTCATTTATATTGAACGCGTGCATTTTTCCCGCAAGGTGAAGGAAATGGCGTTTGTTACTGGCTATAAGGACGGCGTTTATCAGCTGGAATACATAAAGGGGTGAGAGATTTGGAAGAAAAAGTTCCCGATGGCTATTATATTCCCGCGCATAAAAGCCTGCAGGAGGAAATACTCTGGGCCGGGGTGCCGCGCGAATTTATGATTTTAAACTTTACGCTTTGCATATCCATTGCCGTTATGCTGCGCATTTACCCGTTTTTCATCGTCAGCCTGCTTCTGCATTTCGCGGCGAAAAAGATGACGAAAAATGACCCGCAGTTTTTCAAGGCCATGGTAAGGCATCTTAATGAAAAGCGTTATTTCGATGTGTAAGGAGCAAACGCATCTATGTACGATTTAAAGTATTTTCATAAAAAATACCGCAGTGTTGACGATGAACTGTGCGATCACCTGCCGTGGGCGCTATTTGTTGCCCCCGGTGTAATTCTCAACAAGGACGGTTCATTTCAGAAAACCTTTGAGTTCCGCGGGCATGACCTTACAAGTTCCACGAAATTTGAAACGGCAGTTGCAGCAAGCAAGGTCAATAATATTTTAAAACGCCTTGGTGACGGCTGGGCGTTCTTCAGTGAAGCGCGCCGCTCCCGCAGCACGGCTTATCCTGAGAAGGACTACCCCGATACCATTACGCAGATGATGGAATGGGAACGGAAAAAATATTTTGCGGGCGGCACGCATTTTGAAAGCCGCTATTATGCAACCATTGTTTACCTGCCGCCAACGGACAGCTTTAACAGGCTGGTCGGGCATTTCATTGAAACGGAGCGATCGGCAGGGCTGCGTGAACATGAGCGCATCCAGGAGCAGCTGCGTAATTTTCTTATTACCTACCGCAGGATTTTTGATCTTTTTAATGACGTTATGTATGAGTGCCGCGAACTGACCGATGACGAAACACTGACCTACCTGCATGACTGCATCAGCGTTAAAAGGCTTAAAGTAAAAACTCCGGACATACCGGTATTTCTGGACAAATTAGTTGCAGACAGCCCATTAGTCGGCGGCACAACCATGACGCTGGGGCAGGAGCGCGATAAGCGTTATCTTGGCGTGGTTTCTATTACGGCGCCACCGGACAGGTACTATCCGGGCATTTTGGACGAATTAAACCGCTTGCCGATAGAGTACCGCTGGTGTACAAGGTATGTGGCATTGGATAAGGTAAACGCCCTTGAAAAACTGGACGTTACACGCCGCAACTGGTTTAGCAGTCGCAAGGGCTTCTGGGCTTTCATCAAGGAAGCGATTTTCCGCGCTGAAAGCGCCATCGTGGAAATTGCGGCTGTAGAGCGTTATAACGATACGCAGGCAGCCATTACGGAAGTCAGGGACGACATCTGCTCACTTGGCTATTACTGCAATACCTTTGTGGTCATGGAAAAAGACGAGGACAGACGTGATGATGCGGTAAGGGAGATAGAGCGTGTTTTAAATTCACGGGGCTATGTTACAAAGTATGAAGATTATAACGCGTGCAGTGCCTGGCTTGGCACGCTGCCGGGGCTTGTCCGCGCCAATATCCGCTGGCCGTTCATTACAAGCCTTGAATTATCTTATATGTTCCCTTTATCTGCCGTATGGGCAGGTGATGCCTGGAATAAACATCTTGCTGCACCCGCACTGATGCAGACGGAAACCACGGGCAGCACGCCGTTCAGGTTCAACCTGCATTACAACGATTTCGGCAATGCCATGATAATAGGCCCGATTGGCAGCGGCAAGTCCGTAATCTTAAATACAATAGAAATGCACTGCCGCGGCTATAAAAATGCCAAAGTGTATATCTTTGATAAGGGTGGCAGCTGCCGCGCGCCGACGGCAGGCGTAGGGGGCGTATTCTATGACCTTGGTGAAGCAGAAGGCGGCATAGCTTTTCAGCCGCTGCGCTATATCAATAGTGAAGATGAGCGTGTGTGGGCCAGCGAGTGGCTGCAGATGATATATGAACAGGAAGGCGTTCAGCTGACGCCGGAAGATAAGGCGCTTATATGGCAGGCGCTGCAGTCGTTGGCAAAATCTGCGGTGGAGCAGCGCACGATGAGCGGCTTTTATATGCTCGTGCAGAGCGGCAAGCTCCGCGAAGCAATAAGCCCGTTTGTAGATTATGTAGCCGGCGTTGTGGACGCCGGGCCTTACGGCGCACTCTTTGGGGCAACGGAAGATAAAATATCCGATAACTCGTGGCAGGCCTTTGAAATGGGCATTTTGATGGAAAAGAAAGCAGCTATCATGCCGGTTTTGCAATATCTGTTCCATGTTATTGAAAAACGCTGCCACGGCGAGCCTACCTTTATCTTCCTTGATGAGTGCTGGACATTCCTCAGTAATCCGCTTTTTGCGGCAAAGATTAAAGAATGGTTCAAAACCATGCGCAAAAATAACGTGTCGATAATCTTTGCCACGCAGAGCCTGACGGACGTCACGGAAAGCAATATCGCATCAGCAATTCTTGAAAGCTGCTATACAAGAATTTTCCTGCCCAATCCCAATGCGCTGACGCCGGATGCCGAAGCTGTTTATGCCAAATTTGGCCTTAACGATACGGAACGCAGCATCATTGCCGCGGCAACGCCGAAACGGCAGTATTATTTTAAATCCGTACTCGGCTGCCGCATATTTGAACTGGCGTTAAGCCAGTTCATGCTTGCTTACGTTGGCGCAGCAGGCAAAGAGGACCAGGCGGAAATAAGGCGCATCCAGCGTGAGCATCCGTATGAAGATTTCAATCTTTACTGGCTGAAATATAAAGGCCTTGAAGATAAGCTTGCCGATTACGAAGCGTGTCAGAAATAAAAGCAGGCATGGAAATGAATGCTGTTTTTAATAAAAAATAAACGAAAGGATGCTTCAAAATGAGTTTATTGAAAAAATTAAGAAACCAGAAACTGCAGAAGGCTGTAGCGGTAAGCGTGCTGGCATTGGGTTTTGGCATCAGCAATGATGTTTCTGCTTATAAGAATCCTTACAGTGATAATGCTGTTTATACCGGCAACAGTACCGTAGTTGTCGGCAGTGAAGCAGAAGCCCTTGAAAAGGCTGGCGCCACAGCTGTTGGTTATCAGGCATCTGCAAGCAATAGTGGTACAGCCGTAGGTGCATATTCAAATGCTAGCCAGGACGGTACAGCTGTCGGTTACCGTGCAAATGCATCAGGAACTGATTCGATAGCAATCGGAGATACAGTAAACGCTACAGCGATTATGAGTATTGCGCTGGGCTTTGATTCAGATGCTACTGAGGTCGGTGCAATAGTATTGGGTGCGCGTTCATCAGCAACTGCTGAAGATGCGATTGCCATAGGCAAGGATACAGAGGCAAACTATAACAGTGCGATTGCTGTTGGAGCGGATTCATTTGCAAATGCTGCTGGTAGTGTAGTCATTGGAACAAATGCGGGGATATCATCCAGCGGTGTTTCTTCAGTAGCAGTAGGAGGTTTTTCCCGTGCATATGGTACACATTCACTGGCTCTGGGTTCTGGTGCTGATTCATCTGCGGATTATTCTGTTGCTATTGGCAGTAATTCGGAGGCTTCAGAGGCCTATACTGTATCATTCGGCAGCGGTGAAACCAAACGGCGACTTGTAAATGTTGCTGCCGGTACTGCTCAGACAGATGCTGTTAATGTATCCCAGCTGATCTCCAAAGGCAGCTATAACGCCGAAACAAAGCAGCTTTCCCTGCAGTCCAACAGCGGCAGCAATGTACTCGTGGATTTGTCCGCGCTGCCTGAGGGCGGAGCAGCATATACCGCAGGTGACGGCATTCTTATTGCTGACTATGTTATCAGCGTTAAAAAAGACGGTGCGGTTACGGAAGGCAATACGGATGTTGTAACAGGGGGCACTGTTTATGATGCTGTTAAAAACAAAGCTGACATTACATATATTGATGCTGAACTTGCCAATAAAGCTGATACCGACCTCGGCAATATTACGGATGGCGGTAAAGGCGTTGTAGGGGATATTGCTAGAGACGCACTGGCTGATGACCTTAACGCCAAAGCTAACGTAAACGCGTCTAATGTAGCTGGTTTTACGGCAGAGTGGGGTGCGGCAATTGGTACCGGTATTGTTGCAGACGGCAACGGTCAGCTTGTAACAGGCGGCACGGTGTTTAATGCTGTCAAAGATAAAGCAGATATTACTTACGTTGATGCAGGCCTTTCAAATAAAGTTGACATTGACCTCGGCAATCTTACTGCCGGAGGGCAGTCTGTTATCCAGAACATTGCCAAAGGCAGCGTAAAGCTGGAAAACGGCACTAATACAACGGTCAGCAGCAGCGAAAATGAGGACGGTTCCTTAACTTATAAAGTCAATGTTGAAGGGAGCGGGCAGGCTGAAGCAGGCAATACCGGCCTTGTAAGCGGCGACACCCTCTACAATACTGTAAATAATATCAGCAATAATTTTACGGAAATTACCGATGACCTTAATGCGGAACTTGCTGCTAAAGCCAATGCCGATGCGTCAAACGTAGCTGGTTATACGGCAGAATGGGGCGCAGCCATCGGTACCGGCATTATTGAAGACGGCAACGGGCAGCTGGTAACCGGCGGTACGGTATTTAACGTCGTAAAAGATAAAGCAGATATTACTTACGTTGATAACGGGCTTTTAAGTAAAGCCGATGCAGATCTCGGTAATCTTACTGCCGGCGGGCAGTCCGTCATTCAGAACATTGCCAAAGGCAGCGTAAAACTGGAAAACGGCATTAACACCACGGTCAGCAGCACGGAAAACGAAGATGGTTCATTAACCTACAAAGTTAATGTTGAAGGCAGCGGCAAAGCCGAAGCAGGCAACACAGGCCTTGTTAGCGGCGATACACTGTATAACACCGTCAATGAAATTAATGAGAACATTACTAATGTTGCCGAAGGCATCAACGCTGATTTGGATAACAAAGCTGACGCAGATGCGTCCAATGTGGCTGACCATACGGCAGAATGGGGCGCAGCCATCGGTACAGGAAAAGTGGAAGCTGGCAACAGTGAACTTGTAAGCGGCGATACCGTTTACGAAGCCGTTAAAGACAAAGCCGATAAAGATTATGTGGATGAACAGCTTAACGGTAAAGCTGATGCAGACCTTGGCAATCTTACCGAAGACGGTAAAGATGTTATTAAAGATATTGCCCAGAATTCCGTCAAAGTTGAAGATGGTTTTAATACTACTGTGACCAGAACGGAAAACGAAGACGGCTCAGTAAGTTACGAGGTTAATGTTGAAGGCAGCGGGAAAGCCGAAGCAGGCAACACCGGGCTTATTAATGGTGACACTCTCTATAATACAGTCAATGAAATCAACGAAAACATTACTAATGTTACTGAAGGCATTAATGCAGAACTTGACGGTAAAGCTGACGCTGATGCGTCTAATGTGGCTGATCATACGGCAGAGTGGGGTGCTGCTATCGGTACAGGAAAAGTGGAAGCTGGCAACGGGGAACTTGTAACCGGTAATACCGTTTACGAAGCTGTTAAGGATAAAGCTGACGCCGATTTTGGCAATCTTACCGAAGACGGCAAAGACGTTATTGGTGATATTGCCAAAGATGCTTTGCAGGATGATTTGGACGGGAAAGCAAATACCGATGCTTCTAATATCGAAACGGATAAATGGGCAGACAAGCTCGGTACCGGCACGATTGCCGATGGAGATAAAAGCCTGGTAAACGGTGATACGGTGTATGACGCCATTAAAAATATGGGCGGCGGCCTTGTGATGAGTGATGGCAAGACAATTACGGTCGGTAAAAATGACGGTGCAGCCGTCATTGACGTTGCGAGACAGACTTCTGACGGCAGCACGGAAAACCGTGTCATTACCGGTGTTCAAACTGATAGTGAAGATATGTCATCTGCAGCGAATGTTGGTTATGTAAATCAGAGCGTAGGGCAGCTGGCAAATGACTTCAACCGCGGTTTATCTGAACTTGACAGCCAGATGAAAAAAGGCGTAGCCGGTGCAGCCGCCCTTGCGGCACTTAATCCGCTTGATTATGACCCGGAAAACAAACTCAATTTTGCTGCAGGCGTAGGCTCTTATAAAGGTGAAAATGCAACGGCGCTTGGCATGTTCTACCGTCCGAATGAGAATGTAATGTTCTCACTTGGTGGCGCATTCGGTAATGGTGAGAATATGTGGAACGCAGGCATAACTTTTAACCTTGATAAACCCAGCGCCTCTACATCTAAGGCGGCAATGGCGCGCGCCATTAAAACAATGGCTGCGGATAATGATGCCCTTGAAGCCAAAGCGGCCGAACAGGACGCTAAAATTGCTCAATTAACCGCGCAGGTTCAGGCGCTGCTCGAAGCGCAGGGCATTAATAAATAAAACGGTCAAAAAAATTCTGCTGATTAGAGCAAAATCAGCTTGTTTTTCGCCGGTTTTGGCAGTGTATTAAAAACCGGCGGCCGTTAAAAGGCAAGGACGGCATAGCCGCTTGTTTTATCCTTGCCTTTTAACGGCGTAAGCCAGGTTATAATGAACGCCCAAAAGCGGCAGAAAGGATTTCAAAATGTCTTTATTTGGTTTAGTTGAAAAAAAGAAAATAGCAGTGCTTGAAAAACAGGTTGCTGACCAGCAAAAGCTTATAGACCAGATGTTAAAACTAACAGAGCGCAGCATGGACGCTTATGCAAAAGCGCATAATGCGGCCAAAGAAGCACTGGCAATTGCTAAAAGCCTTTCAGAAAAATCTAACGATGATGAATAGGCAATAAAAAAACAGGCGCATTTGCGCCTGTTATAAAAGCATTTGTTTTTATTTGGTGAAATGATGAATGGTATCACCTGGTTTTGTTTCTGTTAATTTAGGCCTATTTTTATCGCTGCTATAAACTTTTTTACTTTCTGATTTTTCGGTAACAGTGGTTTCGGTTTTAGTAGCGGCAGCCGGTGCTTTAGCCGGTGCATTAGCGGAAGGTTCATCACTGCCGCAGCCAAAGGAGGCAAGGGCAGCTAAAAGGGTAGCAAGTACAAACAGTTTTTTCATAGCTAATCTTCTCTCTTTCTAGTAAAGTTTTCTTCTAAATAGTCAATTTGCGCGAAATCTTTGCTGATTTCTTCACAGCGTTCAATAAAGCCGGGGTCGTTAGCGGCTTTGTGCATAATATCTTCAAAGATTTCTTTTGTTATATTATAGCCTTCATAGTATTTCGGAAATGTTCTTATATCGTCAACTTCTTTTAAAGCTGTAAGAGTTTTATTGCTATATTGGTTATCCATATAACTCCTTTAAAATGCAATTTGCTTTAATTACCAATTATCTTCCATTAGCCAGGTTAATACATTAATTTTTTTAATACCTTTGTAGTTGGCTTCTGGGTCTTCATCAAGCGTTAAAAGTATTTTAGGATTATGGTCTTTAATCTTGTCAAGCGAAGCTAATTCACGCTTTAAGGTATTTTCATCACGTACAGTAGCGGCTACCTGGTAATAAATTTTGTCAGTGTCATTTGTTGCGATAAAATCTACTTCCAAATTGTCAATTTTGCCAACGTATACTTTATAGCCGCGGCGCAAAAGTTCCAGATAAACCACATTTTCCAAAATATGGCCTACATCGACAGCACTGCTGCCTAAAAGCATACTGCGCAGGGTAATATCAACAGCATAATATTTGGAGTTAGTTTTTAAAAGCTGCCGCCCACGGATATTATATCTTTTTGCTTCGTAAGTAATAAAACTTTCAGTTAATGCGCTAAGGTATTTTTCGATTGTGCGGGTATCAATTTTGCGTCCGTTGCTGGTTAAGGTATCAGCAATCTTTTTGGAAGACAGTTCATTGCCAATATTATCATAAACAAAACGTAATACGCTTTCCAGCAGCATCGTATCCGTTATATTTTTTCTTACCATTATGTCTTTTATAACGATAGTGTTATAAAGCCCGTCTAAATAAGTGTTTATATCACTAATTTCCTCTAAAGGCAAAGCACCAGGGAAGGAACTTCTCTCCAGATAAGTGCGGTACAGTTGCTGCAGATTGCTGGTGTTATATGCAGAGCAAAATTCTTTAAAAGATAGCGGCAGCATTTTAATTTCGATATATCTGCCGGATATATAGGTGGCAAGTTCGCTTGACAGCATATAGGCATTAGAGCCTGTAACATAAAGGTCAATATTGGGTCTTAAATTAAGGCTGTTAATTACAGCCGGCCATTCTTCAACATTTTGTATTTCATCTAAAAAAACGTATGTTTTTTCTGGATGCAAACGTTCTATAACGTATTCGTGCAAAGTTTCCGGATTTAATAATTTTCGGTAGGCAAAATCTTCAAAATTTATTTTCAATATCTGATTTTCCTGAATGCCATGCTCAAAAAGATATTTCTGGTAAATTTCCATAAGTGTTGACTTTCCGCATCGCCGGATACCGGTAATGATTTTTATTAAATCCTTATCTTTGAACGATATAAGTTTATCGAGATATTGCCTGCGTTCTATAAACTTTTTCATGGCTATCCTCCTTAATGACATTATAATCCAAAAAATTGCAAAAAACAACATGAAAACAACATGAAAACAACATTGCAATGCTGTTTTTAGAAAAAATATAACAAAATATTACATTGCAATGTGAATTCGAGGTGTAAAATGAAAAAATCTATTTTAATTATTGCTTTTGCTGCAGCTATGGCAGTAGTCCAATCTGGGTTTGCTCTTACTGTATATGACCCTACAAACCATACGGAAAACTTGGCAGCAAAACTTGAAGCCATTAAACAGACTGCGCATCAGGCGGAAATGGTGCAGAACGAGCTGAAACAGCTGGCAAAACTAAATCCTGCGTATCAGGATGAAACGCTGGCGCAGATACGTTCCAGTATTTCCAGTATCAATGACATTCGTAATTCCATTGATGCCATTGGTACGGATTTTAATTCGATGATGGAAGCCTTTGATGAAATAAGCCCGGATTATGAGGACTGGAACGGCGTGAGTGCCGAACAGTACGCACGGCAGATGGACAAGGTGCGTGACGCCTGGGATAAGGCTGTCAACCAGAGTATGCTTTCCGGTACGGTCGCAAGCCCTGATGAGCAGCAGCAGACGGCAGATGCAGTAACGCGGCTTGTGGAGGCTGCGCAGAACGCCAAAGGCACAACCGGGGCTGTGCAGGCTCTGGCGCAGCTTAACGCCATTCAGATAAACGAACTTCAAAAAATGCTTGCCATTACTGCCGATGCGCAGCGCACGCAGAATATGTACTTTAAACGCCAGATTGAAGCAGAAGAAGCCGGGCGCCGCAGGACGGAAATAATGATGGATAATTACGAAGCAAATTTAAAAGCTGATGTGACCATTAGCGGTGACGGCAGCGACATTCATCATTTCACGAGGTAAGCGCAGATGGACACAGGTATTTTGGACACAATGCTTGCTACCATAGCAGGGTTTACTACCGGTTCTTCGGGCACTATAACCGGCTATGCGACAAGCCTTTACGGCATCTTAATCCTGCTGGATTTTATTTTGGCAGTGCTTTTAAATCTTGGTGAAACAGACCATATCAAGCAGCTGGTAAGAAAGGTTTTATTCTATGGTTTCTGGATTTGGGTTATCCGTGAATGGGGAACGCTTTGCGATGTACTGCTTGACAGCCTGATGATTTCCGGTACAGCGATAGGCGGAGTAGATGCTTCTGTTTTAAAGACTCCTTCTAAACTTATTGATGTTGGTATAGGAATTGCTAAACCTTACATAGATTATGCTGCTGAAATGAGTTGGTTAGATATAACTATGTCACCTATAAACTGGTTAATGGCAGTCATAGGTTATGCAGGCGTAGTGCTAGCGTTTGGCATTTTGGCTTTACAGATTTTCATTACTTACGTTGAGTTTTATATCGCCAGTGCCCTGCTTTTAATCTTTATTCCGTGGGGCAGCTTTAAATACACCAGTTTCGTAGCGGAAAAAGCCATCGGTGCAGTAATAAGCTATGGTACAAAACTGATGATGTTGGGCGCAGTGTATGGATTATCAGCTGGGATTATAGATACTATGTCTATAACCTTTCAAGGTGAACCTGAACCAGGAAGTGTACTTGCATCAATGCTCGGACCTTTTGCTTTATGCCTGTTATGTTGGCAGGCACCGGGCATGGCAGCAGGCCTGATGACCGGCGCACCTACGCTTAGCGCAGGGACGGCAGCGGGTACGGCAGTTGCCGGGTTCGCTGGTGCCAGTGCCGGTGGCGCACTGGGCGCAGGCGTTGGCAGTATGGCAATGAGTGCCGGGAGCAGCGCGGCTAAAGCTGCAGCAGGTCTTGCAGGGGCTGTTACCGCAGGCGCAACGGCAGGTGGACCGGGAGCAGGCGGAGCAGCAGGTGCAGTTACTGGTGCGGCTGGTTTTGCGGCATCAGCATTTAAAAACGCAGCTTCCAATGCGGCGCAGGGTGTAACCAGCGCGTTTAACAGCGGTGCTGCTTCTGTAAATATGGGCGGCAGCAGTGGGTCAGCCGGTGCCAGTTCTGGCGTCAGCGCATCGGGCAGTCCGTCTGGTGATGCTTCGATGGGCGCGGCTTCAACAGGCGGCAGTGCTTCAGGAAGTGCTGGTTCAACTGCTACAGGCCAGACAACTGGTACATTCTCATCTGGCGCAGCACGAACAACAGCAGGTGCCGGGACAATGGGTGCAGGCAGTACGGGAAGTATAGCCGCAGGTTCAGGTGCGCAGATGGCATCCGGTTTTGCTAATACTTCTGCTGCAACAGGTGGCAGCAGCGCCAAAGCATCATCCGCATTTGCCGCAGGCAGTATGAATACAGGTTCTTCTACGGGCAGCGGAGCGTCACATTCCGGTGCATCAGCTGCCTTTCAGAGGGCAATAGATGAAACGAAACAGGCAGTGCCTCCTGAAGCAACGCCGCAGGGCGGTTTCAGTGTGCCGCTGCCTAAGGATGACGATTGACAGGGGGTTTTATACTTGGTAGCTACAAAAAAACGCAGTGCCGTTACAGCAGCACTTGCAGTGCTCCTGGCTTTGCCAATTACGGGCGAAGCGGCAGAGAGCACACCGAAGCCGGGGCCGTTTAAAGCAAGGGTAATTGAAATGCTTAAAGATAATCCGTTTTCTGAATACTGGGACGGTGCGGCAAGTGCGCCGGTGGACATCAGTGAAGTTGATATTACCTTTCAAGCAGAAAGTGCAGCCGAAAGCAGGAGCGTAGAAGCTGTGCAGCCAGCGGATGAGGATTTCCGGGAACCTGCTCCGGAAAGCATAACGGTTCCGGCAGAAATATGGCAGCCGGAAATAGTTATTGAAGAAGATGCATCTTTAGATTTATTTGATGATAATTCGGCTAATGAAAATGCCGCAGTTTATGAATACAGGCGCGGTGAAAGCTATGAGGTTTATGCCGCACCGGGTTTTATTTCGGATGTGCAGCTTAAACCGGGTGAGCAGATAACAGGCATTACGATAGGTGATGTAATTAGCTGGTCAGTGGAAACGCGTTTAGGTGCAGACAAGACCTGGCACGTTTATGTAAAACCGCTCCAGCTCGGTGTGGCAACAAATATGATTATTAATACCGACAGGCATTATTACAGCCTGCGTCTTATTGCGGACAGCGATTACAGCCCGGTGGTCAGCTGGACATATCCCGGTGAAGTAAGGGAAGAATACAATCCGCAGGGCATATCCATGGAAGTGGAAAGCGTGCAGGATATTAACTTCGACTATGATGTAACCGGCAAATACAACTGGACGCCGGAAACCGTGTTTGATGACGGAGTAAAAACCTATCTGCTGCTTCCTGAGGGAGCGGCAGCACGCCATACACCGGTTGTCTTTCAGAAAAGGGGAGGCCTCTTATTAAATCTTGATTACAGGCTGGTAAATAACACCATCATACTCGACAGGGTATGTGATGAAATTTATCTTGTCACATCGAACACTGACCGTGTGGTTATCAAAAACGAACACGCTGCAACGCCCTGGAATTATTAAAGCTAAGGAGCTGATTTGTATGAAAAAGGACGATTTTATAAGAAACATATGCGAAAAATGCGGCCTTACGCAGAAGGACGCTAACAAGTTTATTCAAGCTTTCACGGAAGCAGTCAGAGAAGCGGTAGCCGCCGGTAAAAAGGTGCAGCTTATCGGCTTTGGTGCATTTGAAAGCCGCAGGCGCGGTGAGCGCAAAGGGTATAATCCGGCAACCGGTACAGAAATAAAAATTTCGGCAGCGACCTTTCCTGTTTTTAGAGCAGGAAAGGCATTTAAAGATGCCGTTAATGCTGCGCATAAAGCTGCAAAGAATGCGGAAAAGAGGTAAGAGTAAATGACCATGCCTGAAGAATTTGCCCGTGATGAAGCCATGGCAATGGGCGCGTTCAGAGAAGAAGCCCTTTTGCTCGAAGATGTTTTAGAGGACCAGGAAATTCAGGAACGCATTGAGCGCGGGGAGGATATAACCGGTGGCTCAGACAACGAGTGATTACAGGAAACAGGTAACAGAACGCCTCATTGGTATGCTTGAAAGCGGTACTGCGCCGTGGCAGAAACCATGGGACGCAGGTGTTGCCGCGATGAACCGTCCGCATAATTTTAACGGCCGACCGTATCACGGCGTAAATGCCTTAATGCTCTGGTGTACGGCCATAGATAAAGGTTATGAAGATCCGCGCTGGCTTACCTTCAATCAGGTGCAAAAACTGGGCGGGTGCGTAAATAAGGGCGAAAAGGCGCAGCTTGTTGAATACTGGCAATGGGAAAAAGAAATTGAAAATCCTGATACCGGCGAGAAGGAAAAAGTGCCGCTGCCGCATCCAAAGGTGTTCCGCGCTATGGTTTTCAATGCCGACCAGTGCAGCGGATTGCCTCCGCTGGAGCGCCCTGTACAGCAATGGACGCCGCATGAAAGGGCTGACAGGATTGTCGAGGCAAACGGTGTGCAGGTAATGCACAGCAGCGGCGAGGGCGCATTTTATAGTCCCGGTGGCGATTATATCTGCCTGCCGCCGAAGGAAAGTTTTCCAACGGAAGATGCCTATTACTCAACGCTGCTGCATGAAGTTGGGCACAGTACCGGGCACCCGGCAAGGCTGAACCGCGAATTCAGCGGGCAGTTTGGTAGCGAAAATTACGCCAAAGAAGAACTGCGCGCAGAACTTGCATCAACCTTTTTATGCGGCGAACTCGGGATTGCTGCATCAGGCAGTGATGAGCAGCACGCTGCTTACGTTAAAAGCTGGGTAAGCGCATTAAGGAATGATTATAACGAGATATTCCGCGCGGCAGCAGACGCCGAAAAAATCTGCAATTACCTGTATGACCGTGAAAAGGAATACCTGAAGAACATGGAGCAAAATAAAGAGCTTTTAAGCGAGCGTCTGGAACAGGTGCAGCAGCCGGTCATGGATGATGACGGGCTGGTTGTTGTGCAAATGGCACAAACAGCCAAATTCCGCGGCAAGATAGCCATTTATTCAAATAATGCCGTTTATATGGGTGACAGCCGTAATTACTTTTACGGCACTTACGATAACGGCGATAATTCACTGGTATTTGTCAGCCGCAATTCGCTGGCATTCGACCTTGTTATCGGCCGTGATTATCCGGATAGCTTGCAGAAGCTCATGGAGAGGGGAAAAATTACAGCAGCTGATTTACAGGAAATGCACAGGTTAAATGCCAGGCTAATGGTAGCAACCGATGCACTGCAAACCGGGGAACTTAGTTTTAAAGGCGTTCCTTTTGATGAACATCAAAATATTATGCGGCGCATGGCGCCGGAAGAATTTGCTGAAAGCAAGGGGGTAAAAAATATGGATTATAAAGAAAAAATGGAGCAGATGCCTGCCAGTGATGCGCAGAAGGGTTTAATGGTCAGCCTTGATTGCAGATTTTTCGAAGATATTACCAAGGGTGAAGCTGACCGCGTTATTAAAGAGCAACTGGATAAAAGAGAAAAGCATCTTGCAAAAATGAATGAACCGGCAACAAAAAATCAGCTGCAAACGCTTAAAGATAATGACTGCACCTATGATAAAAAAATTACTGTCGGCGAAGCATCAAAAATGATTGGCCAGCTGCCCGCTACGGCAGAACAGAAGAAATACATGGATAAACTGAAAATCGAATATGCTGAGGATGTTACGAGAAATGGTGCGGTAAAACTGATTGAGAAAAAAATGCGCGAATTTGAGGAACGCGATAACCAGCCGGCAACGCAAAAGCAGCTTGCTGCGATGAAAGAGCGGGGGCTGGAACCTGCAGCTGATACAACTAAAGGTGAAGCAAGGGCAGCAATTTATTTAAGCCCGGCAACGGATAAACAGCTGAATTTCCTTAACATTAACAGAATTGATTATGATACGGAAAAAATCTGTTTTGGCCGTGCTGCCGCTATTATTTCCAAAATACAGGCTGAAAGAAGTAAGCCTGCCACTAGGGAGCAGCTGATGTATCTTGATGACCTCCGGCAGTCTTATGCAAAAGACATTACCAAAGGTGAAGCCTATAAGCTTATCCGCATTGCGCACGCTAAAATTGAAAAAGTTACTGATGAGCAGTTAAAACTCGCAGCAAAGCTGGAGATCAAAGTACCTGAAAACATAAAACGCAGTGAACTGGCGCAGCTTATTGATACCAAAATGAAAGAAAATGCCATAGCTAATTACGTTGCCAAAGAATCCGGCAAAGAAAATATCGAGGCTAAATACATGGAATTAGCCAAACAGCAATATGAGAAAACCAAAGATTTCAGTAAGACTGATGATAAGGCAATTGCCAAAGATTTGCTAAGCCAGGGATTTGATGCGAAGGCTGTAAAAAAAGTCATTATTCAAAAATCTCCTGTCAGCGCAGAATATGACTGCGCCAGCAGGTTAGTTGAAGCAGCAGCTAAAGAAGCAAAACCATTTCAAAAAGTAACGGAAGCTGAAATGGGAAGATGAATTTAAAAACCGTTTTAAAAGCATTGCTTGCTTTTAATATATTGTTTTTTCTATTTACTTTGCAAACTGCAGCAGCTGCCGAAATAACTTATCCTTTCGGCTGGCGTATAAATCCGGTTACGGGTGAAGACGAATTCCATACCGGTATTGATATCGCCTGCGAATACGGGACGCCAATCGGGGCCATGCTGCCGGGCAGGGTAGTATATGCAGCTGAATACGGCGGGTATGGCAACTGCGTTATTCTTGCACATGAAGGTGGGGATAACACGTTGTATGCCCATCTTTCCGAAATAACAGCTGTATATGATACCTGGGTAGAAGGTGGTGATGTAATTGGTTATGCCGGGTCTACCGGTTTTTCTACCGGACCGCATTTGCATCATGAATGGTGGCATAACGGAGAATATATGGACCCGTTATATCTGTGGAGGTAGTTTTGATGTTAAATTACATACAGTTTGGGTTAAATATGAAAGTAGCCCGTGTCCGGCAAAGGCTTACACAAAAATAGTTTGTTGATGAAATGACGGCTGCCGGCATAAAACTTACCGTGGATGCTGTTACTAAAATCGAATGCGGCGAGCGATCTGTTAATAATGATTTTATCCGTACTGCTGCAGAGGTTCTGTAATGCAGCATTCAGGAACTGACTGCTGTATCTGACAAGGAAGAGTCAACGGCGCAAAAACTGGTGGCCGCATTAAGAAATACAGCTGATTTGATGGAACAGGTTATTGCAGAAAAGTAAGAAATAATACTTTTTATTTATCTTCTCATGCAGTTGAATATATCTTCATTATTGTAAAAAGGAATGATTAACATGAAATTTAAAAGTCAAAAATTAAAAACAGCTATTATGATAAGCATTTTAGCTTTTAGTTTTGTTGGAAATGCGGAAGCAGTTGGTTATAGACCGCTTATTAGTTATGATTCGTTCCCGACTTCCCGACCAGGTGGATATGACTTTGGGGGGAATTATGATGCCGCAAATATTGATTTTTCCAGAGAATTTTATATTCAGGTTGACAGGAGTACAACTAATATAGCAGGTAATGATGACAGTGATGGACATGCCGGTGTAGTAACATCAACAAAATACTATTATTATACTCCAGTAGATAAAACTGTTTATTTTAGTGGAGGAAGCACAACTTTTAAAGCGGGAGAACTGTATTTAGTTGACATTCAAACGGAAACAGATACTGGATTGGATCCTGACATTGGTATTACTCATCTTGGAGAAGCCGAGTCTTTACTTTCTGGCGGAATTAGTGAAGATGAAGTAAAGGACTTAATTTCTAATGTTCAGGGCGACCAGACAGTAGAAGGTGACTCTAATATTAAAGGTGATGAAGTAGTGGAAGGCAACGAAACTGTAAAAGGTAACAGTTCCGTAGAAGGTGATAGTAATATAGGCGGTGACCAGAACGTTGCCGGCGATAGTACCATCGAAGGTAATTCTAATGTTAAAGGTGATGAAGTGGTAGACGGTAATGAAACTGTAATAGGGGATAGTTCTGTTGGTGGCGATATGAATGTAGGCTATGAAGGCGTAGACACTGACGGTGATGGAGCAATCGATCGTCCCGGCAACCTTGGTGTTGCAGGTGATTCTCACCTTACTGGCGATACGCAGGTAGGCAGCCGCGATGAAAACGGTAACGTAACGGATTATTCCGACTTTGACGTAACCGGTAATACCAACCTTGGTGGCGATACCGGCGTAGGCTTTGACGGTGTAGATGAAGATGGTGACGGTCAGCCCGACCGTTATGGGAATCTTGATGTTGCCGGTGATACTACCGTAGGTATTCGTGATGAAGAAGGTAATGTTGAAGAAGCATCCGACCTTGATGTAACCGGTAATTCCAATCTCGGTGGCGATACCAACATCGGTTATGACGGTGTAGATACTGATGGTGACGGCGTAGCTGACCGTCCCGGCCACCTTGATGTTGCAGGCGACTCTCACCTTACCGGCGATACCCAGGTAGGCAGCCGCGATGAAAACGGTAATGTAAAGGATTATTCCAACTTTGATGTAACCGGCAGTGCCAATGTTGGTGGAGATGCTTATGTTGGTTTTGACGGTGTTGATGCTGACGGTGACGGTACACCTGACCGTCCCGGCAATATGTATATTGCAGGCGACACCGTTATCGGCATACCTGGCATGCCCGGTGCAGAGTCCAATCTGCATGTAACCGGCAATACCACTATTGACCATGACCTCTATGTTGGTGGAGAAGGTCATTTCGATGGCAGCCTTTATGCGCCAGACATTATTTTCAACGGAGGTAAATCCCTAACAGGTGAAATCGACCGGCTGGATGGCCGCATTGATACTGCAGGAGCTAATGCGGCAGCACTAGCAGGTTTGCATCCTCTTGATTTTGATGAGGACCAGAAACTTAACTTTGCCGCCGCAGCAGGCAGCTATCAGGGAGCCAGCGCCATGGCACTTGGTATGTTTTACCGCCCGGATGACCGCACGATGTTCAATCTCGGCGGCACTTTCGGCAACAGTGAAAACATGGCAACACTCGGCATCAGCTTTGCGCTTGACGGCCCGAATGCTGTTAAACGCTCCAGCAAGAAAAAGATGCAGGAGCAGATTGTAATGCTCACCGCAGCCAATGCTGAAATGGCAGAGGAGAATGCTCAAATGCAGGCTGAACTTGCCGAACTGAAGGCAATGGTTATGGAAATGAAAGCAGAACAGGCTGCCTAAAGCAACCGGCATTTACTAACATGAAATAAGCAGCTGTTAATTGTGACAGCTGCTTATTTTCCAAAAATATGCTGCTTTAAATTTTTTTAATGCGAACTATATTAGTTTGTGTTGGTAAATAAAACAATATCAGCACAAATAAGAAAGCCTGAAAGGATTTTACCCATGAAACGCTTATTTATATGTGAAAAACCGTCTTTGGCTGAAGCTGTGGCTCATTTTTTAGGCTCTGCAGCAAAAAAAGAAGGTTTCTATGAAGCGGGAGATAATTTTGTCGCCTGGCTGCAGGGACATATTCTGGCGCAGAAAATGCCTGAAGATTATGACCCAAATTTAAAAAAGTATTCTTACGATACTTTGCCCATAATTCCGGAGGTCTGGGAAAAAGAAGTAAAACCTGACGGAAATTATCCCAGGATTTATAAAACCGTTACGCAGCTTTTGAAGGAAGCTGATGAAGTGGTCAACGTAGGCGACCCTGACCGCGAAGGCCAGCTGCTTGTTGATGAGGTTCTGGAACTTGCCGGTAATAAACTGCCGGTAAAACGCCTGTATATCAACGCCATGGACGATGTTACCATCAAGCGTGCTTTTGAAGGCATGACAGATAATGCGGTTGCCCACAATACTTACCTTGCAGCACTCGGCCGTGAGCGTACTGACTGGCTTTTTGGCATTAACGCCAGCAGAAAATACACACTCGACGCCGGAACTACCATTAAAGTAGGCCGCGTTAAAGTGCCGATGCTCGCTCTTGTTGCCCGCAGGAATGATGAAATAGATAATTTCAAATCTGTTAAGTATTATAATGTACGCGCACTGTTCCGGCTTGAAACAAGCCTGCCGTTTGAAACGATGTGGCAGATACCGGAAAATACAGAGGGTATGGACAGCGAAGGACGACTGCTTGATGTTATCCCTGCCCGCGCCTGCGTACAGAAAATTACCGGTAAGACCGGCATTGTAAAAGCCGTTGTTACGGAAAAAGGCACGGCTGCGCCGCCTTTGCCGTACAGCCTTTCCACGCTTCAGCGAGCGGCTGAACCTGCTTACGGTTTTGACCCTGCCAGAACACTGGAACTGGCCCAGGCACTCTATGAAAAGAAACTTACCACTTATCCGCGCAGTGACAGCAATTACCTGCCGGAAAGCCAGCAAGCTGACGTCGCAGTGATTATTGAGAATTTAAAATTAACCGGCAGCGAAGAACTGAAAAAATATGCCGACGGTGCAGACAGCGCGCTTAAATCCAAAGCCTTTAATACAAAAAAAGTATCAGCGCATCATGCCCTGATACCTACCATGGAAAAAATTGACCTTAATTCCCTGCCGGAAGATGAGCAGAAACTCTATACGCTGATAGCAAAGCGTTATCTCCTGCAATTTTATCCGGTACAGGAATTTGAAGCGACAAAGGCGGAAATAGAGTGCGAAGGTGAAACCTTCCTGGCGCGAGGTAAGGTAATTATCAAAAATGGCTGGAAAGACATTGATACCGGTAGCGGTGAAAAAAACGAAGAAGATATAAAGCAGCTTCCTGCGCTGCATGAAGGCGATGCGGTAAATCTTACTATTGCCAATATTCTTGAAAGAAATACCACGCCACCGGCCCGCTTTACGCAGAGCACGCTGATTGCGGCACTAACTAACGCGCATAAATTTGTTAAAAATCCTGACCTGCGTGAAACAGTAAAGGAAATCAAGGGCATCGGCACGGAGGCGACACGCAGCACGATTATCAGGCAGCTCATCGAAGCCGATATGCTCATTGAAAAAGCTGTTAAAAAGAAAGTAGAACTGTATGTGTCTGAAAGCGTTAAGGAACTGCTTGCCTGCCTGCCGGACGAAGTTACCTATCCTGATATGACGGCACTGATGGAACTGGAACTTGATAAAATCGAAGCAGGTAATTTAACGCTTGATGACTATATGCAAGGCCAGGAGGATTATATAAGGCAGATTATTGACCTGCCCAGTAAATTTACGCCTGTTGCGCGCAAAAATGATTATCCGGCGTGCCCGGTATGCGGCAGCGGCAAGTTATATCCGCATGAAGGCAAATTCGGCAAATTCTGGAGTTGCAGTAATTATAAAAATGGTTGTAAGGCAACTTTTTCAGATTGCAACGGCAAACCTGTTATTGAAAAATGCCCCGTATGCGGCAAGGGTTATTTGCAGAAACGCAATGGCAAGAATGGTGATTTCTGGAACTGCAGCGAATACAGTAATGGCTGCCAGGCAGCATTTTCTGATGTTAAAGGCAAGCCCGTCATCAGACTCTGCCCGGAATGTAAGAAAGGTTATCTGCAAAAGCGCAGCGGCTGGAACGGAGATTTTTACGGCTGCAGCAATTATCCTGAATGTAAGGCAACTTTTGAAAGCGGCAAAAACGGTTTGCCGGTATTAAAACGGAAAGGCGGTAAGTGACTATGAATAAGATTTGTGTAAGCGGGCGTTTAGTTAAAGACCCGGTTGTGCGTTATACTCCTAAAGGCAGGATAGTCTGCCAGTTTACGCTGGCCGTGCAGAGGGAATACAAAAACAGCGATGGAAAATATGATGCTGATTTTCTGCCGGTTGTGCTCTGGAGCAGTTCGGCCGAAGTGGCCGGCAATAATCTTGCCAAAGGCAATAAAATCCTTGTTGAGGGACGTATTCAGACCCGCTCTTATGTGGACAAGCAGAACGTAAAGCGCTGGGTAACAGAACTTGTCGGCAGGCATTTTGAATATATGTTCTCCAATCCGGCTGCACTTGCTGATAAGTATGCGGAAGATGTAGAAAATCCGTTTGAAAATATTCCGATGCCGGATATTGACAATATGACGTTTTAAAGGAAAAGACTATGGATAAATATGATTTTAACCGTGAAAAGCTGATAAATTTATTTGATATTGATTTAATACCGGAAAAATTTATACAGACACTGGACGAAGGGAAAATAGAATTTATATGTTTATCACACAGCAGTAACATGGTAAGTAAAATAGCTGAAATATCTGTTATATATCCGGATATGCACAGAAAGGTTTTTGCGTTATATGATTATGGATATTGCATAAAATTTGAGGAAATTAGCATTAATGAATTTACGGATAAAGACAGCAGGAATAAAGAAATATGCCGGCTTTACCATAAGGCCCATTTATCCCAGAATTTTATTGCCCGGTTATTTAAAATCAGCCAGCCGACTGTTTCCATTATTCTCAGCAAAAATAAATCAGCTTAATTTACTGTAATTTATATAGTCGCTATAAGTAAAACTTATGGCTGCTATAAGGCTATAAGCGGGGGTATAAGTTATTGGAATTGCTGCAAATGAGAATAGCTTATATAATTAAAATTAAAGAAGGTAAAAAAGATTTTTACTCCGTCCCTTTAAGGTATTACCGGGATTAAATCACCTTTCCTCAGGTAGTACTATGGAGTTTCTAAACCGTTTTGCAAGTCTACCTTCTTATTAAAGGTAATGCCGCTATAAAGCGGCATTACCTTTATCCGGGCTTATAAAGCCGGTGGACAGACAGAAGCTGATGATAAAACCGGTAGAGGAAACAAGGCATCTCGCACCGGAAGTTTTATTTAAAGCAGAAATTTTCTTCCTCCGCGCTTTATAAAATATAAGCTTTCCTAAAAGGAGGAAAACAAAATGAAAAAATCTTTAGTACTAGCGATGGCAATGGCGCTCGGCGTAACGGCTTCTGCCTATGCTGCAAATCCTTTCAGCGATGTTCCTGCAGGTCACTGGGCGTATGCTGCAGTAAACAAACTTGCTGCTGCCGGTGTGATAGACGGTTACGGTGACGGCACCTACGGTGGCGACAAACTGATGACCCGTTATGAAATGGCACAAATTATAGCAAAAGCTATGGCCAAAGGAGCAAACGTTGACAAACTGGCTGCTGAATTTGCTGATGAACTGGACAGCCTCGGTGTTCGCGTTGCAAACCTAGAAAAGAAAGCCGATAATGTAAAAATTACCGGCCAGATTCGCGCATCCTATCTTGATGCCGATAAAGGCGGCAGCGAAGGCCGTCTGCGTACCCGTTTATTCGTAAACGGTACTGTAAATGAGGACTGGAGCTACACCGGCCGTCTGGAAAACAGCCAGTATTATGCGGGCGATAAAGGCGCCGCAGGTGACGATGACGTTTCCCTGAACTGGGCTTTCGTTTCCGGCCCGGTTGGTGGCGTACATGTTGATGCAGGCCGTATGGACTTCACCAAAGGCGACGTATTGGATAACCGCGGTGACGGTGTTAAACTTTCCTATGGTGACCAGATTAAAGTTTTCGGCTGGGCAATGAAAGCCTCCAACGATGATTATGTAAACGGCGTTTACGAAAAATGGGAAACTCCGGAAGGTAAAACCGAACCTGAATGGGTAGAACATGATATGCTCGATGATGGCGACCGCGTGTATGTTGCCGGTGTAGAAGCTAACTGGGAACTGATGGACGCATCTGTCCGTTATTATAACACCGATAACTGGCGCGAAAACGATATTTATGAATTTGCCCTTTCCGGTGAAATTGCAAAAGATTTGACTTTAAAAGGTACTTACTTCTATGGCGACAGCGATGTTATTAATGGTGATGACAGTGGTTATCTGGTAGGCCTGTCCTATCGCGGTGCTAAAGCATCTAAACCCGGCAGCTGGGGTGTATATGCTAATTACAGCGACCGTCCGCTCGCTACTTATTTGAACCCGACTATCTTTTCCGGTGGTTATGCTGCATATCCGGCAGACGCTAACTGGACGGTTGATAAAGCTGGTAACGTAACCAGCGGTGACGGTTATGAAGGCTTTGATGTCGGAGCTAATGTAACTCTTGCTAAAAACATTGTAGCAGGTGTTAAATACGCTGATTTTGAAAGCCGCGAAGGAGATACCGACAACCAGGCAATCTGGTCTGAAGTAGTATTAACATTCTGATGATCATTTAAAAATCCATATCTTTTTTAATTAAAAAATTCGCAGTTAATGACATCATTAACTGCGAATTTTATTTATATATGTAAAATAATTATTTTAGGTGTTTAGTAAAACAGGTGTAACGGATATTTAAGAGTTAGGGCAGATCATGTCGATTACTTGTTATTAATTTGCCAATTTTCTGTATTTAATTTCTTCTCCTTCGCAATTTTTTGAATTATTTCATAAACCCATTTAGTAGAATGTT
>OHLB01000283.1_pt1 | contig 33260 bp, 28 predicted proteins | sample 1569021 | NCBI WGS metagenome assembly OHLB01 (sample SAMEA3879592, study PRJEB24766) | human gut metagenome | biome: human-associated habitat; feature: feces | place: USA | collected 1985/1987 | reverse complement strand
CTCTGATTTGAATCTTAATGATATGATTTTAGTGATATTGTAATTTAACGAAAAGTTGGGTTTATTATGAATAACGAAATTAACAATGAATTAAATGAAATTGAAGTAAATGACGCTGAAACAAGTGACATCTTTGAAGAAGAGGTTAATCTCACAAGAAGTGAGTCAAGAGAGCAGGCTTTTATGCTTTTGTTTTCAAAGTCTTTTGACGATGAGCCTCTTGAAGAAACAATAGATGATAATTCGGAAATGTTTGTAGGCGGTGTTTGCGCATATGCTCAGGCTGTAGTTTCCGGCATTGAGGACAAGCGTGAGGAGATTGACGAAATCATTTCAAGCCACCTGAAAAAGGGCTGGACTCTTTCAAGAATTTCAAAGCCGTCGCTTGCTATTCTTCGCCTTGCAATCTATGAGATGAAGTATCTCGACAATGTTCCGCAGAGCGTTTCAATCAACGAGGCTGTTGAACTTGCCAAGAAATATACAATCGACGAGAGCAAATTTGTAAACGGTATTCTCGGTACATATTCCCGTGAATTTTCGGGAAAGTCGGAGAAGTGATATGAGCTTTTTTCTCGGAATTGACACTTCAAATTACACAACATCAACCGCCCTTTACGACAGCAAAACGGGCGAAATGGTTCAGCAGAAAAAACTTCTTCCCGTAAAAGAAGGTCAGCTCGGACTTCGTCAGAGTGACGCTGTGTTTCACCACACAGCACAGCTGCACACGCTTATTGAAGAACTTTTGAAAGATGTTGATACAAGCAAAATAGCCGCAATTGCGGCGTCAAGCCGTCCAAGACCTGTTGACGGCTCATATATGCCGTGTTTCACCGTTGGAGAGAACACGGCAAAAATTTTATCTTCCGCAATGAAAATCCCTCTCTACACCTTTTCGCATCAGGAGGGACACATCTCGGCGGCGCTGTTTGGCTCGCAGAGGACAGATCTGTTTGATAAGCAGTTTATCGCTTTCCATGTCAGCGGAGGAACTACCGAGGCAGTATTTGCCAAGGGCTTCGGCACGGGCTTTTCCGTTGAACTTGCGGCACACACACTCGACCTTAATGCAGGACAGGCGATTGACCGCACAGGACTTATGCTCGGTTTAAAATTTCCGTGCGGTCCTCAGCTTGAACAGCTTGCCCTTAAAAATACAGAAAAAATCAAGGTGAAACCAACTCTCAAGGGTTGCGATTGTTGCCTGAGCGGAGTTGAAAATCTTTCTAAAAAGCTGATTGTCGAAGGCAAATCTCCCGAATATGTTTCGGCATTCTGTCTTAAATATATTGAACAGACCTTGTCCGAAATGACCAAGCGACTGCTTGAAAAATACGGAGAACTTCCATTGCTCTTTGCAGGCGGAGTAATGTCAAATCAAATAATAAAAAATTCTTTTGAAGAAAAATACAATGCAATATTCGCACCGCCGCAGTTTTCGGCAGATAACTCGGCAGGAATTGCATATTTAGGATACAGGAAGTATAACGATGTACACACCCGAGTTTAGCAAACCACGAGTTTTAAGTGTTTCACAACTGAATTTCTATATAAAGTCAATTATTGAAAATGACGCAAGACTGAATTTTGTCTTTGTTACGGGTGAAATTTCAAACCTTACCGACCACTACAGAAGCGGACACATCTACCTTTCAATCAAAGACGAAAAATCCGTTATAAGAGCTGTAATGTTTGCCGGCAATGCCCGTAATTTAAAGTTCAGACCGACCGACGGAATGAAAGTAATCTGCCGTGGCAGAGTTGCAGTCTATGAACCCACAGGTCAGTATCAGCTTTATATTGAAGATATGCAGCCCGACGGCATAGGTGCGCTTTCGCTTGCATATGAACAACTTAAAAAGTCACTTGCCGAAAAAGGACTTTTTGCTCCCGAACATAAGAAGAAAATTCCGCCGTTTCCGAATTCAATAGGTGTAATTACTTCTCCCACAGGTGCGGCAGTACAGGATATCCGCAACATTCTTTCAAGAAGATTTCCGTCTGCCGACATAATTATGTGTCCCGTACTTGTTCAGGGCGAGAATGCTCCCGCTCAACTTATTGACGCCGTACAGAAACTTGATAAATACAACGCCTGTGATGTTATCATAATCGGCAGAGGAGGCGGTTCAATTGAAGATTTGTGGGCGTTCAATGATGAAAACCTTGCCTATGCAATATACAACTGTAAAATTCCCGTAATTTCCGCTGTCGGTCATGAAACCGATTTTACAATCTGTGACTTTGTATCCGATCTCAGAGCGCCGACTCCGTCTGCGGCGGCAGAGCTTGCAGTTCCCGATACTGCGGAGCTTGTTGATTACTATAAATCGCATAAGCAGTATGTTTCGTCAATGGCAACATTGAAATTAAGGCAGGAATATAATGCTCTTACAGAATTAAAAACAAGACTGTCCGTTGTATCACCACAACAGAGAATTTTTGAATATGAAAAATCTCTTGAACTTTGCAAAACGAAAATACAGCATTTTGTTCAGGAAACAATAAATAAAAAAACAGCCGATATCACAAAGACAGCCGGAAAACTTGAAGGACTCAACCCCGTTAAAATTCTTTCAAGAGGTTATTCGATTGCCGAAAAAGGCGGTAAGGCGGTAAATTCCGCAAAAATGCTGAAAAGCGGAGATGAATTTACACTCCGTTTTTCAGACGGTGAAATAAAGGCAAAAGCAACAGGTGAGTAAAATGGCATTTACACATTTACATCTTCATACAGAATACAGTCTGCTTGACGGTGCCTGCCGTCTGAGCAGACTTGCAAAAGCCGCCAAAGAAAAAGGAATGACTGCACTCGCAATCACCGACCACGGTGTAATGTACGGTGCAGTCGATTTTTATAAGGAATGCAAAAAGCAGGGTATAAAGCCGATAATCGGCTGTGAAGTGTATGTTGCACCGCAAAGCCGTTTTGACAAGACCACATCCTACGGAAAATACTATCATATGGTTCTGCTCTGCAAAAATCATACAGGCTATCAGAATCTTATCAAGCTTGTGTCAAAGGGTTTTACGGAGGGATTCTATACAAAGCCGAGAATTGATGATGAACTCCTTGCCGAGTATCATGAGGGCTTAGTCTGCCTCTCTGCCTGTCTGGCGGGTGAAATTCCTCAAAAGCTCCTTGACGGTGATTATGCCGGTGCAAAGTCAAAGGCAGAATTTTACCGTGATATATTCGGGAGTGAGAACTTTTTTATAGAGCTTCAAGACCACGGAATTGAGGAACAGAAAAGGATAATTCCAAGCCTTATAAAAATTGCCCGTGAAATCGGTGTTGACATTGTTGCAACAAACGATTGTCACTATATCGAAAAACAGGACAGCACGGTTCACAATATTCTTCTCTGTATTCAGACCAACCGAACAGTCAATGACAGCGACAGAATGGAGTTCAAAACTTCGGAATTTTATCTTAAAACAGAAGATGAAATGCGTGAGGTGTTTGCAAGTTACCCCGAAGCAATCGACAATACACAGAAAATTGCCGATATGTGCAATGTGGATTTTGAATTCGGTGTACGCAAGCTTCCGAGATTTGATGTTCCTAATAATGAAGATCATCTGCATTATTTCAGAAGAAAATGCTATGAGGGGCTTTATAAACACTATGGCGAGAATCCCGACAAAGCTCTGATTGACCGACTTGAATATGAAATCAACACGGTGTCGCAAATGGGTTTTGTAGATTACTACCTCATTGTAAATGACTTTGTAAGCTACGCAAAATCATGCCAAATTCCTGTCGGACCCGGCAGAGGCTCGGGTGCAGGTTCACTTTGTGCCTACTGCATAGGCATAACCGCAATCGATCCGATAAAGTACAATCTTCTTTTTGAAAGATTTCTCAATCCCGAAAGAGTCAGTATGCCCGATTTTGATGTCGATTTTTGTAAGGAACGCAGGGGAGAGGTTATCGACTATGTTGTGCGTAAATACGGCGAAGATCATGTTGCACAGATAATTTCGTTCGGTACAATGGCGGCAAGAGGTGCAATCCGAGATGTCGGAAGGGTGCTTGAAATTCCGTATGCGACAGTAGATTCTGTTGCAAAGCTTGTTCCTATGGAACATGATATGACAATCGGGGAGGCACTGAAACTGAGTCCCGATCTGAGAAGTCGCTGCAATAACGATCCGCAGATAAAAAAACTGCTTGATGTTGCAATGAGCATTGAGGGAATGCCCCGTCACGCAACAATGCACGCCGCCGGTGTTGTAATCACCGATAAGCCCGTCAGCGACTATGTTCCGCTGTCAAAAAATGACGATAATGTTGTAACACAGTTCACCATGACGGCACTTGAAGAACTCGGTCTTTTAAAAATGGACTTCCTCGGGCTCAGAAACTTAACCGTAATCAATGATGCAGAAAAGCAGATAAAACATAAAAATCCCGACTATAATCCCGATATGGTCGATGAAAATGATAAAAAAGTTTTTGAAATGTTTTCAAAAGGATACACGGAGGGTGTGTTTCAGTTTGAAAGCCAAGGAATGAAAAATGTTCTCACTCAGCTAAAACCGGAGCGAATTGAGGATCTTATAGCTGTTACGGCTCTCTATCGTCCCGGACCTATGGACAGCATTCCCGCTTATATTGACTGTCGTCACAATCCGTCGCATATTCGTTACAAACATCCGCTTTTAAAGGAAATTCTCGGAGTTACAAGCGGTTGCATAATTTATCAGGAACAGGTTATGCAGATTTTCAGAACGCTTGCAGGCTACAGTCTCGGCAGAGCAGACATAGTGCGCCGTGCAATGAGCAAGAAAAAACTTGCCGTAATGGAGTCGGAGCGTGAAATATTCATTCACGGTCTTACTGATGAAGACGGAAATATCATAGTTGAAGGATGCATTCGCCGTGGCGTTGATGAAAAAACGGCAATTTCCGTTTATGATGAAATGGAAAGCTTTGCACACTACGCTTTCAACAAATCCCATGCTGCGGCATATGCCAACATTTCCTACAAAACTGCATGGCTCAAATGCCACTATCCCCGTGAATATATGGCGGCTCTGCTTTCAAGTGTTCTTGATAATCAAAATAAACTTGCGTCATATATCACTGAGTGCAAACGGCTCGGAATCCGTGTGTTGCCTCCTAATGTCAACGAAAGCAATCTTCATTTTACGGTCAGCGGAAACGATATCCGTTACGGACTTCTTGCCGTTAAAAATCTCGGCAGAAATTTCATAGATGAAATCATCTCGGAGCGCATAAACAATCCTTATGAAGATTTTTTCGATTTCTGCAAAAGGCTCTACGGCAGAAATATGAACAGCAGAGCAATTGAAAGTCTGATAAAATGCGGTGCATTTGACGGACTCGGAGCAAATCGCAGACAATTGCTCGCAATCAGTAAAACCGTTCTTGACGATGTTGAGTATGAAAGCAGAAGAAATGCGGGCGGTCAGATGTCGTTTTTTGATGATGCAGAGGTTGATGCTCAATCATCAAAGCCAAAAATTCCCGATTTGCCCGAATTTCCCGTTTCTGAACTTTTGCATATGGAAAACGAAATTGCGGGAATGTATCTCAGCGGTCATCCGCTCGATGAATACACAACTTTTTCAAAAGCAATCCATGCCGACAAAACAGGCGATATAATCAATAATGACAGCGGTATGTATTTTGACGGAAAAAAAGTCAGCCTTGTTTGCATAGTTGCAAAGCTGAAAACCCAGCTTACAAAAAATAACAGGATTATGGCTTTTGTCAATGCCGAGGACAGATACGGAATGCTTGAAATCGTGATTTTTCCGAATGTGTATGAAAAATATTCCGCTCTCCTTGGTGCAGGCGGTGCGTTGCTGTTCCGTGGAACTGTCAATTTAAAAGAAAACGAAGAGCCAAAAATCATCTGCGATTCCATAGCGTCTGCCCGTACAAACGAGGATTGCAAAAATAACCCTGTTGCAATAAATAACACAGAACATTTTTCGCAAAATTATCGGATGCAAGCCGTGAAAACTGATACACAAAAGCCATCTGCACTGTATTTGCGTATTGATGACCTCAATACCGACAAATACAACCGTGCAAAGCGTGTTCTTGACATTTTTGACGGCAGAACGCCTGTTATTTTCTATCTTACCGACTCTAAAAGAAAGGTGAAAGCTCCCTCGTCAATGTGGGTTGATATCAATCCTGTAATGATAAAAGAACTCAAATATCAGCTTGGTGACGAAAATGTGGTGGCAAAATAACCAAAAACAAACTTTTATTTCAGCTATTTGTAATAAAAATTGGTGAGAGCTATTGAAAATTTCGTTTTTTTGTATTATAATTTATGTTGTTAAAACACTTTATTGCATAAAAGTGCAGAAGTATATGATGCTTTACAGCGTGAAAGTGCTGAAAGCTTAGGAGGAAATTAAAATGAAAAAAGCTAAAAAAATTGTCGCAGTTGCTCTTGCGGCGGCTTCTATGTCACTCGCATTTGCAGGATGCGGCGGTTCTGCAGAAAGCTCAAAGGCAGATAATTCAGCCACGGACGGTAAGGTTTACAATATCGGTATCTGTCAGCTTGTTCAGCATGAGGCTCTTGACGCCGCAACAAAAGGCTTTAAAGATTATCTTACTGAGAAACTCGGTGCAGACAATGTAAAGTTTGACGAGCAGAACGCTCAGGGCGATTCCGCAACCTGCGCTACAATCTGTAACCAGTTTGTTTCTTCAAACTATGACCTTATTCTCGGCAACGGTACTGCCGCACTTCAGGCAGCATACACGGCAACACCGAATATTCCGATTCTCGGTACTTCAATCACAGACTACGGCACAGCGCTTGACAAGTCTGATTGGAACGGCGTTTCGGGTATGAATGTTTCGGGTACAACAGACCTTGCTCCGCTTGATCAGCAGGCGGCAATGCTCAAGGAGCTTTTCCCCGATGCAAAGAATGTCGGAATCCTCTACTGTTCGGCTGAGGCTAACTCAAAGTATCAGTGCGATACAATCACTCCTTATTTCAAGGATGCAGGCTATACTGTAAAATCATATTCATTTGCAGATTCAAACGATGTTGCTGCAGTTGCAAAGACTGCCTGTGACGAGAGCGATGTTCTTTACATCCCGACAGATAACACAGCGGCATCTAACACAGGTATCATCGACAATGTTGCCACAGCCGCAAAAACTCCTATTGTTGCCGGCGAAGAAGGCATTTGCAAGGGCTGCGGTGTTGCAACACTTTCAATCAGCTATGATGAACTCGGCAGAAAAACAGGCGAAATGGCTTACAACATTCTTGTAAATGGCGAGGACATCACAAAGATGAAGGTTGAGGCTGCTCCGAATGTAACAAAAGAATATATCAAAGATCGTTGTGACACATACGGAATCAAAGTTCCCGACGGTTACACAGAAATCAAAGCAGAATAATTCATATTCGGAAAAATAATATTGGCAGGGGTGCCGTGCAAGCGACACCCCGATATTTTATGTATAGGTGGTTTTTATGGATTTTTTAGCAAACTACTTCGGTTCTCTTAATCCAATGAGCTTTTTATCCGCACTTCCGGGTAATATTGCTCAGGGTATAATCTGGGGACTTATGGGACTCGGTGTATTTCTCACCTTTAAGCTTTTGAACTTTGCCGACCTCAGCGTTGACGGTTCATTTGCAACAGGCGGTGCAGTAACCGCAGTTATGCTCATCAACGGCTGTCCCGTTTGGGCAACAATCATCGTAGCAATCCTTGCAGGTCTTGCGGCAGGTCTTGTAACGGGACTTCTTCACACGCTTCTCGGAATCCCCGACATTCTCGCAGGTATCCTCACACAGATTGCTCTTTATTCAATTAACCTGAATATTATGGGAAAATCAAACCTCCCAATCAGCTACAGAAACTATACACTTGTTGTTTCTGCAAGCAATATAAATATGGCAATTCTCGTAGGCCTTGGAATTTGTGCCATTGTAATTGCCGCAATGTATTGGTATTTCGGCACGGAACAGGGTTCAACAATCCGTTCAACAGGTTCAAACCCTGCAATGAGCAAGGCACAGGGCATTAACATCAATTTTACAAAGGTAATTGCTCTTGCACTTTCAAACGGACTCGTTGCACTTTCGGGTTCACTTTTTGCTCAGTATCAGGGCTTTGCGGATATCAACATGGGCAGAGGCGCAATCGTAATCGGTCTTGCCGCTGTAATCATCGGTGAAGTTCTCGGTGAGGCAATTTTCCGCAAGCACATGAATTTCATCATCAGAATGGTCTTTGTAATTGTCGGCGGTATTCTTTATTATATCGCAATGGGCATCGTACTCTGGCTCAAGATGCCGACAGACGATACAAAGCTCTTCACGGCAATTATCGTTGCAATCTTCCTTGCAGTTCCGTATCTTCAGAAGAAGAGAAAGACATCATTCAAGAAAGTTGCAAAAATGAATGCTAAAAACGCACAGAAGGAGGGTTAAGAATGCTTGAAATCAAGAATGTATGGAAAACCTTTAATAAAGGCACAGTAAACGAAAAACAGGCACTCTGCGGAGTTAATCTCACCCTCAATGACGGCGATTTTTGTACGGTAATCGGCGGTAACGGTGCAGGCAAGTCAACAACACTCAACGCAATTGCAGGCGTGTGGCCTGTTGACTGCGGTCAGATTCTTATTGACGGCAAGGATATTTCCGCATTGCCCGAGCATAAAAGAGCGCCGTACCTCGGCAGAGTATTTCAGGACCCGATGACAGGCACGGTAGCCGATATGGAAATTATAGAAAACCTCGCAATTGCCGCAAGACGAGGCAAGAAAAGAGGACTTTCGTGGGGCGTAAAGGCTGACGAAAGACTCCGTTACCGTCAGATGCTTGCAGAGTTCGACCTCGGACTTGAGGACAGAATGTCCTCAAAAGTAGGACTTCTCTCGGGCGGTCAGCGTCAGGCAATAACACTCCTTATGGCAACAATCAAAAAGCCAAAGCTTCTCCTGCTTGACGAGCATACAGCAGCCCTTGACCCGAAAACAGCCGCAAAGGTGCTTGAGCTTTCAGACAAAATTATTGCCGAAAACAACCTTACGGCACTTATGGTAACTCATAATATGCATGATGCAATTACTCACGGCAACCGTCTTATTATGATGAGTGACGGCAAAATTATCCTCGATATCTCAGGCGAAGAAAAGAAAAATCTTACGGTTGAACACCTACTCGAGATGTTTGAAAAAGCAAGCGGTTCAAAGCTTGAAAACGACCGTATGCTTTTAAGTAAGGATAAATAATCAAAATCATATAATCTCAAACAAAATGCCCGACACCGCAGTCGGGCATTTTTATTTGTATATTAAACTATGCACGGTTACCCGTAGCTGTGTCCGTCGGACTGCCGTCACGCAAAGGCGGAAAATTTTCCGTCAAACTGATTTTACAATGTTACTGTACAACATTCAAATATTGAACTTTCAGCAAAATAACATTATTAAATTTGTAACACACGGCATAACAATTTCTTAATCGGAATAATTAAAAACACCGATATATAGACGAATTCTACAAAAAACGCACCATAACTTGTGCATAACATAAAAATATCTTGTCAAAACGGCAAAACTGAATGTAAAAACAAACACAAAACTATCACATTAAACAAACACAATAAAATTATTGCAACCTAATTGAAAAAATCAATCTAAAATGGTACAATCTACTATAAAAAATATGGGTTAGTGTTCACATTTTGACTGAAACAAGCTCAAGGACACATTTTTTAGCTAAAGACACGGCACTTTTTGTAAATTAACAACAAAATCCCGTGGCTTTGCCGATTATATTTCACCGTTGGTCAGGCGGTAAAGGTCGACCCCGAACCTAACCAAAACCAAAATATTCGGTTATGGAGGTAATATTTATGAAAACAAAAATTCTCATTTAGGCAGAAGCACTGTTTCCGTCATCCTTGCGGTAATGATGCTTCTGTCAACAATGCTTATCGGCACTGTTTCAACAGTTAATGCGGCAAGTACACTTCAACCAACTACTGGTGTAGTTGCTGACGGATATTATCGTATTTTTGTTACAGATAACTACAAAACAAATACCACACATAAACTGTTCTGGTGGGGAAGTAGTAAAGAGAATCCGGCAAATTGGGAAAGCAGTAAATCAATGAATAAACTTGATGGACATAATGAGAATTCACAAGATGTCTATTGGTATGATATTCCATCAGATATTACTGCTTTTATCATTAGACCATCTGATAGCAAACAGTCTGTTGACTTGACTGTTTCAGATGCAGATTTGAAATTCTCTAATGGTGCTGGTTATTACATTTCCGGTGAAAGTAATAATAAGTATGAATATGCTTACTGGGATGCTAGCAGTCTTCTTCCACAGGAAACTAAGCCAGATGTAGCTGATAGTGTAGCTCTCACAGCTAACCCTACATCTGTAAAAGTCGGAAATTCCGTTACTCTTACACCTACAGTAAGTAGTGCAAAATCGGATAATCTTACTTATACTTATAAAAAGACATCTGGTGGCAAAGCAACTGAAGCAAAGAATAATGACAAACTTACTGTAACCCCGACTGCAGCCGGCACATATGAGTACACAGTTACCGTTTCTGCTAACGGTTATTCTGATGTAACCAGTGCTAAGGTTACAATCACAGCTTCTTACACAGCTACTCAGCAAGCGTATGCTGATCTTGAAACCTATGTAAACTCTGTACAGAATACATCTTCCGGCAGTTATACAGAAGATTCATACGCAGATTTCTCTGCAGCACTTAAATCCGCACAGGATCTCCTCAAAGGACTTCCTAATGCTGATGCCTCTAATACTGATGAATACACAACTGCATTAAACAAGTTGACAAATGCATACCAAAACCTCAAGTAAAATAAGCAGTATTATATCTTAGGTCATACGGCTATTACAGGTGGCAGTGCTGATACTTCAGGTGAAACTTCACATAATAAGGGCATCCCTATGGAGAACAACGGTAACGGTGATTATACCTATACCTTTAGTTCGCCTAATATTAGTACTGGCAATGATGCTTTTTGTTTTATCGATAATAACGATAAAACATATAAAACCAATAGTGCTGATTCTATTAATATTACACAGTATACTGCTAAGAACCCGTATACTGTAGATATTACATCGGCAGATAAGGGTCTGTACTATATTGGTAATCCTACTGCAAGTAAGCGTTATACCATTCATCTCAATACAGCAACTGACGGTAAGATAAAGGTTTGGGTTGAAGAACCTCCTCTTCCTTACGGTTTACAGGGTGCAGTATATGCTTCGCAAAGTGATTCTAATCCCATAGGTTGGTCTAATTATTCCGAGGCTATGAGTTTTAATGCTGATAAAAATTATACTTTGAAATTTTATGCTAAAAATACAAATTCAAACGCAAATCAGTTTCGACTTATTGATTCTGCCCAAAACACTTATGGTTCGGATAACCCGAGTGGTTTAGAAGTTGCTCTAAATACAAACTATACCACAAGATTAAGCGGAAACACGTATTACGTTAAACAAAGTGACAAGCCGTACACTATCAGATTAACAAATCCGGGCAAAAACCCTCCTGAATTTGTTGTTACACAGGGTACACAGTATAGTGTTACTGTAGCTCCTAACATTGAAAACGGTACAATTTCTGTTGACAACAATAAGCCATATGAGGGTGATACTGTAACCGTAACAGCAACGCCTGATTCGGGTTATGTTCTTGAAACAGTAAAATTCAACGACAAATCTGCTAATGTTGTTGGTAATACGGCTACATTTACAATGCCTAATGCAGATGTGACGGTTACTGCTACATTTAGAACAGCGAAGGAATATAAAGTTACAATCGCAAACAATATAACAAACGGTACCGTTACAGCAAACGAAAGTTCAAAGGCAATAACTGTGACAGAAGGTACTTCGGTAACACTCGTTGCAAATCCTGCTTCTTCTTATTCTTTCAGTTCTTGGTCAATCACTCCAGCGGATGGCTATACTGCTGAGGGTTCTATGACATCAGCTACAGCAACTATTTATCCGACTGATAATATTACGGTTTCTGCTTCCTTTGCAGAGGGTACTGCATCTGCGGATCATTTCCTTGCTTGGAGAGAAAGTGATAGTATAGGAGATTGGATTGTCGGTACCAATACTTATTCTTCAACAGACGAAAATGGCAATAATGTATATACAACATACCTTGATACATCGCGTTTTAATGAAAATACTTGGTATCGTTTTGCTGTGACTAAAAAAATTCCTACATCAGACAATCGTTTAACCGGAAAGGATTTGTGGTATAGTTCTCAAGAAATTACTGTAAACAATTATCCAGGGTATCATGAAGGGGATAATGTAAAAACCGAACGAAAAGAAAATAGCCAAAACTATTACGGTATGTTCCGGTATAGCGGTGAACTTGTATCCTTATCAATTTCTTATAATGAGGGAACTAAGAACTATCAGGTTACTCCGGTCGTAAAAGTTCATAACGGAGCAAAGCTTTATGCTAAGAACGGTTCATGCAGAACGGATAAACAGTATGCCAATAATATGCATACTAAAGGAACTACAACCATTTCTTATGATAAGACTAAATATGATGTTGATGTTGATACCAAATCTTCTTCATCGTGGCAAATTGCTTAACTTTCAGAAGATAATATAAAGGACGAGGTTAAGCTCACTATTACTACAACAGTGACTGATCAGGAATATTATCTTGCAGGTTGGTGTGTTGACGGTGAAACATATCTTCCAAAGACAACCAATACGGAGAGCAACGAATATTCATTCGACTATTATGTTAAGTCTACTACAAACCTGAAGGATACAATTGAGGTTACTCCTGTTTACTTCTACAAAACATCTGCTGATACAGAAACCGTAAGATTTTATGTTACGGGCTTTGATGATACCGTTAAGAAGGATTGGGGTAATACAATTGCCGTTTATCCGTATTACAGCGGCGGTACCGGTGATGTATTTTCCAATTATCCGGGTCAGCCAATGCTTGTGAGCGGTGGTCGTTGCTATGTTGATTTGCCGATTAAATATAACGGTGGTACTATAGCCGGCGTTACACTTAACAACTATTTTTATGATGATGTTCATAATGGTTTAGTGTCTTCTTTGGGCAATAGACAGACATATGACTACAACGACTTTTTAAAGATTTATGAACAAAAAATCAGCGGTTCAACTGAAAGAAAGTCGCAGGAGATTATTTTCTCCTTTAAGTATGTACCTTCCGGCAAATCAGGTTACAACAATTTCGGTGATGATTCAACCGGTAAGGGTGATAAAACAAGCGTGACATATCCTGATACCATTTCAGCCGATGTTATGGACACATTATATGCAAATGGTTGGGAAGATCTTACCGACTTCTATGGCAACAAGGTTGACCTTTATAATAAAAAAGTTGACGCTTCTTCTGATGCCGGAAAGAAAAATCCTTGGAGAGTAATCTCTAACGGTTATGAACAGACATATTTTGGTTACTACGCAACTCGTTGGGCGGTTTATAAGCCGGATGTTGAAACAGGCGATGTAACAAGCTATTCACTTGTTGATGTAATTTCTTCATCATCGCTTCTCTATAACAATTATGCAGATATTCTTGCCGATAAAAAACATATTCTGCAGGTGACGAAAAACTGAGCGCAAGTTCAGACGCAGAGGCGTATAAGGCATTTAAGGATAATGGCGCTGACGGTGTTCCTGTTAAGATTACATATGAACAGACCATTGAGAGGAAAAATTCTATCGAAGGACAACCTAATAAGAATGAAAATGCGTTCAGAAACGACGGTCGTTGGTATTATTCGGAAGATAACCTCAATGTTACTGCTCATACGGTAATTGAATATGCTGACACTTTGAATGATTTCAGCGGCAAACTCGGCACCAACTTCTTCCGTGACTATTATCAGGACGGCAAAGTTGATTATACAATGGATGGTTATGACAGCAGCAAATACACGGGTCTGACAACCGGAACAAGTGCTTATTTTACCAATGATGAATACTATAAAAAAACCGAAGCAAAAGGCCAGACAGGTTCAGGCAATACTTTTGATATTATTGCTAATACCGACCATGCGTCGCAGTACATATTTGTCGGTTGGTATCTTTTGAGTGAAGGTAAATATTCACCGCTTACATCTACTGTTGAGAACATCGTTTCTGTTCCGCAGGACAACAACGATGTTTATGTTGCAAGATTTATTAAGGCTCCGTCAGGCTCACTTACAATTTCTCATAAGCTTCATCCCAATACGACAGGACTCGGTAAGTGTTATGTGTCAGTTGATGTTCTTGACAAAACAGGTAAAGTAATTCATTCTTATGACGAAACCACAAGTGATATTACTGTTTCCAATGCCTATATTACATATAATCAGGGCAATAAGATTAAAATTACTTTGAGAACAGTACCCGGTGAAGCTACTACATTTACTGATTTCTATTCCTATTCATCCGACTTTGCTAAGCTGGTGACTACAGAAACAGGTGTAGCGCCTGCTGTTACCGTAACAAAAGATGCAACTAACAATACCTACAAAGCTGAAATTTCATTTAATGTTGACGAATATTTGTTTGATAAAGAGTCAACTGATCACCAGCAAAAAATTAAGGTATTGAACTACTACTCACTGCTTTCGCTTGGTAGTGTTAAGTACGAGATTAAATATACATTTAATACTCGTTTGTACGGTCCAAAGGTGTATAAGGTATCCGGCACATTAACTGCGGATGATATTAGCAACTATGGTTGTACTGAGAAACAACTCAGTAATTCATTTGTAATGGCAAAAGCTCCGTTTGAATCCAATTTTAAACAGAATATCACATGGGATTCTAATCAAATTACATTTGGTTCTAAAGCCGACGAAACTTTAACTGCTGATATTACGGCTACACAGGTTGATGACAGAAATGTTACTGCTACATTCTATGTTGACTTGGATTCTCAGGCTGTAGATATTACAACAACTTTTGGTAACAGATTCTTAAAAGACGGTTCATATATTTCAGCCAATTCTATAGGTACGACAGCCTATGTTGACGGTTTGCCAGTGGCATATAAAGGTACAAGTGGTGACTTTAGTTTCTGGTATGTAATGACAAAGGATAAAGAGTTTGTAACTAAAGCATACGGTCAGAATTTTGCTTATACCGGTTATGACAACTATATTGTAGTTGCTGTTTATGGTGTTAAGGGTACTCTTAAAGATGAGTCAACAGATTCTTCAATTAACTTCTTACAGTACTCTCGCAACCATTGGAATGATACGGTAACAGGTGAAGATGGTACCGGTTCTTACAGCTTGGCAAATACAGAATACGATCGTTTGTATGCTGACTTTAACCTTATGTTTAATCATAATGGCTACCTGTTGAATAAATACTCCGGTACTAACATTAAAGTCGGATATGCTATGGTTGTCGGCAGTAAAAAAGACAGTAACTATACCGTTAATGCAGAAGAACTTAAAACTGCAATTTCAAAAAATGCAACAAACGGCGGTACTGTAGAACATCAATCAGAATCTGTAACCGCTAAACAGGCTGTTTCAGTAACAGAATCTGATAATGTTACTACTAAGAAAAATGTTATTGTAAATTCAATCCGTATAGCAGATCTTGATAACAAGAACAGAATTACATCTTACTACGGATTTAAGAATTCTGAGGCTAACCAGTCATATTATGTTCAGGTGTATTCTTATGTAATTGTTGATAACAAGGTTACTCTTTCAGAAACATCTGTAGTTATTAACCTGAATGATATCGGTAATAAGACTTATGTACCTCAGCAATGATTAGAAAGGGAAAGTTTATGAAAAAAATTATGAAACACCCGTTATTGATCTCGTAAGATTTGATTTTGAAACTTTGCTTACTGATTATATTCATCCGAGTAATCCGGAAGATACAGGATCAGCCGGTAATGATGGCAACGATAATGGTGATATGGGTGCTTAAGTGAAATTTGTGCAGAGCAGTGTTTTATATACTGCTCTGCCCGCTTTCAGGTGATTATTATGATTAAATTCAAAAAGACATTTTTATGCTTTTCTGTGGTTGCTTTAATTGTGTTAACCGCTGTGCAACAATGCTTTGCCGCAACATACCTTACATCGGACGGCTTTTACTATCTTCCGGATGATAAATATAATGCTACTGTTTACGGTTGTAATGACAACAAAACAGAGCTTGTTTTTCCCGATAGATTAGATAATTATAATGTTAGGTCAATAGCTGATTATTCATTTATAAATAACGGGAATATTACATCTATTGATTTTACAAATGCAAAATATCTTCGCTCCGTTGGTTATTTATCATTTTCAGGTTGTTCAAATGTCAAATCAATTGTTTTACCATACTGGATTAATTCCTTCGATTTTGGCTCTTTTCAAAATTGTACGGCATTGACTCAAATTGGATTGTATGCAAGAGTAAATAAAATTACAGAACAGTGTTTTTATGGCTGTTCTTCACTGACTGGTATTGATCTTCCCGATTCCGTAAAATCAATTGAAAGATTTGCTTTTGGAAACTGTAAATCATTATCTGAGGTGTTTATTCCTACATCCGTGACTTCTATTGCTTCTAACGCTTTCAGAAACTCTCCGAATGTAACAATCAAGGGCAGTTACGGTTCTTATGCTGAGGAATATGCAAAGGCTAACAATATTCCGTTTAACGGCATTTCTGCTTATGATGTCGGTGATGTTAATATGGATGGCGGGATTAATATTTTAGATGCAACCCTTGTGCAGAAGTATGTTGTCGGTATTGTTGAACTTTCGGCAGAACAAAAACATCTTGCCGATTATAACAACGATGGTGACATCACGGTAGTTGACGCAACGAAAATTCAGAAGTTTATCGTTCATTTAAACTAACCAATAAAAAAACAGGCTCACTTTTTGTGAGTCTGTTTTATTTCGGAGGACGCTTTGCCAAAATACTTAATAGCTGATTTTATCGTTGAAATTGAACCAAAATTTGATTACTTAAAAAAATTGTGCGAACCGTTTTTGTATGAAGGGGAGAGAAGTGCAGATTTTTCTGCAATACCGTCAGACTCATACTTAAATTCCCTGTTGAGCCGTATGGTTGAAGGTTCAACCATTGATGAAGCCGAAGAATTTGCAACGGCGTCAATTTTTAACCGCAAAATAATTCACCGTGGCGCTATGCTTGTGCATTCCTCAGCACTTGTTTTTGACGGAAAAGCGTATTTATTTTCCGCCGATTCGGGCGTCGGCAAATCTACTCATACAAAGATGTGGCTGAAAAGATTCGGCTCAAAAGCTCATATTCTCAATGACGATAAGCCTGTTGTGAAAATTAAAAACGAAGTCCCGCTATGCTGCGGAACTCCGTTTGACGGCGGAAGCGGAATTGCTAACAACGAAACCGTTCCCTTAGGCGCTATAATATTCATAGAACGCTCAGACGATAATTTTGTTACAATTCCCGACACAAATGAGATTGTACGAAGGCTCTACAAATCAACTGCCAAATTTGTGAATAAGTCAGACGGAATCTCTTTGCTCTCAAATCTCGATAATCTTATTCGGCATACAAAATTTTATGTACTGCATTGTAATACAGATGAGTGTGCCGTAGATGTTGCCTACAACAATATAATTAAAAACTGCAAATAAAAGACGGTCTGTTCTCGCAGACCGTCTTGTTATATGTATAAAATTGATTACTTGATTTCCTTAATCCAGCCTTCGGGAGCTTCGATTCTGCCCATCTGAATTCCTGTAAGTGTATCGTAAAGCTTCTTTGTAATCGGACCCATTTCATCCATACCGCTCGGGAAACAAATTTCCTTGCCGTGGTCGTTAATTTTTCCGACAGGTGAGATTACGGCAGCTGTACCGCAAAGACCGCATTCTGCAAAGTCCTTAACTTCATCAAAGTAAACTTCTCTTTCTTCAACCTCAAGACCAAGATAATGCTCAGCAACATACATAAGTGAACGGCGGGTAATTGAGGGGAGAATGCTGTTAGACTTTGGAGTAACAACCTTGTTGTCCTTTGTTACAAAAATAAAGTTAGCACCGCCTGTTTCTTCAACCTTAGTTCTTGTAGCGGCGTCAAGATACATATTTTCGTCAAAACCTTCTGCATGAGCGGTAACAATAGCGTGAAGGCTCATTGCATAGTTAAGTCCTGCCTTGATGTGACCTGTGCCGTGAGGAGCAGCTCTGTCAAAGTCTGAAACCTTAATTGTAATAGGCTTTGCACCGCCCTTGAAGTAAGGACCTACAGGAGTGGTAAATACTCTGAACTGATATTCTGCCGACGGCTTAACACCGATTACAGGACCGCTGCCGAACATATACGGGCGAATATAAAGTGTTGCGCCTGTGCCGTACGGAGGAACATAATCGGCATTTGCCTTAACAACATTGCAAACAGCCTCAACAAACTTCTCTTTTGGAAATACAGGCATCTCAAGACGCTTACAGCTGTCCTCCATTCTCTGTCCGTTAAGGTCAGGTCTGAACACAACAATTCTGCCGTCACAGGTAGTGTACGCTTTCATACCCTCAAAGCAAGTCTGAGCATACTGCAAAACGCCTGCACATTCGCTGATAGTAATTGTGGTGTCGGCTGTCATACTGCCGTTGTCCCACTTACCGTCTTTATAATTAGCTACAAATCTTTCACCGATGGGCATATAACCGAAGCCAATGTTTGCCCAGTCAATATTCTGCTTTTCCATCATAAATACTTCCTTTCAATATAAGAAAAACCCTCATTGGTTATACACATATTTTAGCACTTTAACACGCAACTTGTCAATGTTATAACAGCATATTTCACCGTTTTTATGATAATTTATACGCTTTTTAATGTATAATATGAATTTTACTGCATAAGAAACTTTCATTTTGCCGATATTATCTTTTAAAGGGTAAAAACAAACAACAATGTTCTTCTACAGAATAAAAAAATTGCTGTTGGGATATATACTTAATTTAATAAGTTACATGGGTGATTTTATGGCTGAAGTTGTAAAAATAGTATTGACGGGAGGACCTTGCGGTGGCAAGACTTCCGCATTAAAATATATCAGCGAAGAGCTTAAAAAGCTTAATATTCCTACAATTACAATCGGTGAGGTTGCAAGCAGATTGTTTAGTGAGGGTAAAACCCCTGAAAATGTAGGTTCCTATGAATTTCACAGAGAACTGTTTGAAATTCAGCTTGCTGAGGAGAATGAAAAAACGCAAATTGCCAAAAATATGGATTGTGAAAAGGCGGTTTTGCTTTTTGACAGAGGGTTGCTTGACAGTCGAGCATATGTTACGGAAGATGAGTTTGCAAAGTATGCAGGTATTCACAATTTGAATGAAGATGTAATACGAAGCTCTTATGACGCAGTATTTCATCTTGTGACTTCCGCAGACGGTGCAGAAGAGTATTACGGGAAAGAAACTAATATTTTCCGCAGAGAAGAAAGTCTTGAAAAAGCAAGAGAAGTTGACACAGATGTTATGGCTGTGTGGACGGGCACACCGCATCTGAGAATTATTGATAATTCGACCGACTTTGATACTAAGCTGAAAAGACTTCTCAAGGAGGTTGTCGCATTTCTCGGAATTCCGAAACCACTTGAAATTGAAAGAAAATTTTTGATTGAATATCCTGATATTGAATTTTTGAACAGCATAAAAACCTGTCGCAGAATTCCTATTACACAGGCATACCTCACTACTCCCGAGGAAGGATATTTCAGAATCCGCAAAAGGGGAGAGGGTGACAAGGCTGTATATATCAAAACTGTAAAAATCAAAATGTCGGATATTAAGCGGATTGAAATTGAAAATTATATTTCAAAAGAACAATACGACTCGTACTTTGCTCAAAGGCAGTATGTTACAGGCATCATCAGTAAAGACAGATATTGCATTGTTGACAACAGCACCTACTACGAACTTGATGTTTATCCGTTCTGGAATGACAGGGCAACAATAGAAATTGAATTGCTTAGTGAAGATCAGCGGTATCAACTTCCTAAGTTTGTAAAGCTTATAAGAGAGGTTTCATCTGAACCCGATTATAGGAATCTTGCACTTGCTCAAAAATACGGAAAGCCGTAATTTGACGGATTTTGTCCGAAAAAAACTTTTTAAAAATTAAATATGAAAAAAATTCAAAAAAGTGTTGACAAATATGCCGTATATGGGTATAATATAAAGGCTGACTGAGGTCAGCAATTGATGCGCCAATAGCTCAGCTGGATAGAGCAACTGCCTTCTAAGCAGTAGGTCAGGGGTTCGAGTCCCTTTTGGCGCGCCACTTATGGTGGGATTAGCGTAGTTGGTTAACGCGCCAGTTTGTGGCACTGGAGACCGCCGGTTCGAATCCGGCATTCCACCCCATTTGACTCATTAGCTCAGTTGGCAGAGCACTTGACTTTTAATCAAGGTGTCCGGAGTTCGAATCTCCGATGGGTCACCAACAGCCGCTGAAGAGATTCTTTGGCGGCTTGTTTTTTTAATAATCAATAAAAGTAGAATATATACTGAGCCGTCGCCAAGCGGTAAGGCAACGGACTTTGACTCCGTCACCCGTGGGTTCGAATCCCGCCGGCTCAGCCATGAAACAGGCACTTGCAATTATGTAAGTGCCTGTTTCAATTATAGTTACCTGTCGAGGGTTATGCTATTGCGTTGCAACGATATACATAAAAAAGAATGCAAAAGATAAATTTTTTAAAAATACTCTTGACCTAAAGTTAGCTTGAGGTTATATAATATAGCTAAAGAGAGATATCTCTGATTTATATTTAAAATTTATATGATAAGGAGCTCTGATTACGATGTATATTGAAAAAATAAACGGACCGCAGGATGTTAAGAAACTCAGTGTTGATGAACTTAACGCTCTTGCATCGGAGATGCGTGACGCTTTACTTCACCGTGCAAGTGTTCACGGCGGTCACTTCGGCCCAAATTTCGGTATTGTAGAGGCAACAATTGCCCTTCATTATGTATTTGATTCACCACAGGACAAGTTTGTGTTTGATGTATCACACCAGTCATATCCGCATAAAATCCTTACAGGCAGAAAAGAGGCATATATTGCACAGGAGCATTACGATGATGTAACAGGCTATGCAAGCCCTATAGAGAGCGAACACGATATGTTTACTGTCGGTCATACATCAACCTCTGTCAGCCTTGCCTGCGGACTTGCAAGGGGCAGAGATGTAACAAACGGCAAGGGCAATGTTATTGCACTCATCGGTGACGGCTCAATCAGCGGCGGTGAGGCTCTTGAAGGTTTTAATGTTGCCGGTGAAATGGATTCAAACCTGATTATTGTTGCAAATGATAACCAAATGTCTATTGCAGAAAATCACGGTGGACTTTATAAAAATCTCAAACTTCTTCGTGATACAGACGGCAAGGCTGAATGTAACCTTTTCAAGTCAATGGGGCTTGATTATGTATATGTCAAGGACGGCAACAATATTGAAGAGCTTATCAAGGCTTTTAAGTCTGTAAAAGATATTGATCATCCTGTTGTTGTTCATATTAACACTCTTAAAGGTAAAGGTTATAAGCCTGCTGAAACCGACAAAGAAAGCTGGCATTGGTGTATGCCGTTTGATATTGAAACAGGCAAAACTACTGTTAATTTTCCTGATGATGAGGACTACAGCTCAATTACAACAGATTATCTTAGAAATAAGATGAAGTCTGACAAGTCAGTTGTGGCGATTACAGCCGGCACTCCGGCACTTTACGGCTTTACTCCTGATGAGAGAAAAGCATTCGGCAGACAGTTTCTTGATGTAGGCATCGCAGAACAGACAGCCGTTGCAATGGCATCTGCTATCGCAAAGAACGGCGGCAAGCCTATATTCAATGTTTACAGCTCATTTATCCAGAGAACCTACGATCAGCTTTCACAGGACTTGTGCATTGACTCAAACCCTGCAACAATCCTTGTTCAGACTGCGTCGGTAAACGGTATGACAGATGTTACGCATCTCGGAATTTTTGATATTCCCATGATTTCAAACATTCCTAACCTTGTTTATATCGCTCCGACAACTAAGGAAGATTACCTTGCAGTCCTCGACTGGAGCATTGAGCAGACAGATTACCCTGTTGCAATTCGTGTTCCTGTTGCAGAACTTGTTTCAACAGGCAAGCCTTGCACAAAGAATTTTGCAGAACTTAATAAATATGAAGTTGCTCAGCAGGGCGGTAAGATTGCCGTAATCGCACTCGGTTCATTCTATGGAATGGGCGAACAGGCTGCAAAGCTTATTGAAGAAAAAACAGGCACAGCACCTACTCTTATCAATCCTTACTACATTACAGGCGTTGACACAGAACTTCTTGAAAGTCTCAAGAAAGACCATGATGTTGTTGTAACACTTGAAGACGGTGTGCTTGACGGTGGTTTTGGTGAGAAGATTGCCCGTTTCTACGGTCCGTCAGATGTAAAGGTTATCAATTTCGGTCTTAAAAAGGAATTCCTTGACAGATATAATCCTGCCGATGTCCTCAAAGAAAACCGCCTCACACCCGAACAGATTGCAGAAGATGCAGTCGCTTTGATTTAAATAATTTAAAAATAACTATTATAAACGAATTTTAGGAGTTAATATCAATGGTAAAACAGACAGCAGGAAGAGATAAACTCGGTGAGTTTGCACCGAAATTTGCAGAAATTAATGACGATGTGCTTTTCGGTGAAGTGTGGAGTAGGGAAGACAAACTTTCACTTGTTACAGTTGTTGCACTTATGTCACAGGGACTTGTAGATTCTTCTTTTAAGTATCATCTTATGTCAGCCAAAAACAACGGCATTACAAAGGAAGAAATTGCAGAAATCATCACTCATTCCGCGTTCTATGCAGGATGGTCAAAAGCTTGGGCAGCTTTCAATATGGCAAAAGAGGTTTGGACAGAAGAATAAAGAGCAGTTGCATATATATTTCTCTTGTGATACAATTAACTGTAGTTATTTTAAATCTTAATTTTTACAAAGGGAAATATTATGAGAAAGACTAAATTTATAATTACCTTGTTAATGGCTGTTCTGATGAGTTTTTCTTCAGCCTTTTGTGTAAGTGTATCTGCGGTGTCTTCGCCCGATGAGGCGGTGATTTCGGGCAATTATGACGGCATTGAGCCTATTCCCACAGAAAAGCCCGAGGACAAGCCTGTAAAGCACGGCAAGGGCTTTTCAAGCGAGGATTACGCCTTGTTCTATACTCAGACAACATTCCTTGCACTTCTTGCAGGATACCTGATTATCTTCAAAGTAAAAGGCACAAAGACAAAAGAGAAAATGCACAGAAGAAAACTTGACCGAAAGTGAAGTGGAATATGAAAATAAGTGAAATATTTTTAACTGTTCTTTTTATTTTTTCGGCACTTTCGTCTTTACTGACCCAAATACCTGTTATAAGAAATTCGATTGTATTTTTTATTCTCTCGTTAGCACAGCTTTTGCTTGTATTTATATTTCATCACAACATAAAGAAAATGAAAATATACGGTACTGTTATTACTGCGCTTGCTGTATCCAACATTACCAACGGTATTATCGCATGGTGTTGGGCGTATCAATCAATTAACAGCATAAGCGTACCAATAAAACAGGGAACGGACATACTTGGAATTGTTATGGCAAAGGCATCATTTGGTATGTTTGCCTACCTTATTTCAGGGATTGCAATAGTTGTTTTTGCAGAATGTATTGTTTCGGTATTTATAAAATACCGAACAAAAAAGAAACAACAGCTTATTCACAACATCTAAAACAAAACGGATTGGCTCAATAAAAATGCCAATCCGTTTTATTATGTTGACACATTAAAACAGCCCGACCAATTACGGTCGGGCTGATAATTTATGCGCTTTCAGCACTTAATTCTTTAGCTTTTTTCAAAGCAGCATCTTTTTGCTTTTTCTTCTTGATTACCTTGAGTCGGCTGAATTCCTCACGATCCTTTTCGTCAAGTGCGTCGGAAATGAACTTAACTGTTTCCTCAAAACGGGGAATCATAATGTTCTTGAGAGCGTTCGCTCTCTTCTGAGTTTTCTTGATTGAATCGGCAAGGCGGTAAACGCTGTTCTCAATCTCGGCAAGCTCAACTGTAAGGTTTTTAACTTCGGTAAATTTCGTATAAACCTTATCAATTGCCGAATTTGTTGTGCGCAGACCGTAGTGTAGGTAGTTATGGTCCTCTCGTTTCTCAATAGTGAGAATCGGAATTTCAACACCCATAACACTTCTTGAATCAAGCTTCAAGCCGTTCTCATAGGGAATAGCGTTAGAAATATCTTCACAAAAGCCGTTGGTAACATTTGCCGTTTGAAGTGCTGTGTAAGCCTCTGCATAAGCGTCATCAATTTTCTGCTGGATTGCGTTTGCATGGTCGATAAGCGTCATCATTTCCCTGATGAGAATGTTACGCTTTCTGTCCAACAGTTCATAGCCGTTTTTGGCGAGTGCAAGGGATTTCTTAGTATTCATAAGATTACCCTTGGTAGGTACTGTCTGTACTGCCATAAATGCTCACACTCCTTTCTTCAAACGATTATTTGTCACCCTTATAGTACTGATCAAGTAAAGCATCGTCGACACGGTCAAGTTCTGCTCTCGGCAATGTTGAAAGCAATTCCCAACCAAGGTCAAGACTCTGTTCAATACTTCTGTTTTCATTAAAGCCCTGATTAACGAACTTTGATTCAAACAATCTGCCAAATTCAATGTACTTCTTATCAGTAGGAGAAAGCTCCTCTTCACCGATAACAGATGCAAGCGATCTTGCGTCAATTACCTTTGCATAAGAAGCAAAAAGCTGGTTTGCAAGAGGCTGGTGATCGGCTCTTGTATAACCCTCACCGATACCGTCCTTCATAAGACGGGAAAGGGAAGGAAGAACATTAACAGGCGGATACAATCCCTGTCCCTGAAGTGAACGGTCAAGAACAATCTGTCCCTCTGTAATGTAACCTGTAAGGTCGGGGATAGGATGAGTAATATCGTCGTTAGGCATTGTCAAAATCGGAATCTGTGTAACAGAACCGTTGTGACCTTTAATCATACCTGCACGCTCATAAAGTGATGCAAGGTCAGAATAAAGATAGCCGGGGTAACCCTTTCTGCCCGGAATTTCACCTTTTGATGACGAGAACTCACGAAGAGCCTCGGCATAAGATGTCATATCGGTCATAATAACGAGAATGTGCATATCAAGCTCAAATGCAAGATATTCAGCAATTGTAAGAGCACATCTCGGTGTAAGAGTTCTTTCAATGATAGGATCGTTTGAAAGGTTCAAAAGCATTACAACTCTTGAAAGTACACCGCTTTCTTCAAAGCTCTTCTTAAAGTATTCTGCAACATCTTTTTGAACACCCATTGCGGCAAATACAACACCGAAGTTAGAGCTGTTTGCACCGCTGATTTTAGCCTGTCTTACAATCTGAACGGCAAGGTCATTATGTTTCATACCTGAGCCGGAGAAGATAGGCAGCTTCTGACCTCTGATAAGAGTCATAAGCGTATCAATGGTTGAAATACCTGTGTTGATGTAGTTTTTAGGATAAACACGGGAAACAGGGTTGATAGGAGTACCGTTGATATTAGCCTTTTTAACAGGGAAAATATCTCCGAGTCCGTCAATAGGTTTGCCCGCACCGTCAAGCACACGGCCGATAATTTCAGGGGAAAGAGGCATCTCCATAGGATGACCTGTAAGTCTTGTTCTTGTGTTTTTAAGGCTGATTCTTCTTGTACCCTCAAAAACCTGAACAACTATTCTTTCGCCCTCAATCTGAACGACACGACCCTGACGCATTGTACCGTTATCAAGACGAATGTCAACAATTTCCTCGTTGGAAACGCCCTTAACACCGTCCATAACTATAAGAGAGCCGTTAATTTCTTTAACGCCTACATAATCTATAATCATTATTGCGTTCCCTCCTTATTAAGAAATTGCAGCAAGCTTTTCGTCAATTTCCTTAATGTAATCGTCAAACATTTCAGGCTTGCTGTTAGGAATATCATACTTCATCTTTGTAAGCTTATCAAACAGACCAAGGTTAAGAATCTTGGAAAGCGGAATATTCTGAGCAACTATATCCTTAGCTTTGGCATGAAGATGAAGAATGGTTTTCATCATAAGCTTTTGCTTTTCAAGCGGAACATAAGTATCATCGGCATGGAAAGCGTTCTGTTGTAAGAAACCGACACGAATTACTCTTGCTGTTTCAATTACAAGCTTCTGGTCATCGGGGAGTACATCCGAACCGATAAGCTTTACGATTTCCATAAGTGAACTTTCTTCCTGTAAAAGTGCGCTTATTCTGTTTCTGTATTCAATAAAATCCTCACCGAGGTTTTCTCTGAACCACGGATCAAGGTCGTTAAAATACTCGCTGTAGCTGTCCATCCAGTTAATTGCGGGATAATGTCTTGAATAAGCAAGAGCCTTATCAAGAGCCCAGAAACATCTTGTAAAACGCTTTGTGTTCTGTGTTACAGGCTCAGAGAAGTCTGAACCCTGCGGAGAAACCGCACCGATAAGCGTTACAGAACCTTCGCCGCCGCTGAGAACCTCGGCACGACCGCCACGCTCATAGAACTCGGCAAGTCTTGAAGGAAGGTACGCAGGGAAACCTTCTTCGGCAGGCATTTCTTCAAGTCGGCCTGAAATCTCACGGAGAGCCTCAGCCCAACGGGATGTTGAGTCAGCCATCATGGCAACATGGTAACCCATATCTCTGTAATATTCGCCAAGAGTAATACCTGTGTAAATTGAAGCCTCACGAGCCGCAACAGGCATATTTGATGTGTTGGCGATAAGTACGGTTCTGTCGGTCATAGGACGCTGTGACTTTGGGTCAATAAGCTCTGAGAATTCCTCAAGAACCTGGCTCATCTCGTTACCACGCTCACCGCAACCGACATAGATGATGATATCGGCGTCGCACCATTTTGCAAGCTGGTGCTGAGTCATTGTTTTACCTGTACCGAAACCGCCCGGAATAGCTGCTGTACCGCCCTTTGCGATAGGGAAGAGAGTATCAATAACTCTCTGACCCGTGATAAGCGGAACAGATGATGTAAGTCTTTCCTTAACAGGACGGGAAGTTCTGATTGGCCACTGCTGACAAAGGGTAAGGTTGTGCTCAACGCCTTCGTCATCCTTGATTACAACAACTGTATCAAACAGCTTGTAGTCGCCGTTGGGATTAACCTTTACTACTTCACCCGAAAGCTCAGGCGGAACCATAAGTCTGTGTTCAATGATAGGAGTTTCGGGGAGAGTAGCGTAAATTTGACCGCCCTCAAGTTTGTCACCGACTTTAACCTTCATTGTAACATTCCACAGCTTCTTGTCATCAAGAGCAGAAACCGAAGAACCACGGTTAATAAACGCACCTGCTTCTTCTTCAATAGCCTTCAGCGGTCTTTCGATACCGTCAAAGATGTTATCAATAATACCGGGGCCGAGAAGAACATTCATAGGAGCACCGGTACCCTCAACGGGATCGCCCGGTTTAAGTCCTGTTGTTTCCTCATAAACCTGAATAGTTGTGATGTCGTCTGTAATACCGATGATTTCACCGACAAGCTTTTGCTTGCCTACATGAACCATTTCCATCATCTCAAAGCTGTCGGTATTTTTTACGGTAACAACAGGTCCGTTTATTCCATATATAACATTGTTGTTTTCCATATTATTACCATCTCTTTCAAAAGAAATTAACAGTCAGCAAGATTAAAGCACACTCAGTCCGGAATTTTCAATAAACCATTCTTTCTGTGCATAGAGCTTGCTGTCAAGAGTTTCATCGGCAACAATATTCATTGCCTTGCAAAAGCCTTTGATTCCGCCGATTTTGATTGACTTGTCGGCAACAACCTCGGTGCTTCCTGCAAAAACTGCCTTGATTTTGTCTGAGTTCTTCATATCTCTTTCGTTGACATAAACAACACAGTCGTTGTCTGCAAAAAGCTTAGCAACTTCCTTTGCACTTTTTACAAGGCTGTTTGAGTAATCTGATGTTTTTGTGTATTCAACAAGCTTTTCTTCAGCCTTTTTAAATACGCTTTCAGTCATTTCAGCTCTCTCGAGAAACAGTTTTTTCTGACCTTCCTGAATTTTCTTTGCAAGAATACCAGTCTGCCTGTTTCTTGATTCTTCAAGTTTGTCCTTGATATATTTTTCGCTGTCATGTCTGCCTTTTTCGGTTGCCTCTTTCAGCTTTTCTTCTTTAAGCTGAGCAACCTCTGTCTGCATGGCACTTCTTTGTTCATCAGCATATTTTTTAATGGCTTTCAGAAAGTTATCTGTTTTGTTTTTGGAGTTTTCCATTAAAAATAACCTCCCTGAATAAATTCAGATATGTGATAATTACAGCTTTACGCCGATTGCGTCCTGAACATATTTTGTAATACTGTCCTTGGTTCTTCCGTTACCGTGACGGTCGGGAATTTCAACAATAAGCGGCTGTTTGCGGTTAAGCTTGAGGTCATAAATAAGGTCGGGACAGAGCGAAACAAGTGTTTCCGTAATAAGAATAACTGCAATATCATCCCTGTTCACAGCCTTTTCAAGCTCACTGCGTACCTCATCCTCCTGATGAACAACTACGCCTTCAATACCTGCAAATCTCATACCCATTTTGGTATCGACATTATCACTTATAAGAAAAAATTTCATAATAATCAATCCTTAACGAAACTTAAATCGCTTAAATTATCTTGCAAAGATAAGAAGAATTGAAACGAGCATACCGTAAATAGCGATACCTTCACCAAGTACAACGAAGATGATTGCTTTACCGAATGCCTTAGGATCTTCACTTGTAGCACCGATAGCGGCAGGAGCAGCGTTACCAACGGCAATACCGCCGCCGATACATGAAAGACCTGTTGCAAGAGCGGCACCGATATATGCAAGACCGTCAGCCATACCCGATGTAGCTGCAGCGGCATCACCTGTAGCAGCACTTGCTACGATAGGGCATACCATGCAGAATGCAAATACAGCAGCGAATGAGCAAATCTGAGTAAGAACTGTTTTCTTTCTGTTCTTGCCGTGTTCAAAAGCCTTTACTGCAAGAATTGCAGATGCACAAAGGAATACTACCGGAACAGCTAACATAATTAAATTGAATAACATAATAATACCTCCAAAAAATTATCAATCAATATTTAATTTAACAGGTTCGTAAGGTCTGCCTTCACCGGAATAGAAACGGCTGAACATCTCGTAATATTCAAGTCTTAACACCTGAATTGCAACAAGAAGCGCCTCAAGAACCATTACAAAAACATTACCTAAAACAACTACGGGCCAGTATGCTACTGCGGGAGCTGTTTGGGCAAGTACGAAAACAACCGTCATCATACCTGCGTGTACAAGAACGAATGCACCGACTCTTAAAAAGCTTACCGTGTTTGTAACATACTCAAGCAAAAATTCGATTGACTCGATAGCATGCTCAAGAATATATCCGCCCCAGCTTTCGGGCTGCCAGTCTTTTTCACCGGCGATAAGAAGTCCGAGAGGCTCACCGAAAAAGATGAGCAGATAGGGGAGAACGATAAGGCAAAGAATGTATGCAAGGGAAAATACCTGCAGACCCAATACGAGCTGTCCTGCAACACCGAAAATAATTGAACAGTAGAATACAAGACCTGCACAACCGCTTGATCCGAACAAGGCTCTTCCCACCTCTCCCTGCTTGAAGGAACTGTAAATATTAAGTCCCATAGCAACCACAACAAGCGAAATACCTATTGCAACAGCCGCAAGAAGAATCATTACAATTGAGCCTGATGACATTACTTCAATCGGTTTTTCATCAAGTCCGAAGAGTGCCTTGTAAAGAGGATCAAGCACATGCTCAAATCCGAACACACTTCCGAACACACAGCCGAATATCGCAGAAGAAATTCCGCACGGCACAAGAATCTTACCGATTTTCATTTTCCTGAGTTTCCACATAAGCGCACCGACAATTGATACACAAATGCCCTGACCGAGGTCAGCAAACATTATGCCGAATATAATGACATAAGTGATAGCGATAAAGAGTGACGGATCAATTTCGTTATATTTCGGAACACCGTACATCTCCGTGTAAAATTCAAACGGTTTTGCAAGGAAACAGTTTTTGAGTTTGACAGGCGGTGATTTTGCAATCTCCGTCTTGCCGTCTGAAAAATCTACATTGACGCTGGCAATTTTTTTGAGTCTGCGTCTGAGAGGCTTAGCATCCTCTGTAGGAACCCAACCTACAATGATAAAGCTTTTGCTGTATTGCAATGCTTTTGTGCGGATTTTGGCATAAAGATTAAGCTCTTCAAGCTTAGAAAGATATTTACAGATTCTAACCTCATACTTGTCAACATAATCGTCAACTCGCTTCTGAGCTTCTTTAAGCTTTTCCTCAAGATGGGGAATAAGGCTCTCAAGTTTTTTCAGATGAATTCTCGGTGTGTCATTAACTCCGAGAACATCACATTTTTCAAAGTACAATCCTGAAAAGATTCTGTCAATTTCCTCGGTTTTGTCAATCGGAGCAAAATAAACGCCCCAATAATGTGATTTATCCTCGGAACAGACAATAAAATCCACATAAGGATTATCTTTATAGGCTGAAAGCTTTTCAAAGCTTTCCTTAGGCAATCTGCCAAAGCGTGAACTGATATACTTTAAGGTTAAAACCTTTTCAATTTCAACCCCAAGTCCGACAAAGTGTGTTGTTTCAACAAGATTTTCCTTTGCCTGCATCAACTGCTCTTCAACAAACAGCCTGTCATCTGCAAGAACTTCAATGTCGCTGTTTATCTGATTTGTAAACAGCTCAATTTCTTTAAAGGTCGGATTAAAGTCACTTACATCAACAAGATTAAACTTGCGTTTTGTAAGGCTTAATGTTGCTTTAAGAGTGTTAAGAGGTTCAGCATAGATGTTTTTTGATTGCAGATGCGTAAAATCCTTTGTGTTACTGTAGAAAGATGAAACATCATCGGGATGGAACACACCTGATTCACCAAGTACCGATATTACATTATCAATATCCCTTGTAAGTCCGATAATGCTTACGGCCTGCATGGTTGAAACAGCCAAATTATAATCACCTCTTCTTGACAGTCAAATAATCATTTAATGAGCAATGACTGTGTAATTTTATTGTCAAGTTCATATCTTGTGCCCTCAATCAGAGTGACAATATTCATCAGCTCTGTTTCGGCAACAAAAACATATGAAATCATTACAACCGAAGGGTTGTTGGAAAAGTGCATATTTTTCCTTGCAAGCCTGTATTTTACTCTCGGTGAAATATCGCTTGCATAAACATATCCGATTTTATCAATCAATCTTCCGTTATGCGTATTCTGCATAATTGAGAATATCTCGCCCGAAGATTCCGCCTTACACATCATGTCAATGGTCTTTTCGCTGAGATTTGTGTAATTAAGCAAGAGGTTTGCTTTGATATCATCGGGAGAAAGCTTATAATACTTTTTCAATCTCAGAATTCTCGAGAAAATATTATAATCGTTAATCGTAAAGAAAAAGTTGATAAGCTCGTGCTTTTCCTGTCCTTTTGTTGTAGCTTTAATCAGTTTTGTCAGTTTTCCGAACACCAAGTTATACAGCTTGTTCTCAATGTCCGATATTGGAAGTCGATTTTTCTCATCAGGAGAAAATTGCTTGAGAATATCGTAGAATTGGGAGGACTGTGTGGCGTTCAGAAACTCTTCATAATTTTTTGCGTTGGCAAGCTTGTTAACATCTATTTCCGTATGCTTTGAAATATACCCCGGGAATTGATAGATGAACTTGTCAGTCGAGTTTGAACTGAGCAGGATAAGGAATCTTATAATCTGCTCAACCTCTAATGTCGAGATAATGTACGATGACAAACCCGAGCTTACGCTCGAATCGTATCTGCACAAAGAGTCAAATTCATAGAAAAGGTTTTGCCTCAAAAGAGCCTCAAGCCGTCCTCTGTGAATTTCACGCTCACTGACATCCGTCAGAGCCTTGGAGTAATGCGTATTATTTTTAAGATACGACATAATCTCTCCGACGCTCTGGCATGCAAGCAAACTCTGGTAGTCCTTTTCGGTAAGTCTGTTGCCAAACTTTGACCTTGCTTTTGTCAGAACTGCAAACGAAGTTTTTGACATTATCCGCATACACCTCCTTGTAAACAGTAAATGGAATGTTACTGTGCAACCGTTCTTTTGACGATTTCGTCAACCCACTTGTCACAGTTGAGTTTAAAATCAGAATCAAGCTTGATATGCACTGAATTGTGCTTGCCCTGAATTTCCTCCCATTGCTGTTCGGCTTTCTTTGCTTCCTGAATGTCGTTGCGTTTCACAACCTCTTCAGCTTTTGCCATGAAGTCGTCATAAATCTTCTTTGTTTCGGCTTCAATAGTTTTGGAAAGTTCCTCTTTTTCTTCAAGAGTATCCTTTTCCATGGCTTTGGCTTCGTTGTCGGCATCAACGATTTTTTTAATCATATTCTCCATAAAACCACCCCCGTGAAAAATTAGTTTTTAAGCGCCTGAAGCGGAGCCGGAATTCTTCCGCCACGCTTAATAAATGCCTCCGGTGAACCTTTCCTTACAGGCATAACGGGACCTCTGCCGAGCAGTCCGCCGAAATTAAGTTCTTCGCCTGCACTTTTTCCGATAGCCGGAATAAGTCTTACCGCAGTTGTTTTGGTATTTACCATACCAATTGCAGCCTCATCTGCAATGATTGCAGAGATAACCTCGGGAGTGATGTCACCCGGTACTACAATCATGTCAAGACCAACCGAACATACGGCTGTCATTGATTCAAGTTTTGTAATATCAAGGTAACCTTCAGTAGCGGCATGAATCATACCTGCATCCTCGGAAACGGGGATAAAAGCACCGCTCAGACCGCCGACATGGGAAGAAGCCATAACGCCGCCTTTTTTAACAGCGTCATTAAGAAGTGCAAGTGCAGCGGTTGTACCGTGGCATCCGCACACTTCAAGTCCCATCTCCTCAAGAATATATGCAACACTGTCACCGACAGCAGGTGTCGGGGCAAGTGAAAGGTCAACAATACCAAAGGGAACACAAAGTCGCTTGCTTGCTTCTCTTGCAACAAGCTGTCCCATACGGGTGATTTTGAATGCAGTCTTTTTAATCAGTTCTGCAATTTCATTTA
>OHLB01000197.1_pt1 | contig 45768 bp, 56 predicted proteins | sample 1569021 | NCBI WGS metagenome assembly OHLB01 (sample SAMEA3879592, study PRJEB24766) | human gut metagenome | biome: human-associated habitat; feature: feces | place: USA | collected 1985/1987 | reverse complement strand
GAAGGTGGACTACATCGACTTTGTGGCCTCCACCATTTCCGAGGACCTCCACGGCATGCGGATTCTGGTGGACTGCGCCAACGGCGCAGCCTCTGCCACGGCGCCGGATCTGTTTGACGGCCTGCCCCTGCACGCAGATTTCATCCACCGAGAGCCGGACGGCGTGAACATCAACGACGGCTGCGGCTCCACCCACCTGAAATCCCTGTCCGAGGGCGTGGTGGCCGGCGGCTACGACTTGGGCATCGCCTTCGACGGCGACGCCGACCGCTGCCTGGCCGTGGATGAAAACGGCTCGGTCGTCAACGGCGACAAGATCCTGTATGTCTGCGCACGCAATATGCAGACTGAGGGCCGCTTCGGCAATTCCAAAGTGGTCACGACGGTCATGTCCAACCTCGGCCTGTACAAGGCGCTCGACGAGGCCGGCATCGGCTATGAAAAGACGGACGTTGGTGATAAATACGTCGCAGAGAATATGCGCGTCAACGGACACCTGATCGGCGGCGAACAGTCCGGGCACATTATTTTCGGCAAATATGCCAATACTGGTGACGGACTGCTGACGGCCATCAAGCTCATGCAGGTCATGCTCGACCGCAAAAAGACGCTCTCCGAGCTGGCCGCGCCGGTGCGCGAGTATCCGCAGCAGCTTACGAATGTGGAGGTCGATGACAAAGACGCCACGCTCCATGACCCTGCGGTCGTTGCGGCGGAGCAGGCCGTCACCGAGCGGCTCGGCGACGAGGGACGCATCCTCGTGCGCAAGAGCGGCACGGAGCCGGTGCTGCGCGTCATGGTTGAGGCGGCCACGCACGCGCTGTGTGAGGAAAACGTTGCGTATGTGATCGATGTCATGCAGAAGAGCGGACATCTGATCCGGGTGAGATGATATGATGACGATACAAGACCTGCTCGACCTGAGCAAGACGATCGCGGCCCCGCTGTTTGCGGGCAAGACCTATCCGTGGGAGGCTCTGGCGGAGATCGGAGATTTCATTCTTCAGCTCGGCCCGACGCTCCCGGCGGAGGAATACGAGCAGCGCGGCGAGAACATCTGGATCGCGCGCGATGCCAAGATCTTCGACAGCGCTTATATCGCTGGCCCCTGCATCATCGACCACGGCGCCGAGCTGCGCCAGTGTGCCTTTGTGCGCGGCAATGCGATCGTGGGCAAAAACGCCGTCGTTGGTAACTCCTGCGAGCTGAAAAACGTTGTCCTGTTTGATAATGTCCAGACGCCGCACTTCAACTACGTCGGCGATTCCATCCTCGGCTACAAGTCCCACATGGGCGCGGGCTCCATCACGTCAAACGTCAAGAGCGACAAGACGCTCGTCGTCATCAAAAATGGGGCCGAGCACATCGAGACCGGCCGCAAGAAGGTCGGCGCCATCCTTGGCGATTATGTGGAGGTCGGCTGCAACAGCGTCCTGAACCCCGGCACGGTCATCGGCCGGCACTCGAACATCTATCCGGTGTCGTGCGTGCGCGGCGTCATCCCGGCGGACAGCATCCTCAAGTCCTCGGGCGAGGTTGTCCACAAGAAGTAAAAGCAAAATCCCATCGGCGCAGGCCGATGGGATTTTTGCTGCCGTCCGCGGCCTTACAGCAGACTGCGGTAGTCCTCGTCCGGCGTCACGCAGTCCGGCGGGAAGAACTCGTCGATGGGGAAGTGGATGCGGCTGAACATCGAGCACGGATCGTCCTCGGTCGAGCCCTGGCACGCTTTGTCCGGCATGCAGTAGTCGTAGGCCGGGATGAGCAGCTGCGTGTCGCGCTCGAGCCGGATGATCGAAAACTGCCCCAGCGTCACGTACAGCTTCTTGCCGCAGCAAGTCAGCGAGAGCTCTTCGCCCATGGCGTCGAAGATCTTCTGCGGGATGGCGCGCGGCTCCTGCTCGGACTCCACGGAACTGCCGCAGTCCACCAGCTTCATGTGCAGGGCGATCGGGTCGACGGATTCGACCACGCCGATCGGCAGGCCGTTCTCGCACGGATCGCAGCAGCAGTCGTCGGAGGCAAATACCTTTGCGCTCGCCTGACTGCCGAAGAGCATGACGCGCTTATCGAAGATCGCAAGGCCGCACACCGGCTCGCAGCCGGGGAACGTCTCGCCGCGCACGCGGTAGAAGTACGTCACGTCTACCGTGTAGTAGCCCTTGTTGAAGGTGATCTCCTTGACGTGTACGTCGGCGCACAGCAGCTCGGCGCTGCGCGGGCGCACGCTCAGGGCGCTGTCCAGTCTTGCCTGCGAGCAGGCCGTGGGATACACCCGCAGGTCCTCGACGCAGTCTTTGTCGCGGCAGGAGTCGAAGATCTTGCGCGTATGGATACAAACCGCTTCCCGGACGGCGGCGCTGCCCTCGACCGGTCCCGGTACCACTTTGTCTGCCATTTCATAACCTCCTGGCATCAGATTGAAGCACGCTTCAGTAACAGTGTATGCGTGGCGGTTTTCGATGTGATTCCTTTTGAAAGCGCTTTACACAAAACGCTTTCCGCGTTATAATATATCATTATCCCATATGGGAGGTGCGCCATGGAAGGGCTCGGTTTCATTCACGAGAAACTCGACATTAAGATCCTCATCCTCTACATTTTGAATCATTTACCCGCGGCGGTGGATGCGCAGACGTTGTCCGACCTCGTTTTCTGCGACAACGGCATCGGCTATTTTGATTACTCTGACTGTCTTGCGGAATTGGTGGATACGGCGCACATCACGGAAGAGGGCGGCAAGTACCGCATCACGGAAAAGGGCAGCCGCAATGTCAGGGAGGTCGCCAGCAGTCTGCCGTACTCCGTGCGCATGAAGGCCGACCGCGTCACGGAGCCGATCGCCGAGCAGATGCGCCGCGCCGCCATGATCGTCGCGCAGCATACGAACACGCCGGAGGGCGGGTGCAATGTGCATCTCTCGCTTTCGGACGGGATCGGCCGGATCGTTTCCATGCAGCTGCTGGCTGCCGACGAGGCGCAGGCGCGCACGATGGAGCACTATTTTAAGGCACACGCGGAGGATGTCTATCAGACGCTCGTGCGTATGCTCACAGAAAGCGAGGAAAACAAAGCATGAACACCTATATCCCCGAGGGCTATAAGAGCCTGCTCGGCGTTTATGACACGCAGAAGGCCATCGGCCTGCTCAAACGTCTGTTTGAGGATCAGCTCGCCGCGAAGCTGAATCTGTTTCGCGTTTCGGCGCCGCTGTTTCTGGAAGAGGCCAGCGGCCTGAACGACAATCTCAACGGCTACGAGCGCCCGGTTTTGTTCGATATTCCCCAGGCCGGCAAGGAGGCGCAGGTCGTCCAGTCGCTCGCCAAGTGGAAGCGCATGGCGCTCCACCGCTATGATTTCTATCCCGGCAAGGGCCTTTATACCGACATGAACGCCATCCGCCGCGACGAGGATGTGCTCGACAATCTGCACTCGGTCTACGTCGATCAGTGGGACTGGGAAAAAATCATTGAGAGCAGCGACCGGAATCTGGACTATCTCAAGTCGACGGTCATGGATATCGTTGCCGCTGTCTGTGACACGCAGCGCACCATGCGCGCGATTTATCCGCAGCTTCAGGTGCTGCCGGAGCTGGAGCGCCAGGTGACGTTTGTCACGGCGCAGGAGCTGGAAGATCGTTATCCGGACCTGACGCCGAAGGAACGCGAGCACACCTTCGTGCGCGAGCACCACACGACGTTCATCATCGGCATCGGCGGCGCGCTGCGCTCCGGCAAGCCGCACGACGGCCGCTCGCCGGACTATGACGATTGGACGATGAACGGCGACATCCTGTTCTGGAACGAGCTGCTCGACTGCGCGTTTGAGCTCTCGTCCATGGGCATCCGTGTCGATCCCGAGAGTCTGGATCGTCAGCTGACCATTGCCGGCTGTGACGACCGCCGCGAGCGGACCTATCACAAGATGCTGCTGGCAGGGCAGCTGCCGCCGACGATCGGCGGCGGCATTGGCCAGTCGCGCCTGTCCATGCTGCTGCTCGGCAAGGCACATATCGGTGAGGTGCAGGCGTCCGTCTGGGACGACGAGACGACCGCCGCCTGTGAGCAGGCCGGCATCCTGCTGCTGTAAATACGTTTCTATGCAAAGGCCCGGAGCCATCGGCTCCGGGCCTTTTGTCGTGTATTTTTGCGCTCTTTGTCGAATTAAGATGTGAAACATGGCCAAATCCCCGCACAAAGATGCCGTGGTGTGTTATACTGCCCCACGCAAAGGAGGGCGGACGATGCAGCCGTTGTTTCAAAAATACAGGCACGCGCTCTGGTTTCTGCTCTTCGGTGCGCTGTCGGCTTTTTATTTCGTGTCGCAGCACCTCGGTCTGCGCTACCATGTCGTGCACCTGCCGCTCGATGACCGGATCCCGTTTTGTCCGGCGTTCGTCGTGTTTTACATCCTGTGGTATTTCTATGTGCCGGGGTGCATGCTCTGGGCCTGTTTCCGGGCCAGGGATGTGTTTTACCGGCAGGTGGCGGCGCTGTTTTCGGGTGCGTTTGTCTGTGCGGCCGTGTTTGTGCTTTATCCGACGTGTGTGGATTTTCGCCCGAGCGCAGCGGGGCCCGGCTTGGCTCGTGCGCTGTGCCGCCTGATCTATGCCAACGATGCGCCGGTCAACGTGTTTCCGAGCCTGCACTGCTATGAGGCGCTGGTCATGCATCTGGCGACGTTTCGCGTGCCGCCGCTGCGTGCGCACAAGGCGCTGCGTCTGGCGTCCGCTGTATTGGTCATTTTGATCTGCCTGTCCACGCTGCTGGTCAAGCAGCACTCTGCGGCGGATCTCATCGCCGGCTGCGCACTTGCCGTGGCCGCGCATTCGCTGACAACGTATCTGTTTTCCAAGAGGAGGTCTCACCATGATCATACGACCGTTTAATGCTGCCTATCTGCTGCTCCTTGCGTTTGCCGCCGGAGCGGTCGTGCTGCTGTGGGCTCTGCTGCGCGGCCGGTCGGAGCGTTGCCGTGCCGCCGTGCTTATCGCGCTGTGTGCAGTGAACATCATCGGATTTTTCGTCTATAAAGGCTTTTTGTCCCGGGATGTGCAGTTTTTGCAGGCGTCGGGGCTCGACCGGTTCAACTGGTTCAACGAGCTGCCGCTGCAGCTCTGCAATATCAACATGTTCCTGATCCCAATCGGCATCCTGACGCACCGGCGCTCCTTGCTCGGGTTTGCCTTTTTCGTCGCGCCGCTCGGTGCGCTCATGGCGCTTGTGTTTCCGGAGGCGCCGTTTGTTGGCTACTCTCTGTGGCTGCCGCGGATGCTGGGATATTATATCACGCACATGCTGATCCTGATCTGCGGGTTCAGCCTGACAACACTGGGCTTTTACCGGCCTCGGCTGAAGGATCTGCCGGGCGTCACAGGGGCGCTTTTGACGACTGCATTTGCGGCATTCCTTGTGGACCTGCTGCTGCGGCACACCGTTTGTCCGCAGGCAAATTATTTCTTCGCATTCGGGCAGGACATAGACGTCAGTATCCTGAACCTGCTCTGGAAGTGGATACCGGTGCCGTTTTTGTATGAGCTTCCGGCGCTTGCCATTCTCTTTGTCTATATGGGGCTGGTCTGCTTGGTGTTTTCCAAGCTGGATGCGCACCGTGCACGGCGAGCTGCTGCGGGATAAACGAAAAGCCTGACGCAGATTGCGTCAGGCTTTTTCAAGGTCATGGCAAAAAATGCCGCCGCAGATATCCCTCCGCAGCGGCTACTGGAGCGGGATACGGGAATCGAACCCGCTGCAAAGCACAGTAAAACCATTGAAAACACTACGTTTTCTACTTGGAGTTAGCATTTTCATTAGCATTTTGCGTGAAAAATCCGGCCATAGCGTTTTCCGCCTTGACCCGGTCAGCGTTTGCAATGTGCGTATAAATGCGTATCATGGTCTGATTGTCTGCCCATCCGCCGAGCTGCATCATCTCCAGCTCCGGCACGCCGAGGTGATACCCCAGCGACGCGAAGCTGTGCCGCAGCCCGTGCGTGCCGACCTGCGGCAGCCCATTGCGCGCGCACACGCGGTTGATCTGGTGGTAGATCGTGTTCGGGTTACAGCGCACGACCGGCCCGGACTTGTCCTCGACGGCCTCCAGCGCGGCCAGTAGCTCCGGTATCATGATGGGGATCGTGCGCGTGGAAGATCGGTTCTTGTTGGTTTCCTTTTGCTGCGGACGCTGATCCTCGCCGATGACGACCGCGCCGGATACGCGGATCGTCTTTGCGTTCAGGTCTATGTCCGACCAGTTAACCGCCATGATCTCCGATCGGCGGAGGCCGTGCAGCGCCAGCAGCGCGGGAATGGCAAACGGTTCATTTGCCACGTCTGCCACAAAGATCCTGATTTGCTCCGGGTCGAGCCATTGGCGCTCGTTCGGCGGCACTTGCGGCAGCGTTACCTTTGGCACGTCGTACCCGCCGAATTTCAGCGCGGCCGCGACCATCATCCACGCATTTTTAAGCGTCTTCGGCTTTACGCTTTTTGCCTCTGCACTCACAATCGACTGCCAGTTCGTGATCTCACGGACTGGCTTTTTCATTTGCGCGGTAAACCGGTTTCGCGACATGGATTTGTATTCCCGGATCGTTGACGGTGACAGGACGCCGCGCTTGGCGTCGATGTATGCCGTCAAACACTGCTCCAGCGTTTGTGCGCTTTTGCAGGGGAGGCGCTGCCCGTTGCGATAGTCCGCCTTGATCTTTTCCGCCTGCCGGATGCACTCTGTCCGCGTTGCCGCCGACACCGGCACACTCGCTCCACCGAGGCGCATCTGGATAAACCACGTCCCGCTTTTTAGTTTTCGCGGCTCAGGTACTTTCATCGCGTGTTATCACCGCCTATCAGCGCGTCCGGCACCGGGTGCCATTCTCGATATGCGGCAAACATCTCGGAATAGTCCTGCGGCTCAATTTCTGTAAAAACAGGATGATTCTTTTCCGCGTAGTATTCCCGGGCCGTCGCACAATAGTGCTCTAAATCGCTGTCCGCAAGGTCAAGCAATTCCTGCGCCCGGTCAACCGTTGCCTCGGCGGCGGCAAACCGCTCCCGCTCCCGCTGCAGCCGCATTGTTTGCAGGGCTAGCAGCGCGGCCAGAACAATGCACACGGCTGCCAGCAAAACAATTACCGCCTTCCTTGGCACCCGTTTTCGCTGTATTTCCGGCGTGGCATTCTGATAATTCACAACGCTTCCCCCTTTTTGCATATTGTTTTCCGCCTGCGCCACAATACCACAAGCGGCCTGCACCATCAAGATAACACAGCTTTCCGCTTTCTGCAACAAAATCCCCGAAAACGGAAATTTTCCGGCCGGAATACCGGCCAAAAACGACACGCAGCCGCAAAAATGTGGTAAGGTAGTGCCAATATGCGGAACAACGTACGTTACTATAGATTATACAAGGGCGTAAGTCAGCGCTGGCTTGCGCAGAAAGTGGGGTGCAGCCATAGCACACTAGGGGCAATCGAACGTGGAGAAAGCGCGCCCAACGTATACCTTGCGATGCGGATCGCGCGGGCGCTGGACGCGACAGTAGAAGAATTATGGAGGGAGAACCATGACAGATGAGGAATGGAGGGCGTACTTACGGCGCGAGATCGAGCGGCTGCTGGATGAAGCGAGCGAACAAAAGCTACGGCTGGCGCTGGCACTGCTGCGCGCAGCGTAAAGAAAAACAGAATAGCAAAGAAAGAGGAGCAGGAACTCAATCCTGCTCCTCTTCGTTGTTTTCTGCGGTGATTTGCCGCGCGAAGTCTTCGATGTCTTTCCACCGTTCCTCCGGCAGCCTCGCCAGCGCCAGAAGGAAACGGCGCTTAAAGTCGTCGCCTGCGCCAATGGTTGATCGGCCAACGAAGTCCATAATCTCTTCGTCGCGCGTGGTCGCCGTAAACATCTTGCCGTCACCGGTACGAAGCCAATGTTCGTCGACGTGGAACTCGCGGCAGATGGAGACGATAGAGGAATCGGGAGGGTCATTTCTTCCGGATTCCCATTGCGCGACCGTATTTCCCTTCACGCCAATTTCGGCGCCGAACTTCTCCTGCGTCATATCAAGCTCCCTGCGCAGCTTCTTGATACGGGTGTTCATTGTTTCACCGCCTTTCTGCAATGCAAATTATAATCCGTGATCTTCTCAATGTCAACAGAGCACTTTCACAGAAACAAAAAAATTCGCAAAAACACCAAAAAACATTGACAAACTTGTTCTTGAGAAGTATAATACTCACAGAAACAAGTTTCGCAGCATCTACAGCCCATCAACATGAATACCAAACCTGTCCGCGTTGCGCTTGACTTCCTGATACCGCGCCACCCACTCCGTATCCGGTAGTTCTGGTTTACATCTTCGGCAGGGGCGAAGCCGGGTATCTGCCCGGATGTTGTAAGCGTTCCTGGCCAATCTGGCGTGGCTGCATCCGTATTTGCGATGATACGTTTTCCCCGTTTCCGTTACATAAAACGTATACAGCGCGCCCCATTTGCCACCACCGCCAGAGTGCGGCAGCCCGTCGACGCCAATCGAAGAGCCGGGCGGAATGTCTACCAGATCGGTGATTGCTTTCCCCGTGTATAAAGCGGCGCATTCCGCCTTTTCCTTTTTCTCCTGCCGCTTTTTCACGGCCCGGTCAACGAGTGCATAAATCGGCGCACATATCACGATGAGCACCGTCGCGCCGATAGGGATCGCGCAGATGCCAAGCACAAGCATAGGCGGAACGGCGATGCCCTTTTTCTTCGGTGTCGGCGTTGGTGTCACATATGTGCTCTGGCCGCTTGATTTCTTTGACCCGCTGGAGCTTCCGCCGCTGTTGCGTCCGGTCTGGTCGTCAAAGTTGTACGGGCAGTCAACAACTCCGTCGCCGTTCATGTCGTAGTGCTGGTGTGCCGGATAACCGTGGTGGTAGTGGTATTCCCCGGTTGACCGGTCATAGTGCCCGCCGTTTGCGTCCGTCTTCCCGCTGTGCGCCAGCACAGCAGGAGAGAGCAGGAGCACAAACGCAAACACAAACGCAAGAAACCGCTTTTTCAAATTTATCACCACCGCACAAACAATACCACAATACAACAGATTTGTACAGAAAACACAACCACCCGTGTCCGACGACGCGGAGCAACGCAATGGAAAGGAAGTGATCCCATGCTGACGAAGAACGAGCAGAAAACCATCAAGCGGCTGGCGGCCGTGATGCAGAACATGGACGACATGCAGAAGGCGCAGCTCTGTGCCTTTACGGAGGGCTTGGCGATGGCGCTGGAGCGCAAAGGCGCGTGAGACGGCTTTATTTGCCGTCTCCGCCCTTCTTGCCCTTGCCGGAATGCCCGTCTGCTCGCCCGTGGAACCAGAATGGAACCAACCTGGAACCAGAATGGAACCGCAGTATAGAGTAGAAGAGGTTTAGTAAAGGTTTAGGGAAGACAAGAAGAGGTTTAGTTAAGGCTAGGGGGTTGCGCGCGGGCGCGAGCGCCGCGGCGCACATCCCAGAAACGAATTTTGACAAAGGAGAATCCTCATGGAGAAAGAACGCACCGTCGCAACACACGAAGCGGATGCCGCCATTGAGGCGGAGATCGCGCATCTGAGAGCGGACGAGTATGTCCGGCTCGCTAAGCGCTACGAGTACGCGCGTACCCGCCGCAAGCAGTATCTGTATCAGCTCCGATACTACCAGAAAAAAGGTCGTGAGCTTGCCGCCCTCGGCGTGACGATGGACAACCTTGACGAGATGCTGTGTAGCTCGGAGGAGGCGTGACCCATGCCGAAATTGAGAAAACGCGCCAGCCGCTACGATCAGCTGCAGGCGCTGCTTTATGGGCAGCTCCGGATGCGCGGCGCGAAGCCGGAGGATCTGCTCGGCTGCTGCCGCGAGACGGCGGCGAGACGCCTGCGGGACATCGACCGTATGCCGGTCGGCGACCTGCTCGCGCTCGGGCGAGGGCTTGACATTCCGATCGCCGACCTCCGCGCGGCAATCAGGTATCAGTGAGAAAGGGGAAACAACATGGAAGATAAGATCATCACCTACAAGGGTATGGACAGCAAGATGCAGTGCCGCGGGATGCAGTATGCAGTCGGCAAAGAATTTTCCGTTGACGGCGACATCGAATGCTGCGGCAACGGGCTGCACGCCTGCGAGCGTCCGCTGGATGTGTTTGGATACTATGCGCCGGGGACAGGCGCGCGCTACTTCCGCGTGGAGCAGTCCGGCGACATGGCGCGCGATGGCAGCGACAGCAAAGTCGCGTCCCGCAAGATGCGCGTGGATGCAGAGATCGGCATCCACGGTCTTGCCAAAGCGCACATCGAGTACGTCAAAGCGCACACAACGACGGAGCACACCGACCCGGAATGTGCTACCGCCGGATACCGTGGTGCAGCTACCGCCGGAGACCGTGGCGCAGCTACCGCCGGAGACAGTGGCGCAGCTACATCGCGTGGGAGCGCGTCCGTTGGCGCAAATGGCATTGCGTGTGCGCGCGGCAACAACGTTCGCGTGAAAGGCGGCCTTGGCGCGATCCTTGTTATCGCCGAGGAACAGCCGACCGACTACAGCATCGCGCATTGGAAGGCTGTCGAAGTCGACGGCGAAACGGTAAAGGCGGATACGTGGTATCGGCTGGTAGACGGGAAACTGGTGGAAGCAGGTGACGCCGAATGAAGGTATTCGGCGACCCGCGCGCGCGGGCAAAGGCGCGCAGATACATCGTGTGGTGCGCGGAGGACGTGCTGTTCTGCACGGGGCTGTTCGGCGGTATCGCGCTGGCTGGGTGGGTGTTTCACGTGGTCTTCGCGGCACTGGGGGTGGCGTGTTGAAACACCTCGGCGACATTACAAAACTCGACGGCGCGACCATCGAGCCGGTGTGGTGCGTGACGGGCGGAAGCCCGTGTCAGGACCTGAGCATCGCTGGCAAGCGTGCCGGTCTCGCAGGCGCGCGAAGCGGCCTGTTTATGGAGCAGATCAGAGTGATAAAGGAGATGAGGGAGCATGACAAACAGCTTGGCTGGGCAGGAGAGCTTATTCGTCCAAGATACATGGTCTGGGAAAATGTTCCGGGAGCGCTCAGCAGCAACAAAGGCCGAGACTTCGCGGCCGTGCTCGAGGAAACGATCCGCATCGTCGAACCGGAAGCCCCCAGTGTTGAAGTGCCTGAAAAAGGCTGGCCTACCTGGGGCGGGTATCGGGACGTGGACGGACGATGGAGCGTGGCTTGGCGAGTACATGACGCGCAATACTGGGGAGTGCCCCAGCGTCGTCGTAGAATCGCGCTTGTCGCAGATTTTGGAGGCGACACCGCACACGAAATACTGTTTGAGCGCACGGGCGTGTCAGGGGATATTGCGGAGAGCGGAGCGGCGGGGGAAGGACTTGCCGAAACTGCTGAAGGAAGTTTTGATCCGGCAGTCGGAGATTGTATGACGGCTTGGGACTGTCAAAGCAAGCGCATTTTTGATACGAACGGGAAATCTCCTACATTGCAAGGCGGCGTGGGTGGCGGCGTGAACAATCCGGCTATCTTTACGGCTATACCCATCAACGACAAAGCCACGCGCTGGCAAGGCGGCAGAGAGCGCCGCAACCACGATGGAAGCGGAAACGGTCTTGGCATCGGCAAAGAGGGCGACCCATCACCCACGCTGACCTCCGGCGACCGGCATGGGGTGATGGCGGTGGCGCTGGATATGACGCACGCCGGCGATGTGATCCGCGAATGCGGAGAGACCGTGCCGAGCCTGCAAGCGCGAATGGGAACAGGCGGGAATCAAGCGCCGCTGACGTATCAGATGCAAGACTTTGGTGATTACCGCCGGGCTGACGTTGCCAGCGCGTGCAAACAGCGGGACTACAAGGACAGCACGGATCTGGTTATCGGAATTGACGGAGAATGCAATGCCTATATAGAACAATATGGCACACTGCGAGCGCACGCGAGCGGCGGTGCGGAAGAAACGCTTATGCATCGCATGGTCGTGCGGCGTCTGACCCCGCTGGAATGTGAACGGCTTCAGGGATTTCCGGATGGCTGGACGGACATCGGCGACTATACCGACAGCACCGGCAAAAAGCGCAAGACATCCGACAGCGCACGGTACAAGGCGCTCGGCAACAGCATCGCGCTTCCGTTCTGGCGATGGATGTTCGGGCGCATGGCGGCCTATCTGCCGGAGGGCGCGACGCTCGGCAGCCTGTTTGACGGCATCGGAGGCTTCCCGCTGTGCTGGGAAGACGTGCACGGCGCTGGAACGGCAGTATGGGCAAGCGAGATCGAAGAGTTCCCGATCGCTGTGACCAAGAAAAGATTTGGAAGTGGAAACATGATTCGCTACACGTTGAATATTGAACCGCCGGTCGAGCCGCCAGCCTACACCTGCCCAATCTGCCCGGTGTGCGGCGAAGAAGCGGACACGCTGTATAAAGACCGGCAGGGGAATGTAATCGGATGCACGGCGTGCATCACGGAGGTAGACGCATGGACATTGTAAGTGACACCTACATTCGCGGCGGCATCCCGCAAAGCCGCTATTGCCGTAGCTGTGCGCACTATCAGGTGCTCTCCGGAAGCAGCAATAGTGGTGGCGAACCCGGCGCAAGGGCGTGCCTGTACATCCTCGACACCGGCCATCGGCGGGGATGCTTGCCCGGCCCCGGCTGCAATAAGCGCATCACATTCGCGCAGTGGCGCGAGAGCAAGCGCGGCCGCGCCGTCCTGCGGCAGAAGCACAGCCAGAGCCGCCCCAGAAAACGGAGGGCAGAACCATGACGACTGACCGCGCAACCCTGCGCTATATCCTCGCCCGGGCGCGCATCTACTTTGCCGACGAGCACATTGCCTGTGATTATTGCCCGTGTCTGGAAACATACAGCCGCAAGCAGTGCCGCCTCACCGGCGAGTATCTGCTCGACACGCGCACCATCGGGTACAACTGCCCGCTGGAGTTTGATCCGGAAGGGGGGAAAACACCATGAACAAATTCCGATGCCTGCACGCGGACGAGATCGAGTGCCGCGTGCAGCAGGTAAAGGATAACGGCCTTATCCTCTTGCTCTATAAAGACGCGCGCTGCGACATGACCATCCTGGACGAGGCGGTCGGTGCGATGGACTGGCAGCGTGAGCACCGGCGCGATAACGCCAACTGTGTTGTCTCCATCTGGGACAGCAAAAAAGGGCAGTGGATCAGCAAGGAAGACACCGGCAAGGAGTCCAACACGGAGGCGGAAAAGGGCCTTGCGTCCGACAGCTTCAAGCGCGCATGCGTTAACTGGGGCATCGGCCGCGAGCTGTACACTGCACCGTTTATCTGGATCCCGGCAGGAAACTACACTGCCAACGGCCGCAAGTGCTATGACAAATTCGCGGTCGAGAAGATCGAGTACGTGAAAAATGACGACGGCTCCGACCGTCACGAAATCCTGAATCTATCCATCCGAAACACGACCATGAACAAGCGCGTGTTTGTCCACCTCGGCAGCACCGCAAAGAAAGGAAGTAAATAACCATGATTATTCGCACCAGAACCGGCGACTGCATCGTTGCCGGGAGACTTTCCCGTGACGCAGAGTTTTCCAACGTCGGTTCGAAAAACACGCCGCTGACAAAGTTTTCTGTCCCCGCCCGCGACACCGTGCAGCCGGACGGCAGCAAGCAGACCGAATGGATCAGCTGCGAGGTCTGGTATGAGGCCGCCATGAATGCCGCGCAGCTCAAAAAGGGTGACGCCGTCATCATCTGCGGCCAGCTCTCCACTCACAGCTATACTACCCGCGACGGGGAGGAGCGCAGCGAGGAGCGCCTGCGTGCGGACGCCTTTGTCAAAGCGTCCGTCCCGGTCTCTTCTGCCAGCGTGGGGCAGCTTGCCTCCGCCTATCCCGGCGTCGTGCGCGGCGTCGGAGTTGTCGCGGACGACTTCACGAATGAGCCAAAGCTTGAGGAACTGCCGGACGACGAATCCGACCTGCCGTTCTAACCGGGGCGCGCCATGGCAGAAAAGAGAATGTTTGCGCGCTCGCTCATCGACAGCGATTCGTTTTTGGATATGCCGCTCTCCGCGCAGGCGCTGTATTTTCACCTGAATATGCGCGCGGATGACGACGGGTTCATCAACAACCCGAAGCGCATCACGGACTATGTCGGCGCGGCCTCGGACGATCTGAAGCTGCTCCTTGCAAAGCGCTTTATCATCGTCTTTGATTCCGGCGTCATTGTCATCCGGCACTGGCGCATGCACAACACGCTCAAAAGTGACCGATACCATCCGACGAACTATCAGGAAGAGTTTGCAACGCTCTGCCTGGAGGAAAACAAGGCTTACTCCGAGCGCCCGCAGACGCCACCTGCCGCAGAACCGGCCAGAGTGGAAAAGCCAGCCGCGCGCCCGGCGCAAAAAGCCGCTGCAAAGCCTCCGGAAAAGAAACCCTATGGAGAAATGCACAACGTCATGCTCGCAGATGACGAGCTGGCAAAGCTCCGGCGAGATTACCCGAACGACTACGAAACATATATTGAGCGCCTGTCCCTGTACATCACCAGCAAAGGCGCGCGGTACAAATCCCACTACGCCGTCATCCGGCAGTGGCTTGTGAAAGACGGCGTGAAGGCCGAGAGCGAGAAGCGCGCGCCGGTCTCCGGTAAGGACGATCTGGACAAAGTGGAGCGAATGCTCGCCGCCATGAAGGGGGGTGCGCAGAATGCCGACCATGTTAGCCCTTGACCCCGGCAACCGGGAAACCGGCTGGTGCATCGTCGATACTGTCACCCGCGCACCGGTGCAGGGGGGAAAGGACGAGAACACGCTCGTCTCCGGCATTGTGTCCGTCGGCGCGTTTACCGTTGCCGCGATTGAGATCATCGAATCTTACGGCATGGCGGTCGGGCGTGACGTGTTCGAGACGTGCGAGTGGATCGGGCGCTATAAGCAGCTGCTCGACGCCCGCGGCGTACCGTACCACATCATCACCCGCAAGGAAGAGAAGCTTACCATCTGCGGCAGCCCCCGCGCGAACGATACCACCATCCGCCACGCGCTGATTGACCGCTTCGCGTCGCACGACTTCCGCAGCGGTAAGGGCACGAAAGCAAATCCAGACTTTTTCTACGGCTTCCGCGCCGATCAGTGGAGCGCGTATGCCGTTGCAACGACCGCCCTCGACCGGGCGGAGTACGAAAAGGAGAGTGTAACCAATGGTATTAGCTGAGGATATCATCTTTGCCGTGCGCGATTTGCTCAATAACGACAAAGGCAACCTGAATTTTTCACCGTCAGCGCACTACGCGGTGCAGAAGCTGATCGACTATGCCGAGCAGGAGCATGAGCAGCGGGAAAAAGCGGAAACCATACTCTGTAACGAGCGGCGCAAGGCGCTGGCGTTTTCCGCCGAGGTGGCGCGGCAGGAACGCACGATCGACGACTTGCGGCAGCAGTTGTCGTTTATGCAGCAGGCGCGGTGGGACGCGGGGGTGTGAATATGGACGTGGTAGAATTTTTTAGCGAATTCAGACGGATGTGTAAATCGACCAGCGATTGCACAAAGTGTGAGTATCACGGCGACAAATGTGATAACGCCATTGAGCTTTTTGAAAAAACCGTTGCGATGGTGGAACAGTGGTCAAAGAAGCATCCGCACAAGACGCGGCAAAGCGTGTTTTTGGAGCAGTGGCCGAACTGCATGATGGACGATGATGGCATTGTCGGGATGTGCCCAAGAAATATTGACAAGATGTATGTCTGCAATTTAAGCCGATCTGGTGGGTGCACAGATTGTCGCCGCAAGTTCTGGATGCAGGAGGTGGAGTGATGGGGGCGAATCAGTGAATGCGATTTTGAATTACCCCGGTGCAAAGTGGGGCATGGCACAGGAAATCGTGCAAATTATGCCGCCGCACAGATCCTATTTGGAGCCGTTCGCCGGTTCTTTGGCCGTGCTTTTCAGCAAACCGCGATCGGCGATCGAGACCGTGAACGACATCGACGGGGATATCGTGAATTTCTTCCGCGTTCTGCGCGCAGAGCCCGAGCGGCTTGCCCGGGAGATCAATTTAACGCCATATGCGCGCGCAGTCTTTGATGATGCGCACGAGAATCGCGGAGAAACAGACTTCGACCGCGCGGTGCGGTTCTGCATCCGTAGCAGGATGGGGCACGGCTTCAAGACGTATCAAAAGACCGGATTCAAAATCGACGTTTATGCGCGTGAGCGCAGTTACTGCCTGAACTGCTGGAACGATATGCCCGAGAACATACGGGCCGCGGCCGAGCGGCTGAAAGAAGTACAGATAGAGAATCGCCCGGCGCTGGAGCTGATTCGGCGTTTCCGGCACGAGAACGTGCTGATCTATGCAGATCCGCCGTATTTGCTTGAAACGCGCAGCGGAAAGCAGTATCGGCACGAAATGACAGACGCAGACCACGAGGCATTGCTGGCAGCGCTGAAAGCGCACCCGGGGCCGGTCATCCTATCCGGGTATCATTCGCCTATGTATGACAGTGAACTGCACGGCTGGAACATCATCGAGCGGAAGGCCTATAACCAGAATGGAAATAGGCGCACGGAAGTGCTCTGGTGCAATTACGAAATACCGACATTGATCTGATAAGGAGGACAACATTGAAATGAACAGGCTTACGTTTGACGGCAATTTCTGCGAAATTGCTCAGTGCCGGGAGCTGCCGTGCACGCACGGTGGTAGCTGCACACAGCGAAAGGTGTGGGAAAAGCTCAAAGCCTACGAGGATCTCGGCTTAGAGCCGGAGGACTACAAGTGCACCTTAAATATAGACATTATTGTCCGCGCGGCGGCTATTGCGCTTGGCGTGCCGGTCGAACAACTATGCAATATAGTGAAGCTTGGGAAGGCCGGGCGCTTGATGGTACTGCCGGAAAAAGGAGAAAGCGATGGCTGAATACGCGAAAATCGAAACAGCGATGGTAATCATATGCGATCTGTGCGGAAGTTTATATCCGGACGGATATTCCCAGGAAAAATGTGGTTTGGGGAAATGCGATTGGATGGAGTATCTCAAAGAGACCGCCGCCGACGTTGCGCCGGTGGTGCATGGGCGGTGGGCGCATCTTGGCGGAGACGAGTGGTGCTGCTCTGCGTGTGGATTTGTTATCACCACTGAGGGCAGTTGGGATAAGCCAACTAAAAAATATTGTGAGGATTGCGGCGCGAGAATGGACGGTGACGACGATGCCAAAGCGGATTAACCCGCGCCGGAGACCGGCGACGATGGCAGACGTGCAGCGCGCAAAGGATACGGCGACGGCGGATGCCTGCCGGGTGACGCTGGCGATCTTTTTCACGGCGCTGCTAGACAAAGAAGGCATGGAAGCCGAGCAGCTGCAGCGCATCTGGCGCGAAGTAGAGGCGCTGAGCGAGAGCGTGCGCGATGGCTATGTATCAGCGCCCGACCTGATCCGCGTTCTGCGGGAAGAGTACGAGATCGACATTGTAGGAGGGTGAAGCCATGCGCAGAAAACCGCTCGCGCCGCTTACGCCGGAACAGCAGCAGCTCGCGGCTGACAACGAGCGTCTGATCTATCTTGCGATCCACCGCTACGCGCCGGACGAGGACGCCGATGAGCTGTATGGGCACGCTGCCGAGGGCTTGCTCCGAGCCGCAAGTACATACGATCCAACGCGCGGAAAGTTTTCCATACACGCTATGTGGTGCATTCGCAGCGAGATCGCGCACCGCAAGAAGTACGCGCAGCAGCGCAAGCGGTCCGGTATGCTTATTTTGTACACGGACGATAATGACACAGCGTTTGACAGCGCCGGTAAGTACGATCACACGCAGCGCGGTGCAGTCAAGCCAAAGGATCGACCGCACAAAGATTTCGACGATTCCGCGGCGGATATCAGCTGTTTTCTGGACTGTCTCACGCCGGTGCAGCGTCAGACCGTGTGCCTGCGCATGGCAGGGTATACCTACGCAGACATTGCCGACATCCGCGGCGTAAAACCGCAGGCGGCTTATCAGGCTGCGCAGTTTGCCGCAAATCGATGGCTGGAATATAACGACACCGGCGATGCCGGAACATCTGAAAACAGGAGGAAATAACAATGGAAGCAAACGCAATGTGGGAAGGCGTGCGCAACGACGCGCGCAACGAGCTCCGCCTCAGCATCCTGACGGATGCGATCTTCAACGCCGCCCGGCTGAACTACAGTGGCGAAAAGCTCGCCTTTGACGATGACGAGCTTTGTACCGTGCTTCGGGCAATGTACCCGGATGACTACGACGGCGTGCTTGGAAATCTGCAAGCGCTCAAAGCGGAAGAGGAGGCAAAGGACGGTGACGCATTTTGACCCGTGCCGAAATTCTGAAGGCCGCAGAGCGCTGCGTCTGTACCGACCGAAATCAGCAGTACGGTGAGCCGGAGGACAATTTCCGCACAATCTCCATGCTTTGGAGCGTTTACCTCTGTGCGCGCGGCATGGATCAGCCGCTCGGTGCAGCCGATGTCGGCGCAATGATGGCGCTGTTCAAGCTCGGCCGCATCGCAACCGGGGGCGATAAAGCGGATAACTTCATCGACCTCGCCGGATATGCCGCCTGTGCCGGGGAAATTTCAACGGAGAGCGGGCGCGACCGCAAAGACGTGAAATGTAGCGCGGAGAATAAAAGCCGCGCAGAGACGCAAAAAACAGTCTCAGCAGAAAAAGCACCGCACAAGACCACGTTCGCAGAGAACAAAAATGTTCGCATGGCGCGCGGCCTCGACGGGCGGTATATCGTCACGACCGGCTGCACGGTGATGGAAGCTCCGAGCCTCGCGGAAGCGATGCGCATCATCGCGGAGTATGAGCATACCGGATCGTAAACGAAAGCACATAAAGCAAAGCAGCACGCAGGATATGCGTGCTGCTTTCTTGTTGTGTGTTTGTCACGAGAAGAGCTTCCAGAGCTGGTTGAACTGCTTCGCGGTATAGCCGTTTTGCATCGCCCACGCATACAAATCTGCTTTCTTGTACTTCCGCTGGCTGGTTCCCGGCTTCGTCGCGTACTTTGCCTGATAAAAGTCCACGATCTGCTTCAGCTCGTACCCGCCGTTGTATGCGGTCTCGAACTTATCCTGTGTGCCCTCGCTGAGCTGCTGCGCCATGATGTTGAGCATGAGATTGTCGCCGCCGCGCTTGTTCCCGGCGGTTTTCAGGACAGACTGCAGCACATTGCCGGTTTTCGTGCGCTTGTCCTCCGGCAGCGCGTCCTTTGCCGTGCCGAGCATCGCCTTGTATACGGCGTTCTCGCCGATCGTGCCCGTGCTTTTCGTCGTCCAAGCCGGAGTGTCGCCGCCGTCGAGCTTCGCCTTCTTCTTGCCGGCCGATGTTGCGACTTCCAACAGGTTTTGAATCGCGGCCGCTTTCTCCGCGTCGCTCGACTGCTTGTATACCGAACTCCGAATGACTTTCTGAATGTTGTCATAGGCCGTCTGGCCATATGCCATCTGGTACTGCCGCCTCTCGTCCTGATCCAGCGACACTTTTTCGCCGTCTCTGTTTCCACTGTTTGGCGCTTTCTTCTCCGGATATTTTATGTCGATGTTCTCGCCAAGCCGGTACAGCTCTTGGTTCACGGCGCTCGTCCGGTACTTCGTCACGCTGCCGGGATTCAGTGTCGCGTTCAGGAAGTTTTCTGCTGCCGTGCCGGTGTATTTCTTCTCCTGCCCCCAGTTGTCCAGCGCAGCCGGAAGCGTTTCCCGAAGCCCCGGGATCTTGCTCTTCATCGCGCTCAGACTGTTTTCCCACACGGTGTCGCCGTTGTAGGTGTCGCGCACCGTCCCGTCAACCCCCTGCGCCACGCCGGACACGACGTTTGGCACAAAGCTGGTTGCCTGAGACGCGCCATAGCGGAACGTCGCGTCCGCAAGCTTGCCGCCCGTGGTGTCCGCTTTGGAGTACTTGAGGCTGTTCTCAATCTCCTGAAACTGCGACATAGCGGGCAGATCCATCACGCTCTGAAAAGCAGATTCCAGATTGCCGCCCGCAACGTTTGCAAACGTCAGGCCCTCGTCCTTGTAGCAGTCTGCCAGCAGTGCGCCATAGGTCATCTGCGCGTTGATCGGGTCGAGGAAGCCGATAGATACCAGGTCGTCCCCGTCGCGCCACTCCGTGCTTTCTCCGGCAATCCACCGGTTGAGTGCACTAAGGTTAAGCTGCGTGCCGCTCACGCCCTCGGACTTTTCGAGCGCTTCCTTGTCCTTGTCGTCGTCTCCGGCGACGTTCATGATACCGGCCCCGGCAAGCACGGCAAAAAATGCGATGCCCATCGTGCCGTTGAACGCGCGGCCGAAATCCGTCACAGCCTTCGCCTGTTCGGATGCGGTCAGCGTTCCGGCCTTTGCCTTGTTTAAGACTTTGACGACCTCCGCACCGGCGTTAATAAACCCGGCAGGGGAGTATTGAATCGCTGCGCTCGCAATGTTGCCGGGCACGTTTGTGAATGGCAGGATGAGATCGCCCACTCCGAAGCTGCCGCCGCGCTTGTCCTTAATGCTAAATACGTTCAGCGCTCTCCGCACGACACCCGTCGCCTGCGCGAGCTTGCCTTCGTTCTGGAACGTGCGTTCCCTTGCGATTTCCTCCGCGCGGCCGTCAAGCGCGCCTTTTGCCACCTTGCCCTTAGCTTCCAGCGCGTCAATTCCGCGCTGCGCTTCCGCCTGAATACCGCCTTTTTGCATCTGGTCAGTCGTGACCATGGCATAGTTGCTGTATTTTTCCCACGTGGAGAGAAACCGCTCCAGAAAGTTGCCGGTCATCTTGAACGACCTGCTGCCGCCGGTTTCGTATTTGCCCTGCGCGTTGGAAACGCTTGCGTCAAGGCCGGTTTCAATGTACGACTTGAGCGTTGCCTCGCCCATGCCTTTTCGTTTCGTCTTGGAGAAATAGCTCTTATCCGCAGCTACGGAGCGTGTGCCGGTGTATTTCGAAAGCAGCATGTCCAGCCCGACGCCGATGTTGTTTGACACGGCCTCTACCGGGTCATACACCATATTGCCGACAAGGTTTCTGCCAGGCGTCGCCGGTTTCGAGAGCATGGACAGATAACGATAGGCTTTGATCTGTTCGAGCGTGGACGGTTTCGCGTAGTCATACGCAATGCCGCGCACCTGGCTTGCGGCAACGTCACGCAGAAACGCTTCGCCACCCGGCAGTTTCTTTGCCTGCTCAAGCGCCTTTTCCATTGTTCTGCCCATCTTGTTCGACCACAGGCCGTTTGTGCGCCGCTCCGTGCTCATGCCTTTGATGAGGTCAACCACGCCGTCCACGTCGCCTTTTTCGATGCTGCGCAGCTTCTCTGCATTCTGGCTTACGCTGTCGAGAATCTTCTTGCGCTGCTCGTCCGACATTTTGCGCGTGCGCTCGCTGTCGCTCAGCAGTTGGATCGCGTCCGCTTCCATTAGCGCCGGGTCAGACGCGAACTGCCGCCGCTGCCGCAGCGCCTGACCGGCTTCCGTGCCGTGCGCATCCCATTCTTTCATGAGCTTTGCCACTTCGGCGTATGCATCTTTGCTGCCGCTCTCGCGCGCCTTGGCCACTTCTTTGACGATGATCTTGTGTGCAAGCACCGTGTCGGTGTCGTCCCAGTCCTGCTTTGTGCCGAACAAGTCTGCCTTTTCGCCCTCGTAGTCCGATTCAAAGCGCTCCTGCGCCTTCGCGTTTACCTCTTCGTCATGGTTGACTTTGTGCGTCCGGTCTTCCGGCCTCAGCCCTTGCATTGCACGCTCGTCGTCGGTGAGCACGCCGTCGGTCGAGTGCGTCTGTGTCCGCGCTTCGTCATAGCCAAACTCCGCGGATTTTGCGCCCTGTCCTTCCGGCAACGTTCCGCGCTGCCCGGCATCCGTCTCTGCCTCTCGCTGCTGCACGTCTGCAAAATTGTCACTGTTTTGTGCCTCAACCGCGTTTTCGGCGCTTTCATTCACAATTTCACCCGTTTTTTGTGACTGTTCTTCGCTCTTCGCGGTCTCACCGGTGATGTTCTGCGTCAGCGCCACGCGCTTGATCTGCGCGCGCTGGTCGGCCTTCGTTCCGGTCAACGTTTCGCCGGTCTGGCGTTCAAACTCCGTGCGCAGCCCAGCGTCAGCGAGCACGCGGTTCGCCTCGCTGTTCGAGATAATTCCCTTTTTCAGCAGCGTGCGCACAGTCGCCTGACTGTCTTCGACCTGTGCGGTCTCGACCGGTGCGGCCTCTGCCTGTGCTTCTGCGGCGATATTTTCCGCCTCTGCCGGTTTCGCGCTTGCTTCTGCGTTTACGCTTGCGGCCGGTTCTCCGGCGCGCAGAGCGGCATTTTTCTGCGCGTCTATGCCCTTGGCGATGCCCGCCGCCGTGCCGAATGTAGACAGCACCGCGCCGATCATCGCGTCATACGCAGACTGCGCAAGCATTTCCTTCGCGCCTTCTGCCGTCGTGTAGCTCGATTTTGCCGCAGCGCCCTTGTCGTAGATCGCGCGGATCGCCGGGTTCAGGATGTCGGCCACGGCTTCCTCTGCGCCCTCGCCGACAGCGTTTGTCAGCGCGCGCACAACACTGCGCCCGGCATCCGTTTTTGCCAGTTTTCCGATGAGCTTTTCCGCCACGTCGTCCGCAGCACCGCCGCCGAACAGCTTGCCCACGTCGAAGATTTTCTCCGTCAGAACGTCAACGGCAGCGGCCGCAGCGCCGTATGCAACCTGTTCGCCCTCGCTCGCGCCGTCAAGACGTGCCTCACGCGACCCGCTGCCATAGGAGCGCAGGCCCATGTTTGCCAGACCCACGCCGGGCAGCAGCGCATTGAGCGCCATGTCCGCGCCGAGCTGAAGGCCACCGCTTGCAATGTCCACAAACGCGCCCGCGGCTTTGCTGCCACCGAGGTTATCTTTCGCCTTTTCGGATGCTTCTGCCGCCGCTGCCGCCGCTTTGTCTGCCTTGGCGTAGATGCTTTCCTGGTTGCGCTTCCGCGCGGCCTCCGCCTTGTCCTTGTCCTCCTGAGGCACGGCGTTGTCCGCGACCGTCACGCCCATGATCTGCGTTCCGCTGCGCTTGTTGAGCAGCGTGCCGAAGGCGTTCACATAAGAGCTTTCCGCGCTCTTAGCGGCAGATTTTATAATATTTCCGCCCGGCACATCCGGTTTGTTCTCCTGCATACTGCTCGAGTATACATCATCCCCAAAAGCCCTTGCGAGCTTCTCCCAGAAGCTGATGTTCTCTTTCTTCTTCTGCGGCAAAGGCTCCGTGATCGGTTTGGTGGCAGGTTTCTGCGCGTCAGCGGCATCCTGCTGTGCTCTCGGCCGTTCGGTCGCGCCTGTGCTTTTGAGCCAGTCGTCAATCGAGACTGTCGCTTTTTTGAACGCCATCTGATCTCCTCACTTTCTGGAGTAGTTCATGTATTTCATCCGTCTGCGGCTGTCGTCGGAAATCAGGCCGTTGTCGGAGGCGCTCTGAATGTACTGGTTCACTTCCGAAACCGGTACGCCCTGCGAGATCATTTCCTTCACCCGCTCGTAAACGGTTGCGGCGTCTGCAACAGCATTTGTATCCGTGAAGTCAATGTCGTTGTGAGTGACACGGCCGCTGTCCGTTTTATCCCTGACCGGCGTGATCGTATCATTATCTGTACCTCCGCCGCCGCCCGTCCTGCGGTTTGATGCCGTGTAGCTCGCCGGATATGTGCCTGTGCGCTCGTAGTAGAGCTTCGGGTTCTGCGCACCCCACACTTTCTGCATCGCGTCGATCTGATCCTGCGAATAACCGAGCGCCGCATAGCCGCTGAAATCGCCGTACTTGGCGAGCGTCGCGGCCTGCTGTTCGAGCCGACTGCGCTCGTTTTCCGCAAGCGTCGTGTCCACACTAAGCTGCTTGACCGCCGTGTTGACGATGGAGTTATCCACACGCTGCGCCTCGGTATAGAGCGCCTTCGCGCGTGCCGCGTCGTTCTCGCTGATCGCCTGTGCGACCGCGTTCTGATACGCCGCCTTTACCTTCTGCCGCTGCGCTTCGAGGGCGGACATCGCGTCTGCCTCTGCGGACGATACTTTACCCATAGCGGCATTGCGGCTGTTCTGCTGCGAGAGCGCGAGCTGGCTGCCCGCGCCGACATTGATGCCGCTGCCCGCCGACTGTTCGTTTAGGTTTGCGCGGGAAATGTCCGCCTGCGTCGATACCTGCCGCCGCGCCTCGTTGTACGTCTGCGGGATCTTTGCGGCCTGCGCGTCATAGTCCGCCATGTTCTGGTCGTAGGCCGCTTTCAGCGCGTCGGTCTTTGCCTTCTGCTGTGCATCGTAGATCTTGTTGATGCTCTCGCTCTGGTCTTTTGCTTCCGGCAGGACGGTGTTGTTTCCAACGATCTTGAAGCCGCTGCCGTCCGCGCCGCCGCTGTAGCCGTACTTCTTGCGGATAAGCTCTGCCTGCTCGTGCGCCTCATTCATGCCGCCCTGATTTCCGGCCTGATGTGCAGCCTTCCACTGCTCACTGAGCGCGGCAATTTTCTGCTTGTCGGCGCTGTTTATGATTGCGTCGTTGTATGCCATCGTGTCACCTCATCACTTGATAGGGAAGAGGGGACACCGCCGCGCCCGGCAGCGTCCCCCGTGTCGATTGTTATTTATGTTCGAGCAACTGTAGCCGCGCCTCGTGGTCGTTGAGCGTGTCCTCGCTGCGCTCGATCTTGTCCCACATCTCGTTGTGCTCCTTGGCGTTTCCGGCGTCCATGCGGTCAATGCGCGCCGTCAGTGCCACGACTGCGTCCGTGTTTCGCTGGATGATGGTGCTCATCCGCCAGCACGCGCCGATCAGCGTCAGCACAAACGCCGCCGCCGAGATCAGGTTTGCAACGGTAACTGTCATCGTTAGCCTTCCTTTCTAGGCTCCTCGTAAGTAAGCGCCTGCGCACTGTCAGAGCTGCCTGCCGTCGTTGGGTCGTTCACCACGCCAAGGATGGACAGCAGCGCGAACACTGCGTTGATGATTGCTGCAAGCTGCTGATTCAAAACACCAAAATCCCACTTGTAGCCGAACGGGGCGGCCACCACCTGCACCAGCAGAAGCAGCGCCGGGATCAGCGCCAGCCAGAAGTTCTTATTGCGAATACGTACTTTCCAGTTAATGTTCATAGGTACTACCCCTCCATCACTTGTTTTCGTCCATCATCCGCTGGCACACGATCATCGTGCGCAGCATATCCATTGATACGTCCAGCTCGCCGTGCGCATTGCCTTTCAGTGCACCGCGGTCGATCAGCCGCTGCGTCTCCTCGCGCGCCCAGCCGGGCACGTCGTCGATCGTGGCATATCTGGGGCTGCGCGCGTCCGCGTACCGCTTGCCGATCACCATGCCGCGGATCATATCCCGCGACAGGTCAATGCATCCGTGCTCGTCACCCTGCAGCGCGCCCGCGTCCATCAGCATGCGCACCGTGTCCTGCGCCCAATCGGGCACGTCGTCGATCGTGTTGTACCTCACCATGTCATCCTCATCCTCCTCGTCTGTAGTAGTGTTTTTCGGCGTCAGCATATCCTTAAACGCCGCCCACTGCGCCGGGTCATCCACCCACGGCATGGGGCAGCGCTTGCCCGTCACGTCGTAGTGCCGCACAACGTGCTCCGTGTCGATGCCATAGCGCTGCATAATGTCTTTTGCCAAGGCCGCGGCGTTTGCCACGGTCTCCGGCAGGATGTAGTAGCTGCCGTCGGCGCGCTTGCGGCTGCACATCTCAATGCCGATGCTGTTGGCATTGCGGCACTCGGGGTGCCAGTACGCCCGCGCGCCGCAGTGCCACGCCGTGTCGCCCTCGCGCACGGACTGCATCGCGCCGTGTTCGTCCACGAAATAGTGCGCGCTGGCCTGCAGGCCGCCCACGCGGTGGTAGTAGTCGCAGTTGTTTTTTGCCGTGTCGCCGTTGTTTGCCGTGTAGTGCATCACAATGTACCGCACCGGCTGCGTGCGCCCGGCGCGGTAATTGGCCATGTTGCAAGCAATAAATTCCATCTGTGCCTCCTTTTACGTGATCGGTTCGTTGATTGTAGCGATAACTGCTGACGCATCCGTGCAGATCAGACTCAACCGGAGGTAATGCTCAGAGGGGCCTGTTATAGTGACGATATCTCCGACGGTAGTAAATTTGAGAGTATTCCAACTATATCCGTTGTATATATATCCCGCGACTTTAAACGTTGCCGTTTCGCTGTAACTCACGGCTATGCTTTTCCCATCTTGTGAAGCGGGTAGGCTCGCGCCCTTGATACGTAGAATATCTCCATAATGCAGGTGAATAAGACTCGGCGCGTCCATATTTGCGCCGATTGTTGCCCAACCTGTTTGCGGTTTGTTCGTGCCGCTGCCAGCGCTCAGCCGTGTATCGGCAGAGATTCCAACGGTGTCAATGATGTTTGTGACGACTGCCGCGCAGGTAATTGCGATATTACCAGTTACCTTGGTAATGCTAACGGTACTACCGGACACAGCCGACGTGGAGATATCCACACCACCCATCGTGACGGTGATTGCGCCGAGCTTCTTGAAAGTTCCAGTCGGGGAGAGCGTTGTGGTGTAGGCCGCACCCTCAGCGGCAGTGTCAGCAGTGTTGGATGACGCACAGTTGGTGAGATTGCGTGTAATGTTGTAAGTCACAGACGGTGCAGAGGCCGCCGCAGTGATCGTGACCGCTCCCGTTACCTTGGTGATGTTGATTGCACCGCTGCCGGCCGAGTAAGCAGTGGCCGTGATATCCACGCCTCCCATTTTGACCACTACCGACGTGATCGTCTTTCCGCTTTCCGCCGCGATGGTCGCGGTGTACGTCTCGCCGTAATCCACCTGAGACGCGGCGTTGCTGATCGTGCAGCCTGTGAGATTTTTGATGATCGTCTGATACCAGTGCAGCATATCGGGCGTTCCGTTGGTCATAGCCGCGCGGTAAGCGTTGATATCAGCCATCGACATACCGCACGTTCCAACCGCGAAGTGGACGCACTTGTCACGGAACGTGTCGCCGGAAACGGCATTGATCGCTGAAATCAGTCTTTTCCATTCGCTTTCATTCCGTCGGCGGGCGAGTGCGTCTGTCCCGGAACCGGAATAAAAGGTAGTCAGCTCATAATCCTTGTCGATATCAGACTGGCTCATGCCGAGCAAGCCCTCCAGCACACACGCGAGAGTGCCGGTACGGTCTGCACCCGCTGTGCAGTGAAAATATACCGGCTCCCGGTGCGTTACGGCGTCGATCACGCAGCGAAGATAGAGCTGCCACGTTGCAACCGGGGTCAGAGAGTAGGACGCTGCCTTGTCGGCAATCGTAAACCGCACATCGCTACCAAGCGGGGATTCCGTTGCGACCTCACCGTCGGACGGGTCGCGCCCCTCTCTGCCTCTAAGGTCGATTTCATGCTGCACACCAAGCTGTCCAACCAGCGCCGCCCGGTCTGCGGCAGAGATGCGCCCGCCGCGAATCAGCAGACCGTATTTCACCGTGCCGCCGTCGCACGCCCAACCGCCAAGATCGCGCACGTTCCACGCTTCGGCAGAACCGTCCCGAGTACGAATCCACCTCAATGCGTCCAGCGGTTTGAGTGTTCCGGCCTTTCCGCCCCCGGCGAATGGCGTGAGAACATTTGGCACTTCGTTGTAGTACGTAACGCCGCCAACCGTTTTTCCGATGGGCTTGTAATTGCTTATAACTGCTGTCGCGGGCGCGTATTTTACGATCTGCGACGTGCTGTAGTCGCTTGGGTCATAGGTCACGTTGGCCAGATAATTGTGCACCGCCTCTGGGCACTGATGCCACGCGACCTCCTCCGCGCCAGTGATGCCGCGCACCGCATCGCCCATCTCCGCGACTTTGTATTTCGTTGCAGTGCCATTCTTCTCGCGGATAGCTGCTGCAATGTCCTGTACGGCGGTTTCTTCGTAGAGCTTTTTCATCTCAGTAGCTCACCTCCGTGCCGTCCGGGAGCGCCGCAAGCACGTTGTTTACGATCTCCTGCTTGTCTGCCGCGGTCCAGTAATCCGTGCCTTTAACGGGTGTGTGACCGGCAGCGCCCGGAGTGCCGGGGTCGCCCTTTGGGCCTTTAATCACAACAAACGGCGTATCAACAGCTGCGTCTACCTCTTCTCCAAACACATCGAGGCTCTCGGCTTCGATTCTGTCGCTCATTCCATCAGCTCCTCGTCCGTGCATTCCAGCACTTTGATTTTCGGGTTTTTCTTCGGCTTCAGGATATTGCCCGCGCCCTTGAAGTTGCATGTGATCTCCAGCTCCGCCTGCCCCGCGTCGAGGGACAGCGTGTCTTCCTGCGTCAGCGTCAGCAGGAACCGGCCATTTGCGTTGTCGTACCGCACCGCGTCCGGCCACGTCTTGCGCACACTGTCGCCGAGCTTGAACGCGATCTCATCCACGTTGCCAAGTGGGAACACGTCCATATCGTTGAATTTCACGCGCACGGGAACGGTCTTTGCCTCACCGCGTTTGATATATGCCATATCATCACCTCATACTTCCCAAGCCCCGGTTACGCCGTGCGCTGCCAGACATATGCCGCCAGATATGGCGGCATATTGTTGTGAGCCGCACCGCCGCCCGCGCCGCTTGTTTTCGCCAACTTTGCAAACCACGTTTTGTCGCTGACGGAGCTAATACTCGGCCAGCCGATATAGCCGCTCGGTGCGCTGCTGTCGCCGCCGCCGTTGCCGACATACTCGTCATGGTAGTGGTTTGGCATCTCTGGCGCTGTCAGCGTGTGTGTCGCTTCGCCCCCGGTCGTGCCCGCTTTGTATTTCGTACCTGCCGCCAAGATGAACGTGTCTTTGATCTGCGTCCATGTGCCACCGAACAGCGTTGCCGGGTTGTCGCTGGACGCAGAAAAGTAAAACGCGCCAACCGGGTACACTTTCAGGAAATAGGCATTCAGCACACTGTCCAGAGCGTTACTTGCGAGTTTCTCCTTCGTCACGGCTCCGTCAGCGATCTTGTCCTTCGTCACAGCGCGCATCGCGATCTTGTTGCTGGTGACTGCGGCAGTCGCGATTTTCGCCTGAGTTACACTCTCCCCCGCGAGTTTGCTCTCCGTAACAGCGCCGTCGAAAATATGCCGCTCCTGCACGGCGCTCGAGGCGATTTTGCTCGCCGCGACCGCATTATTCGCCAATTCCGGACTACCAATCGTTTCGTTGGCAATCTGGTGATAAGTCACCGCGCCATTCGCGATCTTTTCCGTAGTCACCGCACCGTCCGCGAGTTTGTCCGTAGTCACAGCCCCGTCCGCAATGCCGCCCTGCGTCACATCGGCGATCTGCGCCTGCACGTTCTCGATCGCTTCCTGCACGTTGGTTTTGTTCACCGCCTCTGTCGCGACAAAACCGATGCATTTTGCTGCGCTTTCACCGCCGAGCGCCGCGACCAGATCGTTCAGCGCCTTTTTCAGCAGGTTTCCAGCGAGGTCAAACTTTGCTTTCAGGGACGCAGCGGACAGGCCGCCAACGTCGTTCGGCTCGTCGTCGAGCTTGGAGATAATGTTCATGTCCTCGTTGCACGTCGGAAGTGCCATTTGTTTTACCCTCCTATCGCACATATCCCGTGAACCGCACGCGGATGTCGGCGCTTGTGACCGTCGCCGTCGTGCCCGCATCATCGTTCGTCAGGATGAGCTTGTGGTATGTAAATTTCTTTGCTTTCAGTTTCAGCCGCGTCATATACGGGCGCTTGTTCGTATTAAACGACCAGTGCGCAAAATTCGCGTGGTCAAACGCTGCGCTGTTGCGGAAAACCAGCTTCTTTGAGAAGTCCGCTTTCCGGTCTGTCATGACCGTCACGGTCATCGACCCGGCGTACGTCGGCACGAGACCGATCCACAGCATGGCGGAGTATTTGCGCATAAAATCCGCGCCGAAGTGCATATTGCCGCTCTCCCAGCGTGCGTCGATTGCTTCGCCGCAGTCGCTGCGGAATGCGTTTGAAATCTCCACAAGCGTGTTGCCGCGCGCGCCGAGCAGCCTGCCGTATACACGGTAAAAGTGCTTGACAGGGAAGTTCGTGTACAGATACCACACATTGAGACCGTAGTTGTGCACAATGGCCGTGTCACCATATACGCAGTACCATTCTTTGCGGTCGTTGTCGTCCCAGCAATACGCCTGACGTAGGTCAAAGTCTTGCAACGCTTTCCACACGCGGTCGGAAATGCGCTTCGCCTGCCGTTCGTCGATCGTCAGGTTGCTGGAGTAGCTGCTGTTGTTTTTCCATGTGTAGACGCTCTCCCCAAACAGGGTGTAAGGGCTGTTGTCCACAAGCCGCACCTGACCGGGAGCTGTGTTGCCAATGGCCTTGTTTACTTGCGTCCAGTAAAATGCAGGGAGGATTTTGCCTTCTGCGTTCGTCACAGTGCCGTACTGCACGGAGTATGCGCTGTCCTCTTTGAACGCCAGCAGTCTGGAGTAGTGGCGGATCATCGCCGTGATCGGCGTGTTTTCGTCGCCAATGTCCAGCGCGTTCATGTCAGGGAAGTATTCGGCGGTCGGGTTGCCGTCAATGTCCAGCCCGGAGTACAGCGCCTTGTTGCTTCCGTCGCCATAGAGGAACACGCGGTTGTCCGTCGCACCGTTGTAAAGCTCTGCAAACTTCATTGCCCTGACCGCACCGGAATCATCGGATGCCACGGTGTATTCCACCTCATACACATCCGCACCGGCAGGGGGCGCACTCGTGAATGTGATCTTGCCTTCTGCAAACGTATAGTCCGTACCGGCTGCCAACGCTGCGCCTGTTGCCCTGTTTTTCACGCTCACAGACAGCGTTCCGTCCTCCGGGCATACATACACCGTGGACTTTCCGTCCGTAGCAATGCGGTATTTTCGCTTGCTGGATAGCTTGTTGATCTGCTCCAGTTCCGTGCCGCTGCCGTCCGCACCGACGCCCACAAGTACGGTCGGTACATACCCGGTCACATCGGAGAGCTTGTAGCCGTCAAACACCTTGTACTGCGTGCCGTTGAGGATATAGAGTTTTTCCCGGAAACCGAAAAACTCCGTATGTGCATCTGCGAGCGCGCCCAGCTCCGAGGCCGCCGTAGTGGCTGGAAATCCGATTTTCCACAGCTTCCCGGCAGCGGCCGCTACCTGCACATATTCGCCGCCGACGTAGCCGCACCACGTTCCCTGAATTTCTCCGGGGAACGTATGCACAGCTTTCATACCTGGGCGCTTTCGCAGCGCGCCGTCCTGCGTCACGCGCCAGTTGCGCATTTCGGATGCCTCACCAAGTTTCAGACTTGTGTCGTCGCTGCCAGCCTGATTGATACCGAGCCATTTCTGGATTCCGACGATCTTTTCATTCATGCGCGTCACCAGCTCCCGAACTCGCTATACTCGATGCCACCGTACACATCCTCGACCGTGCCCATGCTGCACTGCGCGTTTGCCTTGTGCATCGTCACGATCTCGTTGTAGCGCCGCTTGAACCGGTCGGATGCCTCCGGGTTCTCGTCCGTCAGGAGAGCGGAAGCAAGGCCGTATGGCATCGCACCGAGCGCAAGCGTGTTGTCGATCTCCGAGATCGTGTCGTCGAATTCCTCGACAGGCCGCCAGCCGGAAGCAGTTTTTCCGGCCTTCTTCGTCTCCGAAAACGGGTACAGCTCCGCGATCATGGTGTTGATGATCGACACGGCGCGGTATTTATATTCGTCCGTGTCCGTCGTTTGCGGTTTCCCGCTATCGCTCAGCTCGTCCATGATGGACATTGCCGCGTCAAACACGTCGCTGACTTCTGCCATGAAATCACCTCGTTATCTGAAAATAGGCGGCGGGATTTCCCGCCGCCTTATCCGTTGCCTCAGGCGGTAGCCGTCATAATGCCGGAATCGAGCGCGCCGGTCTTGCTGGCGTAAGCCTTGACCTCCGTGCCTGCGGCAATGCCGGTCGGCTTCGCGCTGGCGCTGTAGGTCTTCGCCGTGGAGGAAGTCTTCGGGTTGCTGCCGTCGGTGGTGTACTTGATGGTCTCACCTTCACCGGCAGTCAGCGTCAGCGTGCCGCCGGAAACAGACATCGTCGGGGTCGCGCAGCCCGCAGTCGCGTGCACGCCGATGGCGTATGCCTTCTTGTCCAGCACGAAGCTGTCGAACATCACGCGGTACTCCGCCACATCGCCGTCGATGCCGAGCGGGTTCTTCTGGATGCGCATGGTCTGGTTCTTCACCGGGTCGACGCTCGCGCCCTTGCGGAAGATCACGAAGTTGACGCCTGCGGGCAGATAGCTGTCCGGGATGGCGTACACGTCGTTGCCGTCGAGCTTGCCCAGAGAACCGTTTGCGACGGCGTCCTTGCCCAGCACGTCAATGCCGACGATGTAGTCCGACAGCTTGCACTTGGCAAACAGCGTGTGGCCGATGAAGATCGCGCGGTTGTCGGTCGGCACAAGATGGTTGGACATCTCCGCGCCCATGTTGACAATGGCGTCGATGGCCGTCTTGCCGGTCAGCGCGGTCGCGTTGACGGTCACAACACCGGCACCGCCGACCCACTGCTGCAGACGGTACTTGTCGATGCTCGGAGTGACCTTGCCGTCCCACGTCGCCTTCATGCGCGCGTTGCACTGCTTGACGTTAAACTGTTCGGCAGCGTTGCCCGCGTCGATCGAGAACGTGCCGCCCTTGTCCTGCGTCATGCGCATGGTCTGCACAGTGTCGCCCAGCTCTTTGATCGCGCCGAAGCGGTTGGAGCCGCTGCGGGTGTAGTCGCCGAAGTCGCCCTCGTCGGAGCTGTACACGTTGATTGCGTTTACGCCAACAAAGTCGTAGTCCTTACCGGCGAATGCGTCGGTCACGCTCTTCTGGTGAAAACGTTCGTCGAGTTTCGTGCTATACTTGTTTGCAACGTTGATTGCCATAATGTAATTACCTCACTTAAAAATTCAGAATTTCAGGCGGAGGCAAGCCCTCATTTCACGCGGTCAGTTTCCGTCGTACCACAGCGCGTCAAACGCTTCGTCGCTGCCGGCCTTCCCGGCGCTGCTCTGGCTGCCGGTGCTCCTCGCGGCGTTCGCCGCGTTCCGGTCGCGCGTCTCCTGTTCGGATTTCATGCGCGCGATCTCTGCCTCCAGCGCCTTGTTGCGTTCTCTTGCGTAGGCCGAAACCAGCGTTTCACCGCGGTTAAAGGCTTCCCACACGCCGTTCGGAATGGAGGCCGGGTCAACGTCGGGATAGGCTTTTGCAAATGCGTCAAAGCACTCGCCGCGCCACTTCTCGTTCGCTGCCTGCTGCTCCTGCTCCTGCTTCTGGGGCGCCAGTGCTGCCCGTTCCTGATCGAGCGCGCGGCGCTCTCTGTCGAGCTTTACACGCTCGAGCGCCATGCCGTCGTCGTCGATGCCGTATTTACTCTTGGTAACGGCAATGAGCATATTTTCCACAAGCTCCTCGACGGTTGTGCCGCTCTGCTTTGCCAGCTCCTGCAGCGCGTTCTCGTGTTCCGTGAGCTGCGCCAGTTGCTGTTTCTGTTCGGACACCTGGGTTTCCAGCTGCGTGTTCTTCTCGGTCACGCGGTCGTAGTCCATGCCCTTCTGGGCGAGCGTTACGACCTCGTCCCGGTTCACATTTTTCGTCTCGCCGAGGTGCTTGAGCTCAAACAGTTGGCCGTCTGTCTGCGCCTGCTGCTCCTCGTTCTCGCCCGTCTGTGCGGCATCTGCATCCTGCCCGCCGTCGTTCTGTTCGATCTCCGGCGCGGCGTCGTTGCCCTGTGCCTCCGTGTCCGGCGCGCCCTGCGCGTCGTCCTCGACGTCGGCAAAGCTGTCCGCCGTGATGTCGCTCCAATCGTCTGCGTCCGCCGTAAAGGCGGTGTTCATTTCGTCTTCCATGTCAAAATCCCTTCTCCCGCTATGGTTGGCGGGTGCGGCGCTATGGTCGGCGCCACGTGTTGAAATTTATCCGGTAATGTATTTGCAAGGCGGTTTTCCGCCGAGCGTTCGTTATTCGGTCGTTCCGGTCTGCATGACCTTGCGCTGCAGGTCGCCGAAGCCGCCGCCGCCGCGAATGGGCGTCTTCTGGCCGAGATCGACCAGAGCGCCGGTCTCCGGCGTGCCGCCTGTGCTCTGTTCCTCCGGCTGCATCATCTGCTGCTGTGTCGCCTGCTTGCGCGAGGCGATCAGCTCCTGCCGCTTCGGGATGTAGCCGTCCGGGATGCGCTCAAGGTATTCCTCGATCGTGATCTTGTCCTGCATCAGCAGGTTATCCAGTGTCTGCACCGACGCCATCTCCGACCAGTACGAGCTTGCGCCGACGTCCAGCTTCAGCGCCATCGGCATATCGTTCAGAATGCCGTAGTCGAACAGCACGGTTTCCAGCTCCTCCGGGTCTTTCCCGGCAAATGCGAGAATGTCCGAGCCGACGTCCGGCATAGACACCTGCACTTTGCGCTTTCCGTAGTACGCCGCCATGAAGTCCAGATAGATGCGCCCCAGATCCTCAATGGATTTGTAGAGGTTCTGTTTCGTGATCTCCGACGGGATGCTGGCTGCGCGCTGCAGGGCGATAATGGCCGATGTGTTGTCCGGCCGCGTCTCGCCAAGCGCTGCGCTCGTCGCACCGAGAAACTGCCGCGTATAGTCCACGCTCGTCTGGATAAACTGCGCGATCTGCGGGCTGATCTGTGCCGGGTCGATGATCTTTGCCACGCCGGACACGTCGCCGCCGTTGACGCCGATCGCAGCGCCGACTGCGTTGTTCCACTTCGGAATGCGCGTCTTGTCGTAGACCGTTCGCGGAAACGCGCTCGTCATCAGCGAGATCATGGACATGGCAAACAGCTTATTGACAAAGATCTGGTTCGGGATCAGGCCAGTCACGAGCGCCTGCCCGTGATAGCTGTCGGGAATGTAGTCCCAGTTGATCCACGTCACCGGGTAGAGCCGCAGCCCCATGTCCCACGGCTCGCGCAGCATGACGCGCCCGGAGACTTCGCACGCCCACACCGTGCCGGTCTTGCGTTCCTTCCACATCCGCAGCAGTACTGTGCTGCGCTCTGAGCTATTTTTGTAGCTGTCAGTGTTGTGGTTCTCGGTGTCCGGCTGAATGTCGTTCCAGCGCGGATTTCCGGCCTCCTGCGCTGCTCTGCGCAGCTCCTTCGTCATTTCTCGCCGTTCGATGAGAATGTAGGGCTGCTTCTGCGGGTCGCGGCACGCTGTGTTGCCGAAGCCGACGCGCATATTGTCCACAATCTCCGTGCGGATGCCGCCGCGTAGGCCGAATCCGGCGTCAACCGTGTCGTCCCAGAACGTGAACAGGCAGCTATCACCGTCCACCGCGGCGTTGCGCATATACTCGCGCACAAGGTTCGGCACGCGGTTGAATTCAAACAGCCGGTCAAACTCCTTGTTTACGACCTCCGCGACACGTTCTACGTCCTCCGGTGTGCGCTCGCACGCAAGCGGAGTAGCCTGCATCTTAATGTTGTCGGTCGTGATGTTTGCAACGGAAAACAAAACGACCTGTTTCAGGAAGTTGTATACCGGCGTCGGCAGGCCCTTCGCATCCACGCCCTCCCATTGCTTGCCAATGAAGAAGTTCTCGTTGGCGCGCACCGTCTCGTCGAGGTTGACAGCGGTGTTGTAGCCGAGCATTTTCTGGTACTCTGCCTGTACCTGCTCCGGCGTGATCTTCTTGCCGAACTCGTCAGGCATCGTCGCTCACGTCCTTTTTCCCGGCCATCAGGTAGCTGTAGTTCATGAGGTTGGACACGCCGTTGGAGAAGTCCTGCGCCATCTGCAGCGCCTGTTCCACCTGCTCAGCGTGCTCCTCGTCGAGCTTGTCCGCTCGCTCGCACAGTGCGGCCGCAGTCTCTTCCAGTGCCTCTACACGCTTTTGTAGCTGCGACACGTCAAGTGACGTATCTGCCAGCATGTCCATCGTCGCGTCCTGAAAAGCCTGCAGCTCGTCGTCCCAGCGCCGCAGGTTTACCATCGTCAGCACAAAGCACGCCGCGATCACCAGCAGGCCGATCAAACTGATAGTGTTCATGTCTTCCTCCTAATAGCTGATATATCCGGCAGACGGTGCGTCTCCGGTCATGAATTCCTCGTAGTCCTCCTGCGCGTCCTCGTCCTCGTAGATGATCTCCGAGGGGTTTGCGTCTCTTGCGTCTGCGCGCATTGTTCTCGATACGCAGTAGTAGCGCACGGAATCGACCGTGTGCGTGATCTCATGCGGCTCTTTCGCGCAGTCGTTCGGGTTGCGCTCGTCCGCCTGAATGTCCTCGAGGTCTCCGATCGTCCGTTCACAGGTCTGGAAAATTACAAGCCCCGGCTTTCCGTCCGGCATATTTGCGAGCGCTTCTTTCACCTGCAGGAAACCCTGCACGCGGTTGTTGCTCGCCCGCACGATGGGCACGCCGCACTGCATGAACACCTCTGCCATCGTCTTGCCGGTGTCCTTCTGGCGCGACCAGATATCCGGCGGGGCAAAGGTGATCTCGATGTGCTCGTCCGGCATCGTCATGTCGAGGATCTGCTTTGCTGCATCCTGCACGATCAGCCCCGGCTGCACCAGCTCGCGGTACATGTACGAGCGTCCGTTTTCGTCCACCGCGTACCAGCCAACGGCAAGCATATCCAGACCGTAGTCGAGCGCCCTGTACCGCTTCCAGTGCTTTGGGATCTGGAACGGCTTGCAGGTGTGCGTCGCCTTGCTAAATTCCGGGAAATACGTGCCGCACAGTGCGTCCCAGTCGCCGTAGCGGTGCGCCTTGCGGATGTTCTCCGGCAACTGAGATAGCGCCTGCAGATAGCCCGGAGAGGATTCAAGCAGGTCTTTGTTGTCCTCGACCGTTGCGAAAATGAAGCTGTAGTCGTCCGGGTTCTCGTTCTCCTCCGGATTGTCGGAATCTGTCTTGAAATTTCGGTCGATAAACAGGCGCTTGACCCATCTGTGCCCGACACCGCCGGGGTTGCACGTCAGATAAAAGCGCTTCGGGATCTCGTTGACGCCGCGCAGGCAGCCGCCGAGAAAGCGAAATTCGCGCTCTGTAAACTGCGTCGCCTCATCCATGAAGATCCAGTCGTATTCCTGGCCTTGGTATTCGCTCTCGGACGTGATGCCGCTCCAGTGGCCGAAATGGATGGTCGAGCCGTTCTGAAAGTACAGCGTGTGCAGTGTGCCGTTGTAGCTAGTCAGCTCCTGCGGCACCATCTTCAAAATCGGTTCGATGTGGTTCGACTGCAGTTCCGGGTATGTCTTTCGCACGATGAGGATGCGGATGCCCGGCCATGTAAACGCGCCGCCTACCGCCTTGATGCGAACAGCGTGCGTCTTGCCGCCGCCTCGCGCGCCGCCGTAGGCCGTGTACATTGTCCGGCTCTGGTAGAACAGCAACTGTTTCTCGTTCGCGTGTCCCGGATCCCATGTGAAATTTGTCTGCGTGCTTCGCTTCTGCTTCGGCATGGCATCCTCCGTAAATGCAGAAACGGAGCCAACTGCATTCCGCAGTCAGCTCCGTTCAGCTCTTATGCCCGGCCGTTTCCGGGCACGTCGTTATTCTGTTTCCCGAAAGGCGACCTTGCGCTTTACTTCCAGCACAAGCACGCCGTCTTTCGTTTGCTTTACCTCGGCAGTATTCCCACGGCCGATAATGTCCAGAATCGCCCGGAGGAGATTTTCATTTTTCTGCATAGGGTACCTTCACATTGCCGCCCCGGCATTTTTCCGCCACCCGTCAAGGTAAATGACAGGCGCGGCCTTGCTCACCGGTTGATAGCCCATCCGCACACCGTAGCCGCCGCCGTAGTCCAGCGCAGCCGCGGTGTTAACAAACAATCGTTCAACCGGCTCCGCGCTCCTCGTAGAAGCGTTCGTCCGGAAAAAGCAGTCCTTAAACACGGCAGGGGAGTGCGTGTGCCCGCAAACATAAACGTCTGCGTCAACAATCTGCGCATAGTCTGCAAGCCGGTTGATCTTGCCGCCAATCTTGCGCCCACCGCCGTTTCCGTGGTTGACGTAGATAGAATACGTCGTTTGCCGTCCCTCGCTCTTGCGCCGGGAGTTTTCGCCGAGTGATACGAATACGAGCGCTGCGTCCGGAGCGTACCGGTCGCCCGCGCCCAGCTCGTTTGCGATCAGCCATGTAATGTCGATGCCGTCTGCGCGATATGTCCGCTCTTCGTGGTTGCCGGGAACAGCGCACAGGATGCGGCCCTTGAGCGGAGCAAACGTCTTGTTTGCAAGCTGGATCTGCTCCATCGGGGACAACTGCGTGCTGTAGATATCTCCGATGCTGTTTCGCGTCGCGTTGTCGATCAGGTCGCCCGCAAGAATTGCATAGGCGTTATCCTTTGCCGCAATGTCCGCCACGCGCTTTTGCACGCCGCGAATATCGCAGTTCGGGTCGGAAAGATGTACGTCCGCAATGACGTGCACTTCGATTTCGTTTTGCTGCTTCGGCAGCTCCACACGGATAACGTGCAAACGCTTCACCTCATTCGTTACACGGCTGTTGCGCGCCTCGCTTATAAACCAATTCCGAGCAGCAGCTCAGCGCGCCAGCCTCCCGCTACAGCAGGAAAGCTGCTTTCTGCCGGTTTTTCACGCTCCGGTCAATCCGGTCGTCTGGTCTTGGTGGCAGCCCCCGGGCTTGCACCGGGCGCGTCCCTCTTAGAAAGCTGCCGTAGAAAGGGAAGCTGCGGCATCCTGACTTGCACAGGATTTCAGCGGAAAGGAGATGAAACGCTTAGGCCACTTGCCGCCGCAGCAGTGTTTACCGTCGCTTCCGACGCTTGATTCCCGGATAGTGCCGGGTTCACATTTGCTCTGCGCCGTCATAGTTTTTTGAAAGTGAGCAACAGGCACAGGAGGCCCGGCCTTTTTCCGGCGCGGAGTGGCCTCGTTCGCAAACGCGAACAGCAAGCACTCAGCCGCAGCGCGTATCCTGCGCCCGCATTCGGCTTGTTGGATTAAGCGTTACTTGAAAGCACTGTCGCCGCCGATCCCGTCTGTCTTGATCGTCAGCTCCTGCGCGTGAACGTCGATCACAGGCTTGTCGATGTACCCGCCGTTTTTCGGTTGCTTGAGCAGGAAGATGATCCCGCCGCTGCCCTTCGGGTTTTCAGCCACCATGCGTGCATAGACCGCTTCCCGGTATGAAACCAGCTTCTCGAGCTGCTCTCCATATCCGTCATATTCCCCGCATTCGTTTGCCCGCCATCGCGCAAGTGTGCGCGGCGCAATGCCGAGATACTTCATCAGCGCATAGTCGTCCATGTACTGTTTCCCGTCCTCGCACTGCATGATAAACTCGTCGATCAGAACGCCAAGCTCTTCGGCGGTTTTGATTTTGCGCGGTCTTGCCATAGAATCACCCCATCACTTATAGTATAGCATCAAACGTCGCAAAAACTAAATGCACAACCCCAGATAATGTATGAAATACCTTTGGAAAGACGTGTACGATTGTAAAGACGTGGAAAACATAGCGGGTTGAGCTTGCGCTGAGCGGGACGATGTTTGGCGGGAAGTCTCAAAAGGCTGTGTGTCGTAACGCATGGGCTGTCGCCTGAGAGCCGCCCCGTTTTTCCGGCACCCCGGGGGGGAGGGGGGGAGGGGGGCACACCCGGAAACGTCGAACGAAATACACACCACACACCAGCGCGCGCCGTGGATGATTGGCCGCGCGCCTGAACACCTAATTGCCATTGACGCATGACACTGCATACACTGCGCATGAACTGAATAAACTACCAGCCTTGCAGAACGGAAACACCGCGGAAACCATGAGTTATTCGGCAAAATGTAGGTTATGCCGAATTTACAAATTGATGAAGCCATTGAAAATACTAGCTTTTTGCGAAACTGCATGAATATGCATAGTATGCAGCACCGAAAACGGTCACGAAAAGTGCATCAGTATGCACCAGATCGCCGCCACAAAACCAGCCACAGCAAGCCCCACAATTTTTTTATCCGATGCCACAACGCGAATTTTGTACGGGATAATGGGATCATATCATCATCATATCATCATCACATCACTGCATCACCGGCACGCAGCCAGAGCAACACCCACGCAAAGAGGGGGGGACTATAGGGGGGGTAATTTACATAGCTAAGTAATAGCTATTACACAGCTATACCGTAGCTATTACATAGCTATGTCATAGCTATTTAAATATCTATTCCATACCCGCGAGACACTCAACGACCAAAGAAAAGAAAAGGAAAGTATAGAGGGAGAGATCGCCCACGCAAAAAATTTTTGCAAAAAGGGCTTGACATACTGCATCGAGTATGCTATCTTGTAAATGCAGCCGGGGAACGGCAGCGAAAGGAGATGATCCCCGCGGCAAGAAAAACCACCACCAGCACGGAAGTAAAACGCCGGTATAATGACCGCGTTTACTGCAAAGTTCAAGCGGAGCTGCCACGCGATACGGTAACGGCATTCAAGGCCAAGTGCAAAGTCAAAGGCATATCGCAAGCAAGCGTTTTACTTGAAGCCATCGAAAACTTTTTAAGGGACTGAACGTCCCTTAAAAATAAACATACTCGATTGAGTATGCCATACATGAAAGGAGAACAACTATGAAATACTTTACCAACATCCGCACCCTTGACGAGCTGAAAGCAGCTTACCGCCGTCTCGCCCTGAAGTGCCACCCCGACATGGGCGGCAGCACGGAGATCATGCAGGAGATCAACGCCGAGCATGACGCGCTGTTTGAGCAGCTCAAGCGCCAGCACAACGCCCACGCGGACGAGTACCACCAGACCACCGAGACCGCCGAAGAATTCCGCGAGATCCTCGACGTGTTGCTCGGGCTTCCCGGGCTTACGGTCGAGCTTTGCGGCTCGTGGCTCTGGATCAGCGGCGAGACGCGCCAACACAAGGACGCGCTAAAAGCCGCCGGTTGCCGCTGGAGCAGCAGCAAGACGATGTGGTACTGGCGGCACCCGGAGGATGCGCGCGGACACTACCGCAGCAAGCGCAGCATGAACGAGATCCGCAGCAAGTACGGCAGCCAGGTCTTTGACGCAGACGGCCGCGAGCGCACCGCATACAACCGGCTTGGGGCGACGGCGTAAGCCGTCCCCGGCCGCGCTCCGTCCGCCGGTAAAAGTCCGGCGCTGATGAGCAAGAGCGAAACGGAGGTTGCATCATGTATCAGATTATCAAGTATTGCCGCGATTGCGGCGCTTATTCCGGCCGTGAGTTTGGGCGCAAGGCCGACGCGGTGCGGTATGCCCGTGCTTGCGTCTGCCCAGATTGGGAGTATGTCGCGGTTATCAGCACGCGCACCAAGCGCGTCGATGTGCTCAAGGGCGCGCCGATGATGGTGCGCTATGCGCCCGGATGCACCGAGTACAAGCGCGGGAAGCTCTGCGCTATCTATGGGGGGTGATTACAACGAGTTATCACGATTTGCTTACCATGTACGGCGGCGAGCAGCTCGAAGCCGAGCAGCGCGTATATATCTACGTGCAGCAACCGAAGCGGTATAAGACGCCGGAAGACATCGCCCGCAAGGATGCCGACATTGCGCGCCAGATCGAGCGCATGCAACGCTTGATTGACGATTTGCGCGACTATCGCGTAGCACTGGCGCAGCGGTACGCCGAGCTGGAAACGATGCCTTACACGCGCGTTTTGACGCTCAAGCGCGACCCGAGCTATAAGGGCCGCATTACCTACTGGGTGACGATCACGCGCCGGATGTCTGACGGCACGGAGACCGACGAACTGTGCGAGCAGTTCCACGGTCAGGATCGCGCGAAAGCGTTTGCTCGCTTTGCCGCCCTGCAAAAGCAACACCCCGGCATTGCATCCGTTAAGGATGTAGCTCGCAGGAGCTGGGAATAATGGGAAAGCATTGACATTGATCGTTAAGTGCGGTATGTTTTCGTTAAACGTAGTTTTCAGGGGGTATATATCATGATGCAGACGATTAAGGGCACAGCCTCGCGCAATGTTATTTTTGGCGGTATCACTTACGTGTTGGCGGAAGATATCTATTATGACGCTAAAGATTGGGCGCCGATCGAGCCACGCGCACAGGTCAAAAGCCCGGAGGGCGCAGAAATATATTGGTATTTTCCAGATGCCGACAGTCTCGCCGCGTGGATTGATACCGACAATTTAGATACTTGTATACAGGGTGTTTTGACCATGGATTAGGATAGTCACATATACAATAACAGCCGTACCGGATATATTCCGGGGCGGCTTTTTTGCGCTTTCCTAGCCCGCTGGAGCTGGGAATAATGGTAACGCCCGGCATCCTGCACAACTTCAGCCCCAATTTTTGTGCATATTTATTTCAAATAAACTCGATGTTTCTGCTGACTTTATATAAACTCTGTTATATATTTAAACCATCAAAAGGGAAAACACGATAGGCCGACAGGCTGGAAAGGACTATATCATGGCAAAAGCAACTGCAACCTGCACCTGCGCCACCTGCGGCGCAATGTTTACGCGCACCAAAATCTGCCGCAATCGCCGCGAGGCGGATGGCTGGGAGGTGTGGGCAGCCGCAAACTTTGATGAGTGCGATGCTTGCTACACTGCGCGCAAGGCATCCGAGCGCGAGGCTGCCGCAGCAGCAGAGACTGAGCTGCCCCTGACGCTGCATATGACCGGCTACCCGTACAAAGACAGCACGCCGGTCGTCCTGTTTTTCGGCGGCGACACCATGCCGCACAAGGATGATATTAAGGCGCTCGGATACCGCTGGGTCTTTGCGGATGACTACATCACCTACGGCTACAGTGTCCAGCGCGGGGAGCAAAAGTGGATCAAGGTCGTCCCTCAGGAGGACGCCTACGACGAGATCAAGCGCGCGAAGGCGCTCGGCGCCGTGATCGACGATAGCATTGTAGATACGGAGTATCTTGCCAAACAAGCCGCCGCCAAGCGCGAGCGCGTCGCGGCCGCTGAGGCATCCGGCATCACGGAGCCGGTCAAACCGGTATGCTACCCGGCCGGCCGCTGGAACGGCAAGGTCTACGGCACGGCGGCTTATGGCTACCGTATCTATGTTGATAACGCTGAGGTGCAGATCAGCGGCGATGACGCCGACGCGCTCAAAAAATACGCCGATGCTCTGGAGGTCTGGCGCAAAGCAGTAAAAGCAAAGGAGTAGCCATCGCAAACCACCAGCCTCCCGGCGATGCCGGGAAACAATCGAAAGGAGAATTTTACCATGAAAAAGATCATCAACAAAAAGCTATACGACACTAGCACGGCGACGTGCATCGCTGAGTACAGCGGCCCGGCGCGCGTGTCGGACTTCAGCTTTTACCGCGAGACGCTGTACCGCAAGCGCACAGGGGAGTATTTTATCCACGGCGAGGGCGGCGCGAGGTCGCGCTATGCATCGTATGAGTATGGGCTGATGTCGTGGGGCGAGCAGATCCTCCCACTGACCTACGACACCGCGCGCGATTGGGCCGAACACCACATGGACGCGGACGCCTATCAGGACGAGTTTGGCCCAGCCGCAGAGGACGATTCGCGCACGGTGATGAGTCTTTCCGTTCGCGCCGACACCGCTGATAAGGCGCGCCGCGCCGCGGCCGCGTCAGGCTGCAGCATCTCCGAGTACGTCGAGCATGCGCTGTTGGCGCAGCTTGGAGGAGATACAGATGCGTGACCGAGCACGCGGTTAGCATTTTCGTTAGCATTTCGCTAGCGAAATGCGTCTGCATTATGCGAAAAATAATCGTAAATCCGCGACGTTTTTCGCACCGCAAAGATTTCCGAAAGCGCCGCGAAGCATTGATAAACAAAGAAAAACCAGCAATCTCAATGGATTGCTGGTTTTCTTAATTTGGAGCGGGATACGGGAATCGAACCCGCCTATCCTGCTTGGGAAGCAGGTGTTCTACCAATGAACTAATCCCACAGGTGCAATTATTATAGCACGGCCAAGTGTCGTTTTCAAGTGAAAAATGCAACAGAACTTGACATTTCTCTGCGCGCAACTTATAATACCTATTCGTGACGTTTTTGTTTGTTTGTTGATATAATGGGAGTGACACTATGGCGCAAGAAACCCTTCGTGAAAACAAAATGGGCACAATGCCCGAAAATCGGCTGCTGCTGTCGATGGCAGTGCCGATGATGATCTCCATGCTCGTGCAGGCGCTGTACAACATCGTGGACAGTATCTTTGTCTCGCGCATCTGCGAGGATGCGCTCACGGCGGTGTCCATGGCGTTCCCGCTGCAGAACATCATCATTTCCATCGCTGTCGGCTTCGGTGTCGGCATCAACGCGCTGCTGTCGCGCGCGCTGGGGCAGAAAAACGCCGAGCGCGTCAATCAGGTCGCGGTCAACGGCCTGCTGCTGGCGCTGCTGAGCTATTTGCTCGTGCTCGTCGCCGGCCTGGTCGGCATTCGTGCCTATATGCGCGCACAGACGGACATTGAGTCCATTGTCGAGTACGGCATCACATATCTCAATATCTGCGTGCTGTGCTCGTTCGGTGTGTTCTGCGAGATCACGTTTGAGCGCTTTCTGCAGGCGACCGGCCGCACGATCTATTCCATGGTCACGCAGCTGGTCGGTGCGATCACGAATATCATCCTCGACCCGATCCTCATCTTCGGCTTGCTCGGCTTCCCGAAGCTGGGCATCGCCGGCGCCGCCTGGGCGACGGTGATCGGTCAGTGTCTGGGCGCGGTCGTGGCGGTTGTCCTCAACCATTGCAAGAACCCGGAGGTGCACCTGCGCCTGCGCCACATCCGCCCGAGCGGCAAGCTCATGGGTGAGATCACGGCCATCAGCATCCCGTCGATCATCATGAGCTGCATCTCATCGCTGACGTGTTTTGTCATGAATATGATCCTCATTGCGTATTCCTCCACGGCGGTTGCCGTGTTCGGCGTTTACTTCAAGCTCCAGAGCTTTGTGTTCATGCCGGTGTTCGGTTTGAATAACGGCATGGTGCCGATCATTGCCTATAACTACGGTGCGCAAAAGCCGGAGCGTATCCACAAGACGATCCGCCTCGGCATGGTCTACGCCGTTGCGATCATGGTGATCGGTCTGCTCGTGTTCCAGCTCATCCCGAAGGAGCTGCTGCTGATGTTTGACGCCTCGGACGCCATGCTGGAGATCGGCGCGCCCGCGCTGCGCATCATGAGTCTGGCGTTCGTGTTTGCCGGTATCAGCATTGTGGCCGGTTCCTCGTGCCAGGCATTTGGCTACAGCGTCTACAGCATGCTCATCTCCATCGCGCGTCAGATCGTGGTGCTCATCCCGGCGGCCTATCTGCTGTCGCTGGCCGGCGTGCTGCGGAATGTGTGGTTTGCATTCCCCATCGCCGAGGTCGTGTCACTGCTCCTGTCGCTCATGTTCCTGCGCATCACGCTCAAAAAGACGGGCATGGCGATGCCAAAAACGAAATAAAGCTCCGTTCCGCAAAGGCGGCGCCGTACGGCGCCGCCTTTTTTCGTCGCGTTCCGCACCGGCCGAACCGGGCCTGCATAGGATAATGCGGGCCGAGTGCCCGATTTGAAAAGGAGGAACGACTGTGGACAAATGCAATTTCAAGCAGGGCTCGCTGCCGGAATGCGCGCCGCTGGCGCTGGCGCAGACGCCCATGCAGCAGTCCAACGAACCCGCGTATGATCGGCGCATGGCACTGGCGCGCGGTACGCTGTTTCCGGGACTGGACCTGCCGTTTATGAACATGGTCAACAAACCCGGCGACCTCAGCACGCCGCTGTGCGAGCTGATGGCGATGGATTTTGTCATCCGAGAGCTGAACCTGTATCTGGATACGCACCCGGACGACCGCGAGGCATTCGAGACGCTGCAAAA
>OHLB01000089.1_pt1 | contig 79003 bp, 90 predicted proteins | sample 1569021 | NCBI WGS metagenome assembly OHLB01 (sample SAMEA3879592, study PRJEB24766) | human gut metagenome | biome: human-associated habitat; feature: feces | place: USA | collected 1985/1987 | reverse complement strand
AACATAAAAAATTCATCATTCTAGATGCGGGAATGAACGACCTTTTACGTCCGGCACTCTACCAAGCTTTCCACCGGATAGAAAACTTGACCTCCGTGGGAGAACATGAAAAATACGACGTGGTTGGTCCTATCTGTGAATCATCCGATTGTTTCGGCAAAGACCGGGAGCTACCCCTCACCAACCGGGGAGATCTGATCGCCATTCGTTCCTGTGGTGCATACGGAGAAGTCATGGCCTCACGATATAATCTCAGAGAATTACCGGAAAGTTACTTTTCTCGATAATTCGTGACATTCCTTCCGATAGATGAAGAATGTGAAATAGACCCGGTTTTCCTTGGGTCTATTTCACATTTTCAAATTAATTCACTATTTTTGGTTATTTTTCTTATCATTCGGCTTGGCAATGGATTCTCTCATTTGCGTATCAGCCTCGATATTCTTCATTTTGTAGTAATCCATGATACCCAAATTACCGCTACGGAAAGCCTCTGCCATGGCACGAGGAACTTCTGCCTCAGCCTCGATCACTCTAGCCCGCATTTCCTGTGCAAGCGCCTTCATTTCATGCTCGGTAGCAACAGCCATTGCACGGCGTTCCTCCGCCTTCGCCTGAGCAATTTTCAAATCAGCCTCTGCCTGATCGGTCTGTAATTCCGCCCCAATATTCTTACCTATATCAATATCTGCAATATCAATAGACAAAATTTCAAAAGCAGTACCAGAATCCAATCCCTTGTTCAACACCACCTTCGAAATAGAATCCGGATTTTCCAAAACCTCCTTGTGCGAGGCTGCAGAACCGATTGAGGACACAATACCTTCCCCAACACGGGCCAAAATAGTTTCTTCCCCGGCACCCCCGACTAATTGACGGATATTAGCCCGCACCGTAACCCGGGCTTTAGCTATCAACTGAATACCATCTTTAGCCACGGCAGCCACAGGCGGGGTATTAATCACTTTGGGGTTCACACTCATCTGTACAGCCTCGAATACATCACGCCCGGCCAGATCCACGGCCGTTGCAATTTGAAATGTCAAGTCGATATTCGCTTTAGATGCGGACACCAAGGCATGTACCACTTGAGCCACGTGTCCCCCAGCAAGATAATGAGCCTCTAGCAAATCTCGATAAAGCTCCAAGCCAGCCTTTTTCCCCTCAATCATGGCACGAACGATAACCGTGGGAGGCACTTTCCGCCAACGCATCAAAACCAATTGTAACAAAGATATTTTCACATCAGACACTAACGCTTGAAACCACAAGCCAATCGGGATAAAGTAGAGGATCATCCAAAGTAAAAAAAGACCTCCGGCGATAACCGCTACCAGAAAAAACAAACTACTCTCCATCTTCTATTCAGTTTTTAATTTAACGACAATCTTATTTTTATACACTTTCAACACGACTATTTCCCGGTTTTCCTCGATATACCCGGAACGGGATTCCGCCTCAACCACACTGTCCCCCACCCGTACTTTTCCAATCGGAGCCAAGCGTCCCTGCGTCATCCCAATATCTCCTTCCCGAATGGATTCATCTACACCTTCTACCGTACTATCAATCTGCGTGTGTAACTGCATACGTTTCCACGTCTTCGATCGCAAAACGTAATAAGTCACCCCGAAACCACAAAGAGCCGTCCCCAACAAAGTAAAATGCCCGACCGTCATTCCCATTGTAGAATAAGCGATATAAATAGCTATTCCCACGCAAGCGAAACCTAAAATTCCTGCCACGTTCACTCCAGGAAAAACAAGAAACTCAAGTATTAACAGGACAAAACCTATCAAAATCAGCATGAATAAAACAAGCCACTCCATATACAACATTTTTTGTTTGATAAAGATACATTTTTTTTAAACTATAGTATCATCATTCCGAAATATTTTCCACACACCTACCCCTCCTTCCCAACCGATCTGGCCGTGACAACCGAACGTGACAAAGGAAGGCACGGGTTGCAGTGTTAGCGAGTTTGAACCCACACATTTTCAACACACGATTTTCAATTCTCAATTATTATCTTTTACTTTGTAGCCAATTTTTCATTACCCATGTAGGCAATGAGTCAAGTACATAAAAGAGAGGACGAATGAAATACACTGAATTGGATGACAATGAAGAATTCTACCGCAAAGTAGAATATTACAACAAGGCAAGAACCGAAAAATTAAGCTATCATTATAAAGAAATTCTCAAATTATTGGGAGAAGATCCCGAAAGAGAAGGATTAGTAAAAACTCCGTACCGTGTTGCAAAGGCCATGCAATTCATGACACGAGGCTACACGGAAAACCCGGAAGAAATCCTTCGCTCCGCCCTGTTCAAGGAAGATTATCGCCAGATGGTAATCGTTAAAGATATTGAAATTTATTCTCTATGTGAACACCACATGCTCCCGTTCATCGGACACGCCCACGTGGCCTATATCCCGAACGGGTACATCACCGGGTTAAGTAAAATCGCCCGGGTAGTTGAAGCCTTTTCCAGAAGGCTTCAAGTACAAGAGAGGTTGACGAATGACATAAAAAATTGTATACAGAATACCCTCAATCCCCTCGGCGTTGCCGTGGTCATTGAGGCCCAACATATGTGCATGATGATGCGGGGTGTGCAAAAACAAAATTCGGTAACAACCACTTCCGATTTCAGTGGGGCATTCGAAAAACTTGCCACGCGGGAAGAGTTCATCCGATTAATTAGTAACAAATTTCATTAAGAAATAAACATGAAAAATATGAAAAAAGCATTTGTTTTCCCGGGCCAAGGAGCCCAATTCGTAGGTATGGGCAAGGACTTGTACGAGAACTCTCCCGAAGCAAAAGAATTATTTGAAAAGGCAAATGAAATTCTGGGATTCCGCATCACGGACCTGATGTTCGAGGGAACCGACGAAGATTTAAAGCAGACCAAAGTAACTCAACCGGCGATATTCCTTCACTCGGTGATTCTTGCAAAATCGTTGAATGAGAAACCAGATATGGTAGCGGGTCACTCGCTGGGAGAATTCTCCGCACTTGTTGCCAATGGCACACTTTCTTTCGAAGATGGCCTGCGTCTTGTTCACGCTAGAGCACTTGCCATGCAAAAAGCATGCGAGGCTAATCCATCCACAATGGCAGCCATCCTCGGACTACCGGATGAAACTGTTGAAAACATTTTAGCTGAAATAGATGATGTAGTTGTTCCTGCCAATTACAACTGTCCGGGACAAATCGTTATTTCCGGAACAACACAAGGAATCGCCACCGCTTGCGAAAAGTTAAAAGCAGCCGGGGCCAAACGAGCTCTACCGTTAAAAGTCGGGGGGGCTTTCCACTCTCCGCTGATGAATCCTGCAAAAGTTGAATTGGAAGCAGCTATCAACGCTACTGAAATACACGCTCCCAAATGTCCGGTTTATCAGAATGTAGATGCATTGCCTCACACTGATCCGGAAGAGATCAAGAAGAATCTCGTAGCTCAGCTGACAGCTTCTGTACGCTGGACACAGACTGTTAAGAACATGGTTGCTGATGGTGCTACCGACTTCACAGAATGCGGCCCGGGCGCTGTACTGCAAGGTCTGATCAAGAAGATTGCACCGGAGGTATCTGCTCACGGTATTGCATAATCCTTAAATACAATATATTTGTAAGGGCTGTCTTTTTAACCAAAGACAGCCCTTTATTTTGTAATCGTACTATCCGCATTCAGAATAGGAAGATAAACAGCATCTCAACAAAACTTTTTCATGTAAGTATGAAAGTTCTACATTCAACTTGCATTATCTTTGCAAAAACATGCATGATATGGAGAAAATCGACGAATACAGAAACATCCTTGCAATGCCTCTTTGTAAACTATCAATAGATAAACTGGTGCAGGAAATATGCCTGCATCCGGAATACCTTAAAGATATATATCGGTTGACTTCCGACGATAAAATTGTCGTTTCATGGCGGGCTATATGGGCATGTGAGAAAGTGAGTGAGAAACATCCCGGTTGGTTTGTTCCATTGCTGGATGATATTATTCAGCGATTATTAGTCTGCAAACATGATGGTTCCAAACGGTTGTTGCTGTCTATATTATATAATGTACCTGCATCTGATCCTGTCTCTGTCGATTTGCTAAATTATTGCCTGGATCATATGTTAGCCCCACAAGAAAGTATCGGTGTGCAGGCGTTGTCTATCAGAATGGCTTACCAGCTTTGCAAGTCTGAGCCGGAACTTTTGAAAGAGCTACAACTCATATTAGAGAATGCAGATGCCGAATATTATTCCACAGGCGTTAAAACTACCATACGGAATATCCTGAAAAAGATAAATAAATAAGTTCCCGTTTCTACATCCTTTTTTCACTCCTGATTTGATGAGCAACACATTTACTGGGTATGCACAATTTTTCTGTAATCCCCATCACTTTTCTTCTTAAACCCATTACTTAGCAATACCTTTATTGAAGCTGCGTTTTCTTCCGAAGGGTCTGCTGCTATTTCACGTCCTCCCAATTCAATGATCTTCTCTTCCAACTTCCGGATAATCATTTTACCGATGCCTCTATTCAGATACTCTTCTTCACCAATCAAATATCCGATCTCGTAAGTATGGTTCTTTTCGGGGATGTCTCCATACAAACTCTCAAAGTCGTGCCCTTCTTCCTCCAAGTCCTTCAAGAAAAAACAATCAGCAAAAAGACAATACCCAATCTTCTTATCTTTGTAGTAAACAATAAAATGTCTTATGAAGCCATACTTACCATTTCTGTTGTTTACCTCATCCAGCCAGGCCTCTCTTTGTTCTTCCCCATCCGGGCACAGCCACTTATAGATATAATCTTTACTCAACCACCTGTCAAACAACGGTATATCTTCGTCAAGCAAAGGCTTTAATACAATTCCATCCTTATCGAACATAAGCTTATTGAAGTCATTTTCATGTTTATTCAACCCGATTCCCTTTCACATTTATAAAGAAAGTTTCGCCGTTCAGCTTCACCTTTGCTTTACCATCTTTATTAAAATAGCGGGCGTCATCATATATAAAAGGAATAACCTCTTTCCCTGTCTGATCTATAAAGCCGCATTTACCCTCCATACATACTGCTGCCAGCCCTGTTTTGGTAAAAGACCATGCAGGATTATATATACATGGAATCACTTCCTTCCCCGTTTTATCCACATAACCCCACCAACCATTCTGCCTGACTAATGCCAATCCTACAGAAAAGGCATGGGCATAGTCATAGATAAACGGCACGACTTCTTCGCCTGTTGCTGCATCTATAAAGCCCCATTTACCATCGTATTCCGTTGGTACTAATTTTTGTACTTTCATTTTTTGAGTATCCATAATTGCTGTAATCCGTTAAACTTTGAATTGATAAACGAGAAATAGTTCTGAGGAATGAACTTACCCATATTGCGGAACATTCAGAATCAGCATACAGAGTATGCTCAGTGGCAAAGATAAAGATAAAAAGCGAGAATAAAACACCGGTTAAGAAGAAAGCTTGTGAAACGAAGTGCAATCAGAAAGAAAAAATAGATTTCAAAAGAATAATTCTCCGCTTTATGCTATTTTTGCAGAAAGCGCTTAAAAAGTATTCTTATGGATTATAAAATAAATGCCCCGACCGATGGAGATGAGATGATATTCAGACATGCGGATATATTTTTCAGTTGTTTCTTCAATGACGAAAATCATTGTGTACATCAATCCCGCGAGCACGCCATGAACTATGTTTATTCAGGCGAAATGCTCATTGATGACGGGAACAAAATCACCTATGTACAGAAAGGCGAGTGTGTGTTTATCCGGCGCGACCACCGGGTTACGCTGACTAAGAAACCACTCGATGGCGAGCAGTATTGCGGTATTTTCCTGATGTTTACACGGCGTTTCCTGCGCGAGATGTTTCAGCGACTTCCTTCGGATAAAGCGCTGGACAATGTGCCCAAAGTCCGTTCAAGCGTGATAAAATTGCCCATCAGCATGGAAATTGACAGTCTGTTCACTTCGATGACTCCTTACTTCAACCAGAAGCTCCAGGCACAGGACGATTTCATGAATCTGAAATTGCAGGAGGGACTGCTGGCGTTGCTACATATTGACGAACGCTTTTATCCCACACTCTTTGATTTCAACGAACCCTGGAAAATTGACATCCTGGAATTCATGGAACAAAATTACATGTACGATTTCAGTATGGAAGATTTAGCCACGTTTACGGGACGCAGTCTGGCTACATTCAAACGGGATTTCAAGAAGATTAGCACCCTTACTCCGCAAAAATGGCTGATTCACAAACGCCTCGAAGCGGCCTACGAGAAAATGAAAACCGGCACACGGAAAGTACAGGACGTTTATCTGGAAGTAGGATTCAAGAATCCATCCCACTTTGCTACGGCTTTTAAAAAGCAATTCGGCGTCTCTCCTACCGCTATCTCCCAATAAATTTCCGTGAGTTGTGATTGATATAGTAAATTGAGCTTCTGAGAAAGATTCTTTGAGCCTTGCAGCAAATTCGCTGCGGGGCTTTTGCGTTAACTTTGCATTGTTGAATCAAAAGACAAAAAACAATGAAAAAAGTAATAATGCTAATCATGCCTCTGATGCTGACAGCTGTTAGCGTTCAGGCACAAAATCAAAAAGAAATGAAAGGTAGTAATATTAAGGCGCAGGAGTTAGTTCTCACGCAGGAATGGGACAAGACTTTCCCACAGTCCAACAAAGTGAATCACCGTAAAGTGACGTTTATTAACCGCTATGGAATTACATTGGCGGCAGATCTCTATGAGCCGAAAGATGCGAAAGGCACATTGGCAGCCATTGCAGTAAGTGGTCCTTTCGGTGCCGTAAAGGAGCAGTCCAGTGGATTATATGCGCAAACAATGGCTGAACAAGGTTTCCTTACTATCGCCTTCGATCCCTCATTTACCGGCGAGAGTGGTGGCGAACCTCGCAGGGTTGCTTCACCGGACATCAATACGGAAGATTTTCAGGCTGCTGTCGATTTTCTCTCCACCCAGCCGAATGTTGACCCGGAACGTATCGGTATTATCGGCATTTGCGGATGGGGCGGTCTGGCACTTAATGCAGCTGCTATCGACACACGCATCAAGGCTACTGTTGCCTCTACAATGTACAACATGAACCGCGTAAATGCAAATGGCTATTTTGATGCCGACAACAATGAAAACGCCCGTTACGAGAAACGCAAGCAACTCAATGCACAGCGTACCAAAGAGTATGCCCAGGGTTATTATGAACAAGGCGGTGGCGTGGTCGATCCGTTGCCAGCCGATGCACCTCAGTTTGTGAAGGATTATTACGATTATTATAAGACACAACGCGGATATCACAAGCGTTCGGGCAATTCCAATGATGGATGGACAGTCACCGGTCCAATGTCATTCCTGAATCAGCCCATTCTTGCTTATAGCAAAGAAATCCGCTCTGCCGTACTGATTATGCATGGTGAAAAAGCACATTCCCGCTATTTCAGTGAAGACGCCTACCGCGATATGACCTCTTACACCAACTATCGTGACAATAAGGAACTTCTTATCATACCAGGCGCCTCACACACCGATCTTTACGACGGTGGAGGAAAAAATGCCATTCCATTCGATAAATTGGCGGCATTCTTCAACGAGAATCTGAAATAAGAAAACCCGGGAAACGTGGAAAATGATTTCCATCGTAAAATAGCTTACTGAAATTTGGCATGCCGTTGTGAATCAAGTATATTTGTACATTCATTATAAGTACTGTAATTATGCAAGATTTTGTAAACGGACGCTGTGGTTGGTGCGGAACTGACGAACTGTATGTGAAATACCATGATCAAGAGTGGGGAAATTTAGTGACCGACGACAAGACGCTGTTCGAGTTTCTTGTGCTGGAGAGTGCCCAGGCCGGATTAAGTTGGATAACCATCCTCAAAAAACGTGAGGGATATCGCAAAGCCTTTTGTGGTTTCGATGCCGGACAGGTAGCACAAATGACCGATGAAGATGTCGAACGGTTGATGCACTTTGATGGCATTGTAAAGAACCGTCTGAAAATCAAATCGACCATTACAAATGCAAGGTTATTCCTTGCCATACAAAAGGAGTTCGGTAGCTTCTATGAATATACACTGTCGTTCTTTCCCGGCAGAAAGCCGATTATCAATACCTTTCAATCCTTGAGTGAGATTCCGGTATCATCTCCCGAATCCGATGCCATGAGCAAGGATATGAAAAAACGAGGATTCAAGTTTTTCGGATCTACCATCTGCTACGCCCACTTGCAGGCTGCGGGATTCGTCAACGATCATCTGGCGGACTGTATCTGTCGAAAAGGATAAATGACAGTATAACTTCATACAAAGTAAAAGGCGGTATTTCCTTGCATGGATTTACCGCCTTCTCGTTTTACTTTTTTATTCCCAAAATACTTCTTGCTTTCTCTTCACTGGAGATAAAATCGAGTGCATTGATTATCTCGTCATAATTCTCCCGGTCGGAGATATTCGGAGCTAAGATTTTCAGGACTTCCAGTTTGTCATCATCAAACCGGTATATCGACATCATCCGCACACACTGCTTGCAACTTAATCCCCTGTTACCGATTCCGGCTTCCAGCAAATCCAGTTGATCGTCTTTGAAAGGTTTGCTCTTCACTTTGTTGTAAAGAGAGAGGAAATCCCTTTCGTTCATCCCTCTTCCACCACTAACATGCGGACGGGAAGGGGCTTCTCCACCAATTTCCACAGACGGATAAACTGCTACAGGAGGATTGGTATACTTCTCGTAAGAATCCATATAAGTCACTTTTCCATCCACAAATCCAAGGTCAATGATCGTTATACCGGGAGCTCCGGAAATACTTTTTTCATATCTCCATCCTTCTACTTCGTGATCGAAGCTACGGTGCATCGGCTGTCCCAATATAGATGTGATCTCCTCTTTAGTCATCCCTTTCTGAATTTTCATCAGGGTATTACTGTCAATCCCTAAAATCATGGCACAACTACCCATACAGATTGCAAATGCCAGTAGTGCTAATGTCAGTTTTATTGTTTTCATTGTATATATTGTTTTTAGTTTTTATGTTGCTACAAATATAAGTGGAGAAAAACATATAATATTATCTTTTTCCCTATTATTTAGGGAGATTTCCCTATTTTGCCAGTATTCTTTTTTTCGTTAGCATCAGCTTTGCCACCTTGTTTGTATTCACAGGGGGAGACGCCTTTATGACGCTTAAAAGTCCGGTTAAAATATGGCACATTATTAAAACCAACATTATAGCAGATTTCTGAAACCGTCATCCTCTTCTGCTTCAAAAGCTGGCAGGCTAAACCTATACGATACTCGTTCAGATGAGTGACAAAAGTTTTTCCGGTAGCTTTCTTGAAGAATATACAGAAAGAAGCCCGGTTCATGCCTACATACCGTGCCACATCATCGAGCGTAATGTCCCGCTTTGCATTGCAGATAACGTATGTCTGGATCTGATTCATACGCTTCGTTTCTTTGTCAATCCTCTGATATTTACCTACCACGTGCTCACTGCCGCTATCTGCCATTATAAGGATAAGTTTTATCATGGAAGCAACCCTTTCAGCTTCACTTTGATTACACATCTCTTCCAGAAGGTCAATGATTGCCTCCGACTTTTCCTTATCGAATTTCACCGCATCATACTTCTTCTTCAACTTATCTATATGTCCGCACAGTTCAGGAAAAGTACCGGAACACCTATCGAGGAAATCATTGTCAAACGTCACGGTAATGTTCGCAATCCTGCCCTGCTCATCCGTATCATCGTCCTCAAAATACCAGCAATGCGGAATTTCCGGCGGTATCATAACTACCTCTCCGCCAAGAAAAGATTCCGTCATGTCGCCTATCAACCTCATGCCGGAACCTACGATCACATACGAAAGCTCCCAGGTAGATTGCTGATGCAAACCTATCTGTTCATCGGGCGCAAGATGAACATTCTCGAAAGTAAAAGAACGTCTTTCAGATTGGGGCATTATACTATAATTTAATATTCTCTATTATTTTCCTCCTTATATAGGGAAATATGCAAATATAAGACAATTCTAATAAACGATAAGATAAATGCATAAACTAATTGAGGGATAACTTTGCAGGCGATATAAAACTGATAATATCAGATATCTGGATAACTTAGGTCCTGCCAGGTTTGCGAAAATATGGCAGGTTATTTTTTAGTGTGAAAATGAATTTAATATCAAAATAATGAATACAACAACTTATTTGGCATCGAAGCCGCGCTATGAAATACTGGACGGGCTACGCGGCGTTGCCGCAATGATTGTGGTAGCTTACCACTTGTTTGAAACTTATTCTGCCGGCCCTGTCCATCAGATTTTGAATCATGGTTATCTGGCTGTGGATTTCTTTTTTGTTCTTTCCGGTTTTGTAATAGGATATGCCTATGATGACCGTTGGGACAGGATGTCCATAAAAGATTTCTTTAAGCGACGCCTGGTACGCCTGCATCCTATGGTGATTATGGGCACGTTAATAGGAGCTGTCTTTTTCTATCTGGGTGACTGTTCCGCTTTCCCTCTGATTATGGAAACACCTTGGTGGAAAGTCCTCCTGATGGTTCTGTTGGGTTGCCTGATGATTCCCACACCAGTTTCATGGGACATACGGGGCTGGTGGGAAGTAAACTCCCTGAACGGCCCTACCTGGTCGCTCATGTGGGAGTATATAGCAAACATCCTTTATGCTTTGTTTATCCGCCATTTCTCTAAAATCGCTTTGGGAATCTTTGTCGCCCTGGCAGCGTTGCTGACCATCGACATAGCATTCAATATAGATACTTTTGGTCTGTTGGTCACAAGAGAAGCGGCTGCATATACCTTTATCGGCGGATGGAGCCTTACTCCTGATCAACTCTACATCGGTATATCCCGACTGCTTTATCCTTTCTTCGTGGGGCTACTGCTCTCGCGCGTCAACAAACTGATAAAGATAAAAAGAGGATTTTACTGGTGCTCATTGCTGATAGCTGCCATTTTAGTTATGCCCCGCATCGGCGGTACGGAAGCCATGTGGATGAACGGTGCTTACGAAGCTTTTTGTGTACTTATTATGTTCCCTTTAATAGTAGCGATGGGAGCAGGCAGCAATGTGACGGGAAAACGTTCCGTAGCCATCTGCCAATTTCTCGGAGAGATCTCCTACCCTCTTTATATCACACATTTTCCGCTGATTTATATGCAGATAGCCTGGGCACGGAATCATCCGGACGCACCTTTAGGCATGCATGTTTTGCTTGCAGTTTCCATCTTCATTTTATCCATTGCTATCGCATATGCTTGCCTTAAACTGTATGACGAACCGGTACGTGAATGGTTGAAAAGGCGTTTTTTGATGAAAAGAAGGTAAAATACCTCTATGCTAAGTAGCATTTTCTTGTAATTTGCAAAATCAGCAATCGGGATTTATAAGTAATGCGGATAGGAAACACCTATCCGCATTATCCAATATCAACTTCCAATAGCTGAAGAATATCTTATGTTGTAACTTCATGTACTTTTTTATGTGGCTATCTTCCTCCCACAGCATGGTATAAATCAATTACTCCTTGTATTTCCTCAAATTTATCTTGAGCCTGCGTTAATTCCGCTTCCAGTAGTCTTTGACGTGCAGTCAATACTTCAAGATAATTAGTGGAAGTATGTTGCATTAGTAATTCGGTTTTGCGCACGGCTTCTTGCAAGGTCATGATTTGTTGATTGACATAATCCATCCGAATGCGGGCAGATTGCCAACGTGTCAAAGCATTGTTTACTTCTTTTCCAGCATCTAACAGGGATTGCTGGAATAGAAGAAGAGCTTCTTCCTGGCGAGCTTTTGCCTGACGCAGGTTAGCTATATTCGTTCCCTTGTTGAACAGAGGTTGCATAAGCGAGCCTACCGCACTGAACAACCAACTTCCGGGATTGACTACAACACCGCCGACATTGTTCGTCCATCCGGTAGAGCCGGAAAGAGTAAGGCTCGGATAAAAAGCGGAACGGGCGGCATTGGTAGCATAATATGCTTGTGCCAGATTCCATTCCGCTTGTCTCACATCAGGACGGTTGGCAAGCAGCTGTATGGGAAGTCCGGCAGAAAGTGTGTCGGGAAACTGTTGCTTTTGCAGTGCTCCCCGCATGATGTCATGTGATGTATCGGCCAGTAATGCTGAAAGTACGTTCTCTGTTTCACGTATACTTTTCCGTATGGACACCACAGACGCTTCCAATGCCAAACGGTTCGCTTTGGCCTGAAGTACCGCTGCATCGTTGGATTTTCCAGCCCGTTTCAACGCCTCGATAGAGTGTTCTGTCTCTTTCCAAGTAATCAACGTCTGTTCACTGATGATGAGTTGGCGGTCGAGCATCAGCAACATATAATAACTATTGGCGATTGTGGCTATAAGCTGTGTCTCTACCGCCTGCCTGTAAGCCCGACTTCCTTCGAGAGCGGCAAGCGCCTCTCGTTTGGCATTGGTTACTTTTCCAAACAAATCTATTTCCCAGCTTGCGGAAGCGGCAAGATTATATGTCTTTATCGCTTTCGCTCCCTCTGTACCACTGATACTGCCATCCGGAGTCAGTACTACCGATGGCAGATAAGAAAGTCGTGCATTCATTAACACCGCTTCTGCAGCTTTCACCCGTATATGGGCTACACGCAAATTCGTATTTCGTTCCAACCCTTTCTCAATCAAGGCTTGCAAATTTTTGTCCGAGAATAAATTCCGCCAGCCGAGAGTAGCTATTGAAGCAGTGTCTCTTGTTTCCTCCAAGTCTCGGTATAATCCTTCGGTCTGAACTTCAGGACGGGAATAAGGTTTATATATGGAGCATCCCGTCATCAGACAAACTGCCCATAACAATATGAATGTATAATATGCAAATTTCATCTTCATTCTTTTATCTTAAGGTTCTCCAATTCCGTTTGTATCGCCCAATCCGCATCTTTACATGAAGTCTGTGCAGGTCTGATTTTTTCTTGTAAATACTGAAAGACAATGAAAAGGACGGGAACAAATAGCAGCAGTGCCAATGTTCCTATCAACATACCTCCCACTACACCGGAAGCCAGAGAACGGCAACCGTTTGCACCCACACCATGTGCCATCATCAGAGGCAGCAATCCAAATATCATAGCCATGACCGTCATCAAAATCGGACGTAAACGGTCTTTTGCCGCCACATAAGCAGCTTGTATGAGCGACATGCCCGCTTTTCGGCGTTGTACTGCATATTCAGTTTGCAAAATGGCGGTTTTGGCAAGCAATCCTATCAGCATGATGAGTCCCGTCTGCATATAGATATTATTTTCCAGACCTAAAATCTGAGCAAACAGGAAGCTTCCTAAGAATCCGCACGGAACGGACAGAATGATCGAGAAAGGAATGAGCAAACTCTCGTAAAGCGCACACAATATCAAATATATCAACACCATACAGATGGCAAAGATAATAGCCACATTATTAGTCGTCTGACTTTCCTCGCGGGAAATACCTCCAAACTCGTACGCATAATTAGCCGGAAGCAGCTTCTCTGCTGTTTCCTGTACCGCTTTCAATGCGTCCCCCGAACTGTATCCGGATGCGGGTGTTCCATTGACAGAAATGGAATTATAAAGGTTGAATCGTGACATGTCCTGTGGCCCATAGGTTTTAGTAAGCTGTACGAATTGTGCGAGAGGCGCCATTCCCTCACCCGTTCGAACGTAAATATGGTTCAAGGATTCAGGAGTAACCCGGTATGTCGGATCTGCTTGTATCTGCACACGGTACAATTTGGAGAAACGATTAAAGTTCGACACATAACCTCCTCCGTAATAACCGGAAAGAGTTTCCAGAATCTCAATAGTGGAAATACCTGCTTGTTCGCATTTGGCAGCATCTATATCAACCCAATATTGCGGGTAGTTCGTTTCAAAAGAAGAATATGCCATCTCTATCTCCGGACGTTCATTGAGAGTTGCTACGAAGTTGTCCGCCACTTCCTTGAACTTGTTCAGATCGCCTGAAACCTTGTCTTGCAGATAAAGTTCGAAACCGCTTCCCATCCCGTAGCCCGGTATCATTGGAGGAGTCACGGCAAAAAGTTGCATATCCGGTACACCGGGAGCGAAAGCATAGATACTGTCTATGATTTCCCTTGCCGATTGTCCTTTTCCCTTTCTCTCGTCCCAGTGTTTAAGAGAAAGAAATGACATTCCCATAGATGAACCTGCGCCACTGAAGGAATATCCCACGATGTTGGCGTTATAGTCAATGCCGGATATCCGGTTTATGTTCCGGTTTACTTCTTGCATGATACGCCGGTTTTCAGCCATAGAAGTTCCGGGCTTGGCATTCATACTAATCATTACCGAACCTGTGTCCTCATCGGGAACAAGTCCGGTTTTGGTGGTACGCACCAAAAAGACAAGCAATATCATCGACACCGCCAGCGTTCCCCACATCAGCCATTTACGCTTGACAAGGAACAGAACAGAGCGCATATATCGGGAAGTTATCGCATCGAAAGCCGCATTGAACGCTGTACGGAAACGAGCGGCAAAATTGTTCTTCGTATTCCCTTGCTCATCCTTGTAAGGATGGAGCAGCAAAGCGCACAAGGCAGGTGAAAGGGTAAATGCATTGATCGCTGAAATCCCCACAGCTACGGCCATCGTGATGCCGAATTGCTTGTAGAATTCTCCGGATGTACCTCCCATCATGGAAACGGGAATAAACACGGCCATGAATATCAGCGTAGAGGTCAGGATAGCCGATGCGACACTCCGCATAGCATCGTTGGTGGCCATATAGGAAGAACGATAACCTATATCGAAACGTGCTTGTACCGCTTCGACCACGATAATGGCATCATCCACTACCGTACCGATAGCAAGAACCAGTGCAAAGAGCGTGATTAAATTGATAGAAAATCCAACCACTGCCATAAAAGCAAATGTGCCAACAATGGATACCACAATGCCTATCGTCGGAATAAGGGTGGAACGAATGTCATGCAAAAACACATATACCACCAGCACTACCAGTAAGATAGCTTCCAACAATGTTTTCAATACAACCTTGATGGATGCTTTCAGAAAAATGTTCGTGTCGTTCAGAGTTACGAATTCCAGTCCTTTAGGTAAATCCTTGCCGAGCTCGTCCAGTACGGCATCTATTTCATTGATAGTTTCCGAAGCATTGGAGCCGGCCTTTTGGTAAATCATTGCCATAGCAGCCGGATGACCATTCATCTCAGTCGAATAGTTGTAGGCTTCATCGCCCAACTCTACATCTGCCACTTCATTGAGTCGGAGAACCTCACCGCTAGGGAGGGAACGAACGACAAGTTCACCGAACTCTTCCGGAGTGGAATATCGGCCTCGGTATTTCATTGTGTACTGATAAGCGTTATCATGATTTTCCCCAAAGGCTCCCGTAGCAGCTTCAATGTTCTGCCGTTCCAGCATAGCGGTGATGTCCGAAGGGATAAGACCGTATTGCGCCATCTTATCGGGTTTCATCCAGATACGCATACTGTAATTGGAACCGAACAGCATCATATTACCCACACCCCCGATACGCTTGATGCGCGGTTCCACGTTTATCTTCATGTAGTTGTTCAGGAACTGCAAATCATATTTCCCGGTAGGGTCAAAGAGCGAGAATGTTTTCAGTTCGGCATTCTGTTGCTTCATGGTGGTAACACCGACTTTTGTCACTTCGGCAGGAAGCAAACTCAAGGCAGTGGATACACGGTTCTGTACGTTTACCGCCGCCATATCAGCATTACTTCCCTGCTTGAAATAAACATTTATCATGGCATCACCGTTATTAGAGGCCGTGGAGGTGATATAAGTCATATCTTCCACCCCGTTGATGGACTCCTCCAGAGGAACTACAACCGATTTCTGTACCGTTTCGGCGTTGGCTCCCGGATAGTTGGCAAATACTTGAATAGTAGGCGGTGCAATATCAGGATACTGTTCCACAGGCAGATTCGATAAGGCGATGAATCCCATTAGTACGATCACGACAGATATGACGCCAGAAAAAACTGGGCGGTCTATAAAAAATCTTAGGTTCATAGTTTTTTATTATTTGGAGGGTTCATCTTTTCTTATATCTATCTGAATACCGTCCCGCAGGAGTCCCGTTCCTTCGGTTACAATTACGTCACCTACAGCAAGACCGGATCTGACAATATAATCTTTGCCATCATTGAGTTTTTCCACAGTCAGTTCACAGGAGTGAACACAACCATCTTCAGCTACCTTATATGCCAGAATCTTATTCTGCAATTCGGTGGTAGCCGTCTGCGGAATGACAATGACAGAATCTTCACGATGCGGAATAATGACATTACCGATTCCCCCACTTAATAATGTACGGTTGGTATTTTCAAAAATACTGCGGACGGATACCGTACCGGTCTTCCGGTTGATAATGCCGCTAATGCTCTCTACGTGTCCTTGTCCATCATACAGACTACCGTCATTCAGTTGTAATCTGACCGGAGGCATTTGGCGGATTACTTCATCATGGGATCCGTATTGTCGGAGTAAGGAATGAACCCTCTTCTCGGTTATTGAAAAATAGACATACATCTCTGAATTGTCGGAAACGGAAGTTAACGGAATAGCCATCGAAGCGCTGACCAATGCGCCCTCCCGGTAAGGTAGTGTGCCGACAACTCCATTCGACGGACTTTTTACCTCCGTATAAGACAGGCTGTTCCGTGCATCCTCTTCCAAAGCCCTTGCCTGTTCCAATGTCGCTTCGGCAATGGCAAGGGCATTCTTCGCAGTGGACAGATCGTATTCTGAAACGACTTTTTCCGCAAAAAGCTGTTGCTTGCTGCGATATTCCAGACGAGCCGTCTCCACCTGCGCTTCAGCTGCATGTACATCAGCCATTGTTTTGCGCCATGCTGCACGGTAAGGCACTTGATCTATGACGAACATTACTTCACCTTTCCGAACCGTTTTCCCTTCATACACACGAAGCTCTGTTATTGTACCCGATATTTGTGGGTAGATGTCAATATCCTGCCGCCCTTGTATGGAAGCTGAATAAGACTCGTTTATTTCCACCGCCTTTGCGGCAACAGTCATCACCCGGCACAATGGCAGTGTTTCTTTCACTTCCCTGTTCTTGCACGAAGACAGGCACATTGTACATGCTAAAAGTATAACTCCAATAATTCTTTTCATTCTTTCTTCTCTTTTTTGGCGCAAAGGAAAAAATTACGGAACTGTACCGCAATAAGCAAATGCGTGAAGCGTAGAAAACAGTTTCGGAAACGTAATAAATGGATTACGACATGTGGATAATGAAATATACTCTCTTTTTCATTTCCTGTATTCGATTCACACTCAATTTATATCATTTCGAGAACTATTTATGAAGCTTCGTCTCCACTTTGTTTGGAGGAAGAGGTGAAAGTCACTTATTTTGCAAATAAAAACGGATGGCAAAAACCAAGTTCGACAATATAAAAAATCGCGTGCTACTGGTAGTGATTGTATTTCTTCTCAGTTATCTGCTGACAGCATTGATCGACAAAGAATATACTACGTGGTTTTTCGGCGGCGAACTGTCGTTTGTAGATTATATGATCGATTTCGGCGTGTCGTTGCTGATAAGTTTCGTATTCGTGGAACTATCTGTCTTTTATAGCAGTTGGTCGTTTCGTCTCGTTTCATTTACGGATAAGCCGTATCTACGACTGTTTATCTGTGCTTTCCTGCTACTCTTATTTAACAACCTGACCGTTTGGTGCTTTTCTCTGTTGATAAATATATGTTTTGATGAGGGGCTTGCTTTTTTTCATCAGGGGTTGTACATATTCAGTGTAATGGCGACATTTGTGTCTTATATCTATACTGATGCCCAATATATGGAATCATCCATATTAGCCGAAAGACAGAAAAAGGAGTTGGAAATAACCCTTCTGAAAGAAAAGGAACATGCCGCACAGATGCAATTGGAAGTATTGAAATCGCAAATAGACCCTCATTTCATGTTCAACAACTTCAGCATTCTTTCTGAATTGATAGTGGAAGACACTGCATTGGCTGAAAAGTTTCTGGACAACTTGTCAAAGGTGTACCGGTACGTCATCCAGAATCTGAAACGAGATACGGTAAGCATCGAAGAAGAAATCGCTTTCCTCCATTCTTATATTTACTTGATAAAAATGCGCTACGAGGACGCTGTCTGCATAGATATAGATGAAACATTGAAGCAAATCGACGGGCAGATACCTCCCGTTTGCCTACAATTATTGGTGGAAAACGCCATTAAGCACAACCGTGCATCGGCTAGACACCCTCTCTCGATACGCGTTTTCCGTGAAGAAAATGATATTGTAGTAGAAAACGACTTACGCCCGATAGCATCCGATTTTGAATCGACGGGGATCGGCAATAAAAATATCATCGGGCGTTATCTCTTACTTTGCAAGAAAAAACCTTTTATCGAACAACGAGAAAATACCTATATTGTCAAACTGCCTATTATAAATAATACTTAATATGAATATCTTAATTCTTGAAGATGAACAGCGAAACTTCAATCGCCTGAGACGTCAATTGGAGGAGATAGATACGACTTTTCATGTGGAAGGACCACTGGCCAATATTCAGGAATCGGTGGAATGGCTACGAACCCATCCGACTCCGGATCTTATACTTGCGGACATACGCCTGTCCGATGGACTAAGTTTTGACGTATTGCGTCAGACGGCCATACCATCCCCAATCATCTTCACCACTGCCTATGATGAATATGCAATCCAAGCTTTTAAATATAACAGCTTCGACTACCTGCTCAAACCCATTAATTCCGAAGAATTGGCTGAAGCCATCAATAAGGTGCGTCGCCGGACTTTGTCCGACACGCATGGAGAAGATATGCGTCGGTTAGTGGAATATATGTACCGCAATAATTACCGTTATCGCGAGCGTTTCCTGTTGCCCTACCGGGATGGGTACATCTCCGTACAAGTGAAAAACATCAGCCATATCGCCTTGAAAGAACGGACGACGCTTATATTCCTGAACGATGGAGCATCCATGAACATATCTTATTCATTGGATGAACTGGAAAGCCAGCTCAATCCCGATATTTTTTTCAGGGCAAACAGGCAATATCTTTTGCACATTGACAGCATACGGAATGTAAGCAACTACTTTAACTCCAGATTAAAAATACATATGAAAAAATATCCTGATACAGAGATTATTGTAAGCAGAGAACGAGCTTCTGCTTTGAAAGAGTGGTTGGATAAATAATCATTAATGGTTGTTTTTAATCTGGTATTTGAAAAGTATAGTTGTTCATATTTCCGTTTTTTATCCTTATCTTTATCACATTAATGTGGTGAATAAGTCATCTTCGTAATGACTTGAATGCTCTAAAAATTAGTAGATCTCAATATATGAAAACAGAATTGGAAAAGTGCTTAGCCGGAGAACCGTTCAATGGCGGTGACAAAGTATTGGCAGATATGACGCTGAATGCTAAAAGATTATTGAAACAGCTAAATGAAACGGATTATGCCGACACGGAACAGAGAAAGCGAATTTTTCATGATTTGTTCGGCAAAATGGGAGAACATGTTCACATCGATATTGATTTCCATTGCGAATACGGGAAGCACATTTTCATTGGTGACCAGGTTATCATCAACATGAACTGTACGTTTGTAGACAACAATATCATCGAGATAGGCGATAATGTGTTGATAGCATCCAATGTACAGATATACACAGCCACCCACTCTACCAAATTGCATGAAAGAGTCGTGGCGGATTGGGAAGCAGGAGAAGGTATTTGCAAAACCTATGCACTCCCTGTAAGAATAAATGATGGAGCATGGATTGGTGGTGGTGCAATAATCCTACCGGGAGTGACAATTGGGAAAAACAGTGTCATAGGTGCCGGCAGTATAGTAACCCACTCTATTCCTGACAACTGCGTAGCTGTGGGAAATCCTTGCAGGGTGATTAAACAAATTGATAATGAAGTAGTTTAACAGAACTATCACAATGTATCATTGATCTGTATTCCTCAAAGTATTTAAGTTATACTTTGAGGAATATTTTTTGTGAAGACCTGATTTTAGAATCATTTCAATGCCTTGCCATCCGAAAAAGCCTTGCCCACTTTTTCGCCCACCTTCAGATAGTCATTGTTAAACGGATCGAAGATAATGGGAGCTACTTTGGAAGCATCTACTTTTCCGTTTTCATCAAGTACACGCTCGTCTACACTTACATTTACGATCTCTCCACGCAAGATGCAGGTTTCGGGATTATAATCTTTCAGTTTACACTCCACTGCTACGGACAGTTCGTCAATCAGCGGGGCGTCCACGAACTCCGAACGGGTGGCATGGAAGCCTGCACGGGCGAATTTATCCGTTACCTTATTGCCGGAAACGATACCTACATAATCGCAGGCAACAACCTGCCCCACTTCCGCCATACTTACTGTAAATGCTTTGCGTTTCAGGATATTCGCAGTGGTCTTGTGTCCTTCGCTGATGCAAATACTGATCTCTTTCATTTCACTGATACCGCCCCAAGCCGCATTCATAGCGTTTGGGAGTCCATTTTCATCATAAGCAGCGATGATAAACACCGGCTGCGGATAGGAAAAGGGTTTTGCTCCGTAATTCTTTCTCATACTAATTTATTTTTTAGTCCATTGTTTAATGTCTTCTTTGGTTGCACCGTTCAGCAGTTTGCCTTTCTGCCACTTCAGATTGGAATAAGTTTTCTGCAACTCTTTTTCGGAATTGGAGATACTGCTTCCACCCGATGTGGCAAACAGAATCACTGTCTTACCTGAAAAATCACTACTTTCTATAAAAGTAGTGATGATTCTCGGAGCTAAATTCCACCAGATGGGAAAACCAATATAAACAGTATCATAGTCCGCCAGGTTCTCCGCTTTGGAGCTTAAGGCAGGACGTGATTTGGCATCCGCCATCTCCACACTGCTGCGTGAGGACTTGTCGTGCCAATCCAGATCGGCAGAGGTGTACTTCTTCGCAGGCTGTATTTCATAGAGAGTGCCACCTGTGACTTCAGCAACTACCTTGGCTGCTTTTTCCGTTGTTCCCGTTGCCGAGAAATAGGCAACCAATGTCTTAGAACTTTGTTTCTGTGCGATTGCCGTCAAACATAACGCCATAATCGCTACCATAAAGAATGTAAGTCTTTTCATACGATATATTATTTAGTTCAAACATAGATTACTTTTCCGTAGCAAACGCTTCGATTCGGGAAGCATATTGCAATAATACAAAATTACGGAGTATTATCCAGTATGCAGATATATAAATTACGGAATATATAACCAATATTACGGATGTATCTCCTTTTGACATACTTTATACCCTCTATTATTGGATTGTAACTATTTTGTAGTTACATTTGCTGAAACTTATAAATGAATGGGAACAAAAGAAAAACTTATCGAACGTTTCAAGTCGTTACCAGCAAATTTTACATTTGAAGAAATGGAACGCTTGTTGTCGATATTTGGTTATGAAAAATCGAATAAAGGTAAAACTTCCGGTTCGAGAGTTATCTTTAAGAATGGAGACAAACGCCCTATAATGATTCACAAACCTCATCCCGGCAACCTAATCAAAGGGTATGCAATGAAACAAGTATTAAATGATTTGATGGATGCAGGTTTTATAAAATGAAGAAAGGAGTATTATTATGAATACATTAAGGTACAAAGGTTTCATTGGATCTGTCAACTTCAGTGAAGAAGACAGCGTTTTTTTCGGTAAAATAGAAGGAATAAATGGAATGGTTAATTTCGAAGGACAGAGTGTTCAAGAACTGACAGAAGCATTTCATGAAGCAGTCGATGATTATCTGGCTTATTGTGAAGAAGAAGGAGTACAACCGCACAAAAGCTATTCAGGATCATTAAATGTTCGTCTGACTCCTGAGATACATAGCCATATCGCAATGCTGGCACAGCGTGCAGGTATCTCTATCAATGCTTTCATCAAACAAGCACTGGAGAAGCAAATTACAGCTATGTTATAGAATAGAAATTCACTCTGTTATAATCATACTATAAAAATCTACAGAGTGTAAAGCATATATCTGGTATTGCAGAGATTATCCGATAAAAAGAATAGTCTCTGCATTTTTTTATGTTAAAAACACAAATGACTGTCACAATTCTCTTCGGCCCATGTCTAAATATATAAAACAGAAATCATGAAAATAGAAATCTATCATGTGGACCAAGCGATAAATGGCTCTAAAGAGGCATTAGAAGCAATCATTGAAAATATTGAAGGCCCGGTGTTTAATTTGTCATTGCGCATGCTCGGGCGGATTGAAGATGCTGAAGACGCAAAGCAAGACATTCTGATAAAGGTCATCACAAGCCTTTCTTCTTATAAAGGAAAAAGTTTATTTTCGACATGGGTGTATAAAATAGCCGTAAACCATTTAATCAATGAGAAGAATAAAGACTTCGTAAATCATCCCTTGTCTTTTGAAATCTTCGGGAGCGATATAGACAGATATGTCTCTTCTTCAGTTGACCAAACGAATCCGGCTGAGAAAAAGATTTTCTCGGAAGAGCTGAAACTGTCATGCACCAACGTTTTGCTTCAATGCTTAAATCCATTCGACAGGTTAATCTTTATTCTGGGAACCATGTTTGATGTAGACAGCAGACTGGGAAGTGAGATTACAGGATTGTCGGCTGACAACTTCAGGCAACGGCTGTCACGCTCCAGAAAAGTAATGAGTACTTTCTTGTCAGAATATTGCGAACATGCGGGAGGCAAGAAATGTAACTGTATGAACCGGGTAAATTATGCCCTCAGCCAACACCGTATCGATCCTGCCCTGCCTTACTCATCATCATTGATACCGGAGAGAATCTCCACATCGAAGTTTGCCATGGAAAACATTGATGCCGCGACAGCCCTGTATTCAAACTTACTCAGACATTCTTCTAAACAGCAAGCCAAAGAATATCTTTTCAATTTGCTTAAAACAAATGATTTTTCATCATTAACTAAATAATATCTAACATGGACAAATTACTTTTCTCGGCAATTATCGGATTGGTTGCCGGAGTCATAGACATCATTCCTATGGTTATGCAGAAGCTTCCCCGCTACTCCACCGTTTCGGCGTTTTTCCATTACTTTTTCGTTTCAATTATTATTCTCAATGTAGACATACCTCATATTTCCTGGTGGTTGGAAGGAGGCGTTGTAGGCTTGGCACTAACTATCCCGATGCTTATTCAGGTAGGACATTCAGATAAAAAATCTTTGCCAATAATAGCATTCAATGCCGTAATATTGGGAACATTGGTTGGACTTGCTGGACACTATATTTCAGTTTCCTAAATCCACACAGAGCAATGTAGGATTTGAGTCATCCTCCTCATTAGCTAAACCATATTGAGCCAATTTATCAATAGAAAGCAATGTATATGCCTTGTTGTTCCGGATAAGGGAAACGGGAGTATTTACAATTGCTTTCTCATTATAAGGCATGGCATATCCTTTTTCCGAATGAATCAGTAATTCCCCGCTATTTGTATCCCATAGTGTATAATGCCTGCCCTCATTCCAGAAGAAATCATAAAACAACAGGTCATTCACCAATAAAGCATTTTCCGCTTTGATGCAATACTTCCCTTCCGTAAGCATACGTTCAAGATCGCCATTCAAATCTGTCGGCATCTTTAGTTTGCCCTGATTGATGGCTACAGCGGGAATGAGTTTTTCCTTTCTGCTGGCATACAACGTATCATTAATCACGATACACACTTGATCGTTTCCGGCTCTGAATCTGGGCACGATGTAGCCACCCGAAAAGCCCGTCACCGATTCAGCATCGAAAGGAAAGAAAGATTGTTTCATGTTCCAGTCCTTATCAAAGAAGGCTACTAAGTGCAATTTCTGATATTCTCTTTTGTAGGTTCCCCAATATCCGTTGGACACACCTATAAAGTTGGATATACTATCTTTGGGGTATTCGCTGACGAAAGTCCCGTCCGGCTTATATAATTTAGTCTTATTAGGAGTAGCAACATAAATCAACTCTTTTTCTTCATCAAAAAAGCGGGAAAAGATGTCGGCATATTCTTCTGGTCCATTTCCCTTCCTGTCCATCACAGAAAGAAAAGAACCGTTTTCGGCATTAAAGAAATAAAAACTCGTCTTATCTCCGATAACTATGTACTTTGGAGTCACATTAAGTAGGTACGCATTAGCACTCAACAGGCATTTATCATTCGTTTCCAGCCGGATCGTTTTCGGATTTTTGAAAAAAGATTGATATTGTGCCGAAGTGTAGTCCGTATCAAAGTGTTCGACGCCTTTATCAATACTGACTGTAGAAACCTGTTCATGTGAACCTTTTTCTCCGGAACAAGCCGTGAGAAGAAAAAGAGAGATGCTGAGAAAGGAAATACAAGAGTGTCGCATATTGTTTTTTGTTATGTTGTAAGTTGGACAAATTTATAAAAAAAACGAATATACAAGATGTTATCTTAGAAAAATGAGAAGAATAAAAAAAAGAAAAAATAAAAGTCGGAAAAACCAACCCAAATACTTGACTTCGCCATTCTGATGTAGTATCTTTGTAGAGCTTTAAGAAAACTGAATTTTAATATTAAACCTAAAACCTTAGCAAATGGCAAAACTGATTCTTTCTTTCTCCGAATTGGCCGGTATGTATTTCCCCGGTTGTTCCACTCCGAAAAATGCGGTAAGATCTTTACAACGAAGCATTAAAAGGTGTACAAATCTGGCGACTGCTTTAGTTGAAACGGGCTATCAGCCTTATAATCATCGTTGGCTCTCCCCCAAGCAATACGGACTGATAATAGAGAATCTGGGTGATCCATTCCCAGAATAATAATAGACAATAAATAGGAAAGGCGGTAATTCTTCATAAGAATCACCGCCTTTTTTGTTGATATTTATCAAATTTAGGCTTAAAAGAGGCTTTTTACGTTTTTAATAAACGTTGAGCACATTCTTTAAAAACGTTCCCGTTATTCTTTAAAAACGAATAACAGGAAGCTGAACAAGGCAGAAAAACGCCTATAATTTGTCTATATTTAAGACTGTGGTATGTTTTATTTCACTTAGCACAAACGAACTTTACGTTTTCACAATACCATACACAAACATAGACAGGTTATCCTTTCACTGCAATACTAAATGTTGTGATATGGAGAATTACAGGGATCACTATATGAATTTTCCTTTAGGGAAATTTAGAGTTACAATTGAGTTCTCAAAATAATTAGCGTATAATTTAGCTTTTGCAGAAATTAGTAATTTGAACACATTTAGCTGAAGAGAATCACTAACATAAGCTCCCTCTCTATCACTTTCTTTCAAAACTAAATTCGAACATTTTTGCCACCAACCTATATGTTCATAAAAAGGTGTATTTCTCTGTGAGCAAGTAAACAGACCTATATCAAATCTACCATCTTGCATAATCCATTCCGTTGCTTTCCTTACTAACATACTCCCTATTCCCTGTTCTCTATATTCCGGATGTGTACAAACACAGCTCAACCCACACATTTTAAAAGTTTTATTTTTTACGATAATATTCCATGAAACAACTCCTAAATAGCCAATAAATTCATTCTTTTCTATAGCGCAAAATGACATGACATTCATTTCTTGGGGATGAATATCTTCTATATTTATATCCTCCCAAATAAGATAAAGCAAACTTTTTAATAATTGTTTATCTATTTCCGTAATGTTATTATATTGAAAACTTTTTATATCCATAATGACCCGTTCCGATACTTGGTATCTCACAAAAAAGGTAAAAGAGATACGTGACATGGTTTGACAATCAAAAGAACTATTTTAGATTCTACGATAAACTTCATCAAACGGTACTCTGCACCGTTCTCCCCAGATTCCTTTATTACCATCCCGTATTCCACAGGGAATAACCATATTTATCTCAGCACCATGAGGCAATTTCAGTATCCTTTTTAGCCGACGGCTATCTAAACCTTCCAGAGGACAAGTGTCATACCCTTCGTTTGCCATAGCAATCATAAACGTTTGGGCAGCAAGTGCACAAGATTTATGGGCAGTCACGCGCATATCATTTTCGGAGACTTCGAGCATCATCGGGCGGAAAATGCTGATGATGTTAACCAGTAATTTTCTGAATAATCCCAAAACTCCAAAGAAACGGGCATAAACAAACGGTATCAATTTGCCATAGTATAATTCCCGGTCTTTGATGCGTTTGGCCTGACGCTCTTTCGGACTGTAACGCCGGATATTCTCCCGCTCGAAGTCAAGTACAAACCGCGCATGTTTCCTGTACCAATCACGCCGCACCACGAAAACAACTATTTGTGAAGCTGTAGAAGTGGCTTTCTGATCGAGACAAGCTCTTGAAACCTTTGCCAGTAATTCGGGCTGAGTGATATGATAGAATTCCCACAACTGCATATCCGAGCTGTTGGGAGCTAATGTTGCCAATTCCAGATAATGTTTTATTCTTTCCGGATCTATCAGTTTTGTTCTGTCATACGCTCGCACAGAGCGACGATAATGGAGGACTTCGTTTAAATTCATAATGCTGTAAATGTTATAATACTATTATACTTTTCCTTAGAGCTAAAAAACTTCAGGATATTCATAGAATTAATTCTATCGTAGTATAAGATTAAAACAGCCCCATAAGCTAATTGTTCCTCAACTAACCGGACTTTTCGTGTAATCAGAATGATCGATGTGCTGTATATCACTAATTCGTGATGAGATATTTAATTACGATGTCCTATATTCATTCGGTGAACATCCTATAATGCGCTTAAACGCTTTACTGAAATATTGTGGATATTGATATCCCAAAGCGTAGGCTACATCACTGACTGATTTGTTTGGGTCTGCAAGCAATTCTTTTGCTGTATCCATTGTTTTTGTCAGAATATATTCCTGAGCAGAAGAACCAGTCTCCTTCTTAATCATATCTCCAAAATAATTTGCAGACAGATGCAGTTGATCTGCACAATAAGCCACGGTCGGCGTACCGAATTTCGAGGGTTTGTCCGACATGAAATAGTCGTTCAGCAACGCTTCGAAAGAACTAAGTGCATCTTTGTTCTCCTTTTTACGGGTAATGAACTGCCGGTCATAGAAACGGATGCAGTAGTTTAACAGCAATTCAATGGCCGAAGCGATAATCAGCTTGCTGTGCTTGTCCGTTGCTCCCTTGATCTCCTCGTCGATTTTCATCATACAATCTATCACGGTCTGCCGCTCCTGTTTAGAGAGATGCAAAGCTTCATTAACGGCATAGGAAAAGAACGTGTAATCCTGCATATGGCGGCCAAGCGGTGTACCATGTAACAATTCGGGCTGAAATGTCAGCCACCAACCTTTGGGCTGGAATGACTCTCCTGTATCGTCGTTGCCGATAATCTGTCCCGGAGCGGCGAATACCAGTGTCTCTTCCTGAAAATCATAGAATTTACGGCCATACTTTATCACATCGGCGCACTTGATGTCCTTCAGATAAATGACATAGAAACCTATGTTTTTACAGACATGGTGCAACGGTTTGATTTTGGAAGCGTCGATTACGCTTACCAACGGATGGGGAGTTTCTATACCCAGAAAATCATTGTAATCCTTGATCGTATTCAGCTTTATAATCTTCTCCATAACAGTGGAATTCATTGGTTTTACGCAAATATATAAAATATCTTCGGGCGATCTGTTTCAACCTGTAATAATTATACGTGAAACCGTAATTTATACCCTATGGAACTTTCGGATAGCCCGTAATTTTGCATCATGGAAAAATAAATAGAAAAAAAGAACAGTGATACAAATGAATAATTCCGTACTTATGACTATTGATATGTTCAATAAATTGACGGGACATGAAACGCTGCATCCGCAGATTTGCATGATTGATCTGTCGAAAACAAATTTGAGTGAGGATATTCGGATAATGTGTGATTTTTACGGGTTACTGTACTACAACTCTCCGAAGCAGAGCAAAGCGTCGGAAAAGGAATGGTTACGGCTGATTTATCCCGGTGAGGTGGTCGAGATACCCTCGAAGCAACACCGGCATGCCGACTACTATTCGGGTGTGCTTTTCCATCCCAACCTGTTGTGCGACACATCGCTTGAAAACCGTATCGAAACCTATCCGAAACGCTGCCGTTGCCGGGGTGCACTGACAGAGCACGAACAACAAATTATAACCGATAACCTGCGGGAGATCGGTGAAGAGTTGCACCATGCCATCGACCGTTATAGTGCATCGATCATCGCCTCACACATCGAACTGCTACTTAACTACTGCGTACGCTTTTGCAGTCAATAAAATAAAGAAGATGCAGCAAATCCGTAAAAATTATCCTTTAAACCGTAATTCATGACCGGTCGAAGCGAAAATTCCAGCCTAATTTTGCATCAGATAAAAACAGGAAAATAAAATGATAGAGATTATGAAAATAAAAACAAGAATAAGGATGACGCTGATCTGTATCCTTTTCGGATATGGAATCGCAGCCGCCCAAAACCCCAAAATGGAACAAGTTATGAACAGTAAACGGAAACACATTGCAGAGGTCGCCGCCCTTACGGGTAAGGGAGACCTCGATAAACTGAAACCTGTCCTTATCGACGGATTAAATGACGGAATGACCGTGGGTGAACTCAAGGAAGTGATGGTACACGCCTACGCCTATTGCGGTTTCCCGCGTGCCTTGCGCGGACTACAAACCCTTGTTGCGGTACTCGATGAACGGAAAGCGAAAGGTATCGAGGATAACCGGGGGTGTGAAGCGTCGCCGATAACTGATACCCGCAGCAAGTACGAACGCGGACGTGATATTCTCGCTGAAATTTCGGGTGTTCCGGCAGATGCACCAAAAGCTAATTATGCAGTATTAGCTCCGGAAATCGAAGTATTCCTCAAAGAACACCTCTTTGCTGACCTTTTTGAGCGGGATGTCCTGACATACGCCGAACGGGAACTGGCGACCGTTGCCGTGATCGCCTCTTTGGGCAAAGGCGTAGAGCCGATGCTAAAAGGGCACATGGGTATCGCACTGAATGTGGGCGTAACACCGGATGAATTACGTGGTGTGCTGGCCATCATCGAAAAAAATATCGGTCGCAGTGAGGCTGATGCCGGCAAACTAATATTGAACGAATTGCTACAAAGCAAAGGATTAATCGCTGATTCCCAAGCCCCGGCCGTGGCAGCGGAGAATGGCGTGAAGAAACAGAAGGTAACGTTCCACAACCGTTTCCTGATTGATGTGGTTGGCGATCTTTATTTCCCTGCAAACTACAACCCTGCAAATAAATATGCCGCCATCATCGTCGGTCATCCTTTCGGTGGTGTCAAGGAACAGACTTCGGGACTTCATGCCCGTAAGTTGGCGGAACTCGGTTATGTGACATTGGCTTTTGATGCTTCCTATTATGGTGAGAGCGGCGGTTATCCGCGTCGTATCGAGTCGCCCGAGGTACGGGTGGAAGATTTCAGCGCAGCGGTCGATTTCCTAACGAACCATCCGGCTGTTGATGCCGATAAGATTGGTGTCATTGGTATCTGTGGCGGAGGATGTTATTCCGTCAGCGCAGCGCAGATAGACCATCGCATCAAGGCGTTGGCAACGATCAGTATGTACGACATGGGACGTGCCCGCCGTCAGGGTGTGGGCGATTCCCAGACGTATGAACAACGTATGGCAATTCTCGATGAGATCGGCCGCCAGCGCACGGCGGAATATGGCGGAACTGCACGTAAGGATATCCGTGCGCTACCCGAAAAAGTAGATGAAAACACACCGAAGTTTGCCATTGACTTCCTCGATTACTATGACAATCCGGAGCGTGGCCAGCACCCCAACTCTACGGGCTATTACTCCTACACGAGTCTTGCACCGATGATGAACTTCTTCCCGTTCGCACAGATCGAGACCATATCGCCGCGACCGGTACTATTCATAGTGGGAGAAAACGCTGTATCAGCTTACTTCTCGGAAGACGCATACGCAAAAGCAGCCGAACCGAAAGAGCTGTTTGTCGTACCCGGAGCAACGCACGTAGATTTGTACGACCAGCCGGAGTATCTGAAAATCACGCTGCCCAAACTGGACACATTCTTTAAACAACATCTTAAATAACCATTTGAATATGAGAAAATTATTTTTTATCCCATTTTTGTTTCTTCCGTTGACGACTATGGCAGCTTGTTCTTCAGATGACACTCCTGCATCGCAGACGGAACAGTCGACAACTCCCGATGATACTGACAATCCGTCCGGTAACAGTAAAACTCTCGTAGCCTACTTTTCCGCGCAGGGACACACGCAAGCCGTAGCCGAACGAATTGTGGAACTTACCGGTGCTGACATATATCGCATCGAAGCGGCCGATCCGTATGCCGAAAATCCATACGATGACAGCGACCGTATTCAGAATGAGGCTTACAACGACCTGCGTCCCGGAGTGGCGAATCTGCCCGATAAGGAAATTATTGTGCAATATGATACGATTTTCGTTGGCTCACCTTGCTGGTGGCATCAGCCTGCTATGGTGGTTTGCACATTCCTCGAAGCATACGATCTGAAAGATAAGGTTGTTATCCCGTTCTTCACTTACGGAGCTACAACCTATCTGAACGAATCAATGCAGAAGATTTACAAGGTAACCCCTGAGTCAAAGCATATTCCGGAAACGCTTCCCGAAGATCTTAATCCGGATGACATCACTACTCCCGGGCCACCCGACGATGCAGGTATTGATATGCCAAGCAGTGCCAACGGTACGGAGGCTTGGCTTCGCCGAATCGGAATCATCAAATAAAAAACATAAAATAAGGAAAAGATGAAAAAAGGAAATCTTCATGTACGGATTCCGGTTTTGATATCCTAAGAATACAGAAAATAAAATCTAAAGAGGATATCAAAATAAAGCTTAGAACACAAATTACACGAATTACGCAAATAATTCATTTTTTATACTTCTGATAATCAAAGCTTATCTGATTTATTATTTACGTAATTCGTAGAAGTGACTTTCTGATCGAGTTCCGAATCTAGCTCCAAATAGTATATTGTCTCGTTATGAATTTGGTTATTTTTCACCATTGTGCGAATGGCCGAAACAGACTATTTTTGCAAAAAATAATCATTCATAATCTATTAAGCAATGAAAAGTAATACTATTTGTCAAGTAATTCTTGCAGGAAGCATCATATTGGCTTCTTGCCAATCTAACAATTCTGCTAAGCAAGATGAGTCTCAACAAACAATGAACGAAACAGTTATGAACAAAGTTACAGATTGCAAAATCAGTGCGGGAAACATCACTTTCACTAATGCCATCAATGGAGCTGAAAATTGCGTGAAACTGCTTGATGATGGCGCATTGGAATTCCATTGTACCGAAGGACTGGATTTCTTCAGTGACCCGAATGGAAAACTGTCAAATACAACGCTTCCTATTCTGCTTGTCCCCGTTGAGAACACGAAACCTTTTACGTTAATAGCCAAGGTTACTCCGGAGTTTACAACAGAGGGATTGTATAATGCAGCCGACCTTTTTGTCTATTCTTGTGATTCACTTTGGCAGAAACTGGCATTTGAACAGGATGAATACGGTAACCACCGTATTGTTACAGTAAGAACACAAGGAACATCCGATGACAATAATCATGACAAATTAGATGTTTCATCTGTTTACCTGAAGATCTCTTCTGATACAAAAACCATTGCCAGCTATTATTCCATCGACAAGAAAAGATGGAACATGGTTCGTCTATACAAGAATTATTATCCAAAGAACATTTATTTGGGCATCAGCAGCCAATGTCCTCAAAAAGGCAGCTGCACAAGTCGTTTTGAAGAAATTTCTTTGTCTCACGATAATGTTAGCGATTTCCGCTTGGGAGAATAAGCCATTATATATTGAAGGTGTAATTCTTAAAATGGCATGACAAAAGCCGCAGAATATTTCTACTTTCTGAAAAAGCTTATGATTTAAGTATAGTTTTGGAATCAATTGATAACAAAGAAAAGAATCTTGCTCTTATCTTTAAAAATTATAAGAAAGAGCAAGTTCTATCGATTTTCACAAAGCGCTTTAAATCATCCATTTACAACTTTTCTCAGAAAAACCCACTCCAAGGTGTCAAAAGAGTACAATACTTCCCGCACTACATCCTATCTTTGCAATGTCATCAGAAATAAATGATGGCAAGTAAACCCTATTTTTTTAACCAATTAAACTTTAATTATTATGGCTTTAGAGTATGTAGTGACCAAAAGAGTGTTTGGCTTTGACGACACAAAGACAGAGAAGTATGTAGCGAAATCTGTACGTTCGGGACAGATGAGTTTTAGTAAAACGTGTGCAAAGGTTAGTCGACTTTGCGGAATCCACCGAAAGGTAGTAGATTTAGTAGTCAGCGGTCTGGTTGATATGATGGCGGAGGATATTGATGACGGAAAGAGTGTTCAATTAGGAGAATTCGGCATCTTCCGCCCCACCATTAAGGCCAAAAGTGCAGATACTGCGGAAGGTGTAACGGCAAGTAATATAGTACGCAAGCGTATTGTATTTACTCCGGGAAAGATTTTCCAACGTACTTTGGGAGAAATGAGTGTGACACGTTCTATTCCCGTTGATACGGATTATACGGACGGAAGTAGTTCCGGTGGTAACGGCAGTGGCGGAAATCAAGGCGGTGGTAACCAAGGTGGTGACGGCGGTTTGGATGAAAATCCATTAGGATAAATCTCCTTGTCAGAGTGAAAAAGTGAGTAGTGAAGTTCTTTCGTTACTCACTTTTCTGCTACTATAAAAAATTCACTACTCGATGTAAAATCATTCTTGCCGAGTAGTTCTTTATAAATAGATATTTTACGGAATCCTACCTTTCTCAATATACTTGTTATTTCTTCCTCCGAATAATACCTTTCCCAAATGATGAAATGTTTGGCTGTGTCTTCAAGTATCAGGTTATATTGATATGCAAAAACTTTGTTCTCCGGATAATGGAATGTCTGGCTTAGAAGTAAATATTCACTTTCATTCCAGAACCCACCGCAAGGGGCATATTCCCAACCCCGGCTTTCCTGTCTGTCATCAATAATCCCTTCCGAGAAAACATCAAAAATGAGAACGCCTCCATCAGCCAGCGAAAGATATATATTGTCCAGCAATCGGTCGCGATCACTATCCGGATGGGTTCCCATATCACAATAGATCATGGTGATTGTATCATACTTACCCATAGGATAATTATTGATGTAGTCACCCAAAATATAGTTGATTTCCTCCCGTTTTCCAATGGCATATTCTATAGAAGCTTTATTAAAATCAATGCCCGTCACCACATAATCCTTATCTGCTAAAAGCGATGTGTACAGCCCCGGACCGCAACCTAAATCAAGCAAATGACTTTTGGGCTTTGTGTGTTGGAGTATGAAATCCACTATCTTCAGAACTGATTCCTGCTTCCGGCTTGCACCATCAGATTGCGGATCAAGGTGATCTTTTAATATCTGCTGCTGAATGTAAGGGTCGGTCCAAATGTTATGACCGGACTTTTCAAATAAAGCAGGTTTATGATCTATGATTCTCATGTCTTCTTGTAGATAGTTCTTTCATATTATTTATTAATAGCTCATTGGCAAACAAAAATTTGTTTTTCCGAATAATCACAAAATGCTTTTTCTTCAAAACTGCCAAACTTATGAAGAATTTCAAAACCGTTCCATTCCAGGTATGAATCTAACTCTTGAGGAAAGAATAGCCTCATATCCAAATTCTGAACCGAATCAAACTCACCATTAATGAAATAGTGCCATTCTATGCGATTTATCTGAGTTTTGCTCTCGTATCGCATGATCTGCTTTATCAATACCTCTCTCCCATCTTTGGTGGTATATTCAGCAATTTCTATTGGTTCTTTTTCATGTTCTACAATGTATTGGATATTGGGATTAAAACAATCTAACAGAAATATGCCTCCTGCTTTGAGATGATTTTTAACCACACGTAATGCTTTAAACAAATCCTCATTTTGATATAAATGATGGATCGAATTGAAAGGAATAAAAACAAGGTCGTATTTCTTCTGTAAATCGAGAGTTCTGATGTCAGCCTCAATAAATTCTATTTCTAATCCTGCTCCGGCAGCTTTTATTTTCGCTTGTTCAAGCATAGAAGCTGTGTAGTCCACCCCGCTGATATCATACCCTTCCTGTGCTATCGGAATAGTAAGTCTGCCTGTACCGCAACAAAGCTCAAGTATACAGGCATCCTTAGCTTTAGGCAGCCATCGCTTGTAAAATAGCAAATCATCTATGTGGGTATTCATTCCATCATAAATATTCGCATCATAAATTAAATCCCCAACTTTATAATTGCTATTCATCTGATTCTTCAATATCTGGTGAGTACTAATATTTACTTAACCATACAAAGGTAGTACTATTTGCTTTCATAACGAGCACTATTTCAACTAATTCACTCTGCTTTGTCTGAATCTGCTTGTTAGCCGAAAAAAATATTTTTATATTTTTTTCAAAATTATTTGTTTAAAGGTACCGAAAGGGGACAATCCCCCTTGTGCCATATAGTACCTTTGCAAAGTCATCTGAAACAAATGACAACAGTAAACCTTATTTTTTTTAACCTATTAAACTTTAATTATTATGGCTTTAGAGTATGTAGTGACCAAGAGAGTGTTTGGCTTTGACGACACAAAGACAGAGAAGTATGTAGCGAAATCTGTACGTTCGGGACAGATGAGTTTTAGTAAAACGTGTGCAAAGGTTAGTCGACTTTGCGGAATCCACCGAAAGGTAGTAGATTTAGTAGTCAGCGGTCTGGTTGATATGATGGCGGAGGATATTGATGACGGAAAGAGCGTTCAATTGGGAGAGTTCGGCATCTTCCGTCCCACCATTAAGGCCAAAAGCGCAGATACTGCGGAAGGAGTTACGGCAAGCAATATAGTACGTAAGCGTATTGTATTCACTCCGGGGAAGATTTTCCAACGTACTTTGGGAGAAATGAGTGTAACCCGTGCCATTCCCATCGATACAGATTATACGGACGGAAGCAGTTCCGGTGGTAACGGTAGCGGCGGCAACCAAGGAGGTGACGGTGGCATAGAGGATGATCCGTTAGGATAATGCCAAATTAAAGTAGCGAAAGAACTTCGCTACTTTTTTTGTTTCCATACCTATTTATATGGATAATATCTCTTATTTTTGCACATATTATAACTATAAATAGGTAATATGGAAACATCAAAAGTCTACTACACAGACCTGCGTACCTCTCCTACTTCCAATCTTCTGGATAAGATGGAGCGTCTGGTAAAGCGGGCAGGTATTGAACAGCTACCCTTAAAAGACAGTTTTGTCGCTATCAAGATTCACTTCGGTGAGCCGGGAAACCTTGCTTATCTTCGGCCGAACTACGCGGCTCGCATGGCAAACCTATTGCGCAACAATGGTGCAAAACCTTTCTTGACGGACTGTAACACACTATATTCAGGCCGTCGTGCCAATGCCGTCGATCACCTACAAAGCGCAATGGAAAACGGTTATAATCCTATATCCGCCCAATGCCAGGTCATCATCGGAGATGGATTGAAAGGTACGGATTGCCGGGAAATTCCCTTGAACGGTGAGTACTGTGCCGCCCCTAAGATTGGTACTGCCATAGCCGATGCGGATATTATCATCAGCATGAATCACTTTAAAGGGCACGAACAGGCCGGCTTTGGCGGAGCTTTAAAGAATTTAGGCATGGGCTGTGCCAGCGTAGCCGGAAAACTGGAACTGCATTCGGCCTCTCAACCCAAAATAGATACGGAAAGTTGCATCGGCTGCAATATCTGCGTGAAGCACTGTGCACACGACGCCGTACACCTGAATGCAGGACGCAAAGCAGAAATAGATTACGCGAAATGCGTAGGTTGCGGGCAGTGTGTCGCCTTGTGCCAGTATGACGGCGCCATTATGGGCGATGAAGATACGTCCGAACGCTTAAACTATAAGATTGCCGAATATTCACTGGCCGTAGTGAAAGATAAGCCCAACTTCCACATCAGTTTTATAATGAACGTATCTCCAGAATGTGACTGTTGGAATCATAATGATGCCGCCATTGTTCCCGACCTTGGTATTCTGGCTTCTACAGACCCGGTGGCTCTGGATAAAGCGTGCGCGGATATGGTGATCCAGGCTCCTATACTGCACACGGGTAACCGCCTTTCTGCCGGACATGAGCACGATGATTTGTGCGGCCATGACAAGTTCCACATGATGCACCCGGATACGGACTGGCTAGCTGGATTGCGCCATGCGGAAAAGATCGGATTGGGCAATATGCAATATGAATTGGTGAAGATTTAAACCTTTTCTGTCCGAAAGAGTCTTAATATAAATGTAGCGATACAAAACCTGTAAGGATTGAGACAAATCTTCAAACAAAATGAGCACTCATCCCCTACTTTTGTATCTTGAAGAAACATAATAATAACAAATTAAAATCTAATCATTGAATAATGGAAACATCTGCTAAACTCTACTCTTTGTCGTTCAGTAACGTGAAGACCTATTTGTTTGCATTCTTATTTGTTGCAGGAAATATAGCATTGCCGCAGCTTTGCCATCTGGTTCCCATGGGCGGACCGACTTTGCTGCCTATCTATTTCTTTACACTGATTGCCGCCTATAAATTCGGTTTCCGTGTAGGACTGCTTACAGCTTTACTTTCTCCGGTGATTAATCATTTACTGTTTGGTATGCCCGCTGCCGCTGCATTGCCTGTGTTGCTGATAAAATCCGGTTTGCTTGCAGGAGCCGCTGCATTTGCCGCACGATATACAAAGAAGATATCCTTAGTTGCATTGCTTGGTGTGATTCTTGCTTACCAAATGATAGGCACTGCTTTTGAATGGGCTATATGTGGTAACTTCTTCCTGGCCGTACAAGATTTCCGTATCGGTATTCCGGGTATGCTGATCCAATGGTTCGGTGGTTACGCTCTGCTGAAAGCTATTTCCAAACTTTAATAATAGACTATCTCCCATAACAATATGGCAAAAACAATGGAAGAAGTGCTGGAGCGCTTCCGCACAATTGAATTCCACGATGATTTTGATATGATCGTGGCTATTGCTAATGGCGGTATCGTTCCGGCAGGTATCATCAACCAGCGATTGCAAAAAGAAGTGCATCTGCTACGTATCAATTTGCGGGATGAATACCAGCATCCGAAGTACGATGCACCCCAGTTGCTCGCTCCGGTTGACTTTGATTTTAAAGATAAAAGCATCTTATTGGTAGATGACCGTATTAAGACAGGTTCTACCATTCGTCTGGCGTGCGAATTACTGAAAGAGGCACGTATGATAAAAACATTCGCAGTCAATGGTACGGCAGATTATGCCTTGTTTGACGAGACGTGTTTTAAGTTCCCGTGGATACTATAAGTAATTAATAATTAGCAATTAATAATTAATAATTCGAGAAGGGCCTATGGATAGAAGGGATTTCTTAAAGACTCTGGCGGTGACGGGTGCGGTGATGACCGTGCAACGTTCCGAAGCAATGGACATACTGGCGCAAAAGCTGACAAATGCTGGCGGCGGTAAGGTGGATCTGGTAGCTGTGATGGGTGGAGAACCGGAAGCGATGTTCCGGCGTGCTATTACAGAAATGGGCGGCATGAAACAGTTTATCAAACCGGGACAAAAGGTAGTGGTTAAACCAAATATTGGTTGGGATAAAGTACCCGAACTGGCCGGTAATACGAATCCGAAACTGGTTGCGGAAATTGTGAAGCAATGTCTTGCCGCAGGTGCCAAGGAAGTTACGGTTTTTGATCATACTTGTGATGACTGGCAGAAGTGCTACAAGAACAGCGGCATTGAAGAAGCTGCCAAAGCTGCGGGTGCCAAGGTTATGCCGGCTCATCTGGAAAGCTACTACAAACCAGTCTCATTGCCCAAAGGCGTACGCATGAAAAGTGCCAAGGTACACGAAGCTATTCTGAACAGTGATGTATGGATCAATGTGCCCATCCTGAAAAACCATGGCGGCGCCAACCTGACGATTTCCATGAAGAACCACATGGGTATTGTCTGGGATCGCGGTTTCTTCCATTCCAACGACTTGCAGCAATGTATTGCCGATATCTGCACAATGGATAAGAAAGCAGTGCTGAATGTGGTGGATGCCTATCGCGTTTTGAAAACGAACGGTCCGCGTGGACGTTCTGCTTCGGATGTGGTATTGACCAAAGGATTATTTATTTCACAGGATATTGTGGCCGTAGATACGGCTGCCACCAAATTCTTTAACCAGGTTCGCGAAATGCCGCTTGAAAGTGTAGCTCACCTTGCTAACGGGCAAGCATTGAAGATTGGAACGATGGATTTGGATAAGCTGAATGTGAAGCGTATCAGGCTTTAATTCAAGCTATATAAAGTATACACACTTATGTTGAGAAAAGCACGTATTATACTGTCCGTTGTTATTTTCGGGCTGATAACTTTTTATTTTCTGGATTTTGCGGAAATATTGCCAAATAGTTTCCACAGACTGGCGCATATACAGTTTGTACCGGCATTGATGTCACTCAGTTTTATTATCCTGGCAGTGCTGATACTGATTACCCTGTTATTGGGACGTATCTATTGCTCTACAATTTGTCCGATGGGTATCTTTCAGGATATAGTGACCTGGATTTCTAAAAAAACGGCAAAGAAAAAGAAACGTTTCCGCTACTCACCTGCCAGGAATATACTGCGCTGGGGAGTATTGGGTGTAACGGCGATAGCTTTTCTTTTCGGATTTACGGTCATTTTAGGTCTGCTCGATCCTTACAGCGCTTTCGGACGTATGACGGTCAATGTGTTTAAACCTGTGTATATGTTAGGGAACAATTTGCTGGAAAGCATTTTTTCAAGTTTCAATAACTATACTTTCTATCAGGTGGACGCTTCTCTCCTGATTATCTCGTCCTTTATTATCGGACTGTTGACGTTCTTGGTGATTGGCTTTCTGGCATGGAAATACGGACGTACCTGGTGCAACACAATATGCCCGGTAGGTACGCTGCTTGGCTTTCTGAGTCGCTTCTCACTGTTTAAAGTACGCATCGATACAGAAAAATGCAATCATTGCGGACTGTGTGCCACTAAATGCAAAGCCTCATGTATTAATAGTCCGGAGCAGACTATTGATTACAGTCGTTGCGTAGATTGTTTCGATTGTCTGGGTGAATGTCGCCAGAACGCACTTAGTTATACCACTCCCCTCAAAACAGAGAAACAGGTGACTGACGCTTCCAAACGCCGTTTTTTACTTGCCGGGCTGACAACTGCCGCCGCAACTCCCAAAGTAATGGCACAAGCCCAGAATGTAGCGGCTGTGGCAGCCGGAATGAAAAGTGACAAACGTCAGACGCCTATAACACCGCCGGGATCTATCAGTCTGGAGCATTTTCAGGCACATTGCACCTCGTGCCACCTGTGTGTCAGCAAATGTCCCTCTCATGTACTGAAGCCTGCTTTTATGGAGTATGGTTTAGGAGGAATGATGCAGCCGACCGTTTTCTTTGAAAAGGGTTTCTGTAATTTCGATTGTACCGTATGCGGGGATGTTTGTCCGAATGGAGCTATCCTGCCACTGACGAAAGAGCAGAAACACCTGACACAGATGGGTAAAGTTGTCTTCATCGAGGAGAACTGCATCGTCTACCGTGACGGAACCAGTTGTGGGGCTTGTTCAGAACATTGTCCTACGCAAGCTCTGTCGATGATTCCTTTCAAGGACGGATTGACAATTCCTCATATTGATACGGAAATTTGTGTAGGTTGTGGCGGTTGTGAATACGTCTGCCCTGCCCGCCCCTTCCACGCCGTATATATCGAAGGAAATGCCGTACAGCAAGAGGCTAAACCCTTCACCGATAATCATCAGGAAGAAATTCAGGTAGATGATTTCGGCTTTTGATTAAATATTTTCCCGATTCCCACTGACGCCTGTCTTCGATTGTATAAATTGGGGGCAGGCGTTGCTTTTTCTCTATACTTAGCACATTTTTCTCCCTTTTTACTTTCAACCTACGATAAAATCACTAATTTCGTGGCGAACAAATATATGGTAGATTTTTTACATGGAGGCAACATCAAATAATTGGTTTACGAACAAATATCCTATAGGATATGCTTTGAGCGGTGGTTTTATCAAGGGTTTCGCGCATCTGGGCGTGATGCAGTCATTGTTGGAACATGACATCAAACCTAATATCCTTTCGGGAGTAAGCGCAGGGGCTTTGGCAGGCGTGTTTTATGCAGACGGTAACGAACCGCATAAAGTACTGGATTACTTTTCCGGACATAAGTTCCAGGACCTGACCAAATTAGTCATACCAAAAGTGGGATTGTTCGAGTTAGGCGAATTTATTGATTTCCTGAAAACCAATCTGAAAGCAAAGACGATGGAAGAATTGCAAATACCTCTCATCATCACTGCAACCGACCTCGATCACGGACGTGTGGTGCATTTTCACAAAGGGAATATTGCCGAACGTGTGGCAGCTTCCTGCTGTATGCCCGTTCTCTTCTCTCCTGTAAAAATAGAAGGAACGCATTATGTAGATGGTGGAGTGTTTATGAACTTACCTGTATCTACCATCCGACGTGTTTGCAGCAAAGTGGTGGCAGTAAATGTTAGTCCGCTACTGGCGAACAAATATAAGATGAATATTGTAAGTATTGCCATGCGTTCCTACCACTTCATGTTCCGTGCCAATACGTTCCCCGAACGGGAAAAAGCGGATTTATTAATAGAACCGTATAACCTGGATGGATACAGCAATACCGAACTGGAAAAAGCAGAAGAGATATTTATGCAGGGATACAATGCCGCTAACGCTCTTCTGGATCAGTTGAAAGCGGATCAGGGAACCATCTGGAAAGATGAAAGTAATTATCAAATCATAAAATAAAAAATAGAATGGGGAAAGATGAAAAAATGATTATCTATCAAGTGTTTACGCGCTTGTTTGGTAACAATCATAATCACTGCATCAATAACGGGAACATAACAGAAAACGGATGCGGTAAAATGGCGGACTTTACAGCCAAGGCACTCAATGAAATAAAGAAATTGGGAGCCACCCATATCTGGTATACCGGTATCATAGAGCATGCCACGCAAACGGATTATCGCCGTTACAACATACGTCCCGATCATCCGGCTATTGTTAAGGGAAAGGCAGGCTCTCCTTATGCCATCAAGGATTATTATGACGTGGATCCGGACTTGGCAAACGATGTACAGGAGCGTATGAAGGAATTTGAAAATCTGGTACAACGTACTCATCGCAGCGGTCTGAAAGTCATTATCGATTTTGTTCCGAATCACGTTGCCCGCCAATATCATTCGGATGCACAACCTGACGGAACTTCACAGTTGGGTGCAAATGATGATCCTAATTACGCTTTCAGTCCATATAATAATTTTTACTATATCCCTCAATCCGAATTGCACGGTCAGTTCGATATGAAAGGATCGGCTGCTGAACCTTATAAAGAATGTCCTGCCAAGGCTACGGGGAACAATCGTTTCGATGCTTATCCCAACATCACCGACTGGTACGAAACCGTGAAACTGAATTATGGAGTGGACTATCAGAATGGTGGAACCTGTCACTTCAATCCCACTCCGGACACCTGGACAAAGATGCTGGATATCCTTCTTTTCTGGGCAGACAAGAATATCGACGGTTTTCGTTGTGATATGGCGGAAATGGTTCCGGTTGAGTTCTGGGAATGGGTGATTCCGCAAGTGAAAGAAAAGCATCCTGACTTGTTATTCATTGCAGAGGTTTATAATCCGGCAGAATATCAGAATTACATATTCCGCGGAAAATTTGATTATCTATATGACAAGGTAGGTCTTTATGATACACTTCGCAATGTGATTTGCGGCTATGATTCGGCTACGGCCATTACCCGTTCCTGGCAAAGTCTGGGTGGCATCGAGAAACGGATGCTGAATTTCCTGGAGAACCATGACGAACAGCGCATTGCTTCTGATTTCTTTGCCGGCAATCCACGTAAAGCCATTCCGGGATTGATTGTTTCAGCTTGTATGAATACCAATCCGATGATGATTTATTTCGGGCAGGAATTCGGTGAACTGGGCATGGATAGCGAAGGTTTCAGTGGCAGAGACGGACGTACCACTATTTTTGATTATTGGAGCGTGGACACCATTCGTCGCTGGCGGAATGGTGGGAAGTTCGATGGCAAGATGCTGACGGAAGACCAAAAACACATCTATAGTATCTACCAACGCATCCTGACGCTTTGCAACAAAGAAAAAGCAATCACTGAAGGAGAATTCTTCGATCTGATGTATGCCAACGCAAATGGCTGGCGCTTCAATGAACATAAACAATACACATTCTTGCGCAAAGCTGGAAAAGAGTTATTGTTCATTATCGTGAACTTTGACCACATTTCAGTAGATGTAGCTATCAATGTGCCTTCTCATGCCTTTGATTTCCTGCAAATACCGCAGATGGATATTTATCCGGCAGTAGATTTGTTAACCGGAAAGACGGAAAGAATTAGTCTGCTGCCTTATAAGGCTACGGAGGTTTCTGTAGAGGGATACAGTGGAAAGATTTTGAAAATCAAGCTATAATAAGATTTTCACCACGGAGTAGCACAGAGTTCCACAGAGTAATCTTTATTCGAAAGAATCCTTATTACTCTGTGGAACTCTGTGTTACTCCGTGGTGCTTTCTCCTTCCAGTTTTTCCTTCAGTCTGTACAGACGCGTAATGGCCGGATTGTAAAACTCATCCGGATAATGCGCTTTGATATCGTTTATATTTGCCACTACGTATTGTCTAAGATTCACAATCTTTTCGGCCTCACTTAGTTGTAACTCTTTGGGTAACTGTGCGTTCTCAGCCCACTTCATCAAGGCATTCACACTTTCCTCATCATACTTATATTCCATATGTTCGTATAATTTTTCTACAAAGATATAAACAAATGATAAAAACACACATATCCCTTCGAACTTTTTCTGTGGAGACGTGTTATATTATTGTGTTTTTCATAGTATTAGATATAAGATTAATTAAAGGAGACTGTACCCGCTTGTGATAAGTAAGTACATCAAAAACAGAAGCGTCTGTTTGATTGATAAATGTGTAAGGAGCATCGGTTTACCAGAGCCGATGCTTTTTTTGTCCCTCTTTGTAGCATGTTAGGAAAATTATGCGTAATTTTGTCAGATAATAAGGAAAATACCAATATGAACATCCCTGTTATTTTTCAATTCTTGAAAGAAGTGTCCGCTAACAATAACCGCGAATGGTTCAATGCTCACAAGGACTTGTATGAAGAAGCCCGTGGGGAATTTGAGAACCTGTTATCGGCTATAATTACCCATATCTCGCTTTTCGATGAAAGTATTCGTGGCGTTCAAGTCAAAGACTGTACTTACCGGATTTATCGTGATACGCGCTTTTCGCAGGACAAGACCCCGTATAAAACTCATTTGGGCGGATACATCAACGCCCGCGGTAAGAAATCAGACCACTGCGGTTACTATGTTCACATTGAACCGGGCAACTGTCTGTTGGCAGGTGGTAGCTATTGCTTGCCTCCTAAGACGCTGAAAGCCGTGCGACAGGCAGTGTATGATAACATAGACGAATTTCGCGGTATAGTTGAAAATCCGGATTTCAAGCAATACTTCCCGGTAATAGGCGAAGACTTCCTGAAAACAGCTCCCAAAGGGTTTCCAAAGGATTTTGAATATGTACAATATCTGAAATGCAAGGAATATACCTGTTACTGCAATCAACCGGACAGCTTTTTTCTGGCATCCGATTGCGTGGATCGTACGGCGGAAATCTTCAAGCAAATGAAACCTTTTGCTGATTTCCTGAACTACACGATTGACGACTTTGAATAAAATTTGATAATAATATAACTAACTTAAAACATTAAAGCTATGGTAGTAGATAGATTAGAAAATTTAGAAAAATATGCATCGTTGAACCCCTTGTTCGCCCAAGCTATTGAATTCTTGCAATCACATGACTTGAACGCAATGGAAGTTGGCAAAACCGAACTGAAAGGTAAAGACCTGGTTGTAAACGTAGCTCAAACTACCCCTAAAGCTAAAGAACAAGCCAAACTGGAAACACACAATGAATTTATAGATATCCAGATTCCTCTCTCCGGTGCGGAAGTAATGGGTTATACCGCAGGAAAAGATTGCGTACCCGCTGATGCTCCCTACAATGCAGAGAAAGATATTACTTTCTTTGAAGGACTGGCTGAAACTTATATCACTGTAAAACCTGGAATGTTTGCTATATTCTTCCCCCAAGACGGACATGCTCCCGGCATTTCTCCTGACGGTGTGAAGAAAGTCATTGTGAAAGTGAAAGCATAATAATCCAATCAATCAAAAACTCATCCTTTATGGAAACATTGAATTTGATCAAAAACGACCCCTGGCTGGAACCTTTCGAAGATGCCATCAAAGGCCGTCATCAGCATGTATTAGACAAAGAGGCTGAACTGACGAACAAAGGGAAACAGACTTTGTCTGATTTTGCCTCGGGATATTTATATTTCGGACTTCACCGTACTACTGACGGCTGGATTTTCCGTGAATGGGCACCCAACGCCACAGAAATATTTATTGTGGGCACATTCAATGAATGGAAAGAACTGAAGAAGTACAGTCTTAAACGTAAGGATTATGGTGTTTGGGAAATCAAACTCCCGGCAGATGCCATGAGACACGGTGATTTATACAAACTCATTGTACATTGGGAAGGCGGTTGCGGAGAACGTATTCCTGCCTGGGCAACACGGGTAGTACAAGACGAACAAACCAAGATTTTCAGTGCGCAGGTCTGGTCACCGGAAAAGCCATATAAAGTAAAGAAGCATACATTTAAACCTAATACGGATCCTTTGCTTATCTACGAATGCCATATCGGTATGGCGCAACAGGAAGATAAAGTAGGAACTTACAACGAGTTCCGTGAAAAAACTCTTCCGCGCATAGCTAAAGCCGGATACAATTGCATTCAAATCATGGCAATTCAGGAACATCCCTACTACGGTAGTTTCGGTTACCATGTATCCAGTTTCTTTGCTGCTTCTTCCCGTTTCGGTACTCCGGAAGAATTGAAGGAGTTGATCGATACCGCACACGGATTGGGTATTGCAGTGATTATGGACATCGTTCATTCTCATGCAGTAAAGAATGAAGTGGAAGGCTTGGGCAATTTTGCCGGTGATCCGAATCAATACTTCTACCCCGGCGCACGACGTGAACATCCGGCTTGGGACTCACTTTGTTTCGACTATGGAAAGAATGAAGTTATCCATTTTCTTCTTTCTAATTGTAAGTACTGGCTTGAGGAATACGGATTCGACGGCTTCCGGTTCGATGGTGTAACATCTATGCTCTATTATAGTCACGGACTGGGTGAAGCCTTCTGTAATTATGGAGACTATTTCAATGGCCATCAGGATGACAATGCCATTTGTTACCTGACACTTGCCAACAAACTTATCCACGAAGTAAATTCCAAAGCAATAACGATCGCCGAGGAAGTATCGGGAATGCCCGGTCTTGCAGCTAAAGTTGAAGACGGCGGCTATGGTTTCGACTACCGTATGGCGATGAACATCCCCGATTATTGGATCAAGACCATCAAGGAAAAAATAGACGAAGACTGGAAACCATCCAGCATGTTCTGGGAAGTAACCAATCGTCGTAAAGATGAAAAAACCATATCTTATGCAGAAAGTCACGACCAGGCATTAGTGGGCGATAAGACAATTATCTTCCGTCTGATAGATGCCGATATGTACTGGCATATGCAGAAAGGTGATGAAAACTACACAGTGAATCGTGGTATTGCTCTTCACAAGATGATACGTTTACTGACTTCAAGTACTATCAATGGTGGTTATCTTAACTTCATGGGCAACGAATTCGGTCATCCCGAATGGATTGATTTTCCACGTGAAGGTAATGGATGGTCATGCAAGTATGCCCGCCGTCAGTGGGATTTGGTAGATAACAAGAATCTTACTTACCATTATATGGCCGACTTTGATGCTGATATGCTCAAAACCATTAAGAGTGTGAAAGCTTTCCAGGCAACACCTGTTCAGGAAATCTGGCACAATGACGGCGATCAGGTATTGGCATATATGCGTAAGGATTATGTCTTTGTGTTCAATTTCAATCCCAAACAGTCATTTACCGATTATGGCTTCCTGGTTTCTCCGGGCACATATGAAGTAGTATTGAATACGGATAATCCTGCTTATGGCGGTAATGGATTGACTGATGACACTGTAAAACATTTCACTATTGCTGATCCTCTTTATGAAAAAGAGAAGAAGGAATGGTTGAAGTTATATATTCCTGCCCGTACAGCAGTAGTATTGAAGAAAACTAAATAACATACTATAAATAAGAAAGCCGTGTCAGGAAATTCCAACACGGCTTTTTTATTCTTCTTTTCGATAGATTATTTCAATTGCGCTTCAATTTGCGGTAATAGTTTCTTAATATTATCTATCATACTTTTTTCACGAGGTTTGTCTGCCGAGAGTAAGGGGAGTGCACGTTCCAGATACGTTTTAGCATTCTGGAAGTTTTTGTCAGCGATTTCTTTCTGTGCATCATACTTAGCTTTATCTGAATTAGCCAATGGTGCTGCATTCTTCAGAACTAAAGCTGCCTTATTATAAGAAAGTGTACCCAAGCTGTACAATGCGTTGGTATTCTTTTCATCGTCAGCAAGTACTTGTTTGAAAGCTTCCTCAGCATCATCCAGTTTATTAGCCTTTTGTGCTTTAATACCGGCGTTCAGATAATAATTAGCATGAAGTCTTTTCAATGTCTTGTTTTCCGGAGCTGCTTCTATACCCTCTTTCAGAGTGGCAAGATACTCACTGTCTTTTTTCAAATCCTTCAATGCACCGGCTTTACCTACATATGCATTTCCCAGATTGTATTTCTTTTGAATAGCAATATCAAAATACTTGAGAGCTTCTTCCGGTTTTTTGATTTTATCGGCACAAACGCCGCAGTTGTAAGCGATAACAGAGTCCTGATTGTTTGTCTGTGTCAGGTAGGTACTGAATTTTGTAAATGCTTCCTGGTAATTTTTGGCTTCAAGTGCTGCCTTTCCTTCGTTAATTAGATTTCCAGGTTCTGTAGTTTGCGCAAAAAAGTTAGTTGCTGCACAACACAGCGCAATGGATAACAAAAATTTTTTCATGTGCTTTAAATTTTAAAAGTTGATATCCCAAAATTAGTGTTCATAGCTATAGAAGCAAAACCATTTTAACTTTTTTGTAGTTTTTAGGACAGCTGTAACAAATGTTATTTTACGTAAATTTCAAGGGGGACTATCTAGAGACCAACAGCATGAGAAAAACAAATTATGCACATGATCAAAATAGATTATATTTAGAATGAAAATAAATCATACAGAAAAATCCCCGTATTCTACAAAATTACCCTAATTAATAAAACAGAAAAAGTCGCAAATGCTTATTTATTAGCGATTTGCGACTTTTCTTCTGTGATTCCGTTGCCATTACTTTTCGTATTGGCTAATAGTCTATTAATTATAAAATGTTATCTAAATATTATCTCCAAGATGCATTCTTTTACAAACACAACTAAAAAACATTTGCTTAAACTATCCTAACCTCAATTGCTCATACACGTTAAACAACTGAGAGGCAATTTCTGAGTTTGTTTTTGACAATTCCTCAGCTAATTCTTGTATCGTTTTAGCAATCTGTGTCCCTTGAGATTCAATAGCGGCAGCTTTCAAAAAATCTCCCACTAATTCAGGATGTTGTTTTGCATACCCCTTCCCAAAATCCTTATCAATGGCAATAATGGCTTGCCCTAAATAGAAAGTGGCAGCACTCGCTCCATCTTCCATTATTTTTTTCCAATCAGATTTAATCTTATCCATCTCAATTTTTATTCAATAATATCTGAATTGTTCTTTCTTTCTCGCCAATCACTCTTTCCCTTTCTTCTAAAAGGGCATTTAAATGTTCTATTTCCTTGCGACACTCACTTAAAGCTATATCACCAGAAACTTTGTTCCCATTACCTTTGACTTGGTGTCCAATATTAATTCCAGAAGCATCTATATCTCTATCAAAAAAATAATCTATTGGTACCTTGAAAAAATCAGCCATTGCTTCTATATAAGTAACCCTAGGCGCATGAACTCCATTTATAATATCATCGAGTCCTTTCTTAGATATCCCTATATGAGTAAACAGACTTACTTTAGTAGCCCCCCTTTCTTCAAGCAATTTACTTATTTTTAAGCCATTAAACATATCGCACTATTTAGATAAAGTATAAATAAGTATCCTTTAATACAAATAAAGATTAGAAAACTTGCCCAATAGGTTAGTTTTATACACCTTTGCGATATAAATATAAGAATAAAAATGAAAATAATTATGAGAAAAGAGCAAAAACAAACGAAAATGGTACTTAAATGCCATTATGAGCAATTGTCCAGAGAAAATAAAATTGAACTGAGGGACGAATTTCTCAGACTGAGTGGTGTTTCTTTGCCATCCTTTTATAACAAGATGGCAAACAACTCTTTTAAACCTCTTGAAAGAAAACTGCTTGAAAAGCTTTTTAATGATAAAATGGATAAATATGATTGAAATTAAGAAATGTAACGGAGTTTGGGAAGCCTACGTAGATGGTGGGCTATTCCATTATGACAATGATTTAGAATCATTGCTCCAGTATCTTGCAAGAAATGTAGAGAATATCAAAGATGAGTTTTACGAATAACAAATTAAACAAATATTACCAACAATATCATGATTACATCATTAATTCAATTCCGCAGAACAGATAATACCTGTCATTATGAGTTAACCCAAGAAGGTAAAAAATGTCAGTTCCTTCAGTTCCTAATTAATACCAGCAACTTTACTTGGTGTAAAATACCGGAAGAAGTCACTGAAGAAGACAAACGACAAGAAGCCTCTATCCTATTGAGCAAACTTTGTGCCATTGGGTACTTGATTTTTCAGAAAAAGAGACCGAATATTTCGCGTGCAGTCATTGCAACCGATTACATGAACAAAGAACCCGGACGGAGCGGGAAAACCTTATTTGTGAATTTCATTGCCAAGTTCATCCAAGCAGAACACATAACTGGTAGATTCATCGATATAAATAATGCTTTTATTTGGAATGACCTATCCTCACAGACCAAACTCGTTGTGCTTGATGATCTACCGGAAAACTTTGAATTTGATTGGTTATTTCCATATATTAATGGAGACTGGATTATCAATAGAAAAGGAGAACGAGTAGAAATAATCCCTTATCCATATTCTCCCAAAATAGTTATCACAACGTCCTCGGAGATAGCAGCAAAAGGAGTTAGCGTCGATTATAGGAAATGGGAACTTCCTTTTTCTGATTACTACAATGCCAGGCATACCCCTATTGATGATTCCGGAAAATGTTTCTTCACAGACTGGGATATCGAAGACTGGAAGCATGCTTATATGTTGATCGCTGACTGCGTACAACTTTATTTGAATTATGGACCAGTATTAACCCAAGAAATTCTATGGGAAAGTAAAATAGAAGTCGAATTAGGAACGGATTTTGCTTCTTGGGCCGACATTTATTTTTCAAATCCTTCATATCTAAATCAGACCATCTCCAGAAAAAAGCTATATGAACTATTCTACAAAGAGGATAGTACGAGACGTAAATATGTCTCATCTACAGCTTTCAAACAAAAGCTGGCTAAATATTGCAATGCAAAAAGGATAGCCTTTAGCACACAAATATTAAATGGAACTGAGTTATTTTCTTTCTCAAAAGTATAATTGAATAATAATGAATAAATAGTAAAGAATATGGAAATAAAAGACTTAAAGAATAAATTCAAAGATTTAACAGTGGCTAAGTTGACAATGGATGCAGTTTATTCTCGTCGTGCCATAGAAGAAATGATAACTAAACAGTTTGGGAATTCTGTTTTACGTTATGAATATTACGGGAAAAAGGTCAATGTAGCTACAAGTTCTAGCTATGGCAAGTTTGTTGAACAATTAAAACCCGGTGCAAAGGTTGTTATGACTGGAGGTGAAATAGAGTTGAATCCTGCATACAAAAATAAGGTTTGGACTGTTACATCTCTTCCTGAACTCATGTGTGGTGAGGTCGTTGTATGGTTATATGGTTTTCGCGGTGCATATTCTGCCAATATGCTTCGCTTCCCAGCTCCTGATGAAGATTTATCATTTTGATTCAAAACTATTAAAAAGGAGCTAAATTATGGCAGGAAAGAAAATCGAACCAGGGCAAACTGTAGAAATAAATGGCGTGGCGTATACCGCATTATCCGATTGGGGCACTCCAAATTGTGAAGGTTGTGATTTGAAGAACTCTGAAAATTGCGACGAATACGACTGTCTAAGTGGAGTCTATTTCGTTAAAAAAGAGACTGTAAATGAGAATATGCTAAAGTTGTTCGGCAGTCATTTATAATCAAAACTAATAAAAATGGGAAAAATTAATCTTAAAACAAAAATAGAAGAATTTGCAATTGATTGCACTAATTACAAATTGAATGGTCTCTGTATCCTCTTTCAAAAGGAAAAGGATAAATCTGCATTGGCAACTGTAGTGTGTGGGAACCCGGTAGATATTGCGATGGCCATAATAAAGGCTATGAATGAAGAACCTCTAATGGCAAAAATAATAGAGGCTGCCGTTGAGTACCAGAAACACTTGAATGAGCTTGCTGATTCTGATATAGATGAATTATTAAAAGATTATCATAAAAACTAAAGATGAAAATACACTATTTCTATAGAAGAGAATACAACAAAGGGTTTTACAATCTTGAGCTTGTGGCCTGGCTGGAAGAGACTGAAATATCAAGGCTGGGTTATAACAGATTAAGCTTTACCCGGTTGGAAAGATTGAGAATCTTTCTATCAAAGGATGATCGTTATCATTGTCACGCGTATGAGCATAACTTCGGAGAAAACAGTTGTTATGGTCATTATGTCCACACACGTAAGGAACTGAATGAAGCTATGAATGAACAATCATTGCTCTCTATCGACGGTCGGAACTATGAAAGATTCCGGAGAGTGGCTATCGGCCTTTATCGTAAACAGTCTTTAGTGGATTTCTCTAAATTCAAAGGGAAGCAAAATTATACGATTAAGCAGCTAATAGGTGATTAACTTTTATATATAGGGCAACTATGGCAGAAGACAATCTTTCACTCGATATCCCTATCGAGACCTTATTCAAATACCTGCTCAAAGACTATCACAGAGAGCAGCAGCGCACCCTGTATCTGGAGGGGCAAATCAAAAGTGTGCTGAAGCGGAATGCTTACCTGGAACAGGAAATCGGTAAGGTGAAACAGCAGCTACTGAAGAAGATAGAAAGGAGTGAAAAACAAATTGATTATTCGCAAGAAATCAGCCGGCTACACCAGGCTGTTTCCTGCCGGAACAATACCATTGAGCAACTCAGAAATGAGAATGCCCGGCTGAAAAATGAACTCGATACGTATATGCTGTTTCTTGGCAAAATTTAAGTCCTATCACTTAATCCTAAAAACAGTGTAATTCGTAGCGGCAACATATAAAACTCTTATGTACTTTACTAAAGATGATATAAAACGGATCAAGGAAGCTTCCAAAGGGAAGCTTCTTGATGTTATCGGTGACTTTCACGAACTACGGAAACGGGGCGCTGAATATAAGTGCGAATGCCCCAAATGCCACGGACAGGAGAAGCTACATATTTCTCCGGCCAAACAGATTTTCAAATGCTTCAGCTGTCCGGATATAAAGGGTAAAGAGCCGCTGGACTATTTGCAGAGGGCGGAAGATATGCAATTTTTGGAAGCCCTCGACCACCTGGCACGCAAGTTCAATGTACTACTTGATCCTAAACCGGAGAAAAAGCCAGCCAAGCCTGCTAAAATGAAGAAACAAAGCAAGGAGGCCAAGGGAGAAAGTATTGATACATTCTGCGCCCGTATGCTTGCCGGTAGCGGACTGACCTATCAGGATGTAACGGCACATATCTTCAAAAAAGGAGATACACAGAGTATTTTTGAGGCAAAAACTTTCCGTCCGGGAACCATTGACGAATACGGCAATATCGTTGATGGAGATGATGTCATCATCGAATATTACGATCTGGATGGTATGCCGGTTACCTATATGCGTAAATTACCAGGGCGTGGTAAATTGGAGCCTAAAGTGTATTACCGTGTGCGGTGGCAATTTCCGGATGAACACAGGGACAAGGAAGGGAAGCCGTTCAAATACAAGTCTCCTGCCGGTAGTGGTACGCCCATATACATTCCGGAACGCATGAGGCAGATGTATAAAAAGAAAGAGCAGTTTCCGAGACTCTACATCCAGGAAGGGGAAAAGAAGGCGGAGAAGGCTTGCAAACACGGCATTCCCTCAATAGCAGTTAGCGGTATTCAGAACTTGGGACAGAAAGGGGCATTGCCGGAAGATCTCGTCAAGATTATCACCGCCTGCGGGGTTAAGGAAGTGGCCTTTATCTTTGATTCAGACTGGAATGATCTGTCCAACAATATAAAGTTCAATACTCCTGTTGATACACGCCCCCGGTGTTTTTTCTCTGCCGCCCGAAATTTCAAAGAATACATGCGGATGCTGAAGAACCGCGGTATCATGGTGGAAATATTCATTGGCCACATTAACAAGAATGATGAAGGTGACAAGGGACTGGATGATCTGCTGGCAAACAAACTGAGCGGCCATGAAGAAGAACTTGCCAAGGATATGGAATTTGCCTGCAATGAGAAATCTGGAATTGGCAAGTATGTAGAAATATTTAAAATTACTACATGGAACGATCAGAAACTACGTGAGTTATGGAATTTGCACAGTCACGAAAAATTCGCTGAGCAACACCGTGAAGTTTTACAGGAGCTTCCGGAGTTCATTTTTGGCCGGTATGCCTGGAAATTTGACGAAAGCGGCAGGTTGGTATCTGCCCTACCCTATGATGAAGATGAAAAATTCTGGAATGAAGACTATAAGGAAACGAACGGCAACAGAATACCGGTGTTTGAATACGATTATGTGGCCGCCAAAACCTTTTTTCAAAACCGGGGGATCGGGCGATATCGTTTGCTCGATACCAAATTATGGACGTATATTCATCTGGATCCGCCTATAGTCCGGACTATTGACGTAGAAGATGCACGCGATTTCATGTTCGCCTTTGCCGAACAGAATTGCAGCCGTTTCGTCAATAATCAGTTACTCAAAGGAGGCTCGCAATATGTCGGACCATTCCAGATGTCAAGGCTTGCTTTTATCCAACCTAATTTTATATCCCCGTCCCGTGATGAACAATACTTCTATTTCCGTGACCGCTGCTGGCATATAACCCAGCATGAAGTCAAAGAAGTGGGCTACGAAAGTATTACTCACCAGATATGGGAAGAACAGCGGAAAAACACCGATGCCAAATACCTCGGGCATCCCCTCATTGCCTTCAGAGAAAAAGACGGCAAATATGATTATGAACTCTCTCCGGAAGGAAAGAAATGTCATTATCTGCAATTCCTGATCAATACCAGTAATTTTACCTGGAGAAAAAAGCCTGAAGAGATTGAAGAAGGCGAACTTTATGAAAACAACCTCCACCTGCTCAGTAAAATGTGTGCTATTGGCTACATGCTGATGGAGTGCAAGGACGCGAACGTGACACGTGCCGTTATCGGCATGGACGGCAAGCAGTCGGAAGTGGGCGACAGTAACGGCCGTAGCGGTAAATCGCTTGTTGGCGAATTAATGCGCCAGGTAGTCGATACAGTCTATATATCCGGAAAACGGACGGATATCTTCAATGACAGTTTTATTTGGAATGACATTGATGAACAGACCCGTCTGGTGTTTATTGATGATGTCATGCAGAATTTCAATTTTGAGTTTCTGTTTCCTAACCTTACCGGTGACTGGACTGTAAACAAGAAAGGAGGATCGCGTATCACCTATCCTTTCGCAAAGTCTCCCAAAGTATATATTCCAACGAATCATGCTATCCGTGGCACGGGTTCCAGTTATACTGATCGGCAATGGCTGATAGCTTTTTCCGATTTTTATAATGATCAGCATAAACCCATGGATGATTTCGGGGTATTATTCTTTTCCGAATGGGACTTCACGCAGTGGAACCTGACCTGGAATATGTTGGCCAACTGCATACAGCTTTACTTGAAATTTGGAGTTGTACAGGCACCGGGCGAACGCTTGCAGCAACGTAAACTCAGACAGGAAATTGGCGAAACTCTTATATCCTGGGCGGATGAATATTTTAGTAGCGAAGAAAACCACCGCCGTACTCCCCGTAAGGAGATTTACGACAATTTCTGTAACTATGATCCGCAGCAACGCAAGTTTATAAGTGCTACGGCATTTAAAGACAAACTGAAGAAATATTGCGAATGGAAAGGCTGGGTATTCAATCCGCATAAGTATGACGCAAAAAGCGGTTTACCCCTCTTCCTGGATAAAGACGGAAAGCCGGTTATAGATGACAAATCCGGAGGAATTGAATACTTTACCATAGGAAAAGCAGCTGGCGAACTGGCACCGCAGAGTGATCTTCCTGAAGCATCAACTAATAAGCTTGCATTCTGATGAACGATACACATTCCGATATTATAGCCCGGCTTATGCCTCTCTATGAGATGGCACCTGAGCGTTTCATGGCGTTCTATGATGCAGTATATCTGATGTGTATTGACTTGCCGGAAGGTGAACAGTTCCGTATTTCAGATCGTTGTCAGGAAAAAGACCTGAAGCTGTTTCAGGATATCGTAAAAATACTCATTGCGGAACAACCATACGATGTGCATACAGGACAGTTGGAGTTGTCGGATGATGTGGAGTACGTGAGACGGACAACGGGCTTTAGCCCCTCTGTAAATCGCTTCACTCCGAGACGGGGAAAGGAGTAGATTATGCCAATTTACTACGATGTAAAGATACATATTTTCAATGAATTACGCAAGAAATCATGCTAAAAAAAGAGCATAAAATATTGGTGGTCGTTTCACCGGATCCGGTCGAACGCAAGCAGCTGTTGAGTCGCCTGGTAGTACGGCTTGGCTTTGCCCGCATTCCTTCAGATGCGGCAAAAATCATATCGAATGATATCTTCAGTATAGACCTGGCAACGGCCTATTTCGTTTTCTGTAGTAATTATAATTTTCGTGGGGCCGTACTCACTAACCAACGTTTATATGAAATGGCTGCACGGGGCCTGTGTGTAGTTGTAGGAGTCCGTTCAATTCCCCGTGAGTACGAGTTCATTTGCAGAGTATTCTATCCGGAGGACCTTCCATAACAGAAGTATTCTTTTGATGATTACCGGTCATTCCGAGAAAACATAACACGGAGTATTCTTAAAAGTACATATTGAGTGTTTGCCTGCATCCGGCGGTACGTGAGTACAGTCGGATGCTATCTTTTCTTTCTTTTGCCCCTTCCCCCTTTCCCCCAACCCATTACAACAACGATTTGAACAAACGTGCATGAGCGACAGTCGTAGGAACTGCCGGAGGGGGTATATTATTCTTTTTTTTATTCTTCTTTTTAAAAAGAGACTACCTTAAAAAACAGAAAAAAAATCGTGCATTCGTGCAGAAGTACTGTTGTTTTCTTATATCAATTTGATATGCAACAAATTACAGGCGCACAAAATCCGCACGAATTGCGCACAAATAGCGCACGAATTGTACTTTTTCGGGAAAAAGGCCGAAAAGTACGCAAACGGAAGAATTAGTGCGGGAATGTACGATTTTTGTGCGGGTATAATCTATTGATATACAGGTATGTATAAATGTGTACATGTACAAAAGTACTGCCGCACGAATTTTATACTATATCCGTGCAAGGACTTGGTTATATGCTCGGTATTTAGTATATTTGTGTAAAAATCAACACTTTAAATGATAAAGAAAGACCGATTTGTCTGTTGGCTGCCTTGCAAACCATATGTTAAGCAGTTCCTTTTGCATAATTTCAATACGCCTGATGATACCTGGACTGAAATCGTTAACCTGTCTTCCGACAAGGAGTTGCAGAACGATTTCCTTTCCCGGCTGTCCAAACCCGGACGCTACGAAAACAAATACCGTAACCTCTACCGTTATACGGCTAGTGTAGCGGTAGAGATACGCCGTGATGACTTCTACCGTTATGGCTGGTCGATGTCAAATACCGAAGTGGTGGCATTCGGTACCAAGATTGAACGGCGGATCAAACAGATATTGTTCCTCTATCTTGATACGCACGTGAGTATGGGGCTTCCGCTATCAGCCGCCATCCGTAATTTCCAGACGAAGTTCGGATTTACTGAAGACACCTGGTCTTATGACACCATCCGCAGGGAGTATAATCGACACGGATATCGGAAGACAGTGGAGAATACAACGATTTTTGATTTTATTAACCGTATTATATTGGGGAAGTTGTCCGAGTTTGGGACAATTTCCCAGCAAGGAAGATTAGCGTATGAAAGTGATAAACTATGATTTTGAAAATGTCGGCGGGCTGTTGCAGATAATTGCCGTTCCCCCGACCTCGTTTTTGTGGATCCGTAAGGATTACAATGCCGGTCTGAACTACCTGGAGCTTCGCGACCGGGAGAATATTATTTCCATTCCGGTGTATGCCAATGACACTTATATATATAATGAGGACAAGGAAGTGAATGATGCGGGGGATTGCTGGAATGTTTCCATTGAAGGGGTGATTCCTAAACTTTCCTCAGTGAATAATCAGCTGATGGAGACGCTGGAGCGTGGCTTGTGGTATGTGCTGGCAGTGGATGGTAACGGCCAAGTCCACTGGTGCGGTCAAGAAGACGCACTTATGTTATTCGCCACGAACAAGACAAGCGGGCGTTCCGTTTCAGAACGGAACGGCACGTCTTTTACATTCACCTGCGTACAGGATGAACCCACCATTTATATATCCGGATTGGAAGAACTGGAAGCGTAAAAACAACGCTTATTCCCTGTTTGACGGTGCCCTGTGTCCTTGGGTACCGTTTTTTTTGCGCTTTTCTTTGCGCAAAAAAGTTATATGAACGAGACAGTTATCACATTATTCGGCAGTATTGACCGGTATTGTTACAACAAAAATTATCTGAAGTACTATTTAGATAAGGCAAAAGGCCAACCCGTCCGCCTGAAAGTCTCAAGCTTTGGCGGTGATGTGGCCGAAGCGGTCGCCATGGCAAACCTTATGGCTGAGCATGGCAATGTGACGGTGGAATTTATCAGCTTCAATGCTTCGGCGGCTACCATACTGGCGTTCGGTGGCAAGTCCATTGAGATGCATGAGGACGGTATGTGGCTGGCGCATAAGTGCAGCCTGGGCGTGGACATTTGGGGACGGCTTAATGCTGATCAGCTCGAAGACACCATTAAAGAACTACAAAACAAGAAGAAGAGTGCCGAGGCGATTGACTTGATGATTGCACAGAAGTACATCAACCGCAGCGGCAAGAGTCTGAAGGACGTTATCACCCTTATGGAAGAAGAACGCTGGATGCCTGCCGCTGAAGTCAAGGAATGGGGCTTCATAGACAGGATCATTCCCGGTGTGCATAAAAAGCCTCAGGTGACCAATGAAATAACCGACTGCTTTACTGCCATCGGTTTACCGTTACCGGTACTCAATGCTTCCGAATCGGAAACGCAACCCAAAGGCAATGACAGAAACCTTGTTTCTCAAATCATTGACGGTATCAAAAGCCTGTTTCCTGCCAATAATACCTCTGAAGACATTTCTAATTCAAATACAGTTATTTCCATGCGTAAAGAATTTACTTTCATTAATCAGATCCTCAATTGTGAAGGCATTGAGGAAAAAGACGGTAAGATATCGCTTACCGTAGAGAACTTGCAGGCCATCAATAACGCCATCAAGGTAGCCAATGAAGCGAAAACCAAAGCTGAAAGCGATTTGACAGCCGCCAATACAGCCAGACAGACGGCTGAAAACAATCTGACGGCAGTTGTCAACGACCTCGATAGCCTGAGCGATAGCGTCAGGAATGCGGCCGACAACAAGACTAAGGTACAGGTTATCCGCAATATCGTGGCCAAGATTCCCGGAACGGCAACCGCCAGTCATCAGGAATCGAACGAGGACAGCAAGTTTGCCGATATCGCTACGGATCCGATCAACAGTTATGAGAATGAATAACATCTAAACTATTCTATTTATGGATTTTAAAGCACCTATTGACATTACCACGGTTCTGACCGCGGTAAAAAAACACAGAGACATCCTGAAGGCGGTCGATAAGCTCGACGCTTCGGAGGTATTGAAACATTTCACTCCGGTACCGGGTATTACCGATTCCCTTGAATTGGGCAAGGTAGAAGGCGGCAGCATCTCCAGCAAGTACACCGGCAAGTTTACAGCCGGCAAGTATCTGGGTAAGATTGTTCCGCGTCGTCTGGTCGTTCGTCCCGTCGTGATGGAGATGTCCGATGAGCCGGAACGTTACCGCCGCACCTACATTGCTGAGGTACCCGGTACGCTCCGCAAAGAACATCCCTTCGAGTTGTGGCTGATCAACCACGGCCATGAACTGGCATCCAATGATTTGCTGTTTGCTCTTTTCACAGCGAAATACAGCGCTGATGAGAACAAGACGGACATTCAGGACTCTTTCGACGGTATCGGTACCATTGTTACCGAAGGCGAGGCAGTCGGAGATATCTCCAGTGCTGAAGGCAACGTATATGCCACCGGTGAGCTGACTCGTGCCAACATTGGCGAAAAGTTGCTGGAGATGTGGCGTCACATGCCGCGTACCTTCAAGCGCAAGAAGAACATCAAGATGTTCATTTCCGACGATTTGGGCGACATGTATGATGACTGGCGCAAAGATGAAGGTACTATCGTTATCGGATTAAAAGAAGATACTTCCGATACACAACACCTGCTCGGTTCCAACAACCGTTGTGAGCTGGTACGTGTTCCAAATCTTCCCGATGGTAGCCAGTTTATCATGCTGAGTACTAAAAATAACATTTGCTACGGATTTGACAAAGAGAGCGATTTCAAGTCTATCAAGCCGTTCAATTCCGGCAATCCTTATACGTTCGATGCTGCGGGCAAGTACGTGATTGGCTTCCAGTTCGTATCGGTGCATAAATCGGAGTTCTGCGTCAATGACCGTCCGGTGGATCCTGAAGGGACCAATCCATTCGGATATATCGAGGTCACAATTGCACCGGATGAAGCGAAGGCCAACGGTGGCAAATGGCGCATTCAGGGTGAAGAGGCTTGGCGTGATTCCGGTACGTATGTAGCGGTTCCCGGTGGTAAGGAATATACCGTCGAGTTCCTGGAGGCCGCCGGATATACCACTCCTGCCGTGCAGAAGAAAACTCCTGCTGCGGGTGCAGTAGAGAAAGTGACGGGTACATACGTTGTTAAATCTGAATAAATCCTGTGACTATGGCAGAAGTAGATCCTAAATTATGTATTGCCCTTGATGATATCAACGAGGCAATGGACTGCGAGAACCAGGATAATATGGGCGGTATCATACCGTCCGTTATCTTCGGTTATCATGCAGATGTGGCGACATGGCCGGACTACCCGAAAAAGACGGATGATCCGCTTTCACTGGAGGCCGCCGGTGCACTGGTCGGTGATCTTGTTATGAAAGAAGGTTGCCGGGCCTATAAGATGGATATCACTGACGAACTGGCTGAGTTCAAGATTACGGATCAGGGAGAAACCGGTGGTGAATCGTTCCTGATGGACTTGAATATCATTTCGGCCAAGATGCGGAAAAAGATATTCGGCTTTGAGAATGCGACCAAAGGCCGCAAGATGTTCTTCATCGTGACCGACAACAATGGCACGAATTACCTGATGGGTGACAAGCGGCGTGGTGCCATGCGTGCCTCCGGAGACGGTTCTACCACCGGGGCAAACTCTACCGCGCGTAATCAGAATACACTTCATTATACTTTCACCGCACCGCGTAAATGTGTGTATGAAGGTGATGCGGAAGACATTCTCACTGTAAAGAACGCACCTGGAGGTTGATTTTTGTTTCTTCGTTTGGTTAGTTGCTTGTTTATGTCCGTCTCCGGAGTTTTTCCGGAAGGCGGACATTTTGTTTTGTCCTATCACAGCAATAAAATTCGCAACACCTTTGTATAACGTTAATATCAAGAATCATGGCTGAAATTACAAATGCTTATATCGTAGCCCGCAGAGAAGGTATCGCCTGGCTGAACTCTGCTAAGAGAGAATACAATACTGGTGTGGCTATCCTTGCTAAATCAGGTTACAAGACAATCGTATCATCCAAACTGGCTAAATTAGGCGAAAAGCCACATACCCGCGAGAAGCTGGAATACGAGATCCGGCAAATGATTAAAGTCTGGTATCATCCGGATGATCCGCGCTTTGAGGATGTGGACCTGGCGGATGATGCGGTGCCCGGTAATGATGGACGTTCCGAGACTGTTCCGGAAGCAACGGCGGCGGCCATCGTTACCATTGCGGAAAAAGAACTGGCACGTGAAACGGATGAACAGCCCGCTTATCCGCCTGTTATTGCCAAAATTATCTATGATTTCCGGGATTGCTATAATGAACGTTCACGGCTGCACCGGTTACTTGCCGAACAGGGTGAGAGCAATACAGCGGCTGTATGTTCACAGCGCAAGGATATTGTTACCCGTATAGCCTCTCTCTCCAATCGTATGACATTGCTGGCTGCCATCAAACAGCAATATGAGCAGAACAAGGAGTTGCCGACTGATGAGCAGCTGGACGAGCTTTATAAAAAAGTGGATGCTGCTGAAGAAAAGCCGGAAAAGGAAGATGAACAGACCGATATCAGTTCCCTTTCCGTCGAAGAACTGAAGAAAGCGAAATCCAATGCCAAGAGTAAGATTACCAAGGCAAAAAACATGTTGCTGTATTCTTCAGAGAGCAAGCCTAAAGACGGCAAGGAAAACCCGCTTCCGGACTGCCCCAAACGTGTGAGATACGAGAAGAAGGTGGCTGATCAGGAGGCACTGGTGGAGAAAATAGAGTATAGACTGGCCGAGCTGCAATAATGTTGGTATGTTGCAGCGATATGAATGAGATGCCGGCGGAGAGAATGAAGGACAATGCGCTCCCTCTCCGCCAAACGGATGTGGCAGCCTCCGACCATGATCGGGTTTCGGAGAAGCTGCTGCATCCGGACGCTATGGGAGTGCTGGTTCCCAGCAGGGATAAGCATTTCTATTCTTCCGGAGCATTTAACCTGATCCAGTTGATTTTATATATTTTGAAACAGACCGGTCCGGCACACCTGTTCTTGACTACTTACTCAATCTCGATGGATAGTATCAACACCCTTCGTCGTAAGGTTGAGACCGGTGAGTTGCTATCGGTACGGTTCCTGATCGATAACCGTGTACGCAGCATCTCGCCCAAACCGTTCGATTATCTGGTGACTACATTTCCAGACTGTTACCGTTGCCTGGCATTGCATGCGAAGGTGGCGTTGCTGTATAATGAAGACTGGAACATCACCGTAGTAGGCAGTCAGAACGCCACACATAACCCGAAGTTGGAACGTGGAATCATCCATACCGGCAGAGATATTTTTGACTTTGATTTTAAAATGCTGAATGATGAGTTTGACGCAGGAACAACGTGAAGAAATTGAGAAAATGGCGTACCGCCTTATCCCTCCGGGAATGATCGCAATCAATATCGGTGTGGATGAGACGGATTTTCTTGCAGAGCTCCGTACTCCGGGCACTGAAGTCCGGACGGCTTTTTATCGTGGGCATCTCAGCCAAATGGTTGAAGTACGGGAGGCTATCATCAAGTCCGCCATCAACGGCAGCAATCCGGCACAACAGGAACTGATCAAGTTCTTTAAATCGCAACAGCAGTATCTTGAGTATGAGTAACAGCTTGACAACATCCAAAAGCAAGGCCGCATTGGAGGAACAGTCATACGACCTTATACAGCAGCACATCATTGACCCGGAGAACAGCCCGTTGCCGGAGCATCTTCGGGTGCAGTGCAACCGGGTATTGCAGATAGCCCGTTTGCTGGATGATTATCCCAATGAGAGCCATATCATCAACATCATGCTGGCGAAATACCGGATTTCACGTACACAGGTACGTAAGGATATCGCCCTGGCAAAAGAACTGTTCAAGACACAGCACCAGTTTGACTGGGATTTCTGGTTTGCCTGGATGATCAAGGACCAGATTCAGCTTATCCGGGACTGTAAGCTCAGAGGTGATCTGAAGAATTGGAACAACGCTAAGAAAGTGTTGCATCAGATGATTGGTGAGAAACCGGCTTCGGTTGAGGATCCGCGACGTATGGAGAAAAATGTCTTCTACATCCAGATCAACAGTATGGGGCAAACAGTAGATATCCCGCTGAATGCGATCCGTAATCTTTCACAGGAAGAGCAAAAAGTCCTTGTGGATTCAATGTACACGCCTATTGACGATGTGCAGGCAGAAGAAATAATGAACTCATAAATATAACAGCCTTGTGCGGGCTTTGTAAAACCCATATACGATAAGGAAAGGAGCTAATATGCCAATAAGTAAAATTTACAACTACGACAGGATGGAGTTCTTATCTAAGTTCCCTGACAAGTTCTTTGATCTTGTAATTGATGATCCTCCCTATGGAATTGGAGAAGATGGTTCAAAGAATAATTCCCGAAATAAAATAGCTATAGCAAAGTCATATGTTGCTTATTCAGGAAATGACGCTGATCCACCCCCGCAAGAATATTTCCAAGAGCTTATTAGGGTTTCAAAGAATCAAATTGTTTGGGGAGCAAACCACTTTATAAGCCGAATCCCGATTGATAGCCATTGTTGGATAGTTTGGGACAAGGATAATGGAGCAAGTGATTTTGCAGATTGTGAACTTGCTTGGACATCATTCCAAACGGCTGTTAGAAAATTCAAATACAGATGGAATGGAATGTGGCAGGAAAATATGAAGCATAAAGAAAAACGTATTCATCCTAACCAGAAACCTGTGGCTTTGTATGGTTGGTTGCTCAACAATTATGCAAAATTGGGTTATAAGATTGGAAGCCCTCACATGGGTAGTCAAAGTGATAGAATTGCAGCGTATAAGCTCGGCTTTGATTTTTGGGGCTGTGATATAGATGAACACTACTTCAAAGCTGGAGATGAAAGATTTCGCTCCGAATGCTTTGGAGAAACTAAAACGAGTAAAGGAATATTACTTCAGCCAAGTTTATTTGGCGTATAACAATAAAATCATGAAGAAACTGACAAATAAACGCTTGATCTCTTATCTGGTTGACCACAAACATATTGATATGGTATCGGTCAGCAAGACACAAATTGTTTGCACCGTATCCGCCAAGTTTAAGCCGGATGAAGTGAAAAAACTATTAGACGATACAGGGCAGCCGATGCCCCGTATGACTTCTTCCGAAGGTGTGAATTACATTGTTTTCCCACGTTATTGATACGGCAGGACAATGGACGAAAACGTTTGGGAAGAGGTCATACAGGTCAATCCGGCACAGGCGGCATTTTTGGTAATGCCGTACAAGAACGGGTATGTCATCTATTCACGTGCAACGGGTAAATCATTCATTACCGGTGCCGTGATAGATGATAATATCCGGCTCATGCCGCGAGGTATTACCACACTCACACAGGCTACCATCGGGCAGGCGCTCACTAAAACGTTGCCCTCGGCATTCAAGATGCTGGAGATGCTCGGTTACAAACAATGGGATCCGGTCAGCAAGACCGGTGACTATGTGGTTTGTCGCAGACCCATTGAGGGCTGGTATAAGCCTTATGAGCACATCATGTCGTTTGAGTATGGCATCAGCTTCTCCAATGGTCACATGCTCTACATACTTACCCAGGGCGGTAACAGCCGCGGACCGAATGCTGACTACAACATCACTGACGAAGCGCTGACGCTCGATAAAGAGAAGTTCGATCAGGAGGCGGCACCGACCAACCGAGGCAATGAACACATCTTCGGACGCAAGTCCGAGAATCCCGTTCTGAAACATCACGGCAACACCTTCCTTTCCTCCATGCCTTACACGCCTGAACAGAAATGGTTGCTTGAACCGGCCAAGTATTACGAAGAAGAACGCGGCATCCGACTGTTTGATGTCTGGAATAAGATTGTGCGGTTACAGATGCAGCTCATTGATGCAAGGATTGCGAATGATGCGGGACTCTTCAAGGAAATCTGGAATGAAACCGTTCGTCTCAGGCAAAGCATCACGCCGTTCGTTTCACGCGACGGCACGCTTTTTATCCTTGGCTCCATCTTCGACAATATCGCCAATGTGGGCATGAACTATATCCTGAACCAGCACAAGGTGATGGATAAGCTTTCTTTCATGATCGAGATACTGAACTTCATGGTGGATAAGATTGATAGCTGTTATTACCAACTGGATGAACGGCACGTGTATTACAATGCGACCAATGACAGCTATATACGTGACTTTGCCGAAGATCATAACTACAATTGGCAACAGCTTGCCAACAATGATGACAGCCGGCGTGATCTGGACTGCAATCCGAACCAGCCGATAGAGCTGACGCCTGACTGGGGGTCTGCCGCCTCGTTCCTTGAAGTGGCGCAGGAACGCAATTATGATTTCGTGACGAAGCTGCTGACACGTGAGCCGGTGGATAACAATATCAACGAGTTCTTTGTCAAGCGTGACGAGGAAGACGATACAATGGTCAACGCGCTGATGGATAAGTTCTGCCACTATTACCGTAACCATATCAACAAGCACCTGCATTATTACCGTGACCGCTACGGGGATGCACGTCGCGCCAACAATAAAAAATCCTATAATGAACTTGCCATTGAGCGCCTGGAGAAACACGGCTGGACAGTGGAACAGCACACCCATGCGGGCATGGAGCCGCCGCAGCATGATAAATATCTGTTGTGGGCTTCTATCCTGGCGGAGAAAGACGAACGTTTTCCGAAGAAGCGTTTCAACGGCTCGAAATGCAAATACACGCTGATCTCCATGAACAACACGCGCGTTATCGAGGATCGTGAAGGACGGTTTGCCAAGGATAAGCGTAGTGAGCGCAACCAGTCCATCCTTCCTGAAGAGGCAACACACTTCGGGGATGCAGTCGATAAACGTGTCTGGACGAAGTACGGGCATCTGCTCAGGCAGGCATACGGGTTCGTGGACGCACGTATCTGATTCACTGCACATACATTCGCAACAGTTATCGCAATACTTATAACAGGACTCGCAACGATTGAGGACCGGATGCCGCATCGGAGGACAGGCGGAGGGTGTTTTCTTTGGTGTAAAAATCTGTTACTTTTGTCATATTTCCTTACTTTTTGCGGCTTTTTTTGCGACTTTTGTTAGGGCGCGGTAGGAAGAAACTTCCGTTTCTTTTTCCATTCGGATGGAAAACGGGGTGTTGTGTGTTCATTCTCAAGGCAGTAAGATTATTATAACATTCATTAACAAAGGCCCCGGCGCGCGTAAAATCCGTACTGAAGAAATAGGCAGGCAAATCTATTTCCCCAGTACGGATTTTGCGCGCTTATAGAGGTAGGAAGCGACGCTTCCTGTGTTTGTTTTTGCACCCATGCAGGTCCCCGGTCTTTTCTGTTTCAAATTCTAAGGTAGGGACCGTAGAGCGGTATAGTTTTCAACTATGTATTTTCAGGCTGTTTCCTTTTCTGATTGTCGCCCTTTATTTCTGTCTCCTATCACTACGCAGTTTCGCTTTTTTGTGCTGCAAAGGTAAATGTTGACGTCACCGGCTCAAGTTCAAGCTACGTTTCAGAAAAAATCTCCACCCGTTGGGTAGTATTCAAGGCTACGCTTTTCTGAAAAACTTGCTCCTGTTCCTTACAACACCTTTTGATGCAGCGTAAAAAAGGCGAAACATACCGCGTAGCGACAGGCGACGCAGAAAAAAAAGCTCCAATCAGGGAAACAGCCGATAAAAGGCTCACACCCGGAAGCTCAAGGTTCAACATAAAATTTGCAGCATTATGAAAACATTTACTTACAAACAGGCTATCGAGGTTCTGAATCAGTATTTCAAAGGGTACAGAATTATAAAGAAGTTTGACGGTATCAGGGAGTTAAGCATACTCTTTCAAGATGCAAAGGGTAAAAAGTGGGAACTCCTTTCAACGGGTGACCCCTATTTTCAAACAGTGGAAGATTATGTGATAATTGAGGCATAACATTTTAATACATAGCATTATGACAAAAGTAAGAGATGAACAGAAAGAGCGTGAAGCACGCTTGCAGAAACGGGAACAGTTAAAGGTATTGTCACAGTCATTGGTAGCCCGTAGGAATTTAGGTGAATATATGGGAAACGAAGACGACACTGTAAACGGTCTGTTGCGGTTTCATTACGCTTGTAACGGGTACACCAATCTAAAAACTTTCAAGGAGTGGAAAGAGGCGGGTTACACCGTTCGCAAAGGAGAAAAAGCCTTGCTGATATGGGGAATGCCCGTAACCTCGAAAGCGGAAAAGCAGCGCATTGAGGAACTCAAAAGGCAAGGTAAGGAAGAGGAAGCGAAAGAGGATTTTTTTCCCTTGTGCTACCTCTTTGCAGAAAGCCAGGTACATAAGTTAGATAAATAGCTAAACACTATTATATAAATCATTAATTATTAACTTTTTAAATTTTACAAAAATGGAAAATCAGACAGAAAAACAAGTTGAGAGAATCGGTAATGAAGTAGCAAAAGCAGTAGAAGCCATGAAAGAGGCAGGCCAGCAAGGTAAGGAACAAACCACCAATGAGCCAAAATCGATCGATACGCCCAAAGGTAAGGGCAAAAACTCCAAAAAGGATGAAGCGGCCAAGTTACAGGAAGAAATCAACCGCAAGACGAAAGAGTTAGAAAAATGTTTGGCCGACCTTGAACGGAAAAAAGAAATTTCTCGTAACCGCACAGCATTTATTAATGCTATGGATAAATTGGAGGAAGCAGCGGAGAAGCTGAAAGAGGAAAACACCTTTGAGACAGCGTTTTATAAGCTTCGCTTTGCGGAAGTTTCGGGATATAGCAACAGCAACGACATCTTTACCATTTCCAACCGTTTCTTATTGGAGGAATTTATAAAGTTCATGAAAAAGAGAATCCAGTCGAAAATTGGAGAATTGGAGCAGCTTTTAATCAGTGAATAAATGGATATAGCCCGCTTTCGGGCGGGCTATATAAAAAAATAGAAAGGAGATAAACATGAGTGTAGCTTGTATACAAGATATATATAGATGTGATACCTGTAAATCAGCGTCAGATGAATACGGAAGGGGTTGTAAGCATGGCATATTGTTTCCCTTACTTCTTCTTATGAGGAATTGTAATCAATGCCCTAATTATGAATTGGATGTTAAAAAGATAGAAATCCATTTTAAAAAAAGGATATTATATGAGAAGTAATTCAGGGGACGGGTGCGGGGTGGCACCCATTCCGTTTGCTCGCACGCTCGCAAACGGAATGGGACCCAAAGCGGTATTTTGTTTTATGTTTCCCGTTCCTTCAACCACGGAGGGGCTTTTTTTGTCCTATGAAAGCGGATGGTATGATTTTACCTTTGTGACAAAAAAAGATATGATACGCTTCATTACCAAGTTTGTCGGTACCTATGGATATGATTCCCTGAAGGAATTTTTTCTTTCGGTGGCACCCAGTTTTAAATATAACCTGCAACTGCCGGCTATTTCCTTCAGTGCAATCACTGCGGTAGTCAGTGAATGGATAGGTATTACCCCGCTGCTGGCGATGGCTATGCTGATCGCCATTGTTTCCGAGATGTGGACGGGTATCAAGGCAAGCAAGATCCAGGGCATAGGATTTGAATCCTTCCGTTTCTCACGCTGCATCATCAAGCTGTGTATATGGCTGACCATCATTTATATCACCCACTCATTCTATCTGGAGAGCAAGGCAGGGGCGGGAGAAAGCTTCATCATGCTGCTGGCGACTCTGTTCTTTTCAATTGTCAAAGTGTTCGTCATGACCTGGTTCTGTGTAGAGCATGTGACAAGCATACTGGAGAACCTGGCAGTTATTGACGGTAAACCTAAAGATACGCTGATCAAGCAGGTGGGCATGTTGTGGGTGACAGTTACAGACAAGTTTAAAAGAAAGGTAGATGAGACGGAACGTTAGTTGCATGTTGCTATGTGCGTTTATAGCATTTCTTTCCGGTTGGGCAGGTTACCGGCTGGGTTCCCGTCACCGGAGTATTGTCTACACTCCGGAAACGGTAATCAAGCATGACACGATACGACCTGTCATTCCTGAACCGGAGGTGATTGTCCGTGAGGTACCCGCAGAAGTGGATACGGCGGCTATACTGGCCGACTATTTCTCAGAAAAGCATTATTTCGATACGATTATTGAACGTCCATACCTGCGGGTGGAAATGACCGATATCATATCCCGCAATGCGTTGCTTGACCGTACCGTAGTGGTGGATTACCGGCAGCCGGTTATGTACAACAATGCCTTGACATTGGGGCTGGATGCCGGGCGTTACAGCTGTGTATTGTCCGCAGGGTATCGGCGTAGGTCGTGGGAGATCCGGGCGGGATATGACCTGTACAATAAATCACTGGTGTTGGGGGTATCTAAAGATCTGTGGAGATGGTAGCGAATTTGGTCAATAACACGTATCTGTTTTCCGCTGATATGGAGGATATCCGCGTTACGGACGTACACGAGAAACTGGCTTTCAAGATGACGGTTGACGGGCAGGAGGCGCTTTCTGAAGTGTACTATCCGGACAGTGGGAATGCAGTCGTCATTAGCGATCCGGGTGATATCATCAATGAGTATTTCGTTCGTCCGGAACTGGGAGGCGGTGATGACCGGATCGTATTGGCTCCTATGACAGTACAACTGTCTCTTTCAGACAGCGAGGCAACCGCTGACTACACGCTGTATGTGTTTCACTCAAGATACCGCGTGTCTTTCGAGCCGCTGACCGGCTTCATATTTTATTCCCGCTATAAGATCAAGCATATCAGGCAGAATACGATTGATTACCTTTCATTCTTTGTGTCTGACAAGACAAAAGTGTATCTGGATATCATCTACCAGGAGTCCGGCAGCAGCGTCAAGAAAACCGTTGAACTGCAACTCTCCGATGCCAACCGGATGATGGCATACAACATGAGTCCGGCCAAGGTGGGTAAACTCGCAGCTCTCAGGGCTGACAATATCCTATCGTATGACGCACGTATCACCGACGGCACGTTGACGGACCTTGTAAGGTATGTCATTGACCGAAAAAGCCACCGTGAAATGCACCAGTTTCTCTATTACAATGTATTCGGGTTGCCGGAATCCATATCATTCTCAGGATTGGTGCAGTATAGTCCGGAACTGGAGGGTGATATCGCGGACATGGTGAAGCTGAAAAGAAGATTCAATCCGTTTTTCAATGATCTGCGCACGGTCAACACCGGGTATTTGGACGAAAACAAATACAAGGCCCTGATAGACATGCTTACCTCTCCGGTACAGCGATGGTACGACACGCCTTCGCTGCCGATGGAGATCATCATCACAGATATTGACTTTACCCATACGAAAATGGGCAACCAACGGGTAAACGTGAATCTGACCTTCTGCCCGGCAAGCCGGAAGCATCAGGTATTTGACAGGTACTCGTTTGGTGGCGGTATCTTCGATTATACATTTGACAGGACATTTGAATAAATAATATACAATGGAAACAATACGCAGAAATTTGGCATTGGCCGACATGGATATCCGCAGGGATGAACGCGGGAACCGGCGCGTCTTTTCGATAAAATTCGTCAGCAAGGAGGGTAAAGTCTACTTTATCCCGCAGGCATACGCCTGTGGTGCCGGACGCATGAACATGAAGGAATACCAGCTTCGGGGGGTACAGCCCTGCGACTGCAAGGGCAATCCCGAAGGGCATCCCTATCCCGTGGATATAGACCTGATACTGGAGTATAACAAAATGAAAATCGTATTCTGATGAACATACTGTTTAATTCAAGCGGCATTCCCCTACTGATGCAGTCCACGTACATATTCGGAGAGACAACCGGGGCACCGCAGAACGAGATGAAGGACCGTGCCCGGATCCTGTCGCCATACGACTTGTCGAATGTCAGTTACATAGATATCGACGGGGTGAAAGTACGCCCGTGGGGAGACGAGAACGATTTCCCGCAGAAGGCGGCCGAAGAGATCGGAAATACCAGTGTGCTTAATACCGGCTTGAAGTTTCTCCGTAACCTGACACTTGGGCAAGGTATTTATCCTTGTACGGTGAACGGTTACGATGATGGCGGCAACGAGATACTGAAGCCGGTTACGGATAGCCGGGTACAAGCTTTTGTCGCTTCCCGGAACGTCCGGCGTTACATGGAGAAGGTGCTGCGGGATTACCTGAAGTTCGGAAACGGGGCCGTCCAGTTCGTCCCGTCGGCAGCCGGCAATTCTTTTGCAGGTGTCAATCCGGTTAATGCGCTTTATCGCCGTTATTCCGAAGTGGATGAGTACGGAGCATGTAAATGTATTGTTTCCGGATATTGGCCGCAGCATCCGGGCAAGGGGCAGTACACCAAGCTGGAGGTACTTTCCGAGTACGATCCGCAGATGCACGCCGAGGTGTTAAAGTTTGCCGGGAAGATGAAGAACGGTTTTATCCTGCCGGTGCGTGACAGCTGGAGCAATGACGATCTTTACGGCATGCCTGTCTGGTGGCCGGCATACGTTTGTGGATGGGTGGAGATTGCCCATCTTATCCCCCATTTCCTCAAGAAAGCCTATAAAAACCAGATTACCTGGAAGTGGCATGTACAGATACCGTATTCTTATTGGGAGAAGAAATACCCTTCCAAGGACTATTCCGTCACAGAACGCGAAGCGGCCATTCAGAAGTATATGGATTCGGTAGAGCAGAATCTCTGCGGGCCGGACAATGCTGAGAAACCGATCTTCTCACATTATGCCGTCAATGAGATGAACGGCAGGATTGAAGAGGAATGGAAGATCAAGCCGCTGGAGAACAAGTACCAGGGCAGCGACAACCTTCCGGTATCGGCAGCCGCCAACTCCGAGATATTGTTTGCCTTAATGGTCAATCCCAATGTGCTCGGTGCCGGTATGCCGGGCGGTACATACGCCGGCAATCAGGGCGGTTCCAATATTCGTGAGGCGTTCCTCGTGAACATCGCCAACGCCTGGATTGACCGGCAGAATATTCTGGATCCGATTGAACTCTACATAAAAATGAACGGTATGCCGGAATGTGAGCTGCGTTTCCGCAATACCATCTTAGTAACCCTCGATACCGGTAGTGGTACCAAAAAAACGTTGAGCTAATGATATTCAGTGCAGAGAAGTGGAACAAGGGTGCCGAACTCAAGGCACTGATGAAGGTGAATACCGCGATTTCGTTTGACATGATGGAGGCGCCACTTCGGGGTGCCTTCCGACAATACCTTGTACCGTTATTAGGCGATGAGATGGTAGGCGAAGTGGTTGAAATCTATAATTTCGGTCCGGATCCGGATGTGTTGGAACAGAATACTGAAGGGGCAACCGAACGGGAGAAGTTGGATGCCCGGCTGCTTGAGATCTGCCAGCGCGCGAATGCGAACTTGGCGTTCTGGAATGATTTCGATGAGATCAGCGTCCGGATCACGGATGCGGGATTTCAACGGCAGAAGGCCGACAATGAATCTTTTCAGCAGGTGTACAAATACCAGGAAGACAATCTTCGGCAGTCTTTCCGCAACAAGGGATTTAATGCGCTCGATGAGCTGCTTAAGTTCCTGTATGCGCATATAGCGGAATATCCGGAATTTGCGACTTCACAGGCTTACCAGGACCGCAAATCCGCCATTGTCCGCAGTACCGCGGATGTGAATGATGTCTGTTTCATTGGCGGCAGCCGGATTATCTTCCTGCGGTTGCAGCCGCATCTGAAATTTGTGGAGGAAATGCAGCTTCAGCCGGCTATCGGTGACAGGCTTTACGAGCATCTGATTGACGGGCTGGTCAATCCCCCTGAAGATGAAGAGCGGCAGAAGAATGTGGAACGTTTGCGCCTGGCTTGTTCCCGCTATATCGGGACAATGGCGGTCAGACGGCTGTTGATGGAGACGGGCAGCATTACGGACCGGGGGCTGTACTTTACTACAATCCGGTCAGGTGAAAAGGGCAATGAACAGAAAGAGCCGGTCGATACGAAACGGATAGCCGTACAGATACAGAACCTGAAGGCGGATGCCGACATGTACATGACGGCATTGCTGCGGATTGCCCGCAGCTATTTTACTGACTACTATGCCGGTGATCCCCGCAGGATATTCGACCGGGACAACGAGTGTAAACGTACATTCTGGGTATGAGAGAGCTTCGTATGGCATATCGCAGCTTCGGTGTCCGGCGTGAAGTTATACGCCGGGTGCCTCAGAAATGGGAAGAACTGACACCGGATCAGTTCCTGCTCGTGTCACGGTTTTATCTTCAGGAAACGGATGAATCATCCTTCCTGAAGGAGTTCTATTCTATGCCTTCCGGTGTCATTGCGGACAGCTATTACAGGTATAAGCTGAGTGAGCTGATAGAGTTCATCAGCGATTGCCGCGTCCGGATGGATCGCTTTATTCTTTCTGGTGTGTCTGGATTGAAGGCACCGGGTGAACGCCTGAAGGGGATGTGTTTCGAGCACTTCATGCATGTGGACACCGCCTTTAACCGCTATGCGCGTGACGGCAAGGATGCCTCACTGGATGCTTTCATATCAATGCTGTACCTGAAGGATAACGAATATATTGTCCTACCGGCGGGTGGAAAAAACGGCTTATTTAGCAGGCAGAAACCGCTGATGCTGCAAAAACGGATAGTGAAGGTGGCAAAGATAGACAGGCATGTCAAGTATGCCATATTCCTGAACTATGTTTTTGTCAAGAGGTGGCTTTCCAAGGCGTTCCCTTTCCTGTTTCCGTTGAATGAAGATCCGGAACCGGAGAAGAACAACAAGAAACCGGCCGCGCCATCGGTCAACTGGCTTGATATCTTCGATGCCTTTGTCGGTGATGATGTGGCGGTGATGGAGAAATACCAGGCGATGCCGGTAGCAACGGCGTTCCGCCTGCTCAATAAAAGAATCCGTGACGCTCAAAAACAGAAGAAATGACATTTTCAGAGTACATAGAGAATTTGGCCGAACGCCATGTCGATATCCAGCACAAGGAGAATGACGAGGTACATTTCCTTTCATCCGAACGGGAGAAGCACACGGCACTGGACAGCGTGCTTCACTACCCGGCGGTGATTCTGGACCGTGGCTCAGGGTTCGGATATGGCGGTGTTCCGGGGGCATACCTGAAGGATCGTGATTATCTGCTCTTTGTATTGGAACATGTGTCCGATACTTCAGACTACGAACAGATAGAGGCCGCACTTGATAAGTGCGAGCGCATTCTTGACGAGATGCTGAACCAGGTACTTGAAGACAAAAGGAAGAACCGCCAATGGGTTGCCTTTTCACTTGAAGAGGTAGAAGCGGATTATGTGGTGAATATTGATAGCCAGCTTTACGGGGTGGTCGCGGCAATACACTTGTCGCAACCCTATAAGGCTGTTAACTGTAGGAAGGCATTCAACTGATATGGCAGATACGATTGAAACACTTAAAGAATTAGCCCGGCAGGTACGGTATGCTACCCGGGAGGGAGAAAACACAGGAGAACGTGTCGGACGTACCTTGGTGGGTATATTGAACCTGTTATCACAGTGTTCTTTGGAGGAACTGAATAAAATTTTCCTTCATAAATCCAAGCCTGATGAAACCCCTTTCCTGCTGAAGTTATTAGGGGGTGCCGAAGTTGGTGAAACCATCGATTCATTAGTTGCCGGGCAAGGGATTCTACTTAAAGATGGCCGTGTACAGGCTGATACATTGGAAGCTCGTTTTGCTCTCATTGTTCAGGAAGTGATATTCAACCGTTTGTCTGCTATGGAGAGTGATTATTTTTTTTCCGAGTCAGGCACGATTGAGAGCGTCGAACTCCTGGAAGACGGTACCTACCGTTTACCACTTCGTAAACGCTGGGATAATGATTTCACAGACTTGGACGAAAATGATGTCGTTTATGGTATAGTGAATAATCTTGCTTCAGGCACCGGAGATTATTATACTTCATGGCTTCGTGTTCTTCACGTGAATACAGTGGCCAATACTATTATTGCCGTCATGTACCCGGATGCCGAAGTGCCGGGTGGCAAGAACTATCCGCCGGAACCGCTGATGATTCTTTCTCACCGTGGTAATCCGGTGAATGAAGATCGTCAGGCATACTGGTACTTGTCATCCCGCGAGAAGTGCATCTGCATGCTCGATGGGGTTACGAAACCTATATTGGAAGAAAACAACTATGCCATTATCATAGGCAAGCTGAAGCAATTATCTCTGTTTGACAACCTACCTATAAATTATCGGCATAGCTATATCTATTGTCGGGGTATTGCTATTCAGGACTTGTTACGCTTAGGCTATCAGGGTACACCGGTTCGCTCGGAGAATAATCGGGGGCCGTGGTCGGCTGAGGATGCAGTGAACGATCCCTACCAGTCCACGCAGGAAGTATTCGATGCAGTCTATCATGTTGGCTGCAAATGGATGTGTCTGGTTACCGGAACCATGCAGGAACCTAAATGGAATGCGACCGACTGGGCGATGATTGAGGGTAATTCAGAACTAACCCTTGAGTTCTCTTCCAATAACGGTTATAACTTCTTTGCCGGTAAGGTCGATGCGGAATTTACCCCTATTGTGTATTGGGGTTACAATGATATATCTGAGGATGTGTTGCCCGGTGATTGGTCATGGACCCGTGATAGCGGCCAGGTGACGGAAGATAACGCCTGGTCGGTCGCTCATGCCAATAACGGGCGTATTCTTCATTTGACGAATGAAGATATGCCAAATAATTGGGGAGCTACGAGAAAAGTGAAATTCACCTGTACGGCATACGTCCGCGACGGTGTCGGTAGTATTAATGTCGAAAACTATATAGATATATGAAAATTAAAACCGTGGTTCAACCGCAACCGGTCAGAACCAGTTATACGCCTCTGAAGGCGAGCTTTGGAATCGTTATTGACGGTGGAGGTAGTAAAACCCAGTTTTATTACACGAATGCCAATACGTACATTCCTAACCGTACAATAACTCCGATGAAGCTGAAATCTTTCCTCAATATTGTTGATCCGGATAAGATTATCAGTAACGGGGATAAGAGTAGTCAGCTGACTGTCACCTGGTATGAAAACAGTGAGAGTACTCAGATTACCTCAGAGAATAGTAATTATACTCTGAACGCTGACGGTACATTGCTTGTGAAGAAGAATGTCTCCCCGACAGCTCCGGTGCAGATTCTTTGTCGGGCTACTTTCATTGATACCAGGAATGGCAATACTCTTGTGTATAATGATACATTCACCTTAAACTCTATACAGAAGAGTGATGACCAGCTTTCACTTAGTATCAATCAGCCATCAAAGATCACCTATAATCCCCTAAAAGATAGCCAATACATAAATATAACAGCAACCTTAAAAATGGGTAGCGAAACGGTAGCAGATGGCAACGTCGCGTATTGGTGGTATAAGGTTGTGAATGGTGAAGAGACTTTGATCGACTCTTCCGACCTGAACATCGAGTATGTGGCAGGGCAAGGTACAAAGACATTACGTATCGATGCCGACAATACATATCTGAGCGTCATCCGTTGCCGTGCAGCCTATTATACCGGAACCAAGCCTTCGGCACCTGCGGATGATACCCTGATGGCTGAGACGGCCATTGTTTATAAGATTCCACCGATCAGGGCATTTGTCTACAGTCCGAACGGCAGCATTATCCGTAAGGGAATGGCTAATATGACTTTTTTTGTGAAGATACTGACTAACAAAGAGGAGCTGACAACGGAACAGATCAATAAATACTTTTTTGTAAAGTGGTTTAAGAAGTCGTCCGCCGCGGGTGCTACAGCCGTGGAGATCGGGCACGGTAGTTCAATATCGGTTACAGCCGACAGCTTACGCCTGAGTGGTGGCTTGCAAATGTCGGTTTACCCTGAAGTGTATGAGATCGGTCCTTATACGGTGCTTACTACCAAGAGTGGTGATCCGATCCGTACAGGTGCGAATGAAGTAATTATAGCCAGGGGCTAATTTAAAAATGAAGTATATGAGAGAAATGAAGTATTTGAAAGTTTCCGCCGATATCGCCCGGCGTGCCGGTGTGATCGCTGTTCGTCATCGGACTGCTGACGGTGATTTTATCGTTAACGAGAGTGACCTTCGTATGGTGAGGTTCGAACCTGAGGAATATGTGAGGGGCATTGCCGGGCAGGTTCTGACAGAACAGGAAGCTGCCAGACTGATCGAAGCCGGCGGAAATCAAATTGGAGAGGAGGTACAGAATGAAGAAAGTAATGAATTACCTGTTGAGGATTCTTTGCCGTCTCAGGACAGTGATAAAGAATCTGTGGAAGAAGATAACCCAATTAACGGAGAGGAGGTACAGGATGAGTGATGTTGCGGGTTCTTTTTATATCGGTATGATTATTGACGGTGATAGCGCACAGGGTAATATCCGGTCTACTAAACCGCTTGTGCAGATGTACCAGAAGGATACGGGTAAATGTGTTCCGGACTGGAGTGTAGCGGCTAACCAGCCTATCATTTATCCGGTCATGCGTTCAGGCAATGAGAATGTGATCAAGCCGATTGTGTCGGGTTCCGAGAAGTGGTATTACAACAACACTTTAGTAACGTTCAACGCTTCTGGACTTTCTACCGCCCCGGCTGCGGTAGTCGGTAAGATGCAGACCACTACTTACAATAATGGTTCTGTGAATGTACCGGCATTGAAAATAGTGGGCAATTTGGCCAGTGCTTCCAACATGGATGCGGACACCATCCGCATGGACGGAGAGATTGAAGCTTCCGGACATAATCTTGGCTATACTTCCGAGATACCGCTTGCCATCTCGGAGTTTAGCAACTCCGCCTATTACGGTTTCCTGTATCCTTCCGATGGCGGTATTATTGATGGTGATACAGCTACCGTTAAAGTGACTCAGGAACTCTACAAGGGCGGTTCATTAGTGCCTCAGAGCAACTATTCCTTAAAATGGTACAAGATGCCGTCAACTACAGCATGGTCAACGGCCAACAGTGTTTCATTGGTAGCGGATGATGTCGATTCCAAGCTAAGTGTAAGGGCTGAATTTATCATCGGTGGTGAGGTGGTTGCTACTGCCATTTGCGAGGTGAGCGATGAGACTGATCCGTTATTCCTGGCAATAAACTACAGTGGTCCGACGATGCTTACCAGTAGCGGTGCTACCAGTGAGGTTACGGCTACTTACAAAGTAAAGCGGGTAGGAACTGGGGAGGAAGTGAGCGGGTTTACGTTCAAGACTTCTTTCACGAAGGCTGACGGTACGGCTTTTACTCCGGCCAATGCACCCACTACAACCAGCTGTAAACTTACTTATACTGATGTGAAGGGTGCAGGTGGTAATATAACAGGCTATGTACAAGGAACTAAATCTTAGATTTTATGGCAAAGAAACAGTTAGTTGCATCAACTTTTAGTGTTACGGCGGCTCCTGATGATGGCGCTAAAGGTGACCGTGGCGCTCGTATGCGTCAGACAAATTGGGCGGAAGGGAAGCAATATCTGTCGGGAGCCGATGGTGAACTTTGGTACGATGTTGTATTATACAAAGATATGTTATATCTGTGTCTGAAGTCACATACTTCCTCATCCGCTAATAATCCTCAGACTTCAGTTGCAAGCCAGTCAGGATATTGGGAGAAAGCCGTGGACTGGGTTTTCATTGCTACCAAATTACTGTTGAGTGAGAAGATCAAATCTGAATATATCGATGCTGACGATTTGGTCGTAAAGAATGTACAGGTTGAGGATGCTGACGGTAATATCATTTGTAGGATCAATGGACGGACAGGTGACGCGAGCTTTGCAAAGGGAAATATACTTTTTGGCTCAGACGGTTCTATTGTGTGTGACAAAGGTATATTTAAGGTTGGCATTCAAAAGGTTTTTCGTGAAGTAAGCCTCAATAACTATACTGCGGAAGCCTTTAAAGCTGATCTGACCCAGGGACTCAATTTTATCTTTACCAAGAATGAAGGTAATGAAACGCACTATATGACCTTGCCCAATTCGCTTGATCTTGACGGCTTCGAATCGGAAATGATATTCTACGGGAATCCGGGTAGTGTGTATGTCAGTTGTGAAAACGGTTCATATCCTTTTATGTACAATGGTTTGAGGGTGAAACAGGTGAAGATAGGTACATTCCCGCGTCGGTTGAATGTCGTTGCCCGGAAATGCCGCCTTTTAGGTACTAATTATGTCGAGTGGTGGATTACCAATACTAACGACTATACGGTTTCAAGCAAAGATATGTATGACCGTTGCGAACTTGCTACTTCAGTGTATTATAATAGTTGATATGCTGATTGATAAGGTATAATTATTAAACAAAACGAGATTAAAAATTGAATGTTGAATTTGGGCGTTTTTTGATATAATTTAAACGCCCGTCAAAAGTGAATAGATCGTATGAAAGAGAATGAATTAAATAACGGA
>OHLB01000033.1_pt1 | contig 123041 bp, 104 predicted proteins | sample 1569021 | NCBI WGS metagenome assembly OHLB01 (sample SAMEA3879592, study PRJEB24766) | human gut metagenome | biome: human-associated habitat; feature: feces | place: USA | collected 1985/1987 | reverse complement strand
TGGGCGTATGAAATTTGCGTGGCTCTGACACTAGTACGAGAGGACCGTGTTGGACAGACCTCTGGTTTACCGGTTGTGCCGCCAGGTGCATTGCCGGGTATCTAAGTCTGGATCGGATAAGTGCTGAAAGCATCTAAGTACGAAGCCGGCCACAAGATTAGATTTCTGAGGGTCGTTGTAGACTACGACGTTGATAGGATGCAGGTGTAAAGGTAGAGATACCAAAGCCGAGCATTACTAATTGCCCGTCCACTTTCCTTATATTTAGGATGGTGTATACGTTCGGTTATTACTACAGGATAAGATAACGCTGATGGCTTGTCGATATGTCGCCCTTATTCAGGTGGCTATAGCACAAGGGTTCCACCTCTTCCCATTCCGAACAGAGAAGTTAAGCCTTGTCACGCCGATGGTACTGCGTCACAGTGGGAGAGTAGGTAGCTGCCGTTTTTGATTGAAGCCTCCGGACTTGAAGAAGTTCCGGAGGCTTTTTTTTGTATCCACGTGTGGCTCCGGACACTCATGCCTTGGAAAAAGGCGGGAAATAGAACAGGCAGGTCTGAAGGCCTGCCTAACAGAGAAACGGAAGATGATTATAGCGCCTTTATGCAAGCTGCATGAACCGAAAAAGGATGGTGTAGTATAAAGGGAAAAAGTGTACGATGGAAACACTGATATGAGATATGAAGGGCAAACACACTTCAAAAAAAACGCTAAATTATACGCTAAAAATAATATATGTCTAATTTATATTTGAAAAATACGCACTTATATTATACATATTGGAATATTATTCGTATCTTTGTCGCCCGATTTATATAGTATTGCTTTGGGAAAGTTTGATAAATATAAGGTTGAATTGAAGAATATGAAAGCGGACTCTGCTAAGTATGAGTTTACGCTGGATAATCAATTCTTTGTAGATCTGGATGGACCGGAAGTACAGAAGGGAAAACTGACAGTAGAACTGAATGTGAAAAAAACATCCGGTGTTTTTCTGTTGGATTTTCAAACTGAAGGCTTTGTCATTGTACCGTGTGACCGTTGCTTGGATGAAATGGAATTACCTGTTTCAACTTCAGATAAACTGAAAGTAAAATTAGGTTCTTCATTTGCGGAAGAGGGCGACATAGTTGTAGTACCTGAAGAAGATGGGTATATTAACATTGCCTGGTTCTTGTATGAGTTCATAGCCTTGAATATTCCTATGAAGCATGTACATGCGCCTGGGAAATGTAACAAAGGTATGGTTGGCAAGCTGAGCAAGCATTTGCGTACTTCTGCGGACGATGAAGATGATGATGACATAGCGGTGGAGTTACCCGAAGGAGATGTTAGCGAAGGGCCTCAGGAAATAGATCCGAGATGGAATGAATTAAAGAAAATATTAGATAATAATTAAAGTTTAGAAAAATGGCACATCCTAAAAGAAGACAATCAAAAACGAGAACTGCAAAGAGAAGAACTCATGATAAGGCAGTTGCTCCTACTTTAGCTATCTGTCCTAACTGCGGCGAATGGCATGTTTATCACACTGTATGTGGAGCTTGCGGTTATTATAGAGGTAAGTTAGCAATCGAAAAAGAAGCTGCTGTCTAATCAGTAGCTTTAAACACGTTTGTACGTTTTATAAAATAAAGCCGGCGAGCTTCGGCTCTGTCGGCTACTTTTTTGTAAGGGTATAAACTAATTAAATTGGAATGATGGAAAAAATAAATGCAGTAATAACAGGAGTCGGTGGATATGTACCAGATTATGTCTTGACTAATGAAGAGATTTCAAGAATGGTAGATACCAATGATGAATGGATTATGACTCGAATCGGAGTTAAAGAAAGACGTATTCTGAATGAAGAAGGATTGGGTACATCGTATATGGCGCGTAAGGCTGCCAAACAACTGATGCAGAAAACAGCTTCTAATCCGGATGACATTGACGCAGTAATCGTAGCAACTACTACTCCTGACTATCATTTCCCTTCCACTGCTTCTATCCTGTGTGATAAGCTGGGATTGAAAAATGCATTTGCATTTGATTTGCAGGCTGCCTGCTGCGGATTTTTGTATTTAATGGAAACAGCTGCTTCACTTATCGCATCGGGCAGACATAAAAAGATTATTATTGTCGGTGCAGATAAGATGTCATCTATGGTAAATTACCAGGATCGTGCAACGTGCCCTATCTTTGGTGATGGTGCAGCAGCATGTATGGTGGAAGCTACTACAGAAGATTATGGTATTATGGATTCTATTCTTCGTACAGATGGTAAGGGGCTTCCTTTTCTTCACATGAAAGCCGGTGGCTCTGTATGTCCTCCTTCTTATTTCACTGTTGATCATAAGATGCATTACCTTTATCAGGAAGGAAGAACAGTATTTAAATATGCTGTTTCCAATATGTCGGATATTACAGCGACTATTGCCGAAAAGAATGGTTTGAATAAAGATAATATCGACTGGGTAATTCCTCATCAGGCTAATCTGCGTATTATTGATGCGGTAGCTTCTCGTCTGGAAGTTCCCTTGGAGAAGGTAATGATCAATATTCAGCGATATGGTAATACTAGTGGTGCTACACTTCCGTTGTGTCTTTGGGATTACGAAAAGCAGCTGAAGAAAGGAGATAACCTGATATTTACAGCTTTCGGTGCAGGTTTTACCTATGGAGCCGTTTATGTGAAATGGGGTTACGATGGTAGTAAGAGATAATAATCATTAAACTACAAATACAAATGAACGCATCCGTATTCCGATGCGTTTTTTTGTCTGTAGCCAATAAAATGAAAGAATTATGCATAAGGCAGGATTTGTAAACATAGTAGGAAACCCCAACGTAGGTAAGTCAACACTGATGAATTTGCTGGTGGGGGAACGTATTTCTATTGCAACGTTCAAGTCGCAGACAACTCGTCATCGTATCATGGGAATCTTGAATACGGACGATATGCAGATTGTATTCTCGGACACTCCGGGAGTGGTGAAGCCAAACTACAAGTTACAGGAATCTATGTTGAACTTCTCAGAGTCGGCGTTGGTGGATGCGGATATATTGCTGTATGTGACAGATGTGGTAGAGAAAACAGATAAAAATGCGGACTTTATAGAGAAAGTTCGTAATGTCAAGGTTCCTGTCTTATTGTTAATTAATAAAATAGATTTGACCAATCAGGAAGACTTGGTCAAGTTGGTGGAAGCGTGGCACGAACAGCTTCCTCAAGCTGAAATTATTCCGATTTCTGCTACTTCTAAATTCAATGTGGATACGGTAATGAAGCGTATCAGGGAGTTGCTGCCCGATTCACCTCCCTATTTCGGGAAAGATCAATGGACAGATAAACCGGCACGTTTCTTTGTTACCGAGATTATCCGCGAGAAGATTCTGCTTTATTATGATAAAGAGATTCCTTATTCTGTAGAAGTGGTAGTGGAGCACTTTAAGGAAGATGCTAAGAGTATCCATATCAATGCTGTGATTTATGTGGAGCGTGAATCGCAAAAAGGTATTATTATAGGTAAGCAGGGCAGGGCACTGAAGAAGGTGGCTACCGAGGCTCGTAAAACGTTGGAACATTTCTTCCAAAAGTCTATTTATCTGGAAACCTTTGTGAAAGTTGATAAGGATTGGAGAAGCTCGGACAAAGAATTGAAGAACTTTGGGTATCAAATGGATTAAAATCGACTGTGATAGCCGTAAAACAAGAAAGAAAATGGGAAATTTAGTAGCAATCGTAGGACGTCCCAATGTGGGAAAGTCTACACTTTTTAATCGTCTGACCAAAACGCGTCAGGCAATTGTAAACGAGCAGGCAGGAACTACCCGCGACCGCCAATATGGCAAGTCGGAATGGGTGGGACATGAGTTTTCTGTCGTTGATACCGGTGGATGGGTGGTAAACTCGGGTGATGTTTTTGAGGAAGAGATCCGTAAACAGGTAAGTCTGGCCATAGATGAAGCGGATGTAATCTTGTTTGTTGTGGATGTAGTGAACGGGGTTACCGATTTGGATATGGCTGTAGCCTCTATTTTGCGGCGTACAAAGAAACCTGTTATTATGGTAGCTAACAAGACTGATAATAATGAATTGCAATATAATGCCGCCGAATTTTATAAATTGGGTCTAGGTGATCCTTATTGTATTTCTGCATTGAGCGGAAGCGGTACAGGGGAATTGTTGGATCTAGTGGTAGGTAAATTCAGTAAGGAGGGTGAAGAACTGCTGGATGAGGATATCCCTCGTTTTGCAGTAGTAGGACGTCCGAATGCCGGGAAATCTTCTATTATCAATGCCTTTATCGGGGAGGACCGTAATATTGTAACAGAGATTGCAGGTACTACCCGCGATTCTATCTATACCCGTTATGAAAAGTTTGGTTTTGACTTTTATCTGGTAGATACTGCCGGTATCCGTAAGAAGAATAAGGTAAATGAGGATTTGGAATATTATTCTGTCATCCGTTCTATCCGTTCTATTGAGAATTCGGACGTGTGTATTCTTATGCTGGATGCCAGTCGTGGCATTGAAGGACAGGATTTGAATATTTTCTCTCTCATTCAACGTAACCAGAAAGGTTTGGTAGTAGTGGTGAACAAATGGGATTTGGTAGAGAATAAGGATGCCAAAGTGATGAAAACTTATGAGGAAGCCATTCGTTCCCGTCTGGCACCGTTTGTTGATTTTCCCATCATCTTTGCTTCCGCTTTGACAAAACAACGTATTTTCAAGGTGCTGGAAACTGCAAAAGAGGTATATCAGGCACGTACTACCCGTATTCCGACAGCTCGTCTGAACGAAGAAATGCTTCCGTTGATCGAGGCTTATCCGCCTCCTTCAAATAAGGGTAAGTATATCAAGATTAAATATTGTACGCAGTTGCCAAACACGCAGGTTCCTTCTTTTGTGTTCTTTGCTAATTTGCCTCAATACGTGAAAGAGCCTTATAAGCGTTTTCTTGAAAACAAGATACGTGAGAAATGGAATTTGTCAGGAACACCGATAAATATCTTTATCAGACAGAAATAAAAATAGTGGTTAGTGGTTAATGATTTGGTTAATGGGCTTCGCCGTGATATTCCCAGATTATTAACCACTAATCATTTTATTATTATTTTCTATGTTCTTCCACTTCTCTTACCTTGCGGAGAAGATCAGAGGCGAAGATAAAATTATTCAGCCGTTCATTGGTAGCAGTAAACACATCATCTTTTGTCCCTTCCCATTCTTTATGCCCTTGGTAGATGTAGAGAATACTGTCACCGATTCCCATTACGGAGTTCATATCGTGGGTATTGATAATGGTTGTCATGTTGTATTCAGTGGTAATGTCGTGAATCAGTTCATCAATAACCAATGAGGTCTTTGGGTCCAGACCGGAATTGGGTTCGTCGCAAAATAAATATTGAGGATTCAAAGCTATGGCACGTGCTATAGCTACACGTTTCTGCATACCTCCACTAATTTCTCCCGGATACTTGTTCTGCGCTTCCATTAAGTTTACACGGTCTAAACAGAACTGGGCACGCTTTACACGATCACGATACGTGTCGTTGGAAAACATATCCAATGGAAACATTACATTCTCTAGTACGGTAAGAGAGTCGAACAAGGCAGCACTTTGGAAAATCATTCCCATTTCGCGGCGCAATGTCTTTTTTTCTTTTTTATTCATGTTAAGGAAGTTGCGTCCGTCATACAGGATCTCGCCCTTTTCAGGAGTCAACAGACCGACGATACACTTCATCAATACAGTTTTTCCAGAACCGCTTTGACCGATAATCAGATTAGTTTTACCATTGTTAAAAGTAGCATTGATATCCACCAATACGTCTTTTCCCTCGAATGATTTATATAATGATTTAACTTGTATCATCCCATTAAAAGTTGTGTTAATACTAAATCGGAAAATAGAATAAGCACACTGCTCATTACCACAGAATCTGTACTGGCTTTACCTACTGCAATAGAACCTCCTTCTACCGTGTAACCGAAATAAGCAGATACACTGGAAATAATGAAAGCGAAAAAGATAGATTTAATAAAACTGCACCATACAAACCATTCCTGAAAACTATATTGCAGACCATAGGCCAAATCCTCGGCATTCATGACTCCTCCGAACCAACAGGTGCAAAAAGCACCAATAATTCCCGAGAATATGCTGAAAATAACCAAAAAAGGAATCATTGTCATTAAAGCTATAATTTTAGGAAGAATAAGGTATCCAGCAGAATTGACTCCCATGATTTCCAATGCGTCAATCTGTTGGGTTACACGCATGGTGCCTATTTCGGAGGCAATATTAGAACCTACCTTTCCTGCCAGGATCAAACACATGATGGAGGAGGAGAATTCCAATAACATGATTTCGCGAGTGGTGTAGCCTACCACAAAACGAGGCATCCACGGGCTTTCGATGTTTAATTTGATTTGAATGGTAATTACGGCACCAATGAAAAAAGAAATCAGCAGTACAATACCGATGGAATTTACTCCCAACTGTACCATCTCATTGAGATATTGCTTGAAAAACATACGCATACGTTCCGGACGAGCAAAAGTACGTCCCATCAGCATGATATATTTCCCTACGGTTGTTATGGGTCTTATCATCATAGTTTTCACAATTTCCTGCAAAAGTAGCCTTTTTTGTCTATATAAATGCAAAAGAAGTTCTGATTTTCTGTTCTGTTATGCGTTTCCTAAACTTTTTTAGTATTTTTGTCGCAAAATACATGGATATGTCAGAGCAGGAAATAGAACAACAAAATACGGTGAGCGAAGACAACCGTATGATACTTCGTACAGAAAATCTGGTGAAGAAATACGGCAAGCGTACGGTAGTAAGTCATGTTTCTTTTGATGTGAAACAGGGAGAGATTGTAGGGCTGCTGGGACCGAATGGTGCCGGTAAGACTACTTCATTTTATATGACTACGGGACTTATCGTGCCGAATGAGGGGCATATATTCCTAAATGACTTGGATATTACCAGTTATCCTGTATATAAGCGTGCTCAGAATGGTATTGGATATTTAGCGCAGGAGGCTTCTGTCTTTCGTAAGATGAGTGTGGAGGATAATATTGCCTCTGTGTTAGAGTTAACTAATACTACTCCGGAATATCAAAAGGACAAACTGGAAAGTTTGATTGCCGAGTTCCGTTTGCAGAAAGTACGTAAGAATTTGGGAGACCAACTTTCTGGAGGTGAGCGTCGTCGTACGGAGATTGCACGTTGTCTGGCTATCGATCCTAAATTCATTATGTTGGATGAACCCTTTGCAGGAGTAGACCCTATTGCTGTAGAGGATATCCAGCACATTGTATGGAAATTGAAGGATAAAAATATCGGTATTTTAATTACCGACCATAATGCATTGGAAACGTTACGCTTGACCGACCGTGCGTATCTGTTATTTGAAGGAAAGATTCTGTTTCAGGGAACCCCTGAAGAACTAGCGGAAAATCCTGTTGTCCGTGAGAAATATCTAGGTACTAATTTTGTGCTTCGCCGTAAGGACTTTCAATTGGCGGAAAAGGACAGGCAGGAAAACAATGTATAAAACCGGAGACGTGGGATATAAAAAAAGCTCTGAATCTGTTCAGAGCTTTTTTTGATTGTATCAGATAAGTAATTAGTCTCTAGGTCTTGCTTCCTTGATTACCAATTGGCGTCCCATGAATTCCGAACCGTTCAGTTCATTCATGGCCTGGGCTGCTTCTGCATCATTTTCCATTTCAACAAACGCAAATCCTTTAGATTTACCTGTTTCGCGGTCTTTGATAACTTTTACAGAAGTAACAACTCCATAAGCCGCCATTGCTTGTTCCAAATCTCCTTCCTTAACACGGTAGTTAAGGTTTCCAACATACATGTTCATAAGTGAAAAAATAAAAATAAATAAAATAAAAAATACTCTCTGAATGGTGATTATTAATGAAGTAGGGGATTCGAACGACAGAGAGTTTACATAAGTGCTATTCGTACAAAAGTAAAACCTTGTAATAAAAATCACTAGCTATAATTAGTATCACCAGTCGGACACAAAGGAACGCATAAATTTTGAATTTGCAAGAAAAAAAACGACTTTTTTTTCTTTTTTTTGAATCAGTTTCTTGCCCGATCATTTTAAATAAATACTTTCTGCTGTCAATTAGTATTTTTTAGTCTGTGTATTTGGTAATTGAAAGATTAAACACTAATTTTGCAACCTCTTTGGTTAAAAACAGAAAGAAGTAATAATTAAATAAATAAAGTTCAGAATGAATATTTCATTGCAAAACGTTGACAAAGTGAGCGCATTGCTTACTTTGAAGCTGGAAAAGGCTGATTATCAGGCAAGAGTAGAAAAGACATTGAAGACTTATCGTCAGAAAGCTAATATTCCGGGTTTCCGTCCGGGTATGGTGCCTATGAGTTTGATTAAAAAACAGTTTGGTAAGTCTGTTCTTGTAGAAGAGGTTGACAAAATGATGCAGGAAAAGGTAAACGAATATATCCGCGATAATAAAGTGAATATGTTGGGTATGCCGTTGCCTAACGAAGAGAAGATGGCTCCTATTGATTTCGATACTCAGGAAGATTTCGAATTTGTATTTGATATTGCTTTGGCTCCTGAATTCACAGCAGAAATCTCATCAGCAGATACAATTGATTACTATACGATCGAAGTTTCAGACGAACTGATAGACCAGCAAGTTAAAATGTACACTCAGCGTGCTGCAAAATATGATAAAGTAGAGCAGTATGAAGACAAAGACATGATTAAAGGTCTGTTGGCTGAATTGGATGAAAATGGAAATACTAAAGAAGGCGGTATTCAGGTAGAAGGTGCGGTAATGATGCCGGCTTATATGAAGAATGATGAGCAAAAGGCTATATTTAACGGTGCTAAAGTAAATGATGTACTGGTATTTAACCCTGCTGTAGCATTTGATAATAATGAAGCTGAACTTTCTTCTTTATTGAAGATTAAGAAAGAGGAAGTTGCTGGTGTGAAAGGTAACTTCAGTTTCCAGATTGAAGAGATTACCCGTATGGTTCCCGCTGAGTTGAATCAGGAATTGTTCGATAATGTATTTGGCGAAGGCGCTGTAAGCAGTGAGGAAGAATTTCGCGCTAAGATCAAAGAAGGAATTGCAAAGCAGTTCGAATCAGATAGCGATTATAAATTCTTGATTGATGTTCGTGAATATTTGGTTAACAAGATTGGTAAGTTGGAATTCCCCGACGCGTTGCTGAAGCGTATCATGTTGCTGAATAATGAAGAGAAGGGTGAAGCTTTTGTCGCTGAAAACTATGACAAGAGTATTGAAGAGCTGACTTGGCATCTGATTAAAGAGCAATTGCTCAAGAATAATGATATTAAAGTGGAACAAGCTGATGTGATGAATATGGCCAAGGAAGCAACTCGTATTCAGTTTGCTCAATACGGAATGTTGAATATCCCTGAAGATGTTCTAGAGAACTATGCAAAAGAAATGTTGAAGAAGCAGGAATCTGTAGAAGGTTTGGTAAACCGTGCTGCTGAAAGCAAACTTTCTGCCGCATTGAAAGCTAAGGCTACTTTGAACCACAAAACGGTTTCTATGGAAGAATTCAACAAAATGTTTGAATAATAACTTAGTAAGTCGAAGTAAGTGATTGCTAAAACTTTCTAAAAAAAGGGTTTTTGACCATAAATTTTCGTTATAGATAAGAGTATTAGATACGTTAACCGTATTTTTTTGTACTTTTGTTTGTTTGAAAAATAGGGGTTGAAAACCCTTTTTTGTTACTAATAACTAAACCATTAGATTATGGATGATTTTAGAAAATTTGCTACCAAGCATTTGGGTATGAACAGTATGGTGCTGGATGATGTCATCAAGTCGCAAGGATATCTGAATCCTTATATTTTGGAGGAGCGTCAGTTGAATGTGACTCAGTTGGATGTGTTTTCCCGACTGATGATGGACAGAATTATTTTTCTGGGTACACAGATTGATGATTATACAGCTAATACACTCCAGGCGCAGCTTTTATATTTGGACTCAGTAGAGTCTGGTAAAGATATATCTATTTATATCAATTCTCCCGGAGGATCTGTTTACGCTGGATTAGGTATTTATGATACCATGCAGTTCATCAATAGTGATGTTGCCACGATCTGTACAGGTATGGCCGCTTCGATGGCTGCCGTGCTGTTGGTTGCGGGAACAGAAGGTAAACGTTCTGCGTTGACTCACTCACGCGTGATGATTCATCAGCCGATGGGAGGCGCGCAAGGACAGGCTTCGGATATTGAGATCACGGCCCGTGAAATCCAAAAGTTGAAGAAAGAACTGTATACCATTATTGCAGATCACTCTCATACGGATTTTGACAAAGTATGGGCGGACTCTGACCGTGACTACTGGATGACAGCTCAGGAGGCTAAGGAATATGGTATGATTGATGAGGTGCTGTCACGCAAACCGGCTACTCTATAATGTATTTATTTCCATTTGAAAAGAATAACAGTACTAAAAACAACTCAAGTTTCTGCTATCATTTAATGTAGGCTTCTTTTTTAAAGACGCATTAGGGAAACTTGAATATTTAAAGGAATAAACATTGGAAGATAATAAAACACCTAGAAACAGTAGAAGGAAATGTAGTTTCTGCGGACGTTCGGAAAATGAAGTCGGATTTCTGATAACCGGAATGAACGGTTGCATTTGTGACAGTTGCTCGGAGCAGGCATATGAAATTATGCAGGAGGCCATGCATCAAAAAAAAGGTGCACCGGGTGAGTTGAACTTGAAGGAACTTCCGAAACCAAAGGAAATTAAAGAATTTCTTGACCAATACATTATTGGTCAAGATGACGCGAAACGCTATCTTTCCGTTGCCGTGTACAATCATTACAAGCGTCTGCTCCAAAAAGTGGATAAGGATGATATCGAGATTGAAAAGTCCAATATCATTATGGTAGGTAGTACGGGGACGGGAAAAACGTTGCTGGCACGCACTATTGCCAAATTATTGCATGTGCCGTTTACCATTGTTGATGCCACCGTGCTGACAGAGGCCGGTTATGTGGGTGAAGATATTGAGAGTCTTTTAACCCGTTTGCTTCAAGTGGCAGATTATAATGTGGCGGAAGCTGAAAGAGGCATCGTATTTATTGATGAGATTGACAAGATTGCCCGTAAAGGAGATAACCCCTCCATTACTCGTGATGTAAGTGGTGAAGGTGTACAACAAGGTCTGTTGAAATTGTTGGAAGGATCTATAGTGAATGTACCGCCTCAGGGAGGACGTAAACACCCCGACCAGAAAATGATTCCGGTCAATACGAAAAACATTCTGTTTATTTGTGGTGGGGCGTTTGATGGTATTGAACGCAAAATTGCACAACGTTTGAATACGCATGTGGTAGGTTATAGTGCGGCGAAGGACGTGGTGAAGATAGACCGTGGCAACTTGATGCAATATATTGCCCCTCAGGATTTGAAATCATTCGGGCTGATTCCTGAAATCATAGGCCGTCTGCCCATTTTGACTTACCTGAATCCGTTGGATAGAACCGCTTTGCGCAATATCTTGACGGAACCGAAGAATTCCATTATCAAGCAGTATATTAAATTATTTGAAATGGATGGAGTCAAGCTGGAATTTCAGCCCGAAGTATTCGAATATATTGTAGACAAAGCTATTGAGTATAAGTTAGGAGCACGCGGATTACGTTCCATTGTGGAAACGATCATGATGGACGTTATGTTTGAAATTCCCTCTCAGAAAGCGAAAAAGTATGAAGTGACACTTGATTTTGCAAAACAGCAGATGGGAAAAGCGAATATCTCGCGGATGCAAACAGCTTAGTATCAAGATATAAAGGGAGAGAGAAAGAAAAAATGCAATTCTTCTGAAAAATATTACCCGAAATATTCGTGTAATTTGAGAACTTGTTTATAACTTTGTTAGGCAACAAAAGATGTAAAACAAGAAATCGGGAAAACCGTGAAAAACTATTGATACAATGACGGAGAATATAAATTTAACGGACGCATTAAAAAAGTATTTTGGATTTGATACTTTCAAAGGTAATCAGGAAGCGATCATCCGTAATCTGCTTGCCGGAAATGATACATTTGTTTTGATGCCTACGGGCGGTGGTAAATCGTTATGCTATCAGTTGCCATCCCTTATCATGGATGGAACAGCAATCGTTATATCTCCTTTAATTGCATTGATGAAAAACCAGGTGGATGCCATGCGTAATTTCAGTGAGGAGGACGGAGTAGCACACTTTATTAATTCGTCATTGAACAAATCGGCTATAGACCAGGTTAAATCGGATATCCTGAGCGGCAAAACCAAATTGCTCTACGTTGCTCCCGAATCTTTGACAAAGGAGGAGAATGTAGATTTCTTGAAAGGAGTGAAGATTTCATTTTATGCGGTGGATGAAGCACACTGTATTTCGGAATGGGGGCATGACTTCCGTCCGGAGTACCGTCGTATCCGTCCTATTATCAATGAAATAGGAAAGGCGCCGGTGATTGCCCTTACTGCTACTGCAACTCCGAAAGTGCGTATGGATATTCAGAAAAATTTGGGTATGCAGGATGCGCAGGAGTTCAAGTCCTCTTTCAATCGTCCGAACCTGTATTACGAAGTGCGCTCGAAGACAAATAATATTGACAGGGATATTATCAAGTTTATCAAGGCTAATCCAGGTAAATCAGGTATTATCTACTGTTTGAGCCGTAAGAAGGTGGAAGAATTGGCTGAAGTGCTTCAAGCTAACGGAATCAATGCGCGTGCTTATCATGCCGGTATGGATTCTGCTACACGCACAGCCAATCAAGACGGGTTCTTGAAAGAGGATATAGATGTGATTGTAGCTACCATCGCTTTTGGGATGGGAATTGACAAACCCGATGTGCGCTTTGTGATACATTATGATATTCCGAAAAGTCTGGAAGGTTATTATCAGGAAACGGGGAGAGCCGGTCGTGACGGAGGGGAAGGTCAGTGTATTACGTTCTATTCTAACAAGGACTTGCAGAAGCTGGAGAAGTTTATGCAGGGAAAGCCTGTGGCAGAGCAGGAAATCGGTAAACAGTTGCTGTTGGAAACAGCTGCATACGCAGAGTCTTCTATATGCCGTCGTAAATCATTGTTACATTATTTTGGGGAAGAATATACAGAGGAGAATTGTGGAAATTGTGATAATTGTTTAAATCCTAAAAAGCAAGTGGAGGCTCAGGATTCATTATGTGCTGTGATTGAAGCAATCATAGCAGTGAAAGAAAACTTTAAAGCAGATTATATAATTGATATTCTTTTGGGTAAGGAAACGTCAGAAGTACTTGCTCATAAACATGAAGAACTGGAAGTATTCGGTTCAGGCATGGGAGAAGAAGAAAAAATGTGGAATGCTGTCATCCGTCAGGCTTTGATAGCGGGTTATTTAAGTAAAGACGTAGAGAATTACGGTCTATTGAAGGTTACTCCCGAAGGACATAAATTCTTGAAAAAACCGAAATCCTTCAAGATTGTTGAAGATAATGATTTCGAGGAGGAGGAAGAAGAAACTCCGGTTCGGGGAGGTGCTTCTTGTGCAGTAGACCCTGTGCTTTACTCTATGTTGAAAGATTTGCGTAAGAAGCTGTCCAAGAAACTGGATGTGCCGCCGTATGTTATTTTCCAGGATCCTTCTTTGGAGGCGATGGCTACTATTTATCCGGTGACTTTGGAAGAATTGCAGAATATTCCGGGCGTAGGTGCTGGAAAGGCAAAACGTTATGGCCAGGAGTTCTGCGTATTGATAAAGAAGCATTGTGAGGAAAATGAAATAGAGCGTCCGGAGGATTTGCGTGTCCGTACAGTGGCCAATAAATCCAAACTGAAGGTGTCCATCATTCAGGCTATTGACCGGAAGGTGGCCTTGGACGACATTGCTGTGTCAAAGGGATTGGAGTTCGGTGAATTATTGGATGAAGTAGAGGCTATCGTTTATTCGGGGACTAAGCTGAATATTGATTACTTCCTAGAGGAAATTATGGATGAAGACCATTTGAACGATATTTATGATTACTTCAAGGAATCTACAACAGATAAAATAGATGACGCGATGGATGAGCTGGGTGATGACTATACCGAGGATGAAATCCGGTTGGTTCGTATTAAGTTTATTTCTGAAATGGCAAATTGATTTATCTTTGGTTGTTTTGATAATAATAAGAAAGCCGGGCTTGCATAACTCCAAGTCTGGCTTTTCTTGTATCAGTGTCACATTCATTATATAGACAGCTTTCTTTTTATTTTTTGTTATTAGGGATGAGATAGAGTAAGTTGTTGAGTTATCCTTGCAAAATGCAGGGGAAGATATAAAGGAAGACATGTTCTACTAAAATTCCTTTCTTCTTAACAAAAAAATATTCCATCGTTTTCCCATATTGAATAAAATGCGTATATTTGCACGCAATAAAATCTAAACGCATAAAGCCCTATGTCATTTATTGCAGATAAAATCGTAATGGACGGATTAACCTACGACGATGTATTGTTGATCCCTGCCTATTCTGAAGTTTTACCAAAAACAGTCGAACTCACGACTAAGTTCTCACGCAACATCGAGTTGAAAGTTCCCTTTGTGACTGCCGCTATGGATACGGTTACGGAAGCGAAAATGGCCATTGCCATTGCCCGTGAAGGGGGGATCGGTGTGATTCACAAAAACATGTCTATTGAAGAACAGGCACGTCAGGTAGCTATAGTGAAACGTGCGGAAAACGGTATGATTTATGATCCCGTAACTATCAAGAGAGGATCTACTGTGAGAGATGCACTTGCGTTGATGTCTGAATATAGAATCGGCGGTATCCCTGTAGTAGACGATGAAAGATATTTGGTAGGTATTGTGACGAACCGTGACCTTCGTTTTGAGAAGGATATGGACAAACGTATTGATGAGGTAATGACGAAGGAGAACATTGTGACTACCAACCAGTCCACTGACATGGAGGCTGCTTCGCAGATTCTGCAAGAACATAAGATTGAAAAATTGCCTGTGGTAGATAAGGACGGTAAACTGGTAGGTCTTATTACCTATAAAGATATTACAAAAGCAAAGGATAAACCGATGGCTTGCAAGGATGCCAAAGGCCGTTTGCGCGTAGCTGCCGGTGTAGGTGTGACTGCCGATACATTGGATCGTATGCAGGCTTTGGTGGATGCCGGTGCGGATGCTATCGTTATTGATACTGCCCACGGACATTCCATGTATGTGATTGAAAAATTGAAAGAGGCCAAGAAACGCTTCCCGAACATTGATATTGTGGTAGGTAATATCGCTACGGGCGAAGCCGCCAAGATGCTGGTGGAAGCCGGTGCGGACGGGGTGAAAGTCGGGATAGGTCCGGGCTCTATCTGTACTACCCGTGTGGTTGCCGGTGTGGGTGTTCCTCAGCTTTCTGCCGTATATGATGTTGCCAAAGCACTGAAAGGCACCGGTATACCTTTGATTGCCGACGGTGGTCTGCGTTATTCGGGAGATGTAGTGAAGGCTTTGGCTGCCGGTGGGTATAGTGTGATGATTGGTTCGCTGGTTGCCGGAACGGAAGAGTCACCGGGTGATACAATTATCTTCAACGGACGTAAATTCAAGTCTTATCGGGGTATGGGTTCTTTGGAAGCGATGGAGAATGGCTCGAAAGACCGTTATTTCCAGAGTGGAACTGCTGATGTGAAGAAACTGGTTCCGGAAGGTATTGCAGCCCGTGTTCCTTATAAAGGTACTTTGTATGAAGTAATCTATCAGTTGGTAGGCGGTCTTCGTGCAGGTATGGGATACTGTGGCGCTGCCAATATAGAGCAGTTGCACGATGCCAAATTTACCCGCATCACGAATGCAGGTGTCCTGGAAAGTCATCCGCATGATGTCGCTATAACTAGTGAGGCTCCTAACTATAGCCGTCCTCAATAAAAACTTATAAATGATGCCGCGTAGAGTTGTCGGTATTCTGTCGCTTCTCCTTGTGTTCGCGTTCAAAATGCGGGCGCAAGGAGAAGTTGTGTTATCTATTGGTGGAGAACCGGTAAAACGCACTGAATTTGAATACTATTTTCGTAAAAGCCATAAGCATACTCCGGATTCTTTTCTATCTTCTTTTATCAACTATAAATTAAAAGTACACTATGCTCATGATACGGGAATTGATACTTTATCGGCATTCCGCAGGCAGATGGCTTGGTATCGTGGTAAGCTGCTGAAAAAATATCTGGTGGATGCTGAGAAGGAAGAGCAGACAGTCCGTCAGCTATACCTGCGAAGTGAGCAACGCCTACAGACGAATGATTGGATAAGAATTGCTCATATCAGTAAATACCTGCCTCAGAATGTCGGTCGTCAAGATGAATTGAGGGTATTGCAGCAAATGGATTCTGTTTATGCAGCATTGCAGGGAGGTGCGGATTTTTCTGCGTTGGCTTGCCGGTATTCAGATGATACGACTTGTAAGAATATGGGAGGGCTGTTACCTTGGATGCCTGTGAATAAAAATATGCAAGAATGGATAGATAAACTGGCTTCTCTGGAAAAGAATAAGATTTCAGCTCCTTTTTATTCTCCTATGGGAATTCATATTATAAAATGGATAGACCGCAAGCCTGGAATTAGTTTTGAAGAGAAACGGGAACAATTATTGAATTATCTGGAGAAAAATGGTAATCGTACCTGGCAGGAACTTTCTGCCGGGCAGAGAGAAAGGCTGGCATTTCAGGTGCAGGAATTACATGATGGGTTACTTGCCGCCTGTTTATCGCAAAAATATCAGTCGGGTGATGGAACTTGGCAGGAAAGTGACTTGGAGCATTTTTTCAAACAGCATAAATCGGATTATTCTTGGGATTTGCCGCACTACCGTGGAGCAGTGATTCATTGTAAGGATAAAAAGATGGCTTCTGCCATTAAGAAACAACTGAAAAGAAAGCCGGTATCCCAATGGGAAGATGTATTGCATAGACTGATTGGAAACGCTTCTTTTCCCAAAGCTCGTATAGAAACAGGTGTCTTTCAGATAGGAACCAATAGATATATTGATAAGCTGGTTTTTAAATGTGGTGACTTTCAGCCCGATCCCGCTTTGCCTTATGTTTTTGTGATGGGAAAGAAACTGAAAAAAGGTCCGGAGAGTTATGAGGACGTAAAGGATGCGGTTATCAAAGATTATCAGGCTGTTTATCAGGATGCCTGGTTGAAAGATTTGAAGCGGAAATATAAGGTTGAAATTAACCAAGAGGTTTTAAAAACAGTTAATAATAACGGAAGTAATTAATTATTGCAGTATCTTCGTTCACTATTTTAATGTTATATGAATATCGTGAAAAACTGGGGAGTGTTACTTGTTATTGCGGGTGTTTTGTCGGGGTGCGGTCCGGAGCACGACCATAAGGGAAAAACTCCTTTAGTGGAAGTATCCGGTGAATATCTCTATAAAGAAGACTTGCAGGCTGCACTTCCTTTTAATATTTCAAAAGATGATAGTGTCTTGTTTGCCGAACACTATATAAGGAATTGGGTGGAAGATGTGCTGCTTTTTGATAAGGCGGAAGGGAATATTCCTGATAACGCGAAGATTGCCAAACTGGTGGAGAACTATCGCAGGGCGTTGATTATGCATACGTATCAGGAGGAACTGGTTAATCAGAAATTGGCAAATGAGATAAGTGATGAGGAAATCAGCGCTTATTATGAGAAAAATAAGGAGCTGTTTCATACGGAACATCCTTTTGTGAAAGGATTGTTTATAAAAGTACCTCTCCATTCTCAGGATTTAGCGAGTGTGCGCAAGTGGTATAAGAAGAATAACCAGGATGCTATTGAGAATTTGGAAAAATACAGCTTACGTAATGCGGTAAGCTATGATTACTTTTATGACCGATGGCTGCCATTGTCCGATATTGCTGTCAAGATTCCTTTGAAAGCGCTTGATACGGATGAGAATTATTTGGACAAGAACCGGAATATAGAAGTAAAAGACACAGCGTTTTGCTATTTTCTGCATGTGGAAGAATTCTTGGGTAAGGATGAACAGAGGCCGTTGGATTTTGCAAGAAAAGAAATTAAGGAGATTTTAATAAACCTGAAGCGGGTTGATTTTATAAATAAAGTCAAAGAAGAGTTATACCAACGTGCTTCAGATAGGAACAAGATTAATTACTATTATTTGAATTCAAATGAATAAATTGATGTGTACCAAAGTTTATGCACTGGTGTTGATGCTGTTTGCTGCCGTTTCTGTATACGGGCAGGACAATGTGATAGACGAGGTTGTATGGGTAGTAGGTGACGAGGCCATTCTTAAATCGGATGTAGAGAATGAGCGTCTGAATGCCCAGTATGAAGGTCGTAAGTTTGATGGTGATCCGTATTGTATTATTCCGGAACAGCTTGCCATTCAGAAATTATTTCTTCATCAGGCTGCTATTGATAGTATTGAGGTTTCCGAACAGGAAATTATCAGTGATGTGGAAAGACGTACAAATTGGCTGATTGATCAGATTGGTTCTAAGGAAAAAGTAGAAGAATATTATAATAAGACTTCTACACAAATACGCGAAATGCTCCGCGAGAATATACGTGATGGAAAAACGGTACAGAAAATGCAGCAGCAGATTGTGGGGGATATCAAGATTACTCCAGCCGAAGTCCGTCGTTATTTCAAGGATCTTCCTCAAGACAGTATTCCTTTTATTCCTACTCAGGTAGAAGTGCAGATCATTACTATGGAACCTAAGATTCCGCAGGAAGAAATTGAGCGTGTGAAGAAGACTTTGCGTGACTATACGGAACGTGTTACTTCCGGTGAAATAGCTTTCTCTACTTTGGCGCGTCTGTATTCGGAAGATGAAGGTTCACGCCGTCGTGGTGGTGAACTCGGATTTATGGGCAGGGCTGAGTTGGTACCTGAATATGCGAATGTGGCATTCAATCTGCAAGACCCTAACAAGGTATCCAAGATTGTGGAGTCTGAATTTGGCTTCCATATTATCCAGTTGATCGAAAAACGTGGTGACCGTATCAATACCCGCCATATCTTGTTAAAACCGAAAGTGGATGAAAAAGATCTGGAAGCAGCTTTGTTACGTTTGGATTCTATTGCCAATGATATCCGTAATGAGAAATTTACTTTTGATGATGCCGCTACTTATATCTCTCACGATAAGGATACGCGTAACAACCATGGTTTGATGGCGAATCCGCAGACTGGTACGGCGCGTTTTGAAATGCAACAATTGGCACAGGTGTCACAAGAGGCTGCAAAGATGGTGGAAGGCATGAATGTGGGGGAAATTTCCAAACCTTTTACCATGATTAATGCAAAAGGAAAGGAAATTTGCGCTATCGTGAAATTGAAAACCCGCTTGAACGGGCATAAGGCAACCATTACGGAAGACTACCAACGCCTGAAAGGCATCGTGATGGAAAAACGCAGTGAAGAAAAACTTGACAAGTGGATCAAGGATAAACAAAAACATACCTATGTGCGTATTAATGAGAAGTGGCAGAAATGTGATTTCAAATATCCAGGTTGGGTAAAGAAATAATGTAGTGTATAAAGTATATGCTTGGAAAAAGAAAGAATACATACTCTTCGGGCAGGCATAGGATACTTGTGGTAAGTGTCCTGTGCCTGTTCGGCTTTTGCTTGCTGGCTCAAGTGAGACCAGCTAAAAAAGGGGAACAGAAACCGGCTAAAAGTAAGGTGTATCTGTTGCATTCGGATGTGTTGAAGAAAAGTCCGTTGAATCCAGACCCGGATGCACAGATTCTGATTGGAAACGTTGCGTTCCGTCACGACAGTGTATATATGTATTGTGACAGTGCTTGTTTCTATGAGAAAACGAATTCGCTGGAAGCTTTTGACAATGTGAAGATGGTGCAGGGGGATACCTTGTTTCTGTATGGGGACTATTTGTTTTATGACGGGAATACCCAGATTGCCCAGGTACGCTATAATGTGCGTATGGAAAACAAGAACACGACTTTGTTGACAGATAGTTTAAACTACGATCGTATTTATAATTTGGGATACTACTTTGATGGCGGGACATTGATGGACGAGGAAAATGTATTGACTTCGGAATGGGGGGAATATAGTCCGGCTACCAAAATATCTGTGTTCAATTATGATGTGAAGTTGGTCAATCCTAAGTTTACTTTGACTTCCGATACATTACGATACAGCACAGCAACCAAAATTGCTAATATCCTTGGCCCGTCTGATATTGTCAGTGATGCTAACCATATTTATTCAGAATTGGGTTTTTATAATACTCAGATAGGGCAGGCAGAATTGTTGGACCGTTCCGTGCTGACCAATGAGGGGAAGCGTTTGATAGGAGACAGTCTGTTTTATGATCGTGTAAAAGGATACGGGGAGGCGTTTGATAATGTGATCATGACAGATACAGTAAACAAGAATATGCTGACTGGTGATTATTGTTATTATAATGAATTGACCAAGTATGCTTTTGCTACTAAAAAAGCGGTAGTAGTGGATTATTCACAAGGTGACAGTTTGTTTATGCATGCCGATACATTGCAAATGTATACCTATTATTTGAATACTGATTCTATGTTCCGGGAAACGCGGGCGTATCATAAAGTGCGTATGTATCGCGCGGATGTGCAGGGGGTATGTGACTCGTTGGTCTTTTCCTCTAAGGATAGTTGCTTGACCATGTATTATGACCCTATACTGTGGAATAACAACCAGCAGTTGTTGGGAGAGAAAATCATGATTTATATGAATGACAGTACGATAGACTGGGCGCATATTCAGAACCAGGCTTTGTCTGTAGAGCAACTGGATTCTACTAGTTATAATCAGGTGACAGGAAAAGAGATGAAGGCTTGGTTTCAAGGCGGTGAGATGCGCAAAGTAGATGTGATCGGTTCGGTTCGTCTGGTATATTATCCGATGGAAAGCGACAGTACGCTGATTGGAATGAATGTTTCTGAAACCAGTCTGCTGAATATGTTTTTGGAGAACCGAAAGATGAAAAAAATGATTATGAGTCCGAAATCGAACGGTACTCTTTATCCTATGCTTCAACGTCCGCCGGAGAAGATGAAGCTGGATAACTTTGTGTGGTTTGATTATATCCGTCCGCTTGATAAAGAGGATATCTTTGAGTGGCGTGGAAAGAAAGCTGGTCAGGAGTTGAAGAAGAGCAATCGGAGTGCTGTTCCTTTGCCCAATCATAATTTATTTAATAAAAAGAAATAGCTATGGGAATGTTTAAGATGGAAAAGCCCCGCCGTTTCAACCATCAATATATTTATGTGGATGAACGGAAGGAGAAGCTGCAGAAACTGGAGGAGAAAGCTAAACGCGATTTGGGTATGCTTCCTCCCAAAGAATTTTCTCCGGAAGATATCCGTGGAAAGTTCGTTGAAGGTACTAAGCATTTAAAACGCAGAAAAGAAAGCGGACGTAAGCCAATGACTTATGGGGCTTTGTTTGTGGCCATTTTGGTTTTGTTGTATATTTTGCATTACCTGGTGACCGGTGAGTTTACTTTTTAATTACGCAAGTTTATAAGATATATGAGCGATATTATCCGTTTGCTGCCGGATTCCGTTGCCAATCAGATAGCAGCGGGAGAGGTGATTCAGCGTCCTGCATCAGTGATTAAAGAATTGGTGGAGAATGCTATCGATGCAGGTGCGCAGCACGTTGATGTGTTGGTTGTGGATGCAGGAAAGACTTCCATTCAGGTGATTGATGATGGAAAAGGTATGTCGGAAACAGATGCACGTTTGTCTTTTGAGCGCCATGCGACTTCTAAAATTCGTGAAGCTGCTGATTTATTTGCTTTGCATACCATGGGATTTCGTGGAGAGGCTTTGGCTTCTATTGCCGCTGTGGCTCAGGTGGAGCTTCGTACTCGTATGGAAGGGGAGGAATTGGGAACGATGTTGACGATATCCGGTTCCAAGGTAGAGGGACAGGAAGCGGTTTCGTGCCCGAAAGGTAGTAGCTTCTGTGTGAAGAATTTATTCTTTAATGTACCGGCGCGTCGTAAGTTCTTGAAATCGAATCAGACGGAGCTGAGTAATATATTGACGGAGTTTGAACGGATTGTATTGGTTAATCCGGAGGTGTCTTTCACTTTGCACCATAATGGGGCGGAACTGTTCAATCTTCCTGCACTTCAGTTGCGCCAACGTATCATGGGAGTTTTCGGAAAGAAAATAAATCAGGAGTTGTTATCGCTGGATGTAGATACTACAATGGTCCGTGTTTCCGGGTTTGTAGGAAAACCTGAAACAGCCCGTAAGAAAGGAGCCCGCCAATATTTTTTTGTAAACGGGCGATATATGCGCCATCCTTATTTTCATAAGGCTATCATGGATGCATACGAGCAGTTAGTTCCCGTGGGTGAGCAAGTATCTTATTTCATTTATTTTGAGGTGAATCCTGCTAATATTGATGTGAACATACATCCTACTAAAACAGAGATAAAGTTTGAGAACGAGCAAGCCATCTGGCAGATATTGGCGGCTGCCGTGAAAGAAACTCTAGGTAAGTTCAATGCGGTACCTTCTATTGATTTTGACACGGAGGGAATGCCGGATATTCCAGCCTTTGATGCATCTCCATACACTGGTATACAGCCACCAAAGACGACTTATAATCCTGATTATAATCCTTTTAATGTTTCGGCTGCTCCTCCCTCCTCTTATTCAAAGCCTAGTAAGGACTGGGAACAACTGTATGCGGGGCTGGAACGTCATGCTTCTTCTCAAAACTTTCATCCTGACGAGAATGATTATAGGGCGGAAGAGACTTCTCCTGCGGAGGAAAATCCCGGATTGTATGATCATGTGGAGGACTCTTCAGTCAGTGAGAAATCCGGCCAGCATTATCAGTTTAAAGGACGTTTTATTTTGACTTCTGTAAAGTCCGGGTTAATGATCATTGATCAGCAGCGTGCCCATATCCGTATTTTATATGACAAGTATATAGATCAGATAAGTCGTCGTCAAGGTATTTCTCAAGGAATGTTGTTTCCAGACATTGTACAGTTTCCACTTTCCGAAGTTGCTATTTTGCAGGAAATTATGGAAGACTTGTCTTTCCTAGGATTTGAACTGACTGATTTGGGAGGAGGAAGTTATGCCATAAACGGTGTTCCTGCAGGTATTGAAGGCCTTAACCCGATAGACTTGATCCAAAATATGGTGCACACTGCTATGGAAAAAGGTGGCAAAGTAAAAGAAGAGGTGCAGAGTATTTTGGCATTGACTTTGGCAAAAGCGACGGCAATTGTTCCCGGACAAGTGTTGACGAATGAAGAAATGACTGGTTTGGTGGATGGCTTATTTGCTGTGGCTACCCCTAATTATACTCCGGATGGTAAAACGGTTCTTTCTGTGATTAATGAAGATGATTTGGAAAAGCTGTTTAAATAATTTGCTAATGTGCTGATTTGCCAATGTGCTGCGCTATGTCCACATGGCAATTGACACATTGGCATATTGATGCATTGTTACGTTATAAAGAACGTGAAGATTCTTGAACTAAATAAAAACAAATTCAATACACCGTTATTCTTTGGCAGGACTTTTGTACTTTTGAAAACTCATTTGCCGTAGAAAGTTTTTTTGAGTAAGGACTTTGGGCAGACAATAAACTATTATATGAAAATAACATTACTTAGCTTGGTCCTGTGCCTGTTTTGTTCTTTGAATATGGCGGCACAAGGAAGTGACATAGGTAGTAATCCTGAGGATACCACCATTCATCAACTTTCAAAAAAAGAATTAAGACGCCAGAAGGTGGCTAAGCGCAATATACATTATAATATATTGGGAGGACCGAGTTATACTCCGGATTTTGGTGCGTTAATAGGAGGTAGTGCTCTTGTTACATTTCGTATGAATCCATCGGATACCTTGCAGAAACGTTCTGTGTTGCCGATGGCTGTTGCGGTAATGTTCGAGGGGGGCTTGAATCTGATGGTGAAACCTCAGTTGTTTTTCAAGAATGATAAATTCCGTATTTTTGGAAAATTCACTTACAAGAATACATTGGAGAATTTTTATGGTATCGGCTATGCTACCAATAAGCATTATGAGCGCAGTGACTCTACCAGTGAATATCGTTATAGCGGTTTCCAGATTAATCCGTGGTTTTTATTCCGTTTAGGTAAAAGTAATTTCTTTGCCGGTCCCCAGATTGACTTGAGTTATGATAAAATGTCCGAGCCTGCCAAATATTTGGTAGATCAGTCTGATTATAAAAGGTTGGGAGGTACTGCTCACGGATATTCTAATTTCAGTTCGGGGGTAGGATTTCTGCTGACTTATGACAGCCGGGATATTCCTGCTAATGCTTATAAGGGCATTTATTTGGATTTTCGTGGGCTGATGTACCAGAAGTTTTTGGGAGGAGATAATAACTTTTACCGCTTGGAAATGGACTACCGCCAATACAAAAGGGTAGGAAATAGAAAAGTTATAGCTTGGACTGCCCAAACCAAGAATGTGTTTGGTGATGTTCCTATGAACCAATATGCTTTAAGTGGCACTCCTTTTGATCTTCGTGGATATTATATGGGGCAGTATCGTGATAAATCCTCTCATGTGGTGCTTGCCGAATATCGTCAGATGTTCAATACGGATAAAAGTACATGGGTAAAGCGTATGTTGCATCATTTGGGTTTTGTTGCTTGGGGAGGGTGCGGTTTTATGGGGCCTACCATGGGTAAGATTGAAGGAGTTCTTCCCAATGCTGGTGTGGGACTTCGTATTGAGGTGCAGCCGCGTATGAATGTACGTCTGGACTTCGGACGTAATTTTGCCAATGACCAAAGTTTGTTCTATTTCAATATGACAGAAGCATTTTAATGGAAGTAAACACTATGCAGACCGAATATATATTAAGAGCGATGGATGCGGCTTTAGCTGCCGGTAAAGAAATTCTGAACGTTTATAATGATCCTTTTTCTGATTTTCAGATTGAAAGGAAAGCCGATAATTCTCCACTGACTCTTGCAGACCGTAAGGCGCATGAAATCATTATGACTTATTTGCAAGAAACAGACTATCCGGTATTGAGTGAGGAAGGAAAGCATTTGCCTTACGAGAAACGGGCGCAATGGGATACGTTGTGGATAGTCGATCCCTTGGATGGAACAAAGGAATTTATAAAACGAAATGGGGAATTTACTGTCAATATTGCTTTAGTAAAAGAAGGAATTCCTGTTTTTGGAGTGATCTATGTTCCTGTCAAAGAAACGCTTTATTGGGGTGAACTGACAACCGGCGCTTATAAAATGGAAGGAGTGACCGGACGTGCAGACCGTTCACTGGAAGAAATGAAGGCATCGGCATTCCGTATGCCTTGTGCCGAAACAAATGAAGTTTTTGTTATTGTTGCTTCCCGTTCCCATCTGTCGGCCGAAACAGAAGAGTATATTAAGGAAAAGCGAAAGATATACCCTCATGTGGAGTTGGTATCTGTGGGCAGTTCCATCAAGATTTGCAGGGTTTGTGAGGGACTGGCCGATGAATATCCCCGTTTTGCCCCTACTATGGAGTGGGACACGGCGGCCGGTCATGCCATAGCTAAGGCATCCGGAGCAGAAATATATCAGGCGGGACAAAAAGAACCGTTGAAATATAACAAGCCGGACTTGCTGAATCCTTGGTTTATCGTTAAACGAAATTAATACCCGGAAACGATGCTGACATTTAAAATGATTATTGTGTTTTTTGGATTAATAGGGATGGTGACTGCGCTAGTCCTTGATAAAATGCGTCCCGGAATGATTCTGTTCTCTGTTACTGTACTCTTTCTTTGTTTCGGTATATTAACTCCGAAAGAGATCTTGGAGGGATTCAGTAATAAAGGGATGATTACCGTAGCGCTGCTTTTTCTGATCAGTGAAGGAGTCCGGCAATCGGGAGCGTTGGGACAGTTGATAAAGAAACTTCTGCCTCAAGAGAAAACAACGGTCATGAAGGCGCAGGCACGTATGCTGCCCGTTATTTCTTTTGTTTCTGCTTTTCTCAATAATACGCCGGTGGTCGTGATTTTTGCGCCTATTATTAAACGTTGGGCGGAATCTGTCTGTATTCCGGCAACCAAATTCTTGATCCCTATTTCGTATGCTACTATACTGGGGGGAATGTGTACGCTTATCGGGACTTCTACTAATCTGGTAGTGGATGGTATGATTTTAGATGCCGGATATAAGGGCTTTGGTATGTTTGAATTAGGCCGGGTGGGTATTTTCATTGCTTTGGCAGGAGTTGTTTATTTGTTGTTCTTTTCTTCTAGGTTGTTGCCGGAGGTACGGAAAGACACGGTAGGCGACGAACATGGGGAAGCGGATGCGTCTTCTTTTCATCGTGTTGAAGCGGTGATAGGTGCTCGTTTCCCGGGTATCAATAAAAGGGTGGGGGATTTTAATTTTGTCCGTCATTATGGCGCTGAAGTAAAAGAAATAAAACGAAGCGGAGTTAGTATTGTAGATAATCTGTCACGTGTGAAGTTTCGTGAGGGAGATACGTTGGTGCTATGGGCAGATGATTCATTTATCTCTACATGGGGAGACTCTTCTGTATTCGTGTTATTGGCCAATGGCAAAGATACCGAGCCGAAAGCTGGGAGAAAGAAACGTTGGTTTGCATTGACTTTATTGGTGTTGATGATTGTGGGGGCAACAGTAGGAGAGTTGCCTTTTATGGAAGAATTACTTCCTGGTATTGATCTTGATATGTTCTTTTTCGCAGCTATAACGACTGTGATAATGGCATGGACCAAACTTTTTCCGGCACGTAAATATACAAAATATATATCATGGGATATCTTGATAACCATTGCCTGTGCGTTTGCTATAAGTCGCGCCATGGTAAATTCCGGAGTGGCGGATGTCATTGCGCATGGAATCATTGATATGAGTGATGATTATGGTCCGCATGTGTTGCTGGCTGTTTTGTTTATCATTACAAATCTGTTTACCGAACTGATAACCAATAATGCTGCCGCTGCATTGGCTTTTCCGCTTGCCCTTTCCTTATCCAATCAGTTGGGGGTAAGTCCTATGCCCTTTTTTGTTGTCATCTGCATCGCTGCATCTGCCAGTTTTTCCACTCCTATCGGTTATCAGACTAATTTGATTGTGCAGGGTATCGGAAACTATAAGTTTATGGATTTTGTACGTATCGGTTTACCGTTGAATATATTGACATTTATAATTTCGGTTATTCTGATACCGCTGATATGGCCTTTTTGATGAAAGTTAAAGACAAAATGAAAATAGAGAATGGGAGAAGAAAACATATATCCTATATTTGACCGTATGCTTTCCCGGAAAGATAAAGAAGAACTGCTGGGACAACGGGGAGTTATGCTGTGGCTGACGGGACTCAGCGGTTCCGGTAAGAGTACTATTGCCATAGCTTTGGAACGTGAATTACATAAACGTGGTTTGCTCTGCCGTATATTGGACGGGGATAATATTCGCAGTGGCATCAATAATAATTTGGGCTTTTCGGCAGAGGATCGTGTGGAAAACATCCGTCGCATAGCCGAAATAGGCAAGCTGTTTGTTGATACAGGAATCATTACCATTGCCGCTTTCATCAGTCCCAGTAATGAGCTCCGGCAGATGGCAACCCGTATCATCGGGGCGGAGAATTTTCTGGAAATTTATGTCAGCACTCCTTTGGAAGAGTGTGAGAAACGTGATGTAAAAGGACTTTATGCCAAAGCGCGTCGGGGTGAAATTAAGAATTTTACCGGCATTTCTGCACCTTTTGAAGCTCCGGAGCGTCCTGCATTGTCTTTGGATACTTCCAAACTGAGCTTGGAAGAGTCGGTCAATACTTTGTTGGAACTAGTGCTCCCCACTGTTGGTAAAAAAGGAGAAAAAATATAATTCATTATAAAATGGAAGAAAATTATAAATTGAGCCACTTAAGGGAACTGGAAGCTGAGTCTATCCATATCATTCGTGAAGTGGCAGCTGAATTTGAGAATCCTGTTATGCTTTATAGTATTGGTAAAGATTCGTCTGTCATGGTACGTTTGGCAGAGAAGGCTTTCTATCCGGGAAAGGTGCCTTTCCCTTTGATGCATATCGATTCTAAATGGAAATTCAGGGAAATGATAGAGTTCCGTGATCAATACGCCAAAGAACATGGATGGAATTTGATAGTGGAAAGTAATATGGAGGCTTTTAATGCCGGAGTAGGGCCTTTTACGCATGGCAGCAAAGTGCATACAGATTTAATGAAGACACAGGCGTTGCTTCACGGGCTGAATAAATACAGGTTTGATGCCGCCTTTGGTGGAGCACGTCGTGATGAGGAAAAGTCACGTGCCAAAGAACGTATATTCTCTTTTCGTGACCGTTTTCATCAATGGGATCCTAAAAACCAGCGTCCTGAATTGTGGGATATTTATAATGCTAAGATTCATAAAGGGGAAAGTATCCGTGTGTTTCCATTAAGCAACTGGACTGAGCTGGATATTTGGCAGTACATCCGTTTGGAAAATATTCCTATTGTGCCGCTTTATTTTGCCAAGGAACGTCCTGTGGTGAATATAGATGGAAATTTGATTATGGCTGATGATGACCGCCTGCCCGAAGAATATCGGGACCGTATTGAAATGAAGGAAGTACGTTTCCGTACTTTGGGGTGTTGGCCTTTGACTGGGGCCGTAGAGAGTGATGCCGATACGATTGAGAAGATTGTAGAGGAGATGATGACCACTACTAAAAGTGAGCGTACCACCCGTGTCATTGATTTCGATCAGGATGCCAGTATGGAGCAGAAGAAACGTGAGGGATATTTTTAAATGGATAAGTAGAAATTTAAAATGAAGAAATGGGTGATGGAGAATAAACTGAATATAAAGGAATATTTAGATAAGGATGAACAGAAAGACTTGCTACGTCTGTTGACAGCCGGTTCGGTAGACGATGGAAAGTCTACCTTGATAGGACGTCTGTTGTTTGACAGCAAGAAGTTATACGAAGACCAACTTGCCGCTTTGGAGCGTGACAGTAAACGTGTGGGGAATGCAGGTGACCATATAGATTACGCTTTGTTGTGCGACGGGTTGAAAGCAGAACGTGAGCAGGGTATTACGATTGATGTAGCTTACCGTTATTTTTCAACGAACAATCGTAAATTTATTATAGCCGATACTCCGGGACATGAACAATATACCCGCAATATGATTACCGGAGGTTCTACTGCCAATCTTGCCATAATCTTGGTAGATGCTCGTTTAGGTGTGATTACGCAGACCTGCCGCCATACTTTTCTGGTATCTTTATTGGGAATAAAGCATGTGGTGCTGGCGGTGAACAAGATGGACCTTGTCGGGTTTTCGGAAGAGCGTTTCAACGAAATCGTGACCGAATATAAGAAGTTTGTAGAGCCATTGGGAATCCCGGATGTGACTTGTATTCCTCTTTCGGCACTTGACGGTGACAATGTGGTGCAGAAATCTGAACGTACGTCATGGTACAAAGGTACTTCTTTATTGGAAGTGCTTGAAACGGTTTCCATCGAGAATGATCATAATCTGGCCGATTTCCGTTTCCCGGTTCAGTATGTATTAAGACCGAATCTGGATTTCCGCGGTTTCTGTGGAAAGATTGCTTCCGGTGTCATCCATAAAGGAGATGAGGTGATGGCTTTGCCTTCCGGCAAGAAATCTCATATCAAGAGTATTGTTACTTATGATGGTGAGTTAGAGTATGCTTTCCCGCCGCAAGCGGTGACGTTGACTTTGGAAGATGAGATTGATGTGTCTCGCGGAGAAATGTTGGTACATGCCGATAACATGCCTGTGATAGACCGTAATTTTGAAGCTATGTTGGTATGGATGGATGAGGAGGTGATGGACCTTGACAAATCTTTCTTTATCAAGCATACTACCAATACGGGACGTACCCGTATAGATGGCATTAAGTATAAAGTGGATGTGAATACGATGGAGCATTTGTCTGTTGAAAACGGTAAATTGAAAAAGGAGGATCTGCCTTTGCAATTGAATCAGATTGCCCGTGTGACATTTACTACTGCCAAGCCGCTTTTCTTTGATTCTTATCAAAAGAATAAAGCTTGTGGTTCTTTCATTTTGATTGACCCCATTACCAATAACACCAGTGCGGTGGGGATGATTGTAGACAGAGTGGAAGCCAAAGATATGCTGAATGCCATGGAAGTTCCTACTTTGAATCTGACGGATTTGGGTATTGGTGAGGAATATTATGAAGCCGTAGAAAAGGTGGTGAAAGAATTGGACCGTCAAGGCATTACAGTCAAGATAGAAAAATAACAGCGTACAATTAAAAAAGAAGAGTAATGGGATTACTTGAATTCAATAAACTGCCAATCAATACATTAGTAGGCGCCGATTGGAAAACTTTTAAGGCGATTACTACAGGAAGGGAAATTGATTCGGCATATAGAGGAAAATACCGTTTGACGAAAGTTGTATGCCGTTTGCTTTCCACCTTGGCTCCATTGCAGGAAAAGCGATACAGGAAACTGTTGGCCGATAAGTCTTTGGAACACGACCCGGTCTTTATCCTCGGACATTGGCGTAGTGGGACTACCTTTATGCACAATGTATTCTCTTGTGACAAACATTTCGGATATAATACTACTTATCAGACTGTGTTCCCTCATCTGATGATGTGGGGACAGCCTTTTTTCAAGAAGAATATGAGTTGGCTGATGCCTGACAAGCGTCCGACAGATAATATGGAACTGGCCGTAGATTTGCCTCAGGAGGAAGAGTTTGCATTGGCCAATATGATGCCCTATACCTATTATAACTTTTGGTTCCTGCCTAAGTACCAACAGGAATATGCTGATAAATACTTGTTGTTCAATGATATCAGTGATGAGGAATTGAAAGTGTTTGAGGATATATTCACCAAACTTATTAAAATTTCTCTTTGGAATACAGGCGGAACACAATTCTTAAGTAAGAATCCGCCTCATACAGGTCGTGTAAAAGAGTTGGTCAAGATGTTTCCGAATGCCAAATTCATCTATTTGATGCGTAATCCGTATACGGTATTCGAATCTACGAGGAATTTCTTCACCAATACAATCCAACCGTTGAAACTGGAGGATATTTCTCCAGAGACGTTGGAACAGAATGTGCTTTCCATTTATGCCAAGCTGTATCATAAATATGAGGCGGATAAAAGATTCATTCCTGAAGGAAATTTGATGGAAGTGAAATTTGAGGATTTTGAAGCGGATGCAATGGCTATGACTGAGTACATCTATAAATCTCTTTCTATTCCCGGATTCGAAGCAGCTGCTCCGGCTATTAGCCAATATATAGGCGGAAAGAAGGGATATAAGAAGAATAAGTATAAGTATAATGACCGTACGGTCCGGTTAGTGGAAGAGAATTGGAAGTTTGCACTAGATCAGTGGGGGTATTCCATCTAAAAAATAAATGCCCGCAATTCTGTTTTTATAAGGAATTGCGGGCATGATTACCTTCTGCTGACAGAAGGTAGTGTATTATTGGGCTTCGATAATTACACGACGGTTGAATGCCGGAGGAGTTAAGGTGTTTACACCACCCATTCCGCTGATAATCAGATTGTTTTTGTTGACACCCAATTTAACCAGTTCATTAGCCACGTTGTTGGCACGGTCTTCACTTAACTGCTTGTTCCATGCAGCGCTACCTGTATCACTATCAGCATAACCGGTTACTTTCAATTTTAGTCCCGGATTGTCTTTTACCAAATCTGCGATTTGTTGCAAATTTACAGTAGAGTTGGTAGGAAGAACCGCTGAACCGATCTGGAAAAATACAGATTGAGGAGCCGGAGCAATTTGGTTCACTGTAACTTGTTCTGTAACCACTTCAGTGGGTTGGTTGGCAAGTTGGGCTTTTAATTGACGGTTTTGTTCTATCTGTTGAGCCAAAGCGGTATTGATAGCATCCATTTGTGAAGAGGTAAGTGCCATGATAGCATCTACATCCGGAGCTGGTTTGAATCCTCTTTGTGGAAATTTATAAGTGATACCCACTGTAGCACCTGCCATAAAGTCAGGGCCTTTACTGGTGGTTTTTCCATCAAATTTGTTTTCTGTACCCATTCCGTAAAGTTCCAGATTTAAGTCCCAGGCACTGGCCAGATGGAATGTATTGATGATACCGAAATTGAATGCCAGTGAATTACGACGTGGAGCATCATATGAGTGGGCAAAACCGAAACCTACGAATGGCACGAAGTCGTATATGCGGTCTTCATTATATCCGGCTATCATGTTACTGACATTGAATAAGATGTCACCATGCAAATTCATGTAGTTGAACTTATCCTGATAGTATCCTTCGCTTAACATGTGAGGTTTGGAATATGCGGAAGGTTCACTGGAAAAACTCTTCGACTGCAAACCGCTATATTGCAAACGTAATCCTAAGCCGGGAGTAAACCATTTACCGATTGATATTTGAAGAGCGGGAGCAATACGTTTCTTGAATTTACCAAGATCGGACTGATCGCCGAACAGTACTTGTGCACCTCCACCAACAGAGAAGAACCAATTATCGAAGAAGTGATTGGTCTCTACCTTGTACTTATCCACAGGTACCTCCATTACATCTACACTCTCGCCTACAAGGACGTTTTGTGAATTGCTTTTCTGCTGTGCAAACGCTACAGAACTTAAACTGGCCGCAGCCAGCAAAAACATTAATTTTTTCATACTCATTTCTATTAGTTAATTATTGTCCAGGTTTATCTTCCCAAATTCAACTAAATAACATGAGTGCTGATAAAAAGTTTGAGTAGGTTGACTATTTAATATTTTTTTATGAAAGAAGGCTAAAAAGATAGTGGGTATCTGTGCTGTATCCGGCATCAAAACTGAATCCTTCCCATTTGAATCCTTTTAAATCCCCAGGATTCTCTATCCGGTTTTTAATGATGAAGCGTGTCAATTCTCCACGGCACATTTTTGCATAAACCACAACGGTGGTTAATTTTCCTTTTTTCCATACCTGAAATTCTGGTGTGATCACTTGTACTTCTTGCTCCACGCGTTTCCAATCGAATAAATCTTTCATCTCCCCACTTGCCAGATTGATTAGTATTCCTCCTTTTGCTTTAATTTCTTTGATAAAGGTGTCGGTCAGAATTGGCTTCCAATAGTCAAACATGGATATTCCTCCACGTTCAGGTAGTTTGATATCTCCTTCCATTCTGTAATTCTTGATCTGGTCTAACGGGCGGAGTAATCCGTAAAGAAAAGAAGTGATTCGCAAGTGATCCTGTGCATATTGAAAATCTTCAGGGGTAAAATCCTGTGGGTGGATACGTTTATATACGATACCGGTATAAGCCAGTAAGGCAGCTAAAGCCGAGGGAGAGTCCGAACAGAAATCTTGAAATCGCATATAGTTCTCTGCTGCTATTTTACTGTTCACACGTAAAAGTCGTTCCAGTTCTTCAGCAGAGAATTGGGACATATCAAGTGCATTCTGTATCGCTTCAGTTTGGAATTGTGGTGTACTGGTAACAGGAGTTTGTATTTTGCTCCGTCCGGTCATTGTTTTGGCACATGAAATAAAAGTCATCATAGGCTAAAAAATAATATTTTCTGGCGGCAAATATAAGAAAAACAGATATATTTGTCTTTGTTATTCCATAATTAAATATTGAGAACTATGAAAATGAAAGAGTTAGGATTATTGTTCATGATGCTTTGCATGGTATTTGCCGTAAATGCTCAAGAATTGAAAAAAGGAGATAAATTACCTGATTTTCATTTAAAATCTGCAGTATATGGAGATATTTCTTCGACTGAATTGAAAGGTAAGGTCGTTTTGGTGAGTTTATTTGCCACTTGGTGCGGGCCATGTCAGCTGGAACTGGCTGAAATAGAGAAAACTTTGTGGGCTGAATATAAAGATAACAAGGACTTCGTATTATTAGTAATTGGTCGTGAGCATACGGATGAACAGTTGAAGGCTTATAATGAACGGAAGAAATTCACTTTCCCGTTATATCCCGATCCTAAACGTGAGGTGTTCTCTTTATTTGCTGAAAAGTCAATTCCTCGCGCCTATCTTTTCAATAAAGAAGGAGAAGCCGTTTATACTTCCATCGGGTATGAGAAAGAAGAATTTGGATATCTGATGAATGCCATTGCGGAAGCATTGAAATAGGACCCTGTTGATATTTCAAGATGACTAAACTGTTCTCGTTGTTTATTTTATTATCTTTTGTTCTCCCGGTTAGTGGACAGAAAAAGCTTGATTCAGATAAAGCAAGAAAAGAAAAAGCTTATCATTTGACAGGTTCTGTCAGAGAACAGGGAGAACGCCCTTATCCCGATCCTTTGCCGGATGTAAATATCCAACTTTATTCTTTGCCTGATACGAGTTTTATAGAAGGTACGGTGAGCGATAAAAAGGGTGTTTTCCGTTTGTACCCTATGAATCCCGGTAATTATTTAATAAGGGCTTCTTTTTTAGGATATGAAACCCTTGAAAAAAAAGTGAATATTCCTGCTTATCGGAAAGAAGTTTATGGAGGTGCTCTGATGATGAAACCTTCCAGTATTGTATTGGATGAAACGGTGATAAAGGCCGAACTGCAGAAAATGAAGATGTCCGGAGATACATTAGTATATAATACCGGAGCCTTTAAGACATCGGAAGGAGCTGTTCTGCAGGATTTGGTGAGGCAGCTTCCCGGATTGGAATTAGACGAGAAATCCGGCAAGATGAATTTTCATGGAAAGGAAATCACTCAGATCTTATTAAATGGAAAGGAGTTTTTCGCAGATAGCAAAGTTGCTTTGAACAATATGCCGGTAGATGCTTTGAAAGAGGTAAAGGTATACGAGCAGCAGTCGGATAAAGAGCAAATGACAGGGGTGTCAGATGGTAAGAAGAAAACGGTGATGGATGTGAAGACCAAGAAGGATTTGACAGATGGATTAATGGGGGACGTTTCAGCTTTGAAAGGTTCGGGGGATATGTATGGAGCGAAAATGAGTTTGAATAAATTTGTCGGAAAATGGCGGATGTCCTTGTATGGTGATTTAGGAAAACTCCCCAGATATGGTAATTTTATCAGTGATATGGCCGATAATCCTGCTCAAATGAAGGATATTGGTTTTAGCTTGGGAACGGAAATAAAGAAGCTCAACCTCAATGTCAGTGCTTCATATAATAATAATAAAAGCGCGGATGAATCGCGAAGCCAGTCAGAAGAATATCTGCCTAACGGTAGCCAATATGCCTATAATAATGGCTTGAGTACGGGTAGGAATAGTTCTTTTTGGGAGAATATATATATGACGGGAAGTTTGAGTGACCGGACGGAAATTAATTTCAGGCATAACATCAATCATAGCCGGTTAAATTCGGTATCAGAAAATATTTCGGCGACTTTCAGTACCAATCCTTTGGACTATGTTTCAGAGCCTTGGAGGGACGATGCAATGATTCCTCCTGAGTTCAGGATAAATAAAAATACGGGAAATTCTCAAAATAAGACGAACAATCTGATGATAGGCAATAATCTTTTGATCACTCATAAATTGAATGATATCGGTCGGAAACTCTCCATAGAGTTAAGAAATGATTATAGTAATCAGGCGAGTGGTAATTATCAGCAATCGTCTATTACTTATTATCAATTGAAGAATGACCTGGGGGCAGATTCGGTTTTATATAGAAATCAATACCGGGAGTCACCTGCCAGAAATTTATTATTGGCGGGGGAGGTCAGCTATACGGAGCCAATAGGAAAACAAATGCTTCAGGTTTATTATCGGCATGAGTATCAACGGCAGAGTAATAATGCGGTTACGTACAATTTGGATGAGGATGCTTTGTGGGGAAGTCTTCCATCTGGTTATGAGGCAGGAAGGGTGGATAGTTTAAGTGATTATACTCGTAATGATCTTCATTCCAATGAATTCGGACTGCGTACCACACTTAATTGGAGAAAAGTGAGGTTGAATATCCGGTTTGGGCTGTCGCCTCAGAAGTCTACGACGAAAAGCAACAGGGGAAAAGTGAAGATAGATACGACCATTACCGTGTTGAACATAGTGCCCGAACTGCATTTTGATTATGATTTGGGCAATAACCATAATATGAGTGTGTATTATAGCGGATACACCCGGCAGCCTTCCATTTATGATTTGTTGTCTGTGCCTGATTATACTAATCCTCTGAACATAACAATGGGGAATCCGGGGCTGAAACCCGCTTTCGGGCAAAGTATATCTGTGAATTACAGAGGAGGAAATATGGAAAAGCAGGAAATGTTATATTGTGGTTTGAGATATAATAATACGATAAATGATATAAGCCGGAAAAGAACCTATGATGAGAAGAGTGGGGTATATACCAGTCGGCCCGAGAATATAAATGGTAATTGGGGCATTGGCGGGAATATATATTATACGAATAAATTATTCAAGAAAATTTTCGCTCGTCTTGCTACTAATGCAAATTATAACCGGAGGGTTTCGTATGTGCAGATAATGGGAGAAGCCAATGAGAATGATCGTAACACCTCCCAAATGCTCTACTTGATGCAGGACGTGGAGTTTGCCTATAAATTGGAAGAGCATGAGTTTAAGATAAATGGAGCAATCACTTATCAGCAAGCCGATAACAGTTATACAAACAATTCGGATTACAGGACGTATGATTTTTATTATGGCGCGGAGTGTCGACTGAAGTTACCTCTCAACTTGAATCTTTATACCGTTGTGAGAAGTATGAATCGCAGGGGATATAAGGATGAGGCCTCCAATACGACGCAGTGGCTTTGGAACAGTGAGCTGACTTACAGTTTTCTGAAAGGGAAAAGAGGGTTACTTAAATTTCAGGTTGTTGATATTCTGCAACAACGGGATTTTGTCAATCGTTGGATGAATGATACCGGACAGGGAGAAACTTGGACTTGGGGATTGGGACGTTATGCGATGGCTACTTTTACTTATCGTTTTAATGATCTTTCCCGTTAGGAGATAAAAAAGGAGCTGATTCAAGAAAAACGAATCAGCTCCTTTTTGAATATCCCTAAGAAAGATTATTTGTAATCTTGCCAGCTCTTTATCTGAATATCCTTTTCACTCATTTCACAGAATGCTTCAATGAAAGCACTTGCCAAACGGGCGTTGGTAATCAAAGGAATATTGTGGTCGATTGCTCCACGACGAATTTTGTAACCATTAGTCAGCTCACGTTTGGTATGGTTTTTCGGAATGTTGACTATCAGGTCGAATTTATGTTCGGCAATCATCTTCATGACATTGTTTTCTGCATCGGGCTTTTCATCCGGCCAGTAAACCGGTGTGGTATTTACTCCGTGTGCATTCAAGAAAGTTGCGGTTCCGGCAGTTGCATAGATCTCATATCCTTTTTCTGCCAGCATACGGCTTGCTTCCAGCAAATCTACTTTGGATTTGGTGGCACCTGACGAGAACATGACAGATTTTGTAGGAATCTTGAAACCTACAGCAATCATAGAGTTCAGCAAAGCTTCATGGAAGTCATCACCGATACAACCCACTTCACCTGTTGAAGACATATCTACGCCCAATACAGGGTCTGCCTTGTGCAGACGGGAGAAAGAGAACTGGGAAGCTTTAACACCGATCCAGTCAATATCGAATGCCGACTTATCCGGTTGGCTGTATGGAGCACCCAACATGATGCGGGTTGCGGTTTCAATGAAGTTGCGTTTCAATACTTTGGAAACAAACGGGAATGAACGTGATGCGCGCAGGTTGCATTCAATCACTTTCACTTCATTATTCTTAGCCAAGAACTGCATGTTGAACGGACCGGAAATGTTTAATTCTTTAGCGATACGGCGACCAATCTTCTTGATACGGCGAGCTGTTTCGAAATAAATCTTCTGAGCCGGGAATACTAATGTGGCATCACCTGAATGGACACCTGCATATTCAATGTGTTCGGAGATGGCATATTCCACTACTTCACCGTTTTGGGCTACAGCGTCGAATTCTATTTCTTTAGTATCTTGCATGAATTGTGATACGACTACCGGATATTCTTTAGAAACTTCTTTAGCCATCTGTAAGAATTCCTTCAGTTCATCTTCGTTATAGCATACGTTCATGGCAGCGCCCGAGAGCACATAGGAAGGACGGACCAATACCGGGTAACCTACTTTGTTTACAAATTCTTCCATGTCTTCCAGGCTGGTCAATTCTTTCCATGCCGGTTGGTCAATACCCAGCTGGTCAAGCATGGCCGAGAATTTATGACGGTTTTCCGCACGGTCGATAGAAAGCGGAGAAGTTCCCAATACAGGTACCGACTGACGGTGAAGCTTCATCGCCAAGTTATTAGGTATTTGTCCACCTACTGATACAATGACACCACCCGGTTGCTCCAGATCAATCACGTCAAGTACACGTTCAAATGAAAGCTCGTCAAAATACAGACGGTCGCACATATCATAGTCGGTAGAAACTGTTTCGGGGTTATAGTTAATCATGATGGATTTGTAACCCAACTTGCGTGCGGTTTGGACAGCGTTTACAGAGCACCAGTCGAATTCTACGGATGAACCGATACGGTAAGCGCCTGAACCTAATACAACTACCGATTTTTCGTTCTTATAATAATTGACGTCATAACCCGTAGTAGCGTATGTCATATATAGGTAATTGGTTAATTCGGGATGTTCAGATGCGACGGTATTGATACGCTTGACAGCCGGAAGGATATTCAAAGCTTTACGACGGGCACGTACAGCCAAGTTCTCCTTTTCCATATTGCCACTGGCTTTTAATACGAAGCGTGCAATCTGGAAGTCGGAGAAGCCTAATACTTTAGCCTGGCGAAGCACATCTTCAGGTAAATCCTCGATCTTATTATAAGTCGAAAGTTTGACCTTATAGTCAACGATGTTTTTTAACTTACTTAGGAACCACGAGTCGATTTTGGTCAGTTTGTGGATGCGTTCAATACTGTATCCTTCTTCCAATGCAGAGGCGATGGAGAAAATACGGAGGTCTGTCGGGTTGGCCAGTTCCTCATCCAGGTTTTCAAATTTAGTATGGTCATTTCCTACGAAACCATGCATACCCTGACCTATCATACGAAGACCTTTCTGAATGATTTCTTCGAAAGAGCGGCCTATAGACATGATTTCACCCACAGACTTCATGCTGGAGCCAATCTGGCGTGATACACCTGCGAATTTAGTCAAGTCCCAACGGGGAATTTTACAAATCAAGTAATCCAACTGGGGAGCTTCGTAGGCTGAGTTGGGAGTACCCTTTTCGCCAATCTGGTCTAGTGTGTAGCCTAAAGCGATTTTAGCGGCAACGAATGCCAGAGGGAATCCGGTTGCTTTAGAAGCCAAGGCAGAAGAACGGCTCAGGCGTGCATTTACTTCGATAACACGGTAGTCATTTGTTTCTGCATTGAAAGCATACTGGATATTACATTCACCCACAATACCCAAGTGACGGATACATTTTGTAGATAAATCTTGCAACATTGTTACTTGTTCTTCTGTCAGAGAGCAAGTGGGGGCCACCACGATAGATTCGCCGGTATGGATTCCCAGTGGGTCGAAGTTTTCCATGCTTGCCACTGTAAAACAATGGTCGTTGGCATCGCGGATTACTTCAAATTCTATTTCTTTCCAACCTTTCAATGACTCTTCAACCAGGATCTGTTTAGAGAATGCGAATGAACTTTCAGCCAGTTTGATGAAAGCTTCTTCATCCGGACAGATGCCGCTGCCTAAACCACCTAGTGCGTAAGCAGAGCGTACCATAACCGGATAACCGATTTCGCGGGCAGCTTTCAGAGCCTCTTCCATACTTTCCACAGCGTGGCTCTTCGGGGTTTTCATCGGAATTTCATCCAGCTTCTTTACGAATAAATCACGGTCTTCAGTGTACATGATGGCTTCTACCGAAGTACCCAGTACTTCTACACCATATTTCTTCAGTGTACCGTTCAGGTAAAGTTCAGTGCCGCAGTTCAATGCAGTTTGTCCACCGAATGCCAATAAAATACCGTCCGGTTGTTCTTTCTTGATAATTTCTTCAACAAAGAAGGGAGTGACAGGAAGAAAATAAACCTTGTCGGCTATGCCTTCCGAAGTCTGGATAGTCGCGATGTTAGGATTTACCAACACCGAATGAATGCCTTCTTCGCGCAATGCTTTCAGCGCTTGTGAACCTGAGTAGTCAAACTCTCCTGCCTGGCCTATCTTGAGGGCACCCGAACCCAATACCAGGACTTTCTTTAAATCCTTTTTCATTGAAAGTTTCTTTTATTATAATAGTTGTTTTAATGTCGCTAAATATTAAAAAAAAATGCGTCCATCCTCGTACGAGGACTAACGCATTTGTTCGTATGTCTATATTATCTTTGTTCCTGTAGGATACATAGCATTACTAAATTTTGTGCAAAGTAACGACTTATTTCCAAGATAACAAAATAAATCAAGATCTTTGTCAACACAAATTAAAATAAAAGTCTGAAATCCTCTCCGAATGTTCTGTTTCTGTATATTTATTCGGATACTTCTGTATCATCGGCATACGCAAAGCGGAATGAATATCCTATATTTTTCGATCCGCCCATCAGGGTCATATCTTTTAGTCTTCCATCCTGCCGGAAACTATAGTCGTATATATAATAAGTGTCTTCTAGAATATTGGAGCTTCTTTTTCCTAGAATTTCGGCCATCTGTCCGAAAGTGTTCATTACGGTGGTATAGTTTTCGCGGTCATCAATCCATTGTGCCAGTGTGTTCAAGTCCAGACTATAATCATTGGCGATATTGGAAACTCTGTAATCACTGTTGTAAGTTCCTCTCGGAGTAGTGGTTATGGAAGATAAATTTCCGCTTTCCCAATTGTACTCCAATACGGTTCCATTGTTATTGCAGCTTTTCAGATAACCTTCATTATCATAAGAATAGGTTACCGGGCTTTCCCGGTTGGAGAATTTGCATACATAACTTCTGCCGTTTTCCAACGAGGTGCTTATTTCTACCAAAGGAGAATTTTCCGTAGAGTAAGTATAACTGACTTCAGAGTTCTCTTTGTACGTGTAATTTACTGCCGCTAACGGTGAACTGCTGTAAATGCGGGTCAGTCGTTTGTTGTTGTCGTAAGTGAGGCTTATCATTCCCTGATAAGTGATAACATCCGAAATTTTATGTACTTTAATTCCAGTAATCATCCGTGAAGGCTCCGGTACGGGAATACTTTTATCGTCATCATCGGAACATGCGGCAAAGAACAAGCTTGCTACAGAAATAAATAGAACTAGTTTAATGCTCTGTCTTAGTTTATTCATAGAAACAATTATTATATGTGAAATAGCGATTCAAAGTTAAGTGTTTGTGTCAGAATATTCCTATCTTTGCGTAATTTTTAATATAAGATAATATTTAAGAGATATGGGAAAAGAAAAAATCATATTGACCGGCGACCGTCCTACAGGAAGATTGCATATCGGTCATTACGTAGGTTCGTTGAAACGCAGAGTTGAGCTTCAGAATTCCGGATTGTATGACAAGACTTTTATTTTCATTGCCGACGCACAGGCATTAACCGATAATATAGAAAATCCCGAGAAGGTACGCCAGAATGTGATTGAGGTAGCGCTTGACTATATGGCTGTCGGTTTGGACCCGATGAAATCTACTATCTTTATCCAGTCTCAGATTCCCGAATTGTGCGAATTGACTTTCTATTATATGGATTTGGTTACCGTTTCACGTCTGCAACGTAATCCGACGGTGAAAACCGAAATCCAGATGCGTAACTTTGAAACTAGCATCCCGGTGGGATTTTTTACTTATCCTATCAGTCAGGCTGCCGATATTACCGCTTTCAAGGCGACTACTGTTCCGGTAGGTGAGGACCAGGAGCCAATGATCGAGCAGACTCGTGAGATAGTACGCCGTTTCAATTATATTTATGGTGACACGTTGGTAGAACCTGAAATCCTGTTGCCGGACAATGCGGCTTGTCTTCGTTTGCCGGGCACAGACGGAAAGGCAAAGATGAGCAAGTCGTTAGGGAACTGCATCTATCTGTCCGATACGGCTGATGAAGTGGAAAAGAAGGTGAAGAGTATGTACACTGACCCGACTCATTTGAAAGTCTCTGATCCGGGTAAGTTGGAAGGAAATACCGTATTCACTTATTTGGACGCTTTCTGCAAACCCGAGCATTTCGGTCGTTATTTGCCGGATTATCCTAACTTGGATGAACTGAAGGCGCATTACACCCGTGGTGGATTGGGAGATATGAAGGTGAAAAAGTTCCTGGCCGCTATAATGCAAGAGGAATTGACTCCTATCCGCGAGCGTCGTAAAGAGTTTGAAAAGGATATTCCGGCTATTTACGAAATGTTACGTAAGGGTTGTGAGACAGCTCGTGCTACAGCGGCTGCTACATTGGATGATGTGCGAAAAGCGATGAAGATTAACTATTTTGATGATGTGGAACTGATTGCTGAACAGGCAAAGCGTTTCGGCCAAGAATAAAATAAATTTCGATATAAAGGGGGAACTATATATAATAAGGTATAGTTCCCCTTTTTGTTTTACTTAATTCATAAATTAAATGATGATTATATATTCTGTATATCAGTGATTTAAGTGTTATGGTGAAAAATAAATGAAAAATTAGTATGCATAAAATTTGCAGTTATCAGAAATAGCCGTATCTTTGCAACGCTTTTAAAACAAGAAGCTACCGGGCGTTTAGCTCAGCTGGTTCAGAGCATCTGCCTTACAAGCAGAGGGTCGGCGGTTCGAATCCGTCAACGCCCACTTTTTCCTTTTTCTTGTTTTAGAAGCAACCTTCGGGCGTTTAGCTCAGCTGGTTCAGAGCATCTGCCTTACAAGCAGAGGGTCGGCGGTTCGAATCCGTCAACGCCCACCGAAGAAAGAAATTAAATATTGCACGAGAAAGCACTATCGGGCGTTTAGCTCAGCTGGTTCAGAGCATCTGCCTTACAAGCAGAGGGTCGGCGGTTCGAATCCGTCAACGCCCACCAATAGAATGAAGCCTTGCACACAATGATGCAAGGCTTTTTTTATATTAATAAGCTCCGTTTAGTATGTATGGTCATGAAAACATTGCTACTTGTCGATAACCAGGACATTACCCGTGAAGGTATGAAAGCTGTGGCCGGTCGGGTGGGAGGTTTTACCGTGATAAAGGAAGCGGGCAGTCAGAAAGAGCTTACCCGACTTTTGATTGATCATCCCAATGCCGTTGTCGTATTGGACTATACATTGTTTGATACTTCAGCTGAATACTTGCTTATTTTGCAAGAACGGTTTAAAGAAGCGCATTTCATTCTGTTCAGTGATAGTTTAAGTGAGGATTTTATCCGGCGTATGGTTTTTGGCGGAACTTCATTCAGTGTGGTGATGAAAGATGCGCCGATGATAGAGATAGAGGAAGGGCTGCGGAAGGCGGAGCAACGTTTGCAATACATTTGTACACGCATTGCCTGGCAATTGCAGCATAAAGAAGAAAAGAAAGAAAAACGGGGCTCATCGCTTACGGTTACTGAGTGTGAAATATTGAAACTGATGGCATTGGGTAAAACAACGAAAGAGATTGCGGCTGAGCGTTTCCTTAGTGTATATACGGTGATGACCCACCGCAAAAACATCTTTCGTAAATTAGAAGTCAATAACGTGTACGAAGCGACAAAATATGCACTTCGTGCGGGGATTGTGGATGCGGTGGAATATTACATTTAGGGTAAAGTGATTTCGCCACTTCCCACACAAATTTCCGCATCTTTGTCATACAGCACGCCGAACTGTCCGGGGGCAATGCCCTGCAAAGGTTCGTGGCTGTGGATTTGGAACAGACCATTTCCCCGGGTCAGTGTTCCTTTCATGAAAGTATCGGTATGTCGAATTTTGAAGGAAACGTCTACAGGTGAGTCTCCTTCCCATAAGTCCTCTGTGATGAAATGGAAATCGTGTAAGGCAAAGTCCGTACCGTATTGCTTTTCGGTATCATATCCGCGTGAAACATAAATAATGTTCTCATTTATATCTTTGCGGATGACAAACCACGGTCCTCCACTCAGCCCCAGTCCTTTGCGCTGTCCTATGGTATGAAACCAATATCCTTTGTGAGTGCCAATCCGCTTTCCTGTTTCCATTTCAATGATGGCTCCTTCTTTCTCACCCAAGAAACGGCGAAGGAAATCATTATAATTGATTTTTCCAAGAAAGCAGATACCTTGGCTGTCCTTGCGTTGAGCACTGGGTAATTTGGCGACACGGGCAATATCTCTGACTTCATTCTTCATCAGACCGCCTAAAGGAAACATCAGTTTTGAAACTTGCAGATAATCTATTTGTGCCAGAAAATCCGTTTGGTCCTTGACGGGATCTTGTGCGGTTCCCAGCCATATTTTTCCATCTTTTTCAAGGATACTGGCATAATGGCCGGTGGCTGTTTTGTCATACAGATGTCCCACCTCCTGCTCGAAGCATCCGAATTTGATGAGCTTGTTACACATCACATCCGGGTTGGGGGTAAGTCCATGCTTCACTTTATCGATGGCGTATGCCACCACATTGTCCCAGTACTGCCGGTGCAGGTCGATGATATTCAGGTTCAAACCATATTTGCGGGCAGTGGCGGTACATAGTTCGATATCCTCTTCTGCGGTGCAGGTCAGGTCTTCATCGCCATCCATTCCGATTTTTATATAGAAAAGGTCCGGTTTATATCCTTGTTTACAAAGGAGGTGTACGACAACTGCGCTGTCTACACCTCCTGAAATTAATGCAGCTATATTCATTTTGTTTTATTATAACGGATATTCTTCAAAAGCATAAAGTACAGTAGACAAGTAGCGTTCTCCCGTATCGGGTAAGAGGACCACAATTTGTTTCCCCTCATTTTCTGGCAATTTAGCCAGCTCCAAAGCGGCATAAGCTGCTGCTCCCGAAGATATTCCAACCAATAACCCTTCTGTCAGAGAAAGTTCGCGTCCTGTGCGGATGGCGTCATCATCTTTCACCCGGATTATTTTGTCTACCAATTTTCCATTGTAGGTATGGGGGACAAATCCTGCTCCAATACCTTGTATCTTGTGCAGCCCCGGATTTCCACCCGAAAGGACGGGGGAGTTATCCGGCTCTACAGCCACAATCTGTATATGGGGATTCTGTTTTTTTAATCCTTCCGCTACTCCGCTTAAAGTGCCGCCTGTGCCTACTCCGGCAACAAATATATCTACCTTTCCGTCCGTGTCATTCCATATTTCCTGCGCGGTGGTACGTACATGGGCGGCAGGATTTGCCGGATTCTCGAATTGTCCCAGAATGACAGCTCCCGGAGTCTGTTCACGCAGTTCTTCCGCTTTTTCTATGGCTCCTTTCATACCTTTTGCACCTTCGGTCAGTACTAATTGCGCTCCCATAGCTTTCAGCAGGTTCTGGCGTTCCTTGCTCATGGTTTCGGGCATTGTCAATATGGCTTTGTAACCTTTCACACTGGCAACCCATGCCAATCCTACGCCGGTGTTGCCGCTGGTTGGTTCAATGATAACGGCTCCGGGTTTCAAGATGCCTTTTGTTTCCGCATCCTCTATCATTGCCAGGGCAATGCGGTCTTTTACACTTCCGCCGGGATTGAAATATTCCAGTTTGGCAACTACTTGTGCTTTCGCGTCGTGTTTTCGGCTGAGGCGTGACAGCTCCAACAGAGGAGTTCCTCCGATGAGCTCAGTCAATTCTTTTTTAATTCTTGCCATAATCTTTTCATTTAGTGGATTCTAATGTTATAATGCAAAGATAGGGGGAGATATTCATGATGACAATACCCTATTTATGGTATATTTTATAGTGTTGTCTCTTGAATAATTGTGTATCTTTGTCCGGAATTAACAAATCTAACCTATGATGAAAACAAGAAATCTTATTGGGATGATAGCCTTTTGCTTGTTTGCATTGGCAGCTTGTACCCCTTCAAAAGAGTCGGAAAAAACACTGACTGTTCTTTCATGGAATGTATGGCATGGCGGTCATTCAAAAACTTACCCCGAAAAGGGATGTAAGGGAACTATCGATATTCTGAAAAAAAGTGAGGCTGATGTGATCTTGATGGTTGAAACTTATGGAGCCGCTCCGATGGTAGCCGATTCGTTGGGATATTCATACAATCTCATTTCTGATAATCTTTGTATTTATAGCCGCTATCCCATTATCCGGAAATATGCTTTTGCCGACAGCATAAGTACCTTTAATTTCGGCGGAGTGATGATAGATGTGAATGGGAAACCTGTCCGGGTGTTTGATACTTGGTTGCATTACCTCCCTGATATGCGTTTGGCACCAACAGATAAATCTGAGGAGGAAATATTGGCTTGGGAGATGGAGGGGACACGTGATGAGGAAATACATAGGATTTTGACTGTTCTTCGGCCTTTACTGGCAGAAACAGACAGTATCCCAATTATAATGGGAGGTGATTTTAATGTGCACTCTCATCTGGATTGGACGGAAGCGACCCGTAACCTGTACCATCATGGGGGTGCTGTGGTGGATTGGCCCGTTTCCATTGCTATGGAAAAGGCAGAATTTAAAGATAGCTTCCGTGAGATGAATCCCGATCCGGTGGCCAGTCCGGGAGTAACGTGGCTGGCAGATGCGGATTCGTTGGAAACCGAATGTCGTATGGACCGCATTGATTTCATTTATTATCAGGGGAAAACCATTCAAGCGATAGCGTCTGAGTGCTATGACAATAGCTTGGGTAAAACTTTTACTTTCAAAGGAGAAGACTTTTTCTATCCTTCAGATCATGGTTTTGTCCTCTCGAAATTCGAACTTAAATAAGAATTGATTAAAATAAATATTCATGAAAAAGACTTTTTTATTATCATGCCTGATGCTGGCGGCAATGCCCGTTATGGCTGCTTACACAGGTCGTGTATATGTAGATAAAAACAAGAATGGCGTGTTTGACCCAGGTGAAAAAACATGGGCGGGCATCAAGGTTTCCGATGGCTTGAATGTGGTGGAAACGGCTGCCGACGGTAGTTTTACTTTACCCGGTCATGAACGTGAGCGTTTTATTTTCATTACTACTCCTTCGGGATATAAAACATTTAATCGTCATTATCATAAAATAGAAGAGAAACAGTCCGGTTATGATTTCGGCTTGATGCCTTATAGTGGACGGATTCGCAAGGATGGCTCTCACAAGTACATTCATATTGCTGATACTGAAATATTTAATACAGAAAACCATGAAGACTGGGTGAATAATGTGCGTGACTATGCCAGGAATGAACAGGCGGCTTTTATCATTCATACCGGGGATATCTGCTATGAAAAAGGCTTGAAGGCTCATATCAAACTGATGAATACGGAAAATATGGACTGTCCTGTCTTCTATTGCATCGGAAATCATGATTTGGTAAAGGGGAAGTATGGCGAAGAACTCTTTGAAAGCATTTACGGACCGGTATATTATTCTTTTGATGCAGGGAATGTGCACTATATTGTCACTCCGATGCCCGGAGGAGATCATGCTCCCGGCTATACCGCCGATGATGTCTGCCGTTGGTTGAAAAATGATTTGGCGCATATCCGCCCCGGAACTCCCGTTGTTGTTTTCAATCATGATTTACTGACCTACGAGGATGCTTTTATTTTTAAAAGCAAGAATGCGGGAAGCATTAATTTGAATGAACATAACCTGAAAGCGTGGGTATATGGTCATTGGCATATTAACTATATGAAAAAACAGGGAGATGTTTACAGTGTTTGTACTTCCTCATTGGATAAAGGAGGAATAGATCATTCCACTACCGCTTTTCGTGTGATGCACGTAGATAGTAAGGGAGATTTCACTTCCGAGCTCCGTTATACCTATTTGGACAAGAATATCTGTATCGCTTCGCCTGCCGGAGTGATGGCTTCGGGTGTTCTTCCGGTAGCTGTCAATGTGTATTCTTCCGTGTCACCGGTGAAAGAAGTGCTCTATACCTGTTTGGCCGACGGAAAACCTGTGCTGAAAAACAAGAGATTGCTGCAAAGCACTGACTGGTCATGGAACGGGGAGCTTCCTTTGTCTGATAAACACGTGGGCAAAGAACTTACTTTGCAGGTAACAGCTCGTTTTAATAACGGAGAGATAGCTAAAGCAGAAAGCAATTTTGTCTGCCGGACTGAAAAGGTGGCTCCTTTGTTTTCTGCTGATTGGGATAATCTGTTAGGCAATGCGAAACATTCCGCCCCCGCTTCCGGTCCATTGAATCTGCCTTTGCAACTGGCATGGACCCACAATGTCGGAGCTAATCTTTACATGACTTCCCCACTGATACACAAGGGAAAAATAATTGTAGCCTCTGTGGATGAAGATTTAAAAGGTGCGGGGCATGTATATGCTTTGAACGGGAAGGATGGTTCAACTCTTTGGAGTTACCCTGTTCGTAATTCCATTAAAAATTCCATTGCCATTGATGGTGATATCGTGTTTGCCCAAGATGCTCAAGGTTTTTTGTATGCCATTGATACCGAAACCGGCAAGTTATGTTGGGAAAAGCAATTGCCTGTAAATGGTTTACCAGCCCTCATCGACGGACTGGTGGCCGATGAAGGAATGGTTTATGCAGGAACAGGAAAGGGACTTTGTGCTTTTGAAGCCCGGACGGGCAAACAACTCTGGAGAAATGAAGGTTGGGGACAAGGAGAAGGAACTACGAGCACGCTGACTTTGGGGAATGGTTTGCTGATTGGTTCCGCACAGTGGAATGCACTTTATGGCAATGATGCCCAAACAGGTGAGAAACTTTGGGCGGCCAGTGACAACGGGTTGCGTAATCGGGGGGCATCTCCTGCCATGCATGGTGCTTTGTTGTATCTTATTTCGGATAAATCTTTCTTTATATTAGAGGCGGCTACCGGAGAAGTGATAGTTCGTAAGCCTTTGCCTTATAATGTGGATGTAACTTCTACTCCGTTGCTCACCGACAAAGAGATTATCTTTGGCTCTGCACAGAAAGGGCTGATAGCCTTGGACAGTGAAACATTGGAAGAAAAATGGACTTGTCCGGTGGGGGATGCTTTGGTTTATACCTGTCCCTATAGTCGTCAATCTTCCGCTACCATTGAAACCAGTGCGGTATGGGCGGGAGATATCGTTTATGTAGCTGCTTCGGACGGTACAGTGTATGGAATTAATAAAGAGAATGGAAAAGTGGTATGGAAACACGCTACTGGGGCTCCTGTTTTCGGGTCGGTAGCCTTATCGGGCAATGCGTTGGTGGTTTCGGACTTTGGTGGAAATGTTTATTTGTTCTGTAAGTAGAGTTACATTGATTACGATATAATATGGATGGTTATTGTGAAATATCTTCCTTTTGGGGCAGCCGTCCGATTAGTTAAGCAGGAACTATCTAGTTAAATAACCATAAAGTCTGCCCGGAAATACTTCCGGGCAGAATCATTACTGTACCTTTGTTCCCATAAAATATATACAGGCCGTGAGGCCTAATTTAATTATTTCACATGACATTTAAAGAATTAGATCTTATAGAGCCTATTTTGAAGGCTTTACAACAAACCGGCTATACAACGCCGACCCCCATTCAGGAACAAGCAATTCCTGTATTATTAAAAGGTAAAGATTTGCTGGGATGCGCCCAGACAGGAACAGGAAAAACAGCAGCGTTTGCTATCCCCCTCATACAACGACTTTATCAATCAGACCATAAAAAAGGTATCAAAGCATTGATACTCACCCCGACGCGTGAGCTTGCTATACAGATAGGCGAGAACTTTGATCAATATGCTAAATATACCGGAGTGAAACATGCCGTTATTTTCGGCGGAGTGCCCCAAAAGGCGCAAGTTGATGCTTTGAAACGAGGCGTGCAGGTATTGATTGCCACTCCCGGACGTTTGCTTGACTTGCAGTCGCAAGGTTGTATTTCATTGAAGGGATTGGAGTGTTTTGTATTGGATGAGGCAGACCGTATGCTCGATATGGGCTTCATACACGATATCAAAAAAGTATTGAAACTGATTCCTGCCCGGCGACAGACTTTGTTTTTCTCGGCTACCATGCCTTCTGAAATAGAGAAGCTGGCAGATTCCATGCTGACTAATCCGAAGAAGGTAGAGGTGACTCCTGTTTCGTCTACTGTTGATACTATTCAGCAAAGTGTTTATTTCGTAGAGAAGAAAGAGAAGAAGGACTTGCTGCTGCATTTGTTGAAGAATCCGGAGATAGAATCTGTATTGATTTTCACCCGTACCAAGCATGGGGCGGATAAATTGGCGAAGATATTGAATAAGAGTGAGATCGGGGCGGAAGCTATTCATGGAAACAAATCGCAGAACGCACGCCAAAGGGCGTTGACGAACTTCAAGGATCACACCACAAGAGTGTTGATAGCCACAGATATTGCAGCCAGAGGTATTGATGTGAACCAGCTTTCTCACGTTATCAACTATGAGTTGCCCAATATATCGGAAACTTATGTGCACCGCATCGGCCGTACCGGGCGTGCCGGACATGACGGAATAGCCATCTCTTTTTGTGAATCGGAAGAATTACCTTATTTAAAAGATATCCAAAAACTGATAGGACTACAGATTCCGGTTGTGAAAGACCATCCTTGGGTGACTGTGGAAGGAGTGAAAGCGCAGGCCGGTAAGACGGAAGAACTGAAGGAAAAAGCAAAAGCCAATAAGGCATACCGGGGCAGTAAGGGCAATGGTGATTATTGGCGTAGGAAGAAACAGGCTCAAAGCAGGCAAGGGCAAGGCAGGCAGAGTTCGGATAGAAAGGCTTCCGGCAGGCAAGGATAAAGAATGACTTGTCTGGGCTGTATTACAAAATAGCATGGATTTAAATGGATGTTTTTATACATTTCCATGAGTCCATGTTTTTTTTCGTTTTTATATGCTCCGGTTTAAGTTGCGATTTTTATTGTGTGGTTTTAATTATGTTCTTCTTATTTTTTGTTATTTCTTGCTCTTAAGAATAAACTTAATTTCAGTGATTTACGGGTTTATAGCAGCGAAGACTTCCATTTAGGTAAAAATAAAAGCTTTATATGTCCATAAAAATGAAGTATCTACCCTTTTTCTATAATCATTGGATTTATAAAATGTAATATCTTGATAATTAGAGATTATTGAGATATATGCAAAGTTCCATTAGAACTTATGCTTTTCGATAAAATTTAGATTAACGCTGCAAATATATAAAAAATGTTGTAGACGACAATTGAAATACTTATTTTTATTATAATCTTAATGAAATATATAAAATTACCTGTTATAAGATGCTGGGTATATGGAAAATATTTTATATATATGATTTTCAAAAATACACTCTAAATTGGTAGTAATAGTCTTTATACTAGACCTCAAGCACTTATTTTCAATAAGTAATAGTGAATGACGAAGTTCTAATGGTACTTGGTACTTTAAGAGTTTTTGCTTTTCTAAAACTTTTAAAAATCACTATATGATTAAGTATCTAAAGTCCGTGGGTGTTTTACTGTTCTTGTCAACAGTCTGTAATGGAACGGTTTACGCCAATCAAGAAGGAAGAAAAACAGACGTGAGAGTGACTCAGCAAAATGGTACTTGTACCGGAGTTGTAAAAGATGCTACAGGCGAAACGATTATCGGTGCATCTGTGGTAGTAAAAGGTTCCACGAATGGAACCATTACAGGGATTGATGGAGATTTCTCCCTGTCTAATGTGCCCAAAGGAAGCACGATTGTCATTTCATTCGTAGGGTATCAGACGCAGGAAATAAAGTGGACGGGAGTGCCATTGAATGTTATTTTGAGTGATGATACAAAAGTCTTGGATGAAGTGGTGGTAGTGGGATATGGAACGCAGAAAAAAGTGAATGTGACGGGTGCGGTAAGTATGGTCGGTTCGGATGTGATAGAGTCACGCCCTGTTGCCAACGTAAGTCAGGCATTACAAGGGGCGGTTCCCGGTTTGAATCTTTCTACCAGTTCAAGTGGGGGTGACCTTAATACCAGCATGAATATCAATATTCGTGGTACAGGTTCTATCGGCGACGGTTCTGTAGATAGTCCTTTGATTTTAATTGATGGTATAGAGGGAGATTTGAATTCTTTGAATCCTAATGATGTAGAAAGTGTGTCTGTTCTGAAAGATGCCGCTTCGGCTTCTATCTATGGTTCGCGTGCTGCATTTGGTGTAATCTTGGTTACGACTAAGAGTGGGAAGGCCGGTAAGGTGAAGGTTAATTACTCCGGCGATATTCGTTTCAGTACCGCGACACAGGTGCCCAAGATGGCTAATTCATTGCAATTTGCCACTTATTTCAATACTGCGAATATTAACGCTGGCGGTTCAAATATATTCAGCGATGAAACGCTGGCGAATATCAAGAAGTATATGAATGGCGAATTCACAGACCCTAGCCAGCCGGAATATTGGGGAACAACAGCCAATGTGGAGAATGGGAAGTGGAACAACTATGGCTCGGCTTTTGCCAATACGGATTGGTTTGAGGAATTCTATAAAAAGAATGTGCCTTCTACACAGCATAATCTGAGTCTGAGTGGGGGAACTGAGAAGTTTAATTGGTCGGTCAGTGGAAGTTTCTTGCTACAGAATGGTCTGATTTCTCATGGGCACGACGAACTGGACCGTTATACGTTGAATAGTAAAATTGGAGCCGAACTGGCTTCATGGGCACGCCTGGATTACTCAACAAAATGGACACGCAAGGATTATGAGAAGCCTCAATATCTGACAGGGTTGTTCTTCCATAACATTGCACGCCGCTGGCCTTCTTGTCCGGTAGTCGATCCGAATGGAAACTGGATGGCAGAAATGGAGATTTATGAATTGGAAGACGGGGGGATATATAAGGAGAACAACGATGAGTTCACCCAACAGTTAAAGTTTACCTTCACGCCGTTGAAAGGATGGAACATCTATGCTGAAGGTGCTCTGCGTCTTACCAATAATAAGACTACTCAAAACAAAATTCCTATTTATAATTATAATGTAGCCAATGAGCCGATGTTACGTGATTCTGGATACGGAACAGTGACTTATGTGTATGATAACCGCTACAAGCAAAACTATTATGCTGTAAATGTTTATACCGATTATTCTCACAGCTTTGGAAAACATAATGGAAAAGTTTTGTTGGGCTTGAACTATGAACGTTATAATCAAGATAATATGTGGGCAAGCGGTACAGACTTAACAACTGAAGATAAACCTTTCTTGAGCCAGACACAAAGTAACAAGAAGAATGGTGACGGTTATTGGAATCGGGCTACAGCAGGTTATTTCGGACGTTTCAATTATGATTATGACGGTAAGTATCTGGCGGAGTTTAATATTCGTTATGACGGTTCTTCACGTTTTCTAGCCGATAAGCGGTGGGCATGGTTCCCGTCGGTATCTTTGGGATGGAATATTGCCCGTGAGGAGTTCTTTGAGAAATTGAGTGAAACAGTTAATACGCTGAAACTTCGTGGTTCTTGGGGACAATTAGGTAACACTAGTTCCAATTATAACAGTTTCTGGGATTGGTATCCGTTCTATCAGCAGCAGGCCATCAGTTCTGCATCCAGCAACTGGCTGATTAATGGCGAAAAACAAAATACATCTTCCCTTCCCAGCATCGTTAATGCTACCATGACTTGGGAAACGGTGGAAACATGGGATTTCGGTTTTGATTTCGGCGCTTTTAATAATCGCCTGACCGGTACTTTTGATTGGTATAGTCGTACTACAAAAGACATGATTGGTCCGGCACCTATCTTGGGTTCTGTATTGGGTACTAATGCTCCCAAAACCAACAACTGTGATATGCGTACTTCGGGGTGGGAATTGGAAATCGGATGGCGTGATCAGATTAATGATTTCAAATATGGTGTTCGGTTCAATCTCTCGGATAATCGATCTAAAATTCTGACCTATCCATACGATGGGGAGTTTAGCAATCAAAGTATCGGAGGGTATTATAATGGCAAGTATTTAAATGAAATTTGGGGGTATGAAAGTGTCGGTCTGGCTTCTTCAAAAGTAGAAATGGACAATTGGCTGACAACCAATAAGCCCAACTGGGGAAGCAACTGGGGTGCAGGTGATGTGATGTATAAGGATTTGAATGGAGATGGCATTGTCAGTTCCGGTGCAAATACTTTGGACGATCACGGTGATTTGAAACGTATTGGTAATGCGACTCCTCGTTATCGTATCGGTTTGAACTTAGATGCGGCATACAAGGGATTTGATTTTTCTATTTTCTTTCAAGGAGTGTTGAAACGCGATTGGTTCTTCGGTGCCGGTGATGCATACTTTTGGGGAGCGCAAGGAAATATGTGGCAAAGCGCCTGCTTTGAAGATCATTTGGACTATTGGACGGAAAACAATACTGGTGCGTATTATCCGAAACCTTATTTTGGTGGTATTCAGAAAAATCAGCAGACACAGACGCGTTATTTGCAAAGTGCCGCCTATCTCCGTTGCAAGAATATCCAGTTGGGGTATACTTTGCCGAAATCTCTGTTGTCACCGGCCGGAATCAGTAATTGCCGCATTTATCTGTCATGCGATAATTTATTCACTATCACTAGTCTGTCCGATATATTTGATCCCGAAGCTTTCGGAGGATATGGTGACGAAGGATGGGGCAGTGGTAAAACTTATCCGTTGCAACGTACTGTTTCTGTGGGTGTAAATCTTAGCTTTTAACTAATAAAAAGAAGAATATTATGAAAATAAATACAAAACACATCGGATTATGTCTTTTGTTGGGTGCTGCTATGAGTACCACCTCGTGTAACGATCTGCTCGACCTTGATCCTGTAAGCCAAATCACACCGGAGTCATTCTATACATCAGCCGATCAGCTGGCTACTTACTTGAATAATTATTATAGTTCCTATTTGGTTGCTCCCTATAGCGGAGAGATGTATCATACGCAGAGTTATAGTGATGGTATGGCACGTTCTGACGGTAATACCGATATCATGTTGGCTGGGTTGAACGGTAATACGACTCTTTTTGCCGATGACCATTGGGAAGTTTCTTCGGGAAAAGCCCTTCAGGGATACTATGGAGGGGTACGCGTTTACAATTATTTTTTAGATAAGGCAGTTACCGGTTATGAGAATGGAACGATTACCGGCGATGCGGAACTGATTAAGAACTATATCGGAGAGGGTTACTTCTTCCGTGCATTGTGTTATTTCCGAATGTTGGCCTATTATGGTGATTTACCCATAGTTACCAAGGTCTTGGAAGATAATGATGAGGTCATTGTAGAAAACAGTAAGCGTACTCCGCGTAATGAAGTGGCACGTTTCATATTGGAAGATTTGGACAAAGCTATTTCATATTTAGCAAGTCGAGGCAAGTTCAATGGTCAGCGTGTCAATAGAGAGGCGGCTTTGCTGTTTAAATCTAGAGTAGCCTTGTTTGAAGCCACTTTTGAAAAGTATCATAAAGGAAGCGGACGTGTACCGGGAGATAATAATTGGCCGGGAGCCAATATGCCTTATAACAGTGGAAAGAATTTCAGTATTGATAGTGAAGTGGATTTTTTCTTGACAGAAGCTATGAATGCTGCAAAACAGGTAGCCGATAATGCGCAACTGACTACCAATAATCATGTAATAGAACCTCAACCGGGTGTCATCACAGGTTGGAATGACTATTTTGAAATGTATAGTCAGCCTTCACTGGCTAATGTCCCCGAAGTCTTATTGTGGAAACAGTACAGCTTTAGCCTGAGTATCAGTCACGATGCAGCCTATCGTGTGAAGACTGGTTGTGCCGATGGATATACCCGTACCTTTGCAGAGTCTTTTCTGATGAAGAATGGATTACCCATTTATGCCAGCAATGACTATCAGGGTGATGTCAGCATTGATAATGTGAAAGCCGGTCGCGACGAACGTCTTCAGCTTTTTGTTTGGAGTGAGAGTACGCTGCTTGATTCTGATCCTAGTGCGCCTCAGTACAGTCAGCCATTCAAGAAACCCGGTATCGATAATTCAAATCAAGAAATACGTTGTATCACAGGGTATCAGCCACGTAAGTATTATACGTATGATTATACCCAGACTCCGAATGATGAGTTGCGCTGTACTAACGCATGCCCTGTTTTCCGTACAGCTGAGGCATTATTGAACTATATGGAAGCTTGTTATGAAAAGAATGGAACACTGGATGCTGATGCCAGAAAGTATTGGATGCAATTGCGTGAACGTGCCGGGGTGAGCACTGATATTGACGCTACAATTGCTGCTACCGATCTTTCCAAAGAAAAGGATTTCGGAGTGTATTCAGGGACTTCCATGGTGGATGTGACCTTGTATAATATTCGTCGCGAACGTATGAACGAGCTTTTCAGTGAAGGACAACGTTTTGCCGATTTGATTCGTTGGCGCTCCTTTGACCGTATGATAACTGCAAAGTGGATTCCTGAAGGAGTGAATTTTTGGGATAATCTTTATCTGTTGTATGATGCTGATATCAAGGCGGACGGGACATCGGATGCAGTTGTCTCTGGTAAAGAGCAAGGCAAGTATCTACGTCCTTACAGCCGTAATTTGGAGAGTTCCAACGAACTGCGTGATGGTTATAACTGGCATGAGGCATATTATTTGTATCCGATAGGAATCAGTGATATACGTACAGCTTCTGCTGACCGCGATATAAACAATAGCAATATATATCAGAATATAAATTGGCCCACTACGGCAGGCGGACATGCTGAAAAATAATTTTTTTCATAAGGTTGGGTCAATAAATATTCAGAAGTAAAAGTATTCGTTTTTTGGGATAATATTTTTAACATAGCAAAAGGGCAGGGAGTTCGTGAGGATTCTCTGTCTTTTGTCATATATGGTCTTTAGATTTTTCGGGCTGTTTTTGGTTGAAATACCTGGCAGTGATGGAGGTTTCGGGTTTGTAATCCGTTGATGTCAGCCAATGCCCTGACTTGGAAATGCTTTATATCAACTTCCAGCATCAATTTACCCAATTTGATGCAATTCATGGGTGGATCGTATTTTCATAGGCGTAAGAATTGGTGTGCTGCAAAGATCGGAAAATCTCCGGGTTGACAAAGGAAAGAGTGAAAAATATGAAAAAAAGAAGCCCGGTCCATTTTGTGGTAAGCGGACCGGGCTTTACAATCAATTTGTCAATCGTTTATAACCAATGGGGCTGCTACCTCCATTGGAACTTTAGAACTGTGCGACAGGGCGCGTGGCGTAATTGCTGGCTTTGCTGTTGGCAACTATCGCACCACTAACGAAATTCAGATACCAGGCGGATTCTGCCGAGTGTTCGGAAGAAGACCAGTACCCCTTGCGTGTGAAATCATTGAAACAATCTTGTTTGTCTTTGCAAATGACTCCGGTTTTTTGAAGTTCCCACAACAAAGTCAACTCGCCTGCCGACGGTAAATACCATTCACCTGCCGATTTGCCGCTGGTACTGTATTGGTAGCAGTAACCTCCTGCCGGGTAACTGGAAGAACTTTTACCAAGATAGGCGGTGTGAGCCTTTCCGTTGAAGTCGCTGATGGCTCCTTCTGACACCCAGGTGGCAGGTTGTCCGGTTTCAACATGGATGGTTGCTCCCTTGATGCGTTCCTCGTCCTTATCGGAGAAGAAAGAATCGGCGGTTCCGTCATAATAAGGGAGAACACCGCTTGTCAATGTACCGTCAGCGGTGGTATAGTTTTCGATGCCTTCTATATCTTCTGCTTTGCTGATCCATTTGGTACTGGACTGGTTGTCGCTTAATGCCACGATGCGTCCGAATGGAGAAGTGGACAGGGTGGGCGAGAGATTGCCGTCCGCATCATCCAGAGCATAGACAATACCGATGCAGGTTTTATTCTCATTCTTCTCGCTGGAGAAGGTAGCGTCGCTATAGTAATAATCGCCTACCTTGGCAGAAGGTAAAAGAGTGCAAGTGAGTGTCGGCGCTTCGTATACTTTGCCTTTCTCCAATTTGATGGTTGTCGAAGTAGCTGTCTCATACACTTCACCGGTGGTGGTAACAAGGGTGAAATGCAATTGTGCTTCGGAAGGGAAGAAGGAGATGTAAGTGGTTCCGGAAATACCGGTTTTGTTTTTAATAGTGATATTTCCTGTTTGGGTACTGCTAAACTCTCCGTCTTTTAGTTTCATAACGGCACTCGAGTAGAGGTTTCCGGCAGTGGCGGTTACGGTAATTCTTGTGATGTTGTTCAAAGGACTGTCACCGTTGGCGGTGAACTGGAATTTACCGATGGTGACCAAGCTAGTCATTTCGCAGGCGGAAGAGCCTGTAGTTTCGTTCATGCTGGCTTTACACAGTGCCCACGAGTAATCATAATTTGTTATACCTGCCAGTGTTCCGTCTTGTCCGCTCAGGTTGAGGGTTTGAGTCAGAGTGTCGCTGCTGGTCGCGGTGATGGCTGCCGCCGGGTAGAATACGGCAATTTCATTCTCGTTCTTTACTAGTGTCGAAAGATCGCCCGTAAAGGTATCAGAAGAGTCAGTTTCTCTTGTGAGAATCGTTTTGGGAACACCGCTGGAACCGGTTTTCATTACGGCCAGTTGGCTGTTGGCGTTCCAGTTGCCTTGCAGGATGCCTGTATCCTCTGCATCTGAAGAACGGGGGGACAGTGATGCTGTGAGAGAAAAAGGAACGGTGGAGGTTGTTGTAACTTGATCATCGTCATCGCTACACCCCAACATGCATAGAGCGATGCCCAAACAGAGAATAGTTGTTGTCTTTTTCATCATCGTTTTCGTTTTGCTGTTTTATGATTAAAACTTGAATGGTATTTATTATTTAATTTTAGATAGCAAAGGTAAATGTTCTCGGTCGATTTTTCTAATCTATTCGGCGAAAGCTGTTTTTTTTTCGATAAATTAGGGGAATAAGGGGAAATTTGAGGTGAAATGTAAAGAAGTGGATGGACGGGAAGCGAACACTTTCCGTCCATCCTGTCAGGATGGCGATGATTATTTCTTTTCACCGAAGTCGGCTTGTTGTTTTTCCACCTCTTTCAGCCTTTGTGCATTCCGTTCTTTCAGCAGACGTTCCTGTTCCAGTTCGGAAGCCGATTTGGCGGCTGATTGTCCAAAAGGTGAGTCGCTGCTCATGGGAATCAGCGCAGCTTCACTTTCGGTATAGATGAGAGGATGAGCTGCCGGCTTGCTTTCTAATTCCAACACTGCGCTAGCAGGCATTTGCGAGCCTTCGAACAATACGCTGGCAGTGATTTTGATTTTACCCGGCTTTAAGGTGGATTGTATCAGCACGGGGGCTGTCCCCCATTTTACCGGAGCCGGATTGGCCAGTATATTCGCTCCGCCTAAAATACGTCCTTCTCCTTCTACATGGAATTTCACATAATAGTTGTTCAGACGTTTGATATTCCCGTTTTTATCGGCTATGGCGGCTACTACGGTTACAAAGTCGGAGCCATCAGCTTTTAAGTCGGTGTTTTCATTGTCAACCCAAAGCAGCAGTTTCTCGGGACGCCGGGCCGGTCGTACTTCGTGCGTGGCAACTACTTTTCCGTCTATGATGCCTTCGGCCAGTAGGAACACCTCGTCCTGTTTCTTCTTTCTCATAGACATGTTCTTGTCTATCATGAAGTCGTATATATCTTTGAATGTTATAACGGGTGAGGGCATTCCTTCTTTCGTTGCCGGCTTGGTGTAAGTCCATGTCTTGCCACCTTTATTATAAGTAAGCCGCACCTCGTCACAATTGGAGTATACAGTAACGTCTTTGGGTGAGAAGGGAGTCATTTCATGGGCGATGTGCACCATCGGTCCTGTTTCGAAAAGACGGTCTTGCTTTTCGGGCGAGCGCTGGGCTTTGAACATATAATAAGCATATTTGGGTTGACGGAATACGTCCATCACACCACCATAGAAGGGATCGGGATGATAGCCGCGTTGGTGGTCGAACGAGTGCCACAAACAGCCGCCGACGTGTTGGCGCGGAGTACGGCAGAGTACATCGTAACAGGTGAAAGGATAACGGGGAGCGGCATAGTGCTGTGCCTGGATGAGCATAGCCTGTTCCCCCCAGTTGCGTGCCACACGGCTGGGGGAGTTGTGCGAATTCCAGTCGTCTACATTATCTCCCCACTCGCGGGTGAAATAGGTTATTTTAGGGTCGAGGCTTTTGATGGCCCAGTCCTTGTCCGCGTTGGCCGGATGAGTGAAGAGTACCGGATATACCTCATGTCCCCGTGCTTCGCTGTCGCAACCGGAGTAGCAATACGGATAAGGGTATTCTTGATTGACAATATCGAGGGTATTTTGGGCGAAGTCTGCCGGATACCAGGTTTCATTCAGAATAGGTTCCCATAACCATACACAAGGGTGATTGCGATCACGCCGTACCAGGTTGCGGATATCGCTATAGACACGTTGTGCAAATTCGGGGGCGTCATTCCAGAATTGCCATCCCGGAGTGTTGACGATGACGAACAAGCCCAGTTCGTCGCAGGCGTCCATAAAGGCGGGGTCTTGAGGGCAGTGAGCATTCCGGATGACTTTCATACCTGCGTCGCGTAGCTTTTTAGCGTCGCGCCAATGAATGCTGTTGGCAACGGCATTGCCTACTACGGCAAAATCCTGATGGCGGTTGGCGCCAATCAGTGGGCTTGGATAAGGTTTGCCGTTCAGCCAGAATCCGTCCTTGCCCTTGAATTCTACGCTGCGGATACCGATGCGGCGGCGGTAGCCGTCCACTACATTTCCTTCATTGTCGCGGATACGGACAATCAGGTTATATAACGTAGGCGTTTCAGGGCTCCAAAGCAGGGGAGACTTCAACATTATTTTATCTTTTGAAGTGACTGCCTTGCCCGGACGTACTTGAATGACATCGTTCAGAAATGCGGCTTGTGTGCCGTCGGGTTGCTGAAGTTCATATTCTACTACTCCTTTGAAGTTCTTTTTACTGTCATTACGTATATGGGCTTTCAGGATTATTTCTGCGGAAGTGTCGGAAACTTTGTCGTATGACACGAAAAGCCCGCCGCCTGCCATTTCGTTTTCGAAATTGGGATCGGTGATGAAAACCGGACGATGGGCTATTAGCCAGCAGTCACGATAGATGCCGCCAAAATAAGTATAATCCAGTACATCCTGTGCTTTGCCGGGAGGATAGCTGGGGTCATTGCTGTTGTCTGCCCATACGGCTATCACATTGTCTGTTTCCCAATTCAGTGCGTCGGTGACATCAACGACTACAGGCAGGTATCCGCCAAAGTGTTCGGTCAATAAATTGCCGTTTACGAAAACTTTGCTTTTCCCCATGATAGCTTCGAAATGCAGGAAAAGTTTTTTGCCTTTCAATTCATCTGCCGGAGTGAAATGTTTGCGGTACCATACCTCGCCTTGATAGTTGATACATCCACTGGCCTCAGTCGGTACATATTCAATGCCGTCGGGCAGGGAAACCATTTTCCAGTTCCGGTCATTAAAGTCGGTAGCTTCTGCACCTGTAGCGGCTCCTTTGTGGAATCGCCATGCCGGATTCATGGAATATACTTCACGTCCGGAGTTTGCCAGTTCATAGAAACCGGCAGTAGAGAATTCAGGTTGGTGGGCTGCCTGCATCTCATAGAGAGGGAAAAATAGTAAAGCGATGAGATAAAATAAGATGTTTTGTTTCATGGTTCTATGTATCTTGATAATTTAATGAAGGTCAAAGATAAGAAATAAAAAAATACTGGGGAAATAAAAAAGAGAAGCAATTCTGCTTCTCTTTGATTGAAGTTGCGGAGGCCTGACCTTATTTGTCTTTTTATAAGATGATTGTAATTGAAAATCAATGATATACATTCCCGAAATTGGTTAAAATTATATGGGTATGTCCGAAATATGTCTGTTTTTTTATGTATTTTCTTTACATTTTATCCATCAATATTTTAATCGTCCTTTCTTTTTCTTTGAGTAACTGTTTCAGATGCTCTATTTCTTTATCTTTATCTGCTATAACTCCAGCGGTAGCATTACCATATATGGAAGCTGCACTTCCATCACCAACGACTGATTGGTTGAGCTGACAATTCTCATCATCAAACCAATATGAAATGGGTATATTTAATATTTTAGATATTGCTTCCAATTTAGCGGCATCAATACTTTCTTGGGATTTCCATTTAGTTATAGTAACCGCAGTTACCCCCATTCTATCAGCAAAATCCTTTTGAATAATTCTTTTTTTTCTAAATAATTCATCTAATTGATTTCCAAAGTGTTTCATATCTTTAATTAAAATGATAGGAAATTAATTATTAAAGTATTTGGAAATTAATTTCCTTAAATTTATATTTGCATTATAAATCTACAAAACAATATTCAATATTTAATTAAATATGGAAGAAAAAAAGAAGAAAAAAACAATTGATGGCATGGCATTACGAACCTATTTGCGCAGTTTACCAGTATGTGAATCATCTGAGATGGCTAAAAGGCTCGCTGATGAATGCAAGGTGCCAATTTATACGTTTAATAATTGGCGGAGTGGTTTGGTACGAATACCTGAACTAGCTAAAGACAAAATAGAAGAAGTGGCTGGAGTGAAAATATTTGATCGTGAATAACTTCTGATTTTTTAATTGTGAATGATATGAAAGTAATATTATTAGTAGGAGCTCCTCGATGTGGAAAAACTCAGTTGGCACTTCAAATGTGAGAAAACAAGTGTAGTGTTTTTTATGATGTTAGATCATCAAGTCTTAAAAGTTTCCTGGAGCATATTGATACAAATGTTGATGTAATGGTGTTTGATGACATCCCGGAATGGCAGTTACAGTATTACGAGGCGTTGGTCAGAGGGGATTATTTTCAAGGTGATTTTACAGTTGTTCTGACAACAAATTATTTTCCGGAATGGGTGACAAAATATCCAAATGTATTGGTGCTGGACGAGATTGGTATAAAGAAGAATGGATCGTCTGTTATTGCTAAAGTAAGAAATTATGAAAGGTGATAAAATAGAAATGAATAAAGGATTGCTTGAGGCATGGCTTGAAGCAGTCCACGAGAACGATCTTCCTGTCAATATTCAGACAGGAAGGGAATTCAATGATTGTAATGGTGACCGGACAGTGGAGGTGCTTATGGAGTATGACGAAAGTGACAAGATGCTTGTTATGGGGCTTTGAATGCTACGATTAATGAGTGGGCTGGCCTAGTTTGATTCAGATTTAGATATGAGTAAAAAAAGAACAATGCAAATAGACGTAATTGAGGAAGTAAAAGGAACTCAATTCATGCAATGCAAACTGTATATAGATGGCAATGCGAGTGTTATTCTTATGAATAAATTCGATTATGAAAGGCTGTTAAGCGATAGTTTTTTTGTGCGTGATGGTAAAAATTGGGATTCAGCCGGAGTGTTGAATACTACTAACACTTTCATCGAAAAAGATTAATATTTAAAACCGAATAGAAATGAATAAAATAGAATTAGATAAAATATATAACGAGGATTGTCTTGAGGGTATAAAACGCATTCCTGATGTAAGCATAGATGCGATAATAACCGATCCCCCCTATTTTATCGGGATGACGCACAATGGAAAAAAAGGGGATTACAATGACTTAATTATAATGAAGCCTTTTTTCGATTCACTTTTCAACGAATTTTCAAGAGTAATAAAGGAAAATGGGAAGGTATATATATTTTGTGATTGGCGTACTTATGCATTTTATTACCCTTTGTTATTAAAACATATCAATGTGCGGAATATGCTTGTATGGGACAAAATTAGCGGCCCGGGTAGTAGTTATACATTTACTCATGAATTGATATTATTTGCTGAGAAAGGCGTTCCCTATATGAAGGGGAGCAATATATTTCGTTTGCCCGGTTTTTCAGGAGGAGCGAAAAAAACGAATGGGGAGATGCTCCACCCGACACAAAAACCTGTGGAAGTCATAGAAAAACTTATTACTGATTCTACCCAAGAAGGTGATTTGGTGCTTGACTGTTTCATGGGTTCAGGTACAACTGCAGTAGCCTCAAAAAAACTTAACCGGAATTTTATCGGTTTCGAAATTCAAGAAAAGTATATCACTATATCTGAGAACCGATTAAAACAGGTCGGAATGCAGTCTACTTTAGATTTTAAATAACAAATTCAGATTAAAAATGAGTGAAACAAAAATCATATTAGATGCCTGTTGTGGCAGCCGTTGTTCGGTCACACCACCGGAAGGCATGGCAAAACTATGTGGATGTGTTTTATGAAACTACCAATTAACTAATAAGAACAAGTAATGAGCAAATATCAAACAGAAGCTGGGATAGAATGTACTCCCGAAGAAGATAAGTTAATTGACTCTTTGGAAACGACTTGCAAAAAAGTGGGAAAAGGATGGTAAGCGTCTTTGGCTGTATTCAGCCAGTGGCTCACTTCACGTAATGATGCATGGAGATACAGACTATAATCCTACACCGGAATTTACGCAATATGGAGGCAGCAACATTGATAATAGTGTAACTACTATTGATGGCATATTAAATGATGGTGGAGATTGGTAATTAACTAAAAACTAATGAGAAATGAAGCAAAAGATAGAAGAAGCAAAAGGAAAAATTAATCGCTATTATAGCGACTTTATTGAAAAATGCCTTGAAGTACATGGCATTGATTTAACAACAATCATCAGTGATTGTGTAACGGCTGGTTATGAATCCCGTTCGGATGAAATCATAGAGCTTAGGAGAGAATTAGACAGCATGGAAGAAATGAATAGTGATGGTAATAAAATTCTGGATGCTATTAAGAGAATGGCAGCAGATGACAATAAAGGTTTGAGAATGACCACTACGATAGTCGATGTTAAAGATGATCCGCGCGGCTCAGTCGTTGGCTTTGGAACTGAAAAAGTTTGCGGAGATGATGCCCTTGCCCAGACAATGGGTTTACCAGGTAATTATATGGCATGTGCCTTTTTTATAGATCGAGAAGAACTAAAGAAATACCTCTAAACTAGATTAGATATGAAGAAAATACTGACAATCACTCTTGAATCTGACAGAGGAATAATAGCTACAGAATGGGGGGATGGCGTTACAGCCAATGATGTTATTGCCATGTGTGAATATGCGGAAGGTGAGGCTCAATACGAGCTTGATTCAGCAGATATTGGTGATGGGAATTTGGGAGCGTAATAAGACTATATGCTGAAAAGTACCCTCACTAGGCTCTATAACTTAGTGAGGGCCAACAAAACAATTACTAAAATAAAAACACTTCGCCAAATGTTTTTATCCAAATTAAAACATTGCAAATGTAATAAAAATTGAACTACAATAAAAATAAGATTATGAATTCCAAGAACAAACAAATTGAAATAAAGGCTTTTCTCTCCTTTATATTGGAACAAAGCAAGGAGGCCGGTTTATATGTTTCCTGTACAATAATGTCGGAAGAGGATACCGGGGATAGTTATGAGATATTTGCTGGACATGGTTCCAGTTGTGAAGGGGCAAGGTTGCACAGGCTGCTTTATGGTGCGATAGCTATGAATGAGAACTTTCGGAAGGCGGTGACGTCCGCTCTGCTGGAGTACGAGAGGACTAAAATAGTGAACCGGGACAAGATGTCAATGAATTGAAAGGGGCAAAGTATTCCGGGAACATCATCATTTTCGGTCCATTCCGGGTTACTGCAATCCGGTAATTTTGTGTTGTCTTATGAAGTTGCGGCTTATTTATATGATTATTTGTTATGTATTTTAATGAAAACGAAATATCAAGGATAAAATCGGCGTCGGATGGCAGGCTGCTTGACGTTGTGCAAGATTTCCGGGAACTGAGAAAATCCGGCAAAGATTATGTTTGCGAATGCCCTAAGTGTAGAAGCGCGAAAAAGTTCACGGTCAGCCCCGGCAAGAATCTGTTCAAGTGCTTTTCCTGCCAGATTGGCGGGGAGGGTGCGGTATCGTATCTGATGAATGTCGAGGGATACGGTTATACGGATGCGCTGGAATACCTTGCAAAAAAATTCTGTGTCCTACTGGATCCACATCCGGATAAACCGAAGGAAAAAACAGTTCGGAAGATGAAAAAGGGAAGCAAGGCTGCCAAAGGGCAGGACACAAATTCTTATTGCTCCCGAATGCTGGCCGCCTCGGGACTGACATTCGAGGATGTCACCGCCAATGTGTACAAGACTGACGATACGAAATCCGTGTTCCAGTGCCGTACTTTCAAACCGGGAACGATTGACGAGCGGGGAATGCTGACGGCCAAGGGGGATGATGTCATTATAGAATATTATGATCTGGACGGTTTTCCTGTCCGTTATGTCCAGAAGGATTCCAAGCGCAGGGCGGCTGGCGAGATGAAGGAATACTACCGCATCCGCTGGCAGTTCCCGGAAATGCATCTGGACAAGGAAGGGAAACCTTTTAAATACAAGTCGCCACGAGGATCCGGAACTCCTATATATATTCCGGAAAAGATACGGGCAGCCTTCAAAAACGGTACGAAGATAGACCGTCTGTATATTCAAGAGGGTGAGAAAAAAGCGGAGAAAGCGTGCAAGCATGGCATTCCATCCATAGCCGTGTCGGGTATACAGAATCTAGGAAATAACGGTTCGTTGCCGGAGGATTTTGTCAGGATCGTCACCGGCTGCCAAGTCAGAGAAGTGGCGTTTGTTTTTGATTCGGACTGGGATGACATATCAAGCAATATCAAAATAAATGATCCGGTGGAGAAACGGCCTAGGAATTTCTATTCCGCCGCCAGGAATTTCAAGGAATATATGCGTAGCCTGAAGAACCGTGACATCTATCTGGAGATATTTGTAGGGCACATCCGTAAGAATGACGCAGGAGACAAGGGCCTTGATGACTTACTGGCCAACACCCTTTTGGGAAAAGAGGATGAGCTGTCCGCGGATTTTGACTATGCCTGCAATGACAAGAGGGGTTCCGGCCGATATGTGGAGATGTTCAAGATTACCGGCTTCACAGACCACAGGCTGATGGAGCTTTGGTGCCTTCACTCCCATGAGGCGTTTGCTGAACGGCACAAGGATCTGCTGAAGAATCTTCCGGAGTTCCTGTTCAACCGTTACCGCTGGAAATTCGATGAGGACGGCAAGGTCGTGTCAGCCCAGCCTTTTGATTCGGACGAGCAGTTCTGGCGGGTGGTCAAAAGAAATGAAGGAAAGGATAACGAGAGGACGGATTATGAGTTTTGCTATGTGAATTCCCAGAATTTTTTACAGAACCGCGGATTCGGACGCCTGAGAAGGCAGGACAAGAGTTTCCAATTTATCCATCTGGAACCTCCTGTAGTCCGCTCCATAGAGGCAAGCGACGCCCGGGACTATCTGTTTCAGTTCGCCAAGCATAATTGCTGCATGGGTGTGAACGAGATGCTGATCAAAGGCGTGTCGCAGTATGTCGGGCCGGACAAGCTTTCATTGCTAGAGTACATACAGCCCGAGTTTATCAAACCTTCCCGGGACAGCCAGTATTTTTATTTCGACAAATCGTGCTGGCTGGTTACCCGTGACAATGTGAAGGAAATGGGATATGAGAATATCTCCCATCACATCTGGGAGGAACAGAGACGTAATTATCCAGCCAGGTATCTGGGGAAACAGCTCGTCACTTTCAGGAAGGATGCCGATACGTATTCCTATGAGCTGACTGGGGACGGACACCGCTGCCATTACCTGCAATTCCTGATCAACGCCAGCAATTTCACATGGAGAAAAAAAAGTAGCGAGGTAACTCCGGAGGAGGAAAATGAGAATAATATCCATCTGCTTTCCAAACTGTGCGCCATCGGTTACATGCTGATGGAGGCGAAGGATACCAGTGTGGCGCGTGCGGTGATCGGCATGGACGGGAAGCAGTCTGAGGTCGGTGAATCAAACGGTCGTTCCGGGAAGTCCCTTATAGGGGAGCTCATGAGGAATGTCATGCCTATAGCTTATATTCCCGGAAAGAACTCCGACATCTTCAAGGATCAGTTTGTATGGAATGACGTGCTGGAGAAAACCAAGCTGGTGTTTATTGATGATGTACTGCAGAACTTCAATTTTGAATTTCTGTTTCCGAATATAACCGGCGACTGGAGTGTGAACTACAAGGGAGGGCGGCGTATCACGCTGTCATTCTCGCAGTCCCCTAAGATCTATATCGCCACGAACCACGCCATTCGTGGAACCGGGTCCTCTTTCACGGACCGCCAGTGGCTGCTGGCATTTTCCGACTTTTATAACGACAAGCACAAGCCGGCTGATGATTTCGGCTCGTTATTCTTTACCGAATGGGATTTTGACCAATGGAACCTGTGCTGGAACCTGCTGGCCAACTGTATCCAACTGTATCTGACATTCGGCGTGGTCCAGGCACCGGGAGAACGGCTTGAAGAACGCAAGTTGCGGCAGGAGATCGGGGAAACTTTCATTTCCTGGGCCGACGAGTATTTCTCCGCACCGGAGCATATCGGTTGCCGTCTGGTGAAGAAGGACCTGTTCGATGCCTTGTGCTTGTATGATCCGGCCCAGCGGAAATACAACACCCCCGCTTCATTCAAGAAAAAATTCGTCATGTATTGCAAATGGAAAGGCTTCGTATTCAATCCCCAGAAATATGACAGCAAGACCGGACTCCCCTATCAGGTTGACAAGGACGGACGCCCTGTCGTGGATGACAAGTCCGGCGGAGTGGAGTATTTCACGGTCGGTACCGGCAAGGAGATCATACAACCGGGAGAGGATCCCTTGGACCCTGATCTTCCGGGAAATTTGAGACTGGACTACTGACATGGCACGAAGTTATCAGGAAATATTGGAAAAGGTAATGCCTCTGGCCGGGCGTGACCCGGGCCGTTTCAAAAGGTTTTATGACCGGGTGACGGAGTTATTGCTCCGGATTCCCGAGGGAGGATCCATCATTGTATCCGAGCACTGCACGGCCCGCTCTTTGGAACTGTTCATGGATGTGGCCGAAATGTGTATCATAGAGGAGCTGTTCCATAAGAGCATGAATGACGCATTGCTGGAGTTTTCTGATGACAGGAGTGAGATCCGGCGTTGTCCGGCCTGGCGGCCTGCGGTCCCTTACAGGCATTTCTACTCGGATAGAAATGTATGATATATCCCAATTTATATCATTGTAAAGTTAGTGATTTTTAGTGAGATATGCAAATAAAAAGGAAGCAATATGCTGAAAAAAGAGAATAAAATTTTTGTGGCGGTATGTCCTGATGTCCGGACACGCAGACAGATGATTTCAAGGCTTGCGGTCAGGCTGGGGTTCGCCCTGATACCTAGTGATGCGGCCAAGCTGATACAGGAGGATCTTTATTCCTGTGATCTGTCCACGGCTTATTTCGTGATGTGCGCCCAGTATAACTTCAGGAACTCCCCTGTGACCAACCAGAGGCTCTATGAAATGGCCGCCAGAGGCTTGTGTGTTATTGTGGGCGTGCGGTCGCTCCCCCGGGAATACGAATTCATAACGCAGGTATTTTATCCTGAAGACATATAGTTTGAAAGTCCGGTTTTCCGGACTTTTTTGTTTCCCCTCATACCCCTTTTCCCCGGAAAAAACATTTTGGACAATCGTGCGGTCTGTTCGAAAACGGGCCGGCACATATATTCTTTTTTTTATTTTTTAACTTTTAAGAAAGATACCCTTATAAAAAATGAAGAAATTTTCGTGCAATCGTGCAGATACGTTTTTTTTGATTGTAATGTATTGATATATAAATATTTATGTCTGCACGATTTTTGCACGATTCCGTTCGATTTGTTCAAAAACGTATTTTATGGCTTTTTGTGCGTGGTTTTACATTTCGTACGAAAATCGTGCGCGAATCGTGCAGTGTATAATATGCTGATATATAGCGTGTTATAATGATATCAATCTTCGGATCGTACGGTTGCACAAAAATCCCCCCTTTGTTTTTCAAGGGGGGGTGCAGCGGCCTTCATGATTCTTTTGGCAGCCGGCCATCTTTAGCCGGTTGTTCTTTGACTATCTCAATTTAAATCATTACTTTTGTATAAATACATAAGTATATGATTACCACGAAGATAACGATAGAAAATTATTTAGCCGAATATCTAATAGGCAAGTATGGAACTCCGGACAGCAAGGTTGTCCGCCTGCCTTCAGATCTTGATTTGTACCATTTCGTCTATGATCTTTTGCAGAAACGTCCTGCCGGATGCCCTGTGGATAGCGGAAATCTGGAGCTTGTGTTGCCGGAGCGCCGGGAGGCACACCTTCCGGGTGGCAAACCTTTAGCTACCTATAATTATATAGGCGAGAGGGGAGCCAAAATACTTTCCAGAAAGATAAACACAATGATGCGTGCGGAGCTTCATGACCTGTTTGATGAAAACAAACATGTCTATGGTATAGACTACATCAATTCGGCTTGGTACTTTCTCCGGAAGTATTGTATTGAGAGCCTGAGCGTGGAAGCACTTCTGAAAGATTACCAGCGCTGGAGGCGGAAGATGCGTCGTAAAACCTCCGTTCGAGAATATAAACACAGATAATTTTATGTGACGTAGCGTGTCGTTTTGTCTTTTCCATGTCCTTTTTGGGGATGTTTTTATGTGGAAAAATGGTCTTTTCATGACCGGGTGTGATGACCGCCTCTCCGTGTCCTTGTTCATGGATGGATCTGTTCTTTATTTTGCAGGAAAAAAGAACGGATGAATCGTATTCAGTTAATATTCAATGAAAAATGGGCCATGGCTAGAGAGGATTATTACAATCTGGTCTCACTGATCCTTCCTTCAATACATTCCGGCAATTTTAAGGAGGTAGAGGCATTTTTTGAGAAAGATGCCGTGGCCGCATACGCATCAGATCTGAATTTTGTGGGACGATGGAATTTGGAGGATAGCGATCTTCCTTCCGACTCGGTTGCCGTTATTGTGCTGGAAGGGACGCTCTATGCCTGGGAGACGTTCCGCCTTCAGGAATATATTGCACAGGCGGCAGCTAATGACCGTATTGCAGGCATCATTTTGTGGATAAATGGACCGGGGGGAATGATTACCGGTCTGGACAATGCGTCAAAAATGATATCCGAATGTCCCAAACCCGTAGTCGCTTACATTGCCGGAGCTTGTGCTTCCGCACATTTTTGGCTGGCGTCAGCCGCAGACAAGCGCTTTCTTGGCTCGTTGATGTGTGAGGTGGGTAGTATCGGTGTTGTGGGTACCTATTATAATGCCAAGGAGGCCTTGAAAAAAGAAGGAATCGATTATCGGGAGATTTACCCGGATTCGGCCGACTTGAAAAACAGGGAACACCGGGAGATTGCGGAAAACAATAACGAAGAACCTTATAAGGAAAAGCTGTCAAAGCTGCACATGATGTTCTGCCGGACTGTTTCGGAGAACCTTTCCATCGCTTATGACAAGGACTCCCCCGTGTTCCGCGGGGCAACCTTTATGGGTGATGAAGCGGTCAGGGAAGGACTGGCGGACGGTTATAACACTTTGGAGGGAGCTGCGCGCTGGATTCTGGCGCAGTCCGTTATCAACAAGACAAATCAAATCTTTTAAATTTTTATTTTTATGGGAAAGTATTCTAAAATGTCCACCTTCGCCGGCGCAATCCTCGGGTTGCTGGGGCTGAAGGAGTGGAAGAAGGCTGAGGACAAGGATATCCTTGATGCCGATGATGTAGCCAAGCTGAAAGAACTTGGCTTCGATGAGAGGTTCATTACTCCTTTCGGGGAAGCGTTGAAAAATGGTTTTAAGGATGAGGAACCGCAGGCCAGTCCTGTTGAGAACTCGGGAGAGGCGCTGATTCGTGGTCTGCTGGCGCAGAAAGTATCCGAAATGGCTTCCTTGCAGGAGCAGTTGGATGCAATAAGAAAGACAGACGGGGAAAAGACGCAGGCCATCACCCGGAAAGATACCGAAATAGCTGAGCTGAAGCAGAAGATTTCGGTACTGAGCGCATTGCCAGAACCGGACCATGGTGCGGGTGCCGGTCTGAAACAAAATACGGGTGCCGGTGCCTTCAATCTGGATGATGACAAGCAGCTTGGAGGTATGCAGGGTGAGATGTTCGCACTGGACCGTCCGTATAACATGCGTGCCCGCGCCGCTCTGCTCGCATGTCAGGGAATCAATCTTCAGGTCCGTGCGGAAAGTTCCGTGGATTATAGCCGTCTGAAGGAGGACCTTGGTGCGTTTTACCGTATCCGCTGGCAGGACCGTTTGCAGTCATTCCTGACCAAGCTCCCCAGTATTGAGAGCATCTTCCCGGTGGAGAGCGGATATCAGGATTTGGCCACTCTGGTCAACATCTGGCTGGGTGAGTTCTCGCAGGCTGACAACACCTCCAGTGATTTCGACAATGTCACCAAAGGTGAATATGAGTTCGACAACGAGACATTGCGTATGTTCAGTGTCATGTTCGCCCATAAATTCCGTGACCTGAAGCAGCTGGAAAAAACCTGGATCGGCTCTCTCAACAAGGAAGGATCACAGGCGATCAAATGGTCGTTCATTGAATACATTCTGGCGGAAACAGCCAAGAAGCTGCATAACGAGCGTGAACTGCGCCGTATCAATGGCGTGCGCAAGGATCCTGACCTTAACAAGCCGGGACGTGCCATGGAAGCGGCCGACGGTCTTTATGAATGGCTGAGAAAGAAGATTGACGGTTTCATTGATATTAATAACGGGAAAACTGTCTACCAGATCAAGCCGTTTGTGCTGGGTGAGATCACGGAAGCCAATATCGGTGAGAAACTGTTCCAGGGTACGGGAATGATTCCTGCCGTGTACCGTGACAGCGGGCAGCTGGCCCTGTATCTTCCCAGCTATATGGTAGTATGGTATCACAAGTACAACGAGCTGCACTATGGTGTGAACCAGGATTATAAGGCCAATATGATGTACATTAAGGAATATCCGGCTGTGAAGCTGATTCCGATTCCGAATGCGGACAATCACCAGCGTATTTTCTGGACGATGGAGGGCAATATCAAATGCTTCGAGCATGTGGCCGGTGAAATGACAAATTTCAGCTTGGAACAACAGGACTGGACGCTTAAGGTATGGTCCTTGTGGAAGGAATCCATCTGGGCGCGTGCGGTAGGTTTCAAATATACGAAAAAAGAGGATATGGACGGCAGCCGCCAGATGATCTTCTGTAACGAGTATGACCGACCGGCATCTTCCTTCATTGACGGGGAGAAGGACAAGAATCCGAACGTAGCCCTGCATACCAGTGTGCAGACCGTGGCCAACACCAGCCTGTTCACCATTACGGATATTGAGAACGCTGAAGTGGGTAAGATTGTCACCATCAAGTGTGGCAGCGAGGACAAGGGGGTAAAGATCACCAAATCCGATAAGTTCAGCTTGATCAGTGCCGACTGGATACCGAAGAAAGGGGACACCATACGTCTGATGAAACGTTCTGACGGGAAATTCATCGAAATTGGACGTGATACGGCAGCTTCCGGTGCATTACAGTTCGCCAACGATGCAACCACTCCATCCTTGGCAGGTGCGACGGTGTTCGTAACGGGAACCAATACCCAAGCGACGGCCATCACGAATTTCACAGATGCGGTGGAAGGTGAAGTGTATACCATTCACGGGGCCGGGAATACGAATGCGTCCACTATCGCTAATAGTGGTAATTTTGTCCTGACTGATGCCATGACGCTCAGTGCCGGCAAATTTATCATGCTGACTTATGCAGGTGGCAAATTCTATGAGGTGGCACGTGGTTAAATTTACGGGCGGAGTAATCCGCCCCTGTTATTCATTTTAAATTGTTATAATTATGGCATACGTTAAAAGAGCAGTGAAGCGCCCGGAAGGTAATCCGGGTAAAGGGATCAACCCGCGCGACATGATGAGTATCATTGATGTGGATGATATTCTGGTGTTCCCAGTACGTGATTCGGCCGGTGTGTTGATGACCGAGAACATACAATTGAAGCCTGGATGTTATTCTACTGACATCTATTTCACTCCCGGTACTGTGGAGGTTACAAGCAATACAGACGGAGATCCTGACGCACTTGGTTTCACCCCTACGGTCAAGGGGAACCATCCGGGAAACAAGCAGGCGGTCCGTGAGTTCAAGACCAACTGGCTCGGCCGGAAATGTATCGTAATAATGAGTTACTGTGACGGTCAGGACAAGGATCTGTTCGGTTCTCCCTGCAATCCCATGCAGATGGGAGTCAACTATACCGGTAACAAGGATGCAAACTCCTCTGAATTCACTTTTACCCAAATCAGTAAGGGGGACGACATCGCCATTTATAAAGGTACTGTTCCTTCGGAAGAACCGGTGGCCAGTGTGACTGCGTCTGCCACCACCATCCCGTTTACGGCGGAAGGGCAGTATCAGCTTCAGGGTGGTGAGGCGGAAATAAACAAAGTGACCGGCGGACGGCACGGCGCAGTGATGACCTTGTTGGGAGTAGCGTCAGGTGTGGCTCCGACAATTGCCCATGGCGGCCAGTTCCTGCTGCGTGGCGGGGAAACCTTCACCGCCAGTCCGGGCAGCCAGATAACCCTTCAGGCTTTTGAATCCGGTTCCGGTACATGTACATGGATTGAGCAGAGCCGTTATCAGGCATAAGTCATATTCTTATTTTAGTGGTTTCATTATTTCAGGAAAGCGGGGCTTCGGTTCCGCTTTTTTATTTTTCAAAAGCATATTGTAAGTTTGTTAATAACAAACTTTTTCGTATACTTGCAGTATCATACAAGCGCGGGTGGCTACAGATTAAAAACAAATATTCCGATAATCAATCGTAAATTGATGCAGTATGAAAAATTTGGATTTACTTCCTCTTTCTCCAGAGGTTAAAAAGAGACTTGATGAGTTTGCCAGACAGTATGCACGTATGGCGCATATTGTAATTGAAATTGTTTCCTTCTCCGAAGGCCGTCTGATTGTCCGTGCGGAGCAGAAGGATCTAGTGAATGGACAGTTCCTTTCCAAAAAGGAGCTTCACGAGCGTGTCCAGGAAATGTTTAAAGGTGAGATTCCGGAAGACTGGAAACTGACAGTTTCCGCTGTTAATTTTGACCGCAAGGATATTGACGGTATTACTGTCGAATGGGTCAGGAAACGTATGGAAAAATTAGGGATGAAGGCCAAGCACCTGAGCAATTATACCGGGATTGACAAATGTACGGTATCGTCCATACTTTCCGGAGACAAGGATCTGACCAAATGGCATAAGGTGGCATTGTATTATTTCTTCAAGTATTATGAGGTGGCGCAGTTCTGATCGGATGTGGCAATATGGTATTGCCCGGCAATTGCCGGGCTTTTTCCTTGTGTAATACATTGCAAGTGCTGTTGTTGTCAGGCAGGCAGAACGCCATTTCCGTTTTATGGTATGTGGAATTTTGCTAAAAATATATAATAAGCAAAAGATTATTCGATGTAAACTTGAATAATAAGCAAAAGATTATTATTTTTGAATGTCGATTAAAAACAGCATATAATGAGTAAGGAACAAATTAAAAAGGACCTCACAATGCAGTTGGGGGTTGTAAAAATGAAATTGAAACAATTGGTTTTTATTGAGGAACAGACCGGGATCAGGAGAACTGAAGAGATAAACGCCCTTCTTGACCGTCTGAACCTGATAGAGAAAATTCTTAAAGAGATGGAAAATGAGTAATAACAGTGTTCCCCAGCCTATGGGGAACTTAAAAAAAAATAAAGAGATTATGACACTGAAAGAGGAATTGGACGCTCTACGTCCGTTAATGGGAACAGAGTCCGGGGAGTTTTATTCCCGGGTGAAACATATAGCTGGTACTTATACGAGTGAAGGGGACAAGAAGATGATTGCAGATTTCATGGATGAGTGCTTGAATGGGATTGGTGGTGAAATTGCTGGCATGGAGGAGAGAACCATAAAATTACAGCTTCAGAACATATCCGAGATCATATCGTTGTCTTTCATTGCGAAACATTACTTTGGCAAAACGAAAGAATGGCTATATCAGCGTATTAATGGTAATGTGGTCAATGGGAAGCCCTGCCGGTTCACAGACGAGGAGTTGGACAGATTCAATCATGCGCTGAAAGACATTTCTCAAAAAATAGGTTCACTCAGACTTTCTTATTGAAAGCTGTTTTTTATTCGACACCAATCCATGCAATTGAACCGTTGCATGGATTTTTTTACTCATTCCTGTCTTTTGCCCGGCAATTGCCGGGCTTTTTCTTTGTATGGTACATTGTAAATGTTATCGTATGAAAGAAAAAATTATTGCTTATCTGAGCGGTCCCCGTCCGTATCGTGAGGGGATTGCCTTGTACGAGGAGTACGGTCTTAATCTGATGCTGAAAGCCACTTTCCGACGGAATACCGAAACGGAACTGCTTCGTGCCACCCTGATGGAGGAGCTGCGCAAGCTTGCCGGACTTTCGGAAACAGCTTTCAGGACAATGCAACGGAAAGCGGCGGACTCTCCCCACATTTCTTCAGCTTTTATAGGGGCGGTGGGAGAGATCAATGCTGAGGAAACCACAGTGAATGTTCCTGTCACTCCGGTTGTGGAAAATGTGATTCGTTTCCGTGACCGTTTCCCCTTCCTCAATTCTCCGGACTGTCCGGATGTACTGAAAATACTGGTTGCCGATATGTTCACGGCCTATGATCTTTATTTGAAAACTTTCAGGGAACTGGGTGAGCTGCCGGATGACGCTGAACTGGAACAGGCGTTTGGCATAGCCAAAACAACTGTGGAGAATTACCTGGAGGACCGGAGTATCTGGGAGGAGTTGGAATATTACCGTGACAACCATGTGCTACTCGGGAAACATCCCCGTGTTGCCGCCTCTCTAGCTTCTGACGAGCTTTCTAACAAAAGTGACCTTGAGGTGATGAATATCCGTAAGAATGCGGCCAGCAATGTGTCCAAATGGAAGAAGAAGCTTGAAACCGTTGAAGGTGAGGAGGAACGTGCGAAGGCATTGGCGGCAGTGGATAAATGGGAGTCTATGAAATCGGCCGCCGAGAAGGAACTGGAAAACAGAAAAAAAAACTGATATTTCGGAAAGGGACGCTGGAGGATGGGATCAATGGGCTGCTCTTGAAAATGGAGCGTTTCTCCCACCCTTGTGACCGTGGCGAGTTTACCCATTTACTGTCTACAAAAAAATGCGAACTGGCGGACCTGGAAGAATGTTTGAACAGATTATCTTATGAATGATATTCCCCCTGACAGCCTGGCTCTGACTGGAGAGCAGAAAAATGAAGTCCGGCGTATGGCGGCTCTGGGCTATAGTCCCGAGGATATTGCCACCTATCTTGGCCTTGACGCTTCTGAATGTTTTCTTTTTGTTTATGATGCCGGTATTCCTGGAACCACCATTCGAGGGCTGATCCGTGAAGGCGTGCTTGTCTCACGGGCCGCTCCCGAGATAAAGCTGCACGAAGCAGCCGAGGACGGGAATATCGATGCCGTCAAGTTGCTGGCAGAGATCCAGGAACGCCGTCTTTTTGAGAATTTGTTAAAAGATATGGATGAATATGAGTGAATTGCCGGTCAGACCTTCAAGAGTGGACTTTGAAAAGGTTGATCTGAACCAGATCCAGCGCATTCTTTCCACCGGGACGTTGGATTCGTTGCGTCCGGAAGAGAGGGAGTATTTCTCTCTAATGGAGATGGTACGTGGTCTGCGTGCCAGGATGCGTTTTACTAACGGCAGGATGGTGACAAAGGCGGGAATAATCAGGCTGTTGAAATCGGAACCGTACAGCCTGTCCGACTGGATGGCCCGACAGGTGTATAATGACAGCATCAATTTTTTCTATACCCAGGACAACATCCGTCCGGAGGCGTTTGCTGCCCTGTATGCCGAGCGTGCCGAGAAGTGGGCGGACGCCGCTTTTCTGGCCGGCAAGATCAAAGAGGCAAGGGCTTTGTTGAAACTTGCCGGTGAATACCGCGGATGCTTCAGGAAGGAACAGGCGGAGATACCGGAAGAGCTTCTAAACCAGAAAAAGGTTGATATCTATACGGCCAGCCGTGAGGATCTGGGTGTTCCCGCCATTGATAGAAAGGAACTGGAGGGTTTCATCGACTCGATACCGGAGATACCTGTTGCTGTGCGTGACAATCTGAAAGAGGACGCACGGATAAGAAAGTTTGATTTGAAAAAACGTATGATTTATGATATCGAGGAATTTAGCGAGGAAGATGGCGAGTGATGAGGATGTGGATGTAAAATTCAGCCATAATGTCCAGATGCTGACCGATTTCGTGGATACGACCATTCTGGTTGTCATAGCCGGGCGTGGTATGTCCAAGAGTACGGTCATACAGTCCAGACGTTCATACAGGTGTATCTGGGAAATGCCCGGCGCACCTTTCGCTTTTGTCGCCAACACTTATGCCAATCTGAAGGACAACATCATGCCTGCCGTACAGAAGGGATGGGAGATGATGGGGCTGTACGAGGGGATACATTATATCCGCGGGAAGGAACCGCCGGCCTCCTGGAAGGCGAAATGCTCCATTATTGTCAATGATTACCGGAACTGCTATTCCTTCTGGAATGGCAGTGTTGTTTTTATGGGTTCGCTGGATAACCCTTCACTGCTTGCCGGCAAATCGGTGGTCCATCTGTTTTATGACGAGTCAAAATATGACAAGGACGAGAAGGTGAACCGTGCCATGCCGGTTCTGCGTGGTGATTCTCTCACTTACGGGGCATCGCATCTGTTTCTTGGTCTGACGATCACCACTGATATGCCTGATGTCAACGAGGGGGAATATGACTGGTATTTCCGTTATGCGCCCAATATGGACCCTGACCGTATAATTCTGATTGTACAGGCGGCTTTTGAACGGAACGGGCTACTGTTGAAACAATTGCGCGAGCAGAAGAAAGACAACCCTAGCCGTTCTGTGCTGGCGCGTCTGGAAAGGAAGATAGATTATTATGACCGGGCCTTGCGCAAATTGCGCCGCGGGCAGACCTTTTTTCTTAACGCGTCCTCCCTGGTCAATGTTGATATCCTGACCCCGGAATATATACGCAACCTGTACCAAGGTACCCTTGAACTGCATGAATTCTGCAAATCGGTGCTAGGTATGCGGCCCGGCCTCCGGCGTGATGTCCGTTTTTATGTGCTATTTGGGCAAAAGCATAAGTATTATGACGGAAGTCCTGGAGGGGAGCCGGCGGAAAATAGCCGGGAGTTGCGCTATCTGCGGCATGACGAACCTCTGGATGGCGGTATGGACTTCGGCAACATGCTTTCTTTCGTGATAGGACAGGAAGACGGAGCGTATTACCGATGCCACAAAAACTTTTTCGAAATACCTCCCGGGTGGTTCCGTGAGCTGGCTGACCAGTTCTTGGATTTCTTTGCTTCACATGAATGTAAGGAACTGTCGTTGTATTATGACCGAGCCGGCAATAATTTTGAAAGACAGGGGGAGGATTATGCCAGGAAGATAAAGGATGCCATAGAGAAGGATGCCGATGGTCGGCGGACCGGATGGACCGTCATTCTGATGAGCCGCAGACAGAGTATCATCCCCCAGTCGGAGGAATACGGATTCATGCAGGAGTTGATGAAGGGAGAGAATGGGCAATTGCCCCGATTGCTGGTTGATGCGGTGAATTGCCGTGAAATGGTCAGCAGCGTTGAGAAAGCCCCAGCCGGCATCCGCTATAAGGGTGAAACCAAGGTGGTGTTCAAGATCAAGAAGAGTGAAAAGCTTGCCCCGAAGAAACTTCCCATGTTTTCTACCAATTTCAGTGACGCTTTCAAATACCTGATGATGCGCAGAAACTGGCGTCGCATTGTCCGTATTGCCCGTGGCAACAATGCAAATCCCTATATTCCCGGTTTTGAGGAGTGATTTCTGTCCGTACTAGGCATCCCGCCGTTTTTCTCTGTCATATTTCACGAAAATTGCCTGGGGCAATTGCCCCGGGACTTCTGAGCGGCCCGCACGGAAACAAAAGACGTGGTTTTAAAGATTTTGGTTTTACGGTGTTATTTGTTGAAAATAAGATATTTATGTGCTTTTACAGCAAAATTCAAGGCTGAAATACGCACATTTTGAATGATAAATACGAAAATAAGGGGGAAATCAGTCATTTTTTGGATGGTTTTTCACTGGATCTTGCGAAATGCCTTGCGGGGGAAGGCGAAAAAGAACCCCCGGCTTGTAAGTAGTTATCTCACCCACATACTTACACAAAGATGCGGCACAACGTACGGCGGAAACAAATACCCTCTGCTGCGTTATGTCGCATTTTGTATGTGATAGTTAATAAAGTCTGAGAATATATGCATAATATCCCCAAAGGTTTTTATCTTTGCAATAAATTTAGTATTAATAGAAAGTAAACAAGGTATGTTTGAATATAAACCTCTTCCAAAGTGTATGAAAAAATATTTGGTATGAGAGTACGGATAAATAATATAAAGGTTATTGATTTATTCTGCGGTATTGGTGGGTTAAGTCACGGCTTTGTGCAGAAAGGTTTTAATGTAGTTGCAGGTTTTGATATTGATAAAACTTGTCAATATGCCTATGAATATAATAATAATGCTAAATTTTTTCATCAAGATATAAACTCTGTAACAGGCGAACAGTTGGCTAAATTATACAAAAGAAGCAAAATAAAAGTCTTGGCAGGATGCGCTCCTTGTCAACCTTTTTCTTCTTATTCTTTTAAGGTGAAAGAAAAAGATAAAGGTAAGTATGGATTGTTGTATTCTTTTGGACGCTTAGTGGAGGAAGTTTTACCTGAAATTGTTACGATGGAAAATGTACTCCAAATAGTCAATTTTAAAGAGCCTGTGTTACAAGATTTTGTAGATACCTTGAATCGTTGTGGCTATTTTGTTAGTGTGAACAAGGTATTTTGCCCTAATTATGGTATTCCCCAATCAAGAAAACGTCTAGTATTATTGGCTTCGAGATTAGGTTTTATAGATTTAATACCTCCAACTCATACCAAAAAGAATTACGTGACAGTGCGTGATACAATTGGTTGTTTGCCCCCTATTAAAGCAGGGGAGGTTTATCCTACTGATGCTTTACATGCTGCTACAAATTTGGGTGAATTGAATATGAAGCGGATGCTTGCTACCCCTCCAGGAGGTAGTTGGAAAGATTGGCCTGAAGATTTATTATTGGATTGTCATAAAAAGAAAACTGGTAAGACATATGGTAGCGTATATGGTCGTATGTCATGGGATGAACCTTCTCCGACTATGACTACTTTATGTACAGGAATAGGTAATGGTCGATTTGGACATCCAGAGCAAAATCGTGCCATTTCGGTTAGAGAAGCTGCTTTACTTCAGACATTTCCAATGGAATATCAGTTTTTCTCTTCTGATGATGTTGTATCTATAGCAAAGGCTTCTAGATATATTGGAAATGCTGTTCCTCCCAAACTGGGTGAAGTGATAGCAGAATCAATTATAAGACATTTGAAAACTTTAAAATGAGTTCTATGGCAAAAAGAAAAATTTTGGTTTTGGATATTGAATCTGTTAAAAAAATAGAAACCCAAATAAGAGAAGAAAAAATACCGTATGATTATGATACGAAAGAATATCCCATAGAAGTTATTAATATGAAAATGGAGAAAAAACAATTGTTTGTCCCTGAATACCAAAGAAATTATGTTTGGGATGATAAGCAAGCTTCTCGTTTTATTGAATCTTTATTATTAGGGGTGCCAATAATGCCTTTCTTTGTGTCTTCTGTATTTGAACAAGAAGGAAAATTGGAGATTATAGATGGTTCTCAAAGATTAAGAAGTATCCAAAAGTTTATCAAAGATGAAATAAGATTAATTGGACTTAGGAAATTGACGAGTTTGGAAGGCTTGTATTATACTAGCTTACCTGAGTGGGTTAAAAATGATTTTTTACTTAGAGATTTAAGATTCCATGTAATTAATGAGAAGGCTGATTTTTCTGTAAGGGCTGATATTTTTGATCGTATAAATACAAGTTCGAAGCGTTTGACAGATAGTGAAATAAGGAAAGGGGCATTTCAGGGGGAGTTTTATTCTTTTATCATCAAATGTGCAGCTAATGATACGTTTAGAAAAATGTGTCCAATTAGTAAAGAGGCCGCAAAACGAGGAGAATACGAGGAACTTGTTTCGCGTTTTTTTGCTTATTCTGAAGGATATGAATATGCAAAACACGAAGTTGCAGGTTTTATAAATAAATATATTCAGCGTAAAACGGAAGAAGGTTTTAATAAAATGGAGTTAGAGCAGGATTTTTTTTCAATGTTGAATTTTGTAAAAGAAAACTTTGCTCCAAATTATTTTTCTCCAGGACGAAATGCTACTCCTAGAGTGCGTTTTGAAGCCATTGCTGTTGGTGTCCATTTAGCATTGAAAGAAAAGCCTACATTAAAAGTAAAAAATATAGATTGGATAATGTCCGAAGAATTTAAAAAGAAGACTACATCTGATGCTAGTAATAATCCAGGTAGGCTAAAAGGTAGAGTTGAATTTGTAAGAGATAATTTGTTGAAAAGCTGTATTTAAATGAATATTGTAGATAATTTGTTCTTAATAAGGGAGCAAGAGATTGAATTGTATTTTGATTACTTGCAATGTTTTGATAATACAGTTTGTAAGATACAATATACATCTGATTTCGATGGGCAATCATATGAAAAGAGACTTGAACAGGATTTTTATAAAATATTAAAAGCAAACGGCTATCTATTGCTTTATAATTTAATAGAAGCGGTGGTTGAGAAATCATTGGATGCGATATTTAATAGAATAAATGAAGAAAGCCTTTCTTTTTCAGTGTTATCTCAGAGTATAAAAGCTTTGTGCATTAAAATGCATTGTCAACATATTCAGAATAGTATAACTAATGCTAATAAAATTCGAGATGAAATAAGAGATGTTATTGATTATTTTGTGAATAATAAGATTGTATCTGTTTCAAAAGGGTTGTTATCAGGACGGTCTGGAAACTTGGATTCTTTAAAAATAAGAGAGATATCGCAAGAATTGGGTATTACCCATTCTGCTACTTGTCCAAAATTGCAGTTGATAAAAAATAAAAGGAATAATTTAGCACATGGTGATATAAGTTTTGCAGATGAGGGAAGAAATATCGTTTTGTCTGATTTGGTTGAATATAAGAATGAAACGATCTCATATTTGAATATATTTATTAATGATGTGAAGGATTTTATTGATAATAAGCGGTATAAGTAGCTTGTAAAACATAGACAATCTTTGGTTGTCTTTCCATCTGACATAAATAATCTTTGTTGCTGAGAAAAATAGTTTCTTCTTGTTTGTCTATCACAAAAGAATTTCTATCTTTTGCGGAGTCAAACATACGACGGAATGTAATCCGTACCGCGAGCTTCGGTTAATGCTCATATTTTAATGGGCTTTTTTTCTGCCTATACAGACCATTTTCGTAAAGTCACGAAAATGATAATACATATAAAGGATCTTGTAGAAGTCGCAACTTGTTTGCAAAATCTACGGCTGTCTTTCCCGCATTATTTTAATGCTCCGGCATAGAGATTAATGAGATGTTTGGCGACACGGGAAATGGCAGCCGTTCTTTTTTCTGCCTATAACGCCAAACATCTCATTAATATGAAACAAACAGTTTCAATTCCTGCTACCGACATAAATGTCGTGAGCAAATCGTCAGTCCTAACTATGTGGCTGAACCGTGAGAATCAATTATTATCTTCCGTACTTGAAGAATCAGTGTCTAACTGTCAGGTGTGCTTTATGGCTCATGCCTCCTTGGCTTTCATGGCACTGGTAGGTTCTGCTTTCAAGAAACTTATCCAAAAAGTTTGTGGATTAAAAAATAATCCCCATATTTGCAGTGCTCTTCTTATTGGTCAGGCGGACAGTACCGCCAACATAGCCGTTGGCATTTTTTATGCCCATGGTTTATCATATAGTTCCGTCCCGTGTGGAAGCTTAATGGCTCCACTGCCTGGCCAAGGTGAAGAGCAACGGGGAGCGGAACTTTATTCGTTTCTACCCTTTATGTTTAATTTTTAATAGCTCTTCATTATGGTGAACAAAGAATTATCGTTATCCGTAAAAACTGCGGAAACATCAGCTATTGCTACATGGCTGAAATCTGAGAATGTTTTTTTCTCTTCCATATTGGAAGAAGGTGTTACTAACCGTCAGGTGTGCCTTATGGCTCATGCTTCCTTAGCTTTCTCGGTATTGGTATGTGCAGCATTCGTGTCGGCTGTTCCTGCATTGCTTTGCCTAGCTTGGTTTGTTGTGTCGTTACATCTTGCTTGGAAAGGAGGCCTGAAATGAAATTCTTTATTAATAAACCCAAAACTTACCTGTCTGTCAACAATAAAGGCAGGGCTATGAACCAGTGGATTTCCACTTTCGCTCATGTCTTGATTCCTGATGAACTGTCACGTGATGCCTTTATTGAGGCTGTTCGTGCCAAAGCGTCCATGTTGGACGAAGAATTTCCAAGAACCAAACCGCTTCATGTGGATGTTTTAAGAGGTAATTACATACAGATCTCAGTTTATCCCGAAAAGAATCAATTTAATACAGTTTTTATAGTTAATATTTATCCAGTATGCGGTGAGTTCCGCTTCTGTGAATCTACAAACCCTAAAATATTGGAAGGAGGTCTGAAATGAAAGGAGAAGGATTTAACCCGAATGCTATCATAACAGATCAGGTGATAGATGCGCTGGCTGATATTCAGGATCATGAACCCGGTTCTTTTCGTGAACATACGGAGAAATTAACGGATATTCTGTTGGATGACTTTGAGTTGATGGAACCGGACAATCTGAAAAGGAATCTGGACTTGGTGCAATTCTTTCGGTTCTATGCAGGACTGATAGAGAAACTGCATCCACAAGGCAAGTAGTCCTGTCCTTTATCCCATATTGTATTTGTCCCATATTTGCTTGAAAAATAGCGAATATGGGACAAATTAATTTATATACCGCAGTCGAGGAGATGAAAGCGGTGAGCAAAGCTGAAGGGACATTCAGTATCAAATTCCGGAAATACAACCGTCAGAAACAGTCTGGCGGTGATCTGGTGTTTTTGAAATCGGCCAGGCTTCGTTCCAAGGCTTCTGATGAAAAAATAGAGAATGCCAGCCATAAACTGTTTCTTGTTGATACGGAAACAGGCAACGCATTGAACTGCTGGCAGATTCTGGTAGTGGAATTTAACGGACAGAAAACAGTTTTGTAATATGGAGGTAAGACGTAGCGGAAATTTCGGCTTTGTGGACCCCGGCAATGGATCGCTTTATTCCTTTGACATATCGGGACGTGGCAAGGGATGGGAACCTTCCAGCATCATGCTGAACCATAACCGTAACACCTGTTTCACGAGGAAGATGAGTGTGGCCGGATATGATATCGTTCCGATGGGGGATAACAATGACATGCCCGGAGAGGTCATGCGTCTGCTTGACCGGTTTTATGCCGGCGAGGGTATTCTTGGCAAGATCGCCGGTCTGCAATGGGGGGACGGTCCCCGATTCTATGAAGATGCCATTGATGATACGGACAACCGTTTCTATAAGAAATGGGTGCTTGCACCTGATATTGAGTCGGACATGTCTTCCTGGGATTATCGGATTTGTATGCACCGTTGTCTGGTTGATCTCACCCACATGCAGGGCTTCTTTATCAAGTTTGTCCGCAACCGTGCGCCCCGTATCGGTGGGAGGGGGAAGTTACTAAGGTTGGAGCATATTCCTTATCAGCGTGCCAGACTGTTGTACCCTCCTCCTGGGAAAAATGATCCGGAAGGTATTGTTGTGGGAGATTTCCCTTTCCCGGACCCTGAGTATATGGAGAGGTATCCCATGTTTGATCCGGCAGATCCTTTCCGTTATCCGGTGTCTGCCAGATATTACAACATCTATTCCTTCTGTAAGGATTTTGTCAGTACTCCGCGTTTTCTGGGAGCCTTTGACTGGCTGGAGATAGCCGGTACCCTGGCACCATTACTGCATAATTATAATCTGAATTCCAGTGCGCTCAGTCTGCATATCGAATCTCCACAAGGGTATTGGGACAAGGCGGAGGAACGTTTGAAATCCGTATGCCGCAAGCGTGGGGAAACCTATACGGCCAAGATGCTGGAGGATTACAAGGACGAATGCATGGAGAAATTTGCCGGAGGTATTACCGGGATGAAGAATGTGGGGAAATATATGCACACCACCCGGTTCTGGAGCGATGAAGCCAACGATTTCGAAGGATGGAAGGTGACTCCTATAGACAAGAAGGTGAAGGATTACATTGAGGCACAGATCAGAATCAGCAACAAGGCTGACGCCGCTGCCACTTCCGGGTTCGGCATTGATCCGGTACTGGCGAACCTCATATTGGAAAACAAGCTGAGCAGTGGAAGCGAGAAACTGTATTCCATCAAGGTCTACAACGCGTCTGAAACGGCTATTCCGGACATGATACTCTGCAAGCCGGTGCAGGAGTATATTAACGCTAACTGGCCGGGAACAGATATACGTATCGGGCTGTACCGGAATGTGGTGAGTCAGGAAGAGAATGTGTCGCCGGGAAACCGTATGAAAGAAAATATATAAGTGTAAGTGTATGAAAATGATTTTTGATAAAAACGAGGAAGGCAGACAGGAGCTTGTCTCGGCACTGGGAATGATTTCCGACAGCCTGGACTATTCCAAGTGGAAGCCGGTGCTACCTTTGGCCGCACGCCAGCTGACCGGTATTGTCGGGGCGGACGTGCTTTCGGCGATAGTTGACCTTTATTGGGCTGAGGACCTGGATCTAGAGAAAGAGGAACTTGTATTCATGACGCAGCGTGCCGTGGCATATTTCGCATGGGTGAAGGTTGTCCCCACGTTGGACGCACAGCATGGCGGTAGCGGAAGGCAGAAGAAACTGGGAGAAAATGAGAAGGGGCTGACTGCCCTTCAGGAATACAAGGATGAAATGAACATCCTTAATCTGGCGTATGAGTCGGTGGATGCTCTGGTAGGATTCTTGGAGGAGAAACAGTTTGATTTCTGGAAGAAAAGCCGGGCTAAAAGACAGATGGACGGATTGCTCATCCGTTCCAAGGATGAGTTTGACGAGTTTTATCATATCGGCAGCCACCGTCTTTTTCTCGTACTGGTTCCCATTCTGCGTGAAATACAGCGTACAGACATTCTGCCTGTTGTCGGAAAGGAGCGGTTTGATTGGCTTGTCAGAAGGGATCCGGACGTATGTGACACTCTCTTGGAGGAATGCCAGCGACCTCTGGCGCTGTTGGCCGTCAAGAAAGCGGTTGAACGCCTACCCGTAGAGGTTATTCCGGAAGGTATCGTACAGGTGCAGCAGACTGGAACTATAAAGGAAAAGTTACGGGCAGAGAAAGAGGCGCGGAAAAGTGTGGCGGACAGCCTTCAGGCCGATGCCGACCGGTATCTTCAGGAATTGCAGGATACGGTGGCGGCTTTGGACGCTGCGCCTGAGGAGGTTGATTTCTATGTTTCAGGTCCCACGCTTCAAAGCAAGGGAATAACCTTTTGATTAAATGCGTGTAATATATTATCAGAACAGACAGGTGAATGTGCCGGAAACGCTTGAGGAGCTGACTCCCGCCCAGTATTACCGTTATCTGGAGATCGCCACCATGGCGAACCAGCATATATTGTCGGAATCCGGGATACGTTTGAAACTTCTTTCCCTTTTTCTGGCGCTTCCAGTTGATATGGGGCATCTTCCTCCATCCACGTGGAAGGAAACGCTGGCGCTGTTGTCCCTGACGGATCCGTTTGTTATCCGTGAGGGAAAATCTTTTCGACTGGACCTGAGTACCGGAATCAATCTTCTTCCGGAATGGAACGGTTTTCACGGACCGGAAGACATGCTCAACGGGGTATCATTTGACACCTTCTGTAAGTGCATGGCACTGATAAGACGGATGGGTGATGAGGGTGGCGGCGACAGGGACATGATATTGCGGGAGTTCGGAAAAGTTCTTTATACGGCGGGAAGGGAAGGTGCGGAACCGCCAATTCTGCTCTGTCTTCATGCATATCTGTTTTTTATGAATGTGTTTGCCATCATCCGGGAGGAGCCTTTGGAGATTGACGGTGAAACGGTTGACTTGCGGATTCTTTTCCGACAAGATGAGAAGCCGGAAGCGGATGACCATACCGGCTGGACGGGCATTGGGATGGATATCGCTGAGAACGGGGCATTCGGGAACTATGCAGAGGTGAGGGCGACACCGTTCTGGGATATCCTTATTTTCCTTTACAGAAAGAAGTTTGAAAAATTACATACCAAAAGATAGAGCCTATGATCAGTTTGAAAACCTATCGTGAGTATTATGAGGATGTCATGCGGCGTGTACCTGGCATACATTCCGTCAGAGTAGTGAATGTGGACCAGGACATGAGCGACTGCCTGAAAAGTATCAGTTCTGACGAGCTTCCGGTTCTGTTCGTGGTCGTACCGTCCGCACAGGAAACAGGTACGGATTCGGACAATGTGGAGGAGGATAACCTGTGCCTTATATTTCTGATGGACCGTATGGATATGCAGCGCCGTGGCCCGGTTCGGGTGCTGGAAGATACACAGCCCCTTGTCGAGAGCATCAAGAATGTGATGCGTGGTGACAGGAACAGAGGGTGCTGTCTTATGCGTAATCTTGACCGGATGACTACTACCCCGGAAACAGGATTCTATACGGATTACAGCGGTTGGAGTGTGTCGTTTAAACTTGGTACGGAATGAGTGACGGATGGAACCCAGTGAGGGAGGAGTTCTTCAAAAGAATCCTGTCCCGTGACTTCAAGACCATTTACCAACGGCAGTTGGATATTGCGGAAAGAGGTATTTACCGGGAGGGAAGACAGCTTAAGGTGAGATTCCGCCCGGATAAAATTGTGCCCGGCCGTACAGGTCATCTGCGTGACCGTCTTGCGGCGGCCGAGTTCCAGATAACGGGGGGGGATCCGATAATGCTGGAAACGGGCTACCCTCTTTATATACGTTTTCTTGACATGCGGGAGAAACGCGATCTCCGTATCTATAACCGTCAGATATGGGGGATAGTGTACAACAACGCATTGCCTGATCTGAGAGCGGGCATGTCCGATTCGCTCCGCAAGGAGATCCGCAACCGGCTGGAGGAGTTGTTTCCCTGGCCGGACGGGAATGACGGCACGTATCGTCTGGGATATCGTCCTCATTGATATTTTGCCCCGCTGTCCATGGATATGCGGGGCTTCTCATGTATCTTCCGTCCTTTGCCCTTTCCTTGCCGGTTACTAGTTTTGTCGAAAAGTAACCGTATGAACAAGAAACTGAAAGATGATTATATAAAGTTCACTCTCTCCCTGAACACCAGTGAGGCCCGTGAGGAGCTGAACCGTCTTAACGCGTCCTCCCGTGAGCTGCAACGGACGAATGATGGTTTGCGCAATTCGATGACAGAACTGGTGGCCTCCGGCAAGAAAGGCAGTGATGAGTACAAACGTCTGGAGGCGGAGCTGAAATCCAATTCCAAAGCCATATCCGAGAATAATGCGAAAGTGAAGATTCTTCGCTCCTCCATGAAAAGCACCGAGAAAACTTATGCGGAACTGGCCAAAGAGGCCCGCGGGCTTCAAAAACAGTTGGACAATACTGTCAAGTCCCTTCATCCTGAGGAATATGCCCGTCTGGAAAAGCAGCTGGAGGAAACACGAGATGCGATGGCCCGTCTGCGTGGCGGAACCAATGAGGCTTCCGGGGCATTCCTGAAACTGGGGAATATGAAAGCCATGGTAGTGGGTTTCTTCGTATCCGCCGGAGCGGCTGCCCTTGATTTTTTAAAAGACGGTATATCCAAAGCAAAGGAATTTGTCAGAGAAAGCGTGGAGGTGGCCATTCAGGCTGACGGAGTTCTTCATGCTTTTGAGAAGCTGGACCGTCCTGATCTTCTTGCAAACCTTCGTACCGCCACTAAGGGAACCTTGTCGGACCTTGAGCTGATGAAAGCGACGGTCAAGGCAAAGGATTTCCGGATTCCGGTTGACGACCTGGGAAAATATCTGGCATTCGCCCAGTTGAAGGCGCAGCAGACCGGCCAAAGTGTGGAATATATGACAGATTCGATTGTGACCGGTCTGGGGCGCAAGTCACTTCTTATACTGGACAACCTGGGACTTTCCGCCGCAGAAATCAATGAGGAGGTTGCCAAAACAGGTGATTTCATGAAAGGGGTGTCCAATATCATAGACCGCCAGCTAACACAATCCGGATTGTATGTATCCGCATCTGACAAGGCAGCTCAGGCTGATGCAAGGCTGGAAAACGCCAAACTGAGACTAGGAAGACGGTTGTCCTGGCTTGGAGATTTATGGATCAGCCTGAAAAACAAAATGGCTGAAACCGTCAATACAACAGTATCCACCGCCAATGAAAAGTTTTATGAACAGAAGGAACGGGTTGTAAGCCTTTATTCCGAATATATGCCGTTACTGGACCGGTATGATGAATTGAAAACCAAGACCAAACTGTCCTCGGACGAGCAGGCCGAACTTAATACCATCATCACCAAAATCACGGATAATATTCCCGGGGTGATAACCAAAGTGGGGGAATACGGACAGGCGCTGGATATCTCCAGCGGCAAGGCCAGAGAGTTCGTGCGGCAACAGAAGGTATTGTTGGAATATATGAACCGGGAGGCCATCAAGGAAGAGGAAGATAACCTGAAAGAATACAGGAGAAAATATCAGAACGCTCTGAAGGCGCAGCAGGCCGGAGGCGTGTATGTGACCTCTTCCATGAGTAATACCGGATATTCCACCTCCTATTTCGATAATACTCCGGGCACACTGGAACGTATTGATGATGATGTCAGGAGGTATGGCGACATGATCAAGGGGGCTGAGCTTCGTATCCGGGAACTGCGGGGTGAGAGTCTGGAGAAGTCCTTGGAGGACAACGAGAAGAGGATCAAGATGCGGGATGAGTTCATCAAAATGAACAAGAAACAGCTGGAAACATGGCTTGCAGACGAAAAGAATGCGGACAGCCAGTACAGGGACATGGCCGCCACCATTCTTTCCGGCAAATCGGAAATCCAGGCGGATCCTAAAAAAGTCAGCCAGCAGAATGCGGTCAATGCGCAGAGTGTGAAGCTGGAGGACTTGCGGAAGAAACATTTGCAGGAGCGTCAGCGTCAGGAGGAGGAACTGGAATACCGGGTAGCTCAGTCCCGTATTGACGCTATGGAAGCCGGGGCTGAAAAGGAACTGGCACAACGGGAACTAAACAACCGCAGAGAGATATCGCTTCTGCAGCGGCAGAAGGAAGACTATATTCAGGCCGTAATCCAGTTTGAGAAAGAAAAGTTCGAGGCCGAGGAGGAGCTGAAGGCGAAGAAGGACAAGCGTTATGTGAAAAAAAACTTTAACTCTTCTTCAATTTCCGTAGATACATCGGCGTTTGATGCTATTATCGACAATACCACTAGGCGTCATTGGAAAGAAACATTGCGTGATCAGGAAAACGCATGGGACGAGTACCTGATCAAATACGGTACTTTCCAGGGAAAAAAGGAGGCGTTGACACGTAAATACAGAGCATTGATGGATAGTGAGTCTGATGCCGGCAGGATCGCATCGCTACAAAAGGAATTTGAAAAAGCCCTGTCAGCCTTGGATGTTGACAAGTTGAAACAAGAGATCAACTGGGAGCTGATATTCGGGGATTTAAGCAAGGTGTCTAAAAAAGAGCTTGACAAAGTCCGGGCACAGTTGAAACTGTTCCGTGAATCCGATGAGTATAAGAATATGGCTGTGGAGCAAAAAAAAGTTGTTGACGAAGCTTTGGACGGAATACAATCTGCAATTATTGACAAAGGCGGACTGCTTGGTGATCTTCCTGACCAGCTGGACAACCTGAGGAAAGCCCAGGAGGAACTGGCCAAGGCTCAGGATGAATATAACATGTCCCTGGAAAGTGGAACACATGCCGAGCAGGAGGCGGCGAAAAAAAAGCTTAATACCGCTTCCCAGAATGTCTCGAATGCAAAAACAAATGTGGATAAGTCATCAAAGAAGGCTATAGACAATATAACCGGAGTCACCAACGCCATTGTACAGCTCGGGGAGGCGGACATGAGTCTTTCCTCTTTCGGGGAGAGTGTCGGGTCATTGGTTGACGTACTCTCGGAATCCGGATCGAAGATAGGCGGGATCATTGCCGCCATCCTAGCCATACTTGACCAGATCGGTGACCAGGGACTTGACAAATTCGTGGGGAATATACTGGAAACTGTGAGCAATGCCGTAGGAGGAATTTTCGATACGGTGGGCTCCATCTTTGGAATCAAGGGGGCCGGTGGTATTTTCCATGGTGCTGATTATTCCGGTTATAATGAAATGGTGGCACAGTATGAGAATCTGCTGGATATCTGGGACGAGCTGCTTGACAAAAAGAAAGCATATATAAATGAAAGTTACGGTGCGGAAGCATCCAAAGCCGGAGAGGAAGCTCTGAATATTGCAAAAAACGAGCTGGAGGTACAAAAGAAACTTGCCGAGGCACGTCTGAGTGCCGGCAGCAGTATCGGAAGTCACAGCCAAGGCTACAGGATGTGGAAAGGCTCCTACAAATGGGAAGGCCAGAACTGGCGTGATGTCGCTGGGGAGATATCCAGGGAGTACGGTGTGACGTTCAACGAGATGAAGGATATGATCAATATGTCCCCGGAAATCTTGCAGTCCATCAGGGAGAATTATGCCGGACTCTGGTCAGTCATGGACGGAGAGTTCAGGAACCATCTGGAAAATATCATCAAATATGGCGAGACGGAGAAGGAGATTCTAGAGGCGGTGAAAGAACAGATCACCGGCATATCCTTTGACAGCTTTGAGGATTCCTACTGGGAGATGATATCCGATCTGGAGAACGGGAACGAAGAACTGGCTGAGAATCTGGAGGAACAGCTCCGCAAATCCATTATCAGAGCCATGATGGCCGACAAGTACAAGGAGCAGGTCAGAAAGCTGTATGAGACTTGGGCGGAATATGGCGAGGACGGTTATACGAAAGATGAAGTCGATGCATTGCGTGAGATGCAGAAACAATTGTCTGAAGCAGTCCTGGCCGAGAGGGACAGCCTGGCGGATATCTTTGGATGGAGTGCGTCCGGGGATTCCTATTCCCAGTCCTCTTCTATAGGCTACACTACCACCATGAGCCAGGAAACAGGTGAGGAAATCAGCGGACGGCTGACAGCCATGTATGAGTCCAATGTGCGTTTGGAAACCAAAGGAACGGAAATGAATGCAAGCATGCTTATCATTTCTACGGCGGCATTAAATATGGCGAAGGAACTTGCAACTCATTCAGTGTGTGTCACGGAAATGCGTGATGTACTGCATGAATGCAACGGCCATTTGGAAAAAATTGAGAAATATACCGGCATATTGAGCGGCATGGACGACACTCTTGCCGAGATCGAAAAAAACACAAAAGGAATGTGATTATGGAGAGGAACGCTTTTATTAATGGCAAGAATATCTGGAGCACATGGGGTGCGGAGCTGATGGACGGAGCTTTGGAGGCTATACTAACACCCCCTCCGGTAAAGGACTATATCGAAAATGACAGCAGACTGGAACATGGCATACAGATAACTTCATCGCCTGAGATCTGCAAGATGGACTCCAGGGAACTCAGCCTGCCTTTTTTTATTACGGGAAATTCACAAAGTGACTATCTGGATAAATATTCGTCCTTTGTGTCCGAACTGGTAAAGGGTAAAATTGCACTGAAAATCCCGGCACTGGGGAAGATTTACAATTTGTACTATCTGTCTTGTGGCAAGTATGGAAGCTACGGGAAATGCCGGGGAAAGTTTATGGTCAAACTTAAAGAACCCAATCCGGGCGACAGGGAAGATATTGTATGAAAATTGAGATCAGAAATTCAACTGGTGAACTATGTTACCAGGATGTTGTCAGAAAAGGCAGCAAACGTAAGTTCACACTCATGAAGGAAGACTTCATACTTTTGAAGTTTTCCCTGAAATCCCCTGTCTTTTTCAAGCTGGGGGACTGGACGGAGGACACACGTTTCGGCCGGTTCGAACTATGCGATCTGTACAAACCCAAGTACAACAGGAAAACCGGGGCATACGACTATGAGCTTCAGCTTGATGCCTATTATTGGAAATGGAAAAACAAAATCTTCAAATATACCCCGGAAACGACCGGACAGGAGGCGTCCTGGAACCTGACCGCCCCGCTTGACGTACAAGCCGGTATAGTCCTGAGAAATTTAAAGGCTCTTGGTTACACATACAAAGGACAGGATTTTGTTTTCTCCATTGACAGTACGGTAGAGAACAAATCACAACTGATGTCTTATGAGAACATCAACATTTTGGATGCCTGTTTCTCCATGGCGAAAAAATGGGATTGCGAGTGCTGGATAACCGAGAATATAATCCATTTCGGGCGTTGTGAGTCTGGCGACGCGGTGGACTTCGAGATCGGGAAAAACGTGCAGGAAATGCCACGATCTGAATCCCGGTCCACCTATGCGACAAGAATCTATGCTTTCGGCTCGACAAAGAACATCCCTTCTAACTACCGTCCGGTTGATGAGACCGTGGTTGTGAACGGTGTGGTGCAGCGCAGGCTGATGTTACCCGAAGGAACCCCGTACATAGACGCTTATCCCAATATGACCACCGAGGAATCCATTGAACAGGTGGTTATCTTCGATGAAGTCTATCCCCGAAGAACGGGCACCATGTCGGATGTTACTACCATCGAGGTGACGGACAAGGTGGAGAATGAGGACGGCACAACCACTGAGGAAAAATGGAATGCCTACCGTTTCAGGGATACAGGTGTTAACTTTTCCGAGAAATATATCCTCCCCGGTCAGGAGCTGAGGATACGTTTCGCGTCCGGGCTTCTCAACGGTCTGGAGTTCGCCGTGAAGTTCAATCCTGAGGGAAAGCCGGAGAAGCTGGAGGACGGCGGCTGGAATCCCGATGCACAGTTATGGGAGATAGTCAGGAATGAGGACTATGGCAGACCGCTTCCCGGTGATGTGCTCTTTCCCCAGGATGGAGATGAATATGTGCTTTCCGGCTGGGACAGCACGAAAATAACCGAACTTGGGCTTGTGGGTGCCGCCGAGCAGGAGCTGAAGGAAAAGACTGAAAAGTACGCTGCCAAATCCAAGATAGACCCGAGTACCTATGGCTGCACGATGATGTCAAATGACGCATACCGTGAGGATGGCGTTCATAATATCTATGGCATCGGTCAAAAGGTCAACCTTATCAACAAGGCCTATTTCGAGAACGGAAGGCAGTCAAGGGTTATCGGATTTGAATTCAATCTTGATTTAGCTTATGATTCCCCTATATATACTGTCGGGGAAACCGCCGCCTATTCCCGTATCGGGGAGCTGGAGGAAAAGGTTGAGAGCCTTACCCTGAAGGGACAGACCTATACGGGTGGTGGCAGCGGTGTGTATGTGATCGGAAGCCACGACTCCACCCCTGCGACAGACCATAACGTGTATTCCGCATTACGCTCGTTGAAAACTTTTCTTCGTAAAGATAAAGAAGATATCGCTAATGAGCTGATCACGTTCCTGAAAGGTTTTTTGGTTGGTAAGAATGGTAGTGGAATTACTGTACTGGAAGATGGTACCTCTCAAGCCGTTGTTGACCGGCTTTATGTGAAGATTAAGGCTGTCTTTGATGAACTTGAAGTGAAAAAGAAAACGCATGTTGGTGGTGAACAGATCATATCTCCGGCCGGAATGAAGTGTGCCAGGGTGGAGGAACTTGATGAGAGCTACCGCTGTTTCTTTTTGTCGGAAGTCGATGGTATTACAATCAATAACGAATTTACAGTCGGTACATTAGCATTAGCCCAAGAATTTAATATTAAAGAAGGAACATCTCACAATGTATCCAACCGCTACTACTGGCGCGAGGTGACAGGTGTAGGATCTGACTATATTGATTTGAGCAAAACCAATGCCGACAAGGACAGTGATATCCCGGTTGTCGGTGATGATATTATTGGTTTGGGACACTTGACGGATATCACTCGTCAGGCAGCTATAATCCTTTCTTCTGTTAATGAAACTTCGCCTTCCATTATTTTCTATCAAGGTATCAACTCTTTCTCTCTTGCCGGGAAAGAAGTCATCGGGCTGGGCTTTGACAAGTCCACCGGACACGCCTATATCAATGTGTATGGTGATGCCTATATCGGTGCCAAGGATGAGAGCACTTACATCCGTTATACACAAAAAGGCGGTGTTGATATCAAGGGTATGTTCCACATCGAAAAAGGTTCCACCGGATGGCGTAACATGGAAGGGCTTCCGGATGAGATACAGGTGGCTGCCGATTTGGCCCAAAAGGCTCAGGATGCGATAGACAATGCGGCTGTCGGCTCGGTCAATCTGTTGCGTAACTCCGGGTTTACCGGAGATTATGAGAGTGAAACATTGTCCTCTGATACTCAATTGTCTGCTGATACCGATTTGTATAGTAAACAATTAAAGTATTGGACGGGTGTGGCTACCGTATCCGCGGACAGTGCTGCCGGCTCCGGATATTCTGCCGCAATCGGTAGTTTGTCCCAGTCCGTATCATTGATTAAAAATGAGAACTATGTTATATCCTTTAAAGCTAAAGGTGTGTCTGTGGCTGTTTCGTGTGGTGATTTCAGCACAACTCAGCCTCTTACGTCCGGTTATCAAAGATACACTTTCAAGTTCGCATTTAACGGTACAGGTATTTTTATGCTTAGCGGTACCGCAACCGTTTGTGACCTTCAACTAGAAAGAGGGACCATTGCCACAGACTGGAAACCGTCCATTTTGGATAACGACAAGGCAACAGCCGGTTTTCAGTCAATCAATTATATCGCCAGTGCGATCAAGGATGGATCTGTGGATATTCTTGGCGGTCTGATATTGGCCAATATGATCCAACTGGGTAATTACAAGAATGGCAAGTTACAGAAGGTCACCGCCGGAGTTAGCGGCATATACAATGACGATGATGATGTGGCGTTTTGGGCAGGAGGAAAACTGGAACAGGCTATATTGACCGTAATGAGGTTTCGTAATGACCCCGATTACCAACCCACCGATGAGGAATGGGCAAATATGGCGAACTTCGTTGCCACTCATGGTGGCGATACGTTCCTTCGTGGCTATATTTATGCCTTGGGTGGTAAGTTCCGCGGTGTGGTTGAAGCCTTGGGCGGATTTTTCCGCGGAAAAGTAGAAACATCTGTTGACGGGAAACGCATTGTCATTGATCCGGATAAAAATACTCTTGAAATGTACACGACTGAAGGACATGCCACCTTGATATTAAGGTTCGACACATCATCGGACGGATGGGAATATGGTGATTTGATTTTGCGGAAATATGCAGGGGACCAATTGATACTAGAAACGACTGTATATCCGGAACGTATCAGAATACAGAATTATGTAGAAAATACGGATATCATTCTTAATCCCAATAACGTATCCTTTTATGGTTCTAAAGGCGAAACGCTGTTAGTCGGAATGAAACCGGTATATAATGGAGTGGGTGTGTATAAGCATGTGGCCAATATTGATTGCAGTAATTGGCCGGGGAAAGATGATGTTTCGTCAGGTCAGGTATATGTGGAATATGAGACAGTAGAAGGAGTCGTGACAAACGGGACTTTAAAAGTAAAGAAGTGATATGGAACTGAATAGTATTAACAAGACAGGTACTTGGAGTGAGGCGGCAGACCGTCTTAACAACAACTTTAGCAAGACTTCTACCGAACTAGAAAAGGTCAAGCAGAACGGTATCCGCAACAAGGGATTATTTTCTACTCTTAAATTGCTGGAAGAGGCTGTTCCATCTCCTGTTGTAGGTGACTGGGCTGTTGTGGGGGATACCATACCGGGTCCTATATATGAATGCAAGATAAAGGGGGCATGGAGTCCTACAGGCACGACAGGAGGTGGCGGAAGTGTTGACTTGAACGGATACCTGACAGCCGAGGAGATAGACGATGTAACATCAATATTATAAGAGTTATGATAAGAATTAATTATCAGTCCGATTTTAAAATCATAGAGAAGAGCCTGAATGGAGATATAAATACTCCTTTCCGGTTTACTTACCGCACAGTCCTGTCGGGGTGTGTTGTTGCGGAGTTTGACGGGCACGGGTACAAGAACTGCCGCAGGCTTGATGATGGTGGTCTGCTGGTCATTTTTGACAGGCATGGACTACGTCCCGGTGCTCTGTCGGTCAAACGCGAATACTATCTTTCCGATGCTGATTTTGCCGATGGCATCTGCAATCTTGTATCGGTGGAGAATACAGGTGTTATCCTCGTTGCCGGAAAGACGGATGAGAGCACGGCGGAGATCATTTCCTATCCGGATTATGCCGCATACAATGCGGTGCAGAGCGTCCCTCTGTCAGAGAGGGAGTATGATGATGTGCTGAGTGATTTTGTACCTCCTCTGCCACCGGAAGAGAAATAATGATTTAATAGTTAAATAAATAGTTACATAAAATAATGATAGCTTAAGTTCCCCCGGAACTTAGGCTAATAACAGGAGATATTATGGTAAAAATGCATAAACTGACCAAGGGTGGACAAACCATTTATCCAGCTACCATTTATGACGCAGTGGTCAACCCCAAGACACGAAAAAGTCTGACTACGGAACTTTCAGAGTTAGAAAGTTCCTTAAACGGCGGCGATACCGGATATATCAATCTCAATATCCATTCATGGGTAACAGGCCAGTGGACGGGAGAAGGATCATCATTGACTCATAATGATAACTCTTCTTATAAACGTAATACCGAGGTGAGTACTTTGATTAAAAGTGGTGCTATTTTAACAATGTATGAAGCTTCCGGAAAACAAGTGAAAATGAATGATTATGGCATAACATTCAAATTCAGGGGTTCCGCAAAAAACAAGGCGGAATGGAGCTGGTATGATTCCGGTAATGGTATTCTGATTGGAAATACTGACGCCGTTGAGATTTATATGACAGTTGAAACATCCAATGTGGAGTTTTTGAACGGGTTTGTGATTAAGGGGGCTTACGTGAAAGGAGCCAAGGATAAAATCAGTGAACTGACAGAAAGTGTGGAGTCTTTGGAACAGTCAACAACCGACAATATAGAACACATTTTTAATATTGACGAATCGGTTAACGGTGGTAATGTTGGACGCATATATATTAATGAGGATGATCTGGTTACCGGACGCTGGACAGGTGAGGGTAAGAATCTGAAAGCAGATTCAATGGAAGGATATTTGCGCACTAAAAATTTGTATGACATAACTTTGAAAGCCGGTGACTTGATTTCTGTATATGACAAGGCTGGAAAACAAGTAAAAGCCAACAGTCTCGGACTGAATATGAAGTTCAAAAACTCAACTAATACATCATCCATCATCTCCTATCAGGACAGCGGTACTTATTACAAACTCACTGAGGATGCGATGCAAATGGCATTTTTTGGCACTTCGGAGGCAGTTGAGAAGATTACCGGTTACTATTTCAAGGGATTTCGGATTAAAGGATTTGACGAAAAAATCAGTGATGTCAATGAGTCTATCCATAAGCATATTAATGATGTAAAAATCACTGATTTTTATCATTCTCTTAAGATACTTTTCATTGGTTCTTCCTTTGGGGTTGACACGATTAATTACGTTGGAGATATAGCGCATAGTTATAATTTTAATATTGTTATCGGCAACCTTTATGTTGGCGCTTCTGGAATTAAGGATTATATAACATTTTACGAATCCGACCGCAAAATATCCTACTATAAGTGGAATTTGAATGCCATTGCCTGGGAGAATGGCACCAGTACGGTAAAAGAAGCCTTGTCCGATGAAGCGTGGGATTTTGTGGTAATCCAGAACGGAGCATATCAATCCGCAGATGAGTCAACCTATTGGGATCAGGACGAGAAAGGGAATATTACCAAGAACTATGTGAATCTGTTTGCTGACATCATTGATAGATGTTGCCTGTTCTCGCATCCTGTAATCTGTTTCAACATGACATGGGCGTACAGCGTATATCATACGCTTTCATCATCGCAAGGTTCGAAGGACAAGTGGCTGAGTTTCGGCATTAATCAAAAACAGAGGCAGCTGGGTATGTATACGGAATTGTGTCGCTTGGCTCAAAAGGTATTGCAACATTGCCCGGAAGTAAAATTCGTCATCCCTTCCGGAACAGCCGTACAAAATGCCAGAGGCACGTCTTTAAGGACCGACACGACCATACAGGGAGTTGTGTCTCAATCCAATCCGGAAACGGGCACTCCTGTAACAACCGTGGTCCCAACCATAGAAGAGGCTGAATCAATGACTGATTTGAATCAGGCTGCGGTAGATTTTCCATTTATGGCCGGTAAGGATAATAATTTTATGAACTGGCATTATGGTACAGATTTGAGCAGGGACTGTCTGCACATGACAGAAGGGATCGGAAGATATCTTGTAGGAGGAGCCTTATGGCAGATGATTGGTTATAAACTTAGTCGTTTAAACTTTACAGGGAATACATACCGGACGACTAAGGAAGACAAAACGAATTACAGAATCATAGCGGTTACTGACAGAAGAGCTGATATCGCTCAAAAATGTGTGATTGCCGCATTGGATAACCCGTATGGGGTTTCAGACATTATGGAATAATATACTTATGATACGAGACCTAATCATCAGAATAATGAATCATCTGTCCGTTGAAGTGCATCCGGATGCGAAATGGTTCTAGAATGTAAAAGGGTGCACTCTTCAAGAGAGTCATCCTTTAAATAGTCGTTGCTTTTTAAAGTCATTTATCGAAAAGGTTTGCATTATTTGCAAAGGATGTTTATTTTTATTTTATTTGCCATAAATATAAAATACTATGATAAACAATAACGAAGCTGTAACTTTGAATGTCGCTGAAATTCGGTGCGTTTATATATGCGTCCTAGTGACTTTAATCTTTGTCTTTTTGGCTTTTTTCTGGAAGATATTTATATCTATCACCCAAAAATGTAAAAAGAAGTCCCTTAAACAAAGCCTAAAAGAGATTCTATATAAATATAGATGGGATATTGCTTTTAGTATTGGAATATTGTCAACGATTATTATTTTTTGGATATTGCTTGCTCATACATTTAATCAAGATGAATTATTGATAAGCACAGACACCTTGATATCAACCCAAATGGAGGATTGGGGAGGTTTTGCTACCTGCGTAACTGCAATATTTGCTTTAGTGTCCGTATTTCTTGCATTTAAAGCCTTTAGTTCACAGACTTTAGCGGCAAAAAGAGCTTCATTTGATGCTACCTTTACTCAAATATTTGCTCAGCACAGCATACTTTATAAAAAAGTCCAATGCCCGTCAATGGTACATTGTCATTTTGCAGGATTTAGAAGATATTTTCAATTCAGAATATATTATAATGCAGGACCAGTTACAAATCAACAAATTTGGGAAGAATACAATAGACGCTTACAAATAGGATGTGGAGAAGAATGTTCTAGCAATTTTAAAAATTATTTCAAATATATATATAAAGAGGTGACTTATATAAGGGACAACTCAGACGGGCTTTTGAATGATGCAGACCAAAGGCAATATGTAGGATTGATTGAAGGTCAAATGAATAATGATGAATTATTCTGTTATCTTGTAAATCTGTTAGAGTATTATGAAAAGAATACCGACAATCAAAAATTGATATCTTATTTCGAGTATCTCAAGCAAAATGCTTTTTTTAAAGAAATATGTAAAACCGATGGATATAAAGATGATGTAAAAAAAGCATTTGACCTATTGAACGAATCTTGTCGAAACAGAGTTCGCAATTCATTAATAGAAGAGACATGGTTAAAGTAACGGCAAACCATAAAATAGGTTTGCCGTACTAAGATGATTTATGCTTGATTCGGTTTCATATTGTAAGCATATGCTTTATGTGGTTTCAAACTTTTCAAGTCACCCTACTAATCTATATATCCCAATTCCCTGAACCTTTCCATTATCTTATAAGCCAGAATTGCGTAAGCCCCACCTGTCATATGTATCTTGTCATTGCCGGTCTTTCCGTTCTCGTCCCCGACATAGCTGCTCCAAAAACTCATTGGTAGTGAGCCCTCGGCCATTGCGGTCGTATCCGGCACAACCCCCTTCGACTTCTGCTCTTCTGTCAGATCAGCATCCGTCGTGGGGGTGATGCCGAAATCATACAGTGCCTGCCGGGACACATACTCCCTCCAGTTGATGAACCTGTCGCCGTATCTTCCTGCCAGAACGGTTTCCTGACCGGCCCTTGATGCCGCAGTCCCCGTATGCAGCCCGATAAGGACATATTTGTCCGTACCGAGCCGAGCGATCATTTTATCCAGTTTCTCCACAAGCTCTTCATCGGAGGAATATCCCCCGTTCTGCCAGCACCAGAGGACGGCCAGCCGTGTATTTCCGTACAGACGCGAACCGCTCATTATAATGGGAGTCCGGGCACTGAAACTTACAGCCCTGCTTCCTGCCGCAACCCTTTGTATGGTATATATGCCCGTCGTGTCCGAACCGCTCGAGCCGGTCCATTTCAAGGTACATTCTATTCCTCCCACGCTGCACGGGTTCACAGTTGTGTCCGATCCCTGCAGAAGGGGGGCGACCTCCGTTCCCCATGCGGAGTCCAGCCTGCCGTCATACGCTCCGATCCGGACAGGAGAGGTGTCGGCAGGAAGAACGAAATCACCTTTCGCAAAGGTGACATTGGCTCCCATCCTGACAGCGATTGTATTGATAGACTCTCCTCCAACACCGCAGTTGTTCACTTTGTAGCTGGCTCCAAGAAAAGCCTGCAAGGCCTTTGAATAGGTGACGGATGCCGCATCCTCCAGGGACGAAACATCATAACCGAGCTCCCTGAGCTTACTCAGGATTCTTTCCTTATGACGGGTTATAGTACCACCCGCTCCCGCAGTCAGCGAGTCCCCCCAGGCGGTCACCCCAATCTGATTCTTCCCGGTTTCCTCCCGGACAATCTCCCTCACTTCGTTCCGAACCGTTACGGAGAGTTCGGAGGCTATGACCCGTGTGGATTCCGGAACCCGGTCAAGGGCCATGAGGTCGTCAAACGGGGCTATTTTTCCTGATATGTTGTAAACAACCAGACAGACATAAAAATATCCCCTGCCAAAAGTGTCGGCCCATCTGTCCTCATGCCCCGCCTTCCATTTCATAAGCAGGTTGTAGAAGTTCCATTCCCCATCCGCTGGAAGCGCCAGGTCAAGGTAGCCTCCCCAGTCCTGGATACCGGGCAGGAGATATCTGTTTGGATACTTGTCCGCGCCCAGCTCTGATGTCAGCAACCATGTGCCTCTCAACTCCTCCATGTCGGAGAAAGTTACCTTCCAGTATACCCCCCTATACCGGGAGCCTATGGTTTCCGCGTCGATATTGGAGGTCAGGCGGATAGTCCGTGCATCTACGGGATTGATGGTCATGGCCTCCCTGATGTAACCGGATGGTCCGAGGTCCCTGAATACCGCATCCTCTGCAAGTCCTCCGATCTCCCATCCGGCATTTGTCGCATTTTTCGCGTTGTCGGCATGTTTCGCATCGGCAGCCCTCTCCGAATACCCGGAGATATCCGAATAGTCGGAGGTGTCGGACGTCTTCGCCGTCTGTGCATGTATGACATCCGATGTATAGAACTCCCTGACTTCCAGCGAGCCGGCGGATGAAAGTGCGTTGGCATCCAGTTTGCCTTTCAGAACGATATGTGTGTAAACATTCGTGCCGTATACGGCACCGGCGTCCGCCCAGTCCTGTTCGGAAAACGAGCCGCTATAACGACCTCCTGCCGCTATGGTTACTGACTTTGAGGCGATATAGCCTTTGGACCAGTCCGCAGAACCGCCGGTGACACCAATACCCACAACCATGTCGGAACTGCCGGTATTATATATCTCAAACCAGTAATTAGATGATATTGTAAGCGGAAGGGATGCTGACGAGCGTACATAGCATGTCGCGATCTTGGCCGCACTTTCGTCCCATGATATCTTCGTCATATACTCAGCCGTTTCAACAGTGATGCCAGGACCGGATGGAAAAATTACGGAAAGCGGCAGTTTCCTGATGATATTGGTATAAGCCGTGACCTCCTCCCTTATCAGTTCTTTTGTTTTGGTGACACCGTCTGTCAAAGAGACACCCCATTTGGGGACCGAACCGTTGAACGAGCCTGCCGACAGGTATATTGTATGACCGCTGGGAACGATGAACAGGCATTCACCCCTGCACCGGCCCTCATATATGAGAGAATTGTCATTGTCTCTGAAGATGGCGACCGATCTGTACAAGCCTGTACCTATACCACTGATATTGGCATAAACCACGTCCTCCCTGTTGTTGCTACCGTCATTGGTATGGTAGTAAGTGGTGAACTGGCTGTGCGATTCGTTTTCCACGTACTTGTCTCTGGAGGTTCCTAATATTGTCAGACATTTAAGGATGCTTCCCTCAAAATCCGTTCCGGTACCTTCCTGATATTCCTGTCTGGTGAAAGGAACCGTATAGATTCCCATTTTGGACAGATTGGTCAGTTCCGCAGTCAGGCTCTTGCGTGTTTTGGGATTGACCACTGCATCATAGATGGTAGCCGGGAATATGGTTTGTCCACCCTTGGTCAGTTTATGCATTTTTACCATAATATCTCCTTTCATCCGCCTAAGTTCCGGGGGAACTTGGATGATAAATTGAATATCAATTGATAATATCATTTTATTGGATGGTGGTAGATATTCAGTAGAAATAGGCGTTTATATGTTAATATTTCTACTAGATTTCTACTATTGGGTTTGGCGGAAAGCCTTATAATTAATTTTTCTTGTCTTTTTATACATTGTTATTTATTGGTTGGTTTGTGTCTGTTTTTATAAAGCAGCATAAAAAAATGAAGAAAGAAACAAAAGAGGAAGTGCAGATTTATACAGCGGTAGGTATGTTAATGTCCGGTGTTGGTTTGTCTGTGGCGGGGTTCATTGTGGAACCGACAGGTCAGATACATGAATCCGTATTGTGGTTTTTTGCTCAATGTTTGATGTATGCCGGAGGCATATTTGGTATCGGAGTTTATGTAACAACCAAGTTTAACCATTTAGTGGATAAATTAAAAGATAAGGAGGAAAATAAAAATGGCTGATGTGAATAAACTTGCACCGTTTATACTGAAATGGGAAGGCGGTTTTGTAAATGACCCTGACGATTTGGGAGGGGCTACCAATATGGGCGTGACTATCGGCGCATGGAAATCGTGCGGCTATGACAAGGATGGTGACGGTGACATAGATGTGGATGATCTACATCTGCTTACTCGTGAGGACGTTGTTAATCGTGTTCTCAAACCGTATTATTGGGACAGATGGAAAGCTGATTTGATACAGGATCAGTCTGTGGCAAATATTCTTGTGGACTGGGTGTGGGCATCCGGTGCGCACGGAATTAAGATTCCTCAACGCTTGCTTGGTGTTACGGTGGATGGCATTGTAGGTCCCAAGACCATTGCCGCGGTAAATGCCAAGAATCCGCGTGAGTTGTTCGACATGATTAAGATTGCCCGGTTTGACTTTATTGGGGATATTTGTCTTCAGCGTCCGACCAATAATAAATTTAAGAGAGGGTGGATGAACCGCATAAATGATATCTCTTATGTTGGTTAGAGTTATGAACTGGGTAAGCCGGCATATATTGCTGGCTCCTTTCATGTGTCTGTTCCTGCTGTTCGGATCATGTGGCAGCTCGTATAAATCTGTCAATTCAGACACAGAAGTAATCAGGAAGGACAGTGCCAATGAATCGGTCAATATCGTACATGGTTCTACTACTTCTTTAAGAGAGCTGATAAGCACTAATGGCAGCTATGTGATTGATTTTCGAGTTTATGATACTCGAAAACCGCCCGATAGCCTGACTGGGAAACCTCCGTTATTGGCTGACGGTCATGTGGAAGGTGATTTCAATAAGAATGAAAAGAAGGAAACTGTAGTCAATGACAGTACGGAGATAAAAGCCGACAAGGATATTACTTCCGATATTCATGAGGAAAAGCGGTCAGAAAGCATAAAGGATAAAAAAGAATCCACGTTGCCTGAACAAATCGGTTTTGCCTGTGTTTGTGTAACCGTTTTGATTGTCGTTATGTTGATAGTACGAAAACATTGGCGCAACAGACAATTTTCATCATAAGACTTTAAATTTATAAATTGGACTGCCTCGGCTCGTGATGAGTCGGGGCTAAACAAATAAAAGTAACTGTGACAGCAAACGGCTTTGATCAATTGATGCAAGGAGAGTTCTATAAAATAGAGATATAAATAAAAATCCTCGTAGTTGAACCGCTACGGGGATCGTGTCAATAAAACAGACCATCACAGTGTGATGATGAGTGAACCAATCTTTTTGCTAATATCCTGTAACGCGAGGTTTAAGGTTTTAATATCCTTTTCGTTAAGGGTATATATCTTACCTCTTACTTTATAACCGTAAAGACGTTGTTGCAACCAAGCGGCACTTTTCCCGAAATAGTTCCGGGCGATATATGAGACAGGTATTATTTCCTTTACGTTTTTGATCTGATTCTGGAATTCCAAATAGCGGGTCATGTTTTCCAGTTCATTATTGATTTGTTTGTATCCGTTTAGGGTAAAGTTATAAATAGCCTCATTATCTTCTTCGCTGGCGTAATGTTCTCGGATGTAGAGAAACTTCTTTTCGAATTTTTGTTCTCTGTCTTCATCTGTTGAATGCATGATCTCTTCCAGCTCCTTCAATTCTTTTTTGATGTCTGACATATTATATAGGGTTATGGTTCTTGTTTTATTGACATTGTAAATATACATAGTAAATTTATTATGTATAAATAATACAGAGCAATTTTACTATGTATTAATCTTCTTTTATAAGTTTCCTTCAAAATGTTTTGTTTCTTCATGTACTGTCATATTATCTCCTTTCAGATATTTGTTGGTAGTGCTAATATCCGCATGGCGTGCCTGATCACGGGCTATCACGATGCCTTCGGCATTTGCCAGATCGCGGATGCCGGAGTCCTTTAGGCTGTAGAACTGATAGTTTTTGGGGAATCGCAAAAAAGCTCGTACTTTGTTGAAATATTCTCTGAAAATGCGTGAGTCTGCTTTTTGAATAGAGGGCTTGAAATCCTTGCCAAAAAGGTAATGGTCTGAACTGTTTCTGAAGATGTCTAATTCAATCATCAGTTTGACCAAACTGTCATTCAATCCGACCATTCCGTCGCGTCGGTTCTTGCTGATAGTGGATGATACAAATACTTTTTGCTCCTTAATTTTAATGTCTCCTAATCGGATGTTGCTTAACTCGTCCGGACGGATAAAGGTATAATATTCCATTTGACAGGCTAATAAAAAGTGTTTGTTGGTCTCTTTCAGATATTCATGTAATTGTGCAAGATCCTCTTTCGTAAGTGCGGAGCGGAATTTCGTTTCTTCCGCTAAAGAGCGGATCTTGTCGGTCGGGTTGTCCTCGATATATTTTTTTTCTTGCAACCAGGTACAGAAGGTAGACAACCAGGTGCGATAGTTATTCCGTGTCCGGGCACTGGCATCACGGTCTAATAAGATATAATCCAAAAAGTCACTTATGTATGCTTGGTCGAATTGATACATATACATAATAGGCAGGTGCCTGCTGTTATTATATTCTAACAGCATGTTTAATTTTGATTGGTAATCATAGAGTGTCTTCTGTTTTAGCGTTTTGGCAGAAGTGAGTTTTTCCAGATACTTGTTATAGATTTCTGTGACATAGACAAAGTTTGCACATTGTCTGTCTGTTGTGGCTTCCGCCCATGGGTTCCAGCCGTTCCTGAGGCGTTGTGTGGTGACTGTTATGATTTCAGCTGCTCTTTTCTTACGTTCCGAAATTTTTGCGATTGAGTCCAACATGAATTTTTTTCGTTTCATACTTCCTTCTAGCGGATCGTAGCACTTGAAATCCACATACCAGTTTTTGCCAGTGTGCAGTTTGGGGAGAGTGTAGGTTACAACATCATACAGAGAAGTTCCTTTTCTTTTTCTTTCTGAAAACATTTTTTTTATACGTTTTTCGAGTTCGAAAACGTATACCGTTAATGAATTCAATTATTTTTGTCCGACTTTTGTCCGACTGTTTTAAAAGTAAAGAGGATAAAAGATTGTGATTCAATCATTTATCCTCTTTTTAGTTGCGGAGGCCTGACTCGAACAGACGACCTTTGGGTTATGAGCCCAACGAGCTACCAACTGCTCCACTCCGCGATGTTGTGTTTTGATTACGGGTGCAAAGGTACGGCTTTTTTTCTAATCTCCAAACTATTTCTGTATCTTTTTCTCAAATAAAATAATCTTTTTAGCTAATGTGTTGATATATAGAGCGTATACGATATGTTAATTAACGTTTGCTTCAAGATTATACTTTATTTGTTTGTGTGGTACAAAGAAAAAATGTAATTTTGCTCACATATATATGTAATGTGCAATTGAACTTATATGGCAGTATCAAAGACTAGGGCTAAATTGGTAGACGTCGCCCGTCAGCTTTTTGCGAAGAATGGGGTGGATGATACGACAATGAATGATATAGCGGTGGCTTCCAAGAAGGGAAGACGCACGCTCTATACGTATTTCAAGAGCAAAGAAGACATTTATATGGCAGTGGTGGAGTCGGAGTTAGAGATGCTGTCGGGGGCTATGGAGAAAGTGGCTGAACAGGATATCGCTCCTGATACGAAAATACTGCGGCTGATAGAAACACATCTGGACTCTATCAAGATGGTGGTGTTCAGGAACGGGACTTTGCGTGCCGGCTTTTTCCGTGATATATGGAGAGTGGAGGCGGTGCGGAAGAATTTTGACCGGACGGAAACAAAGCTGTTCAGGCAGGTGTTGACGGAAGGAAAGGAAAAGGGAATCTTTGATATAGACAATGTGAATATCGTGGCGGATATTGTGCACTATTGCGTGAAGGGCATTGAAGCGCCTTATATACGTGGCCAGATAGGTGAGGAACTGGACGATGAGACAGGATGGGCATACGTGGCAAAAATTGTGTATGGCGCATTGGGGCGTAAAGAACAGAATAAGGAATAAAATTAACTTTATAATTATAAAATCAAAAATTATGGGATTATTAACAGGAAAGACTGCGATTGTGACAGGTGCCGCTCGTGGTATTGGTAAAGCGATTGCATTGAAGTTTGCTGCCGAAGGAGCAAATATTGCTTTTACAGACTTGGTAATTGATGAAAACGGTCAGAATACAGAAAAAGAAATTGCTGCGTTGGGTGTAAAGGTGAAAGGTTATGCTTCTAATGCTGCGAATTTTGAGGATACAGAGAAAGTGGTTAATCAGATTAAGGATGATTTCGGTTCTGTTGATATTTTGGTGAACAATGCAGGTATCACGAAAGATGGATTGATGATGCGTATGAGTGAGGCGCAGTGGGATGCGGTAATCGCTGTGAACTTGAAGTCTGCCTTTAACTTTATCCACGCATGTACTCCGATCATGATGCGTCAGAAGAGTGGAAGCATTATCAACATGGCTTCCGTAGTGGGTGTTCACGGAAATGCCGGTCAATGTAACTATTCTGCTTCAAAAGCCGGTATGATCGGTTTGGCTAAATCCATCGCTCAGGAATTGGGCTCTCGCGGTATCCGTGCCAATGCCATCGCTCCGGGATTCATCATCACGGATATGACAGCCAAATTGTCTGACGAAGTAAAAGCTGAGTGGGCCAAGAAGATTCCTTTGCGTCGTGGAGGTACTCCTGAAGATGTGGCGGATGTAGCTACTTTCCTGGCTTCTGATATGTCTTCGTATGTATCAGGACAGGTTATCCAGGTTGACGGCGGTATGAACATGTAATATGACAGTTGTTTACGAGGATAATCATATTGTTGTAGTCAATAAGACTTCTTCCGAGATCGTTCAGGGAGACAAGACCGGTGATACTCCCTTGTCGGAGATGGTGAAACAATACCTGAAAGAGAAATATAATAAGCCGGGAAATGTTTTCATTGGAGTGACCCACCGCTTGGACCGTCCCGTCAGCGGGTTGGTGGTGTTCGCCAAAACGAGCAAGGCATTGCCCAGACTGAATGAGATGTTCCGTAATGGTGAGGTGAAAAAGACCTATTGGGCCATAGTGAAAGAATGCCCCAAGGAAACGGAGGGCGAGCTGGTTCACTATTTGGTGCGTAACGAGAAACAGAATAAGTCTTATGCATACGATAAGGAAGTAAAGAATTCCAAGAAAGCTGTACTTCATTATAAACTTATCGGCCATTCTCAGAATTACTATTTATTGGAGGTGGATCTGAAAACCGGAAGGCATCATCAGATTCGTTGCCAGTTGGCCAAGATGGGATGTCCCATTAAAGGTGATTTGAAATATGGCTCTCCACGTTCCAACCCGGATGGCAGTATCTGTCTGCATGCCCGGACGGTACAATTCGTTCACCCTGTGTCGAAGGAAATGATCCGGTTGACTGCGCCGGTACCCGAAGGTAACTTGTGGAACGGTTTTGAGATAGACTAAAGATAGAAAACAAAAAGGGAATGCTTCACAGCATTCCCTTTTCTTACTTTTAGGCATCTTTCATTTACTTCAAAACTTCTCCGCTTTCGCTGAAAAGTACAGTGCTTTCAGTTCCCTCTTTATCAGTTAAAACAACCTTGTAAGTTTTAGTTCCATCTTCGTTTGCTTCTACGGCAGCTTCTTTGATAGTAGATTCTGCATAGTTCTTTGTGATAGCTTCCTGCACGGCAGCCGGAAGGTCTTTCACTTCAATAGGGGTAAAATCATTTATCATAGTTATGGTCACAGAGTCCACCATAAAGTTGTCGGCGAATGCTACTGATGTTCCTAATCCCATTACCAATGCTACTGCAACAAATAACTTTTTCATAATTGTAGGTTTTTACTGTTAATACTATGTTGTTTTGTTTTCTCTGATAACAGAATGACAATATCTGTGCCAGAAAATAGATTGAATCTTTAAAATATTGATAATTAATGGATTACTCTTAGTGGAGGATGAAAGGAACATGGGGATAAGTGTGGAACATGGGGAATGCTTTGTGGAATTATTCCACATATCCGGCGGGAAGATGAGTTTATATGCTGTAAGGCTGTGCCCGATAGGAACAGTAGGGGCAACAGCCTTACGGTACAGTAGCTTCTTGTTGGTAAAGTTATTGAATATCGTACAGTTTCAATTTGTTATATAAAGTCTTCCGGTCTATGCCTAATAAGATGGCGGCTTTACTTTTATTGTTTCCTGTCTGCTTCAATGCCTCAAGGATACGTTTCTTTTCCGCCGCTTCATCGTGCAGGCTGAACGTCTGCGGACTGGCGGACATTACAGGTTCCTGCAACTCATAACCTAATTCGGCAAGGGTGATAAAGTTGCTCTGTGCCAACAGGGTGGCACGTTTTACTATATTCTTCAGTTGCCGGAGATTTCCGGGCCATGAATACGTTTGTAAAGCTTGGCTGGCAGCGGCGTCAAACCCTATCAGCTGGCGGTCCAGTTCCCTGTTTGCCTGGTCCAAAAAAAAATTGGCGAATAGCAGGATATCTTCTTGCCGTTCTTTTAATGCCGGCATACGAAGGGTAAATTCATTGATACGGTGGTAAAGATCTTCGCGGAAGTTTCCTTTTTCAATGGCTTGTTGCAGGTTCTCGTTGGTAGCGCTGACCAGCCGCACATCTACCTCTATTTCTTTATTGGAGCCGACCGGACGGATGCGTCTTTCCTGCAAAGCACGGAGCAACTGTATTTGTACTTCATAACTTAAGTTGCCTATTTCATCCAGAAACAAAGTACCTCCGTTGGCTTCTACGAATGCTCCTGTTTTGTCGTTTAACGCCCCTGTGAAGGAGCCTTTTACATGACCGAAGAATTCGGAAGCCGCCAGTTCTTTGGGGATAGAACCGCAGTCTATGGCAATGAACGGTTTGTCGGCCCGTTTGCTTAGCTGATGAATACGGTGCGCCACATACTCTTTACCTGTTCCGCTGGCACCGTTTATCAGTACGGACATGGGGGTGGGAGCTACCAGACCTACATAATTGTAGAGTTGGCGCGCCGCCTCGCTTTCCCCCTCCAGGAAATTAGAGGGAGGAACGGTTGCACTATGGGGAACGGCTTTGCTCTTGGATGCTTTGGGCGTGACTGTGTTCTTTTCTATTCCTGCCGGTGTAGGTAAAGCTTTGTTTTGCAATGCCTCATTAATTTTCTTCAGCAACTCATCCGGTTGTACCGGTTTTGAAATGTAATCACTGGCTCCATGTTTTATGGCCTGTACAGCGCTTTGGATGTCAGCATAGCCTGTCATGATGATGAGTGGGATGTTGTATTTCTGTTCTTTCATCCATGAAAGCAAGAAGATACCATCTTGATCGGGCAGGCGCAGATCAGACAAGACAAGATCGTATGGTTGTGCGTCCAGTTGTTTGCGTGCGCGCGCATTACTGCTTGCTGTATCAACCGAAAATCCTTTTTTACCCAGCCAGGTTTTCAACATGGTGGCAAAAGTCAAGTCATCTTCTACTATCAGAATGGAATGTGGCATCTTTATGTGTTTTTTATTCGTACAAAAATAAACTTTTTTCACGGTGTGCCGAAACACGGACTCTATTTCTAATACCTTTTAACTTAACAGGGTTTAATTCTTCATTCTTCATCCGGAATTTCAATCTGTTTTTGTGCTTCGTCAATTACTTTTTCTATTTCTTTTACTATAAAGTTTGTTTTCTCTACCGCTTCTTCACTGATTTCAGCCGTCCCTCGTCTTTGTTCCATCCATGTCAGTGCAGGAATGCAACGGGTGGCTCCCAGCATGGTGAACAGCGGCAACAGTTTATGAGCTATTGCCGTGATGCCTTCCATATTCCTTTTCGCCAACGCTTCTTCCATATACTCTCGGTTCTTTTTTGTTTCGCTGATGAAGGTGCGGAGTATTTCTGCGGCTGCTTCCGGATCATCTTCCGAGAAGGCGGTCAGGGCAGAGAAATCCAACGTTTCTTGTTGGGGATGGTTTTCTTTGGCCGGTGCTGTGTGAGGAGCCGGATTTCCTGCGGCGGATACGTCCTTTCCTGTGGCCTGGAAGATGGCTGTAAACAATTCGTTTATGGTGAAAGGTTTGTGCAGGCAACCGGCAAAGCCATGTGAACGGAAATAATTTTCGTCCATATCGCTACGGGCGGTCAGCGCGATCACCGGCAGGGTTTGCACCCATGATGTGTCCAGCGTGCGGATGGCTTTCAATAAATCGAATCCGTTCATGGCAGGCATCTGTATGTCGGTGAGCAGGGCGTCGAAGCGCTTGTCTTTCAATTTGTTGAGAAGCTCTTCGGGATGATGGCAGCAGGTCACAGTCACTCCGGGGCGTTCCAGCATGGCGGTGGTAAGCTGTAACTGTATGCGGTCATCGTCAATTAAAATCAGGTGGATCGGCTCACTGTCTTTGCGGGGAGTGTCTATTTGCCGGATTCCGGTTGCGTCAGGGGAAGCAGGAGTATGTTCCGCTTCCGGTCCGGAGGGATTTTTATCCGGATGGGAAGGCCCCTCAGGCAAAGGCAGATATACATGGAATCGGCTGCCTTTCCCTTGTTCGCTTTCTATCTTGATATCTCCTTCGAGCAGAAGCACCAGTTTACGGGTGATGGCCAGTCCCAAGCCGAATCCTTCTTGTCCTTGTGCGTTGTGGAGCCGGGTGAATTCCTGAAAGATACGTTGTTGCTCTTCTTGGCTGATACCACATCCTGTGTCACTGATACTGAAATGCAGTTGGCCGTTTTCCAACGCTGCTTGCAGAGTGATGCTTCCTTCTTTGGTGAATTTCAGTGCATTGGATAGCAGATTCTCTGCTATCTGGCGGATACGGAACGGGTCTCCTATGTATACGCGGTTTAATGATTCGTTGCAATGATAGTTCAGTTCCAGCTGTTTGGAGTCCGCCATCGGTTTGAAGCTGATATAAATGGTGTCGAACAGTTGGTGGGGGTTGAATGATACCCGGTTGATGTCCATTTTATGTGCGTCCAGCCGGTGGTAATCCAGCAGGGATTTGACTAGGCTGAGCAGGTGATTGGCTGAACTTTGCATATTGTTCAGATAGAAACGCTGGCGTTCTTCGGTAGTGATCCGTTCCAGCAGGTCGGTATAGCCCAAGATGGAACCCACGGGGGCCTTGATATCGTGTGTGATAGTCAGCATCAGTTTTTCACGCGCCACCAGCAAGTCTTCGGCACGGCGTTTGGCTTTTTCCAGTTCTCGGCGGTAGTGGTTGCTGCGAGTGATGTCCCTCCATATCAGGACCAGGAAGAAAATAGCCAGAACCACGGCGACAATGGCGATTCCTGCCACTGTGCGGATAGAGCTTTGGCGGATGTATTCCTCTTGTATATGTTTGTTTTGTGCCAGAGCCTGCTCTTCTTCCTCTATGGTACTTAATAGCTGATTGACTTTCTGACTCAGTTTCAAGCCACTGAGGCGCAGGGACTGGGTGCGGCGATTCACCATTTCCATCCGTTCCTGATGGGTGTCGGTCACCCGGCTCTGTATGTCTTTCAGCATGGTGACCACCGTGTCTGCCGGGCTGTATGCTTCGGTCAGCGTATCGGTATATTCTTCCTGAATCACATTGCTGACTTGTGTGGAATCCGCTTTCCCGGGTGCGAACACTTCTCCCAGTCGTTTGAAGAAGCTTTTGGGCTTTTTGCGGATAACGTATGAATTGGTGTGTGTGATTACTTTTTTGCGCACGTGGGGAAGGCTGAGTAAAGAGTCTTGCTCGGCAATCAGTTCGTCGATATGCTGTTTGTAAATTTTATCTGTTCCGCCGTCCTGAATTGCTTTTAGCAGGTTGCGCATATTCCGTTCTTTATCCATGAAAAGCATTCCCACCGTATCCAGCCGTGCCAGTTGTATGCTGTCGGTCAGCAGTGTGCGCAGGGAGTCCAGCGCTGTGTTGGCCTGTTTCATGGCACGTTTGTATCGGTAGTACTGTCCTAGTTGTCCTGTACTGAGTGATTGTCCGATAACTTCCGCCTGATAAAGCTGGCCGATAATCTGATTGGTGACATGGCGCCGTTGGCTCAGGATGGCTTCATCATCGCTGGTTCCGGTCAGTGACTTCATCTCCTGATAAATATATCCGATGGATATAAAGAGCAGTGCAGTCAGCAGGATATAGCCGAATGCAACTTTCAGCTTGGTGGAACGGTTGGGCAGGCTCATGGTGGTTTTATTTTAATTTCGTATCACGGTTAAAGCGTAGGTAATAGAGTATTCCGGCTGTAGTCAGTCCGAAAGGAAATGCCATCCATATTCCTATAATTCCCCAGTCCATGATGAAACCGAAGAAATAGCCGGCCGGCAGGGAGATAAGGAAATAAGCGATGAATGCGATATACATCATGGGTTTCACATCTGCGATTCCACGAAGGGCATTGGCAAAATTTATCTGTAATCCGTCACCAAACTGGTAGATGATGAACGGAATGATAAGTTGTGCTACCATCACGCTGACCGCCGGACTGTCACTGAACCATCCTCCCAGTTCGTTACGCAGCAGGAAGATGGGCAGGGCTCCTATTAGTGCGATGAACAGCATGATATGGAATCCGGCGTATGCCGAGCGCCGGACGTTTATCCGGTCATTCTGTCCGCGGAAGTTGCTAACCCGCACAGCAACGGCTGCTCCCATGCCATAATACATCATAAAGCAGATTTGGGAAATGGCGAGCATCACTTGGTGGGCTGCCAGAGCGGTAGTCCCGATCCATCCCACCATAATGGCGCTGAGGCTGAACGAAGCGGTTTCCATCCCCATCTGCATGGCAATGGGCCATCCCAGTTTGTTCAGGTGCAGGAAGTCTGCCCGGTTGAGCGCATTGTGTAGAAATCCTTCTTTATAAATATGATAACGCCGGGTACAGAAAAAAATGACGGCGAACACGACCACCATCATGATACGGGAGGCCAATGTGGAAATTCCCGCTCCCAGCAATCCCATTTCGGGCATTCCCAGTTTACCGTAAATCAGGATGTAGTTGCCGATGATGTTCATCACATTTCCTGCCAATAAGATCCACATGGAAACGCGGGTGTCGGTTATGCCATCGGCAAATTGCTTGAAACCGTTGAAAAGCAGTACAAACAACAAGGATATCAGTAAAACGATGAAGTAGGGACGCATTAAAGGCAGCAGTTCTTCGGGTTGCCCCAGCCGGTGGATATTCAGATAGAGTATCCACATGATGAGTGTGAGCAATACTGCCAGCAGTGTATTGGCAAACAGGCTGTTCTTCAGCATCCGTCCCACTACATGGGTTTCTCCCCGTCCGAACAGGCTCCCCACGATAGGGGTCAGCCCGTATGAGAATCCGGTAGCGAAAATAATGGCCAAAGTAAACATATTGTTGACAAAACTGGCGGCGGCTAATTCATTCGTGCTGTGATGGCCTATCATTAATGTATCGGCAAAACCCAGAATGATGACACCTATCTGGCCGATAACGATAGGGATACCTAAAGTGAAAAGTGCTTTGTAATGTTGCATGGTTAATAAATTGCTAATGTGCCAATATGCCAATATGCTAATTTGCCAACTAGCTGCGCTGTGTTCCGCATGGCGCATTGGCAAATTAGCATATTATCAGGTCGGCAAATTACTTTTATAGTAGAGTGTGGAACAATTTTCCCGCACAAATGTTTTTTGTGCCGCTTCTTTTATCTGTCCGGCAGTGACCGAGCGATACTTGTTTACTTCATTGTTAATATCCTCCGCTTTGCCGGTCAGTTCAAAATAAGCCAGATTGGTAGCCACATTCAGGTAATTCAGGTTATTGAATATCTGTTCGCTTTCATAGCGGTTCTTTACTTTTTCCAGCTCGTCCTCGTCCACACTTTCTTCCGTCAATGCCTTCAGTTCCTGCCATACGGCTGTTTCGGCAGCTTCCAGCGTGACGCCTGGGGCGGGTTTGCCGGTGATATGGAACAATCCCTCGTCAATGCTGCCCGAGATATAGGCGTCGATGCTGTTGAATACCTGTTTCTTTTGCACCAGATGCTGCACCAGGCGGCAGGAACGTCCGCTACTTAGCAAGTCGCTCAGCATATCAAAAGCATAATAGTCGGGATGGCGTCGTTCACAGATATGGAATGCCATAAAGAGCGCGTCTACAGGCACGTTCCGCTCCACTGTCAGCCGGCGTTCCTCCGTTTGCCGGGGTTCTGCCGGCAGTGAGCGGGGGGGTACGTTGCGGCGCGGGATAGGGCCGAACCACTTTTCGGCCAGTGCCACTGTCTCTTCAAAAGTAATATGTCCCGTTACAGCCAGAATGGCATTGTCCGGTGCATAATATTTAAAGAAAAAAGCTTTTACCTCTTCAAGGGTGGCATTGGCTATGTGGCTGATTTCTTTGCCGATGGTAGGCCACTGGTACGGATGCACCTTATAAGCCAGGGCACGTAGCAGATGCGAGGCGTCTCCGTATGGCTGGTTCAGGTTTCGCTGTTTGAACTCTTCGATTACTACTTGCCGTTGCACTTCCAGACTGCGCGGGTTAAAGTCGAGAGACAACATACGGTCACTCTCCAGCCAGAATCCGGTTTCCACATTCTGACGGGGGAGGGTGATGTAATAATTGGTTATGTCATTATTTGTCCATGCGTTATTCTCGCCTCCGGCATTTTGTACCGGAGTGTCATAGTCGGGCACATGGACAGAGCCTCCGAACATCAGGTGTTCAAACAGATGGGCGAATCCGGTATGGTCAGGATCTTCATCGCGTGCGCCCACATCGTACAGCAGGTTCAGTGCCACCATCTGGGTTGTATTGTCCTCATTGTGTATCACACGCAGCCCGTTAGACAAGGTGTATCGGTTAATGTTAATCATCTGAGTCGCAAATTACTGAATACTGGCCTTGAGAATCCGGATATTCTCTACAGGGCGGTCTGCGCGGTTCGTTTTTGCTATTTCAATATTCTCCACTACTTCCATGCCTTCGGTTACTTCACCGAATACGGTATAAGAACCGTCCAGGTGGGGAGCGCCGCCTACGGTGCTGTATGCTTTGATCTGTTCGGGGGTGAAGCGGAATTTCTCTTCTTTGTCCGCCAGTTCACGGGCTTGGGCTTCCAGTGTGTCCTGCAATTCCAGTAATCCGGCATTGTCGCCCGCCTTGCGCATCTTGTATATTTCCTTCATGTGCTGGCGTGCTAGACTGTCGAACAGGGCCTCTTCGCGCTGTTCGTTTATTTTGTTCTCCATGCCCAGCAGTTGCGGTTCGGTGAACTTACGTCCAGTAACAATATAGAACTGGCAACCCGATGAAGCCTTTTCGGGGTTCACATCATCACCCTGGCGTGCTGCCGCCAATACTCCTTTCTTGTGGAAGAATTTCGGATTGAATTCGGCGGGAATGGTGTAACCCACATCACCGCTGCCCAGCATGGCGGTATCCGATGCGTTTTTGCTGTCCGGATCGCCGGCCTGGATCATGAATTGTTTGATAACCCGGTGGAACAACGTACTGTCATATACTCCCTCTTTTACCAGTTTGATAAAGTTATCACGATGTTTCGGTGTTTCATTATACAGGGCCACTGTGATATTCCCCATGGTGGTTTCCAGTTTCACTAGGGTACGCTTTTCATTTTCCATATGATGATTCGTTTGTTTTTTCGAGCCGGCGCTGCATGCAGTCAATGCGATGAAGGCCAGGCATATTAGTAAAATTTTGTTTGAAATCATGAGCTGTTTTTTTATTTATCGGACAAATATAACAAAACTCGCTCACATACGGATGGATTTCGCAGGAATAATGCAAACTGTTGGAAATAAAGGGAGATATGCAGGTTTACTCTATATTCATCCATTGAGGGGTTTTGACCTGTTCAGCAGGAGTTAAGAGAATAATGGCTACTTATCCATTGCCGATTTGAGGTTGCAAAGGAACGGGAAAAGACCTTTTCCTCTCCTTGTTTATTATTTTCATTCAAAAATCAATAGGAATGGTATTACTTACGAATGATGCGGTTAATGAATAGCCAGCTCCCGAATATCTGAAGCAGCATGCCCGGAATACCAATCCGGAAATCCTGTGCGGCAAGCCAGAAATCTCCTTTCGTCGCCCATTCTCCCAGCATCCCGACAAGCTGATAGGCCAAGACGACCCCAAGGAGCAGTCCGGGCGAAGCTTTCCTGAAATGCGAAGCCGCATACCCGGCAACCACAGCCAACAGAACGGATTTGAGAAAGATGGCGGGGCAGTACAGCCATAGCAAGCATCCCGAACAGTCTATTTCAGTTCGACAAGTTCGTACTTCTGACTTCCCATACCGAGCTGTTCGGCATAGTCGAGTGTATGCATCCCGTGGCGCGAGTCGATACGTTCGATCAGGTGAATTTTACCGTGGTCTTCGGAGGAGCGTACCAGATCGGTGCAGGCCCGGTCAAGCGCTACCGGGTCAAGCGAGGCAAGGATACCGATGTCGCCCATCCTCGGATCTTCAGGCGAGGAGTCACAGTCGCAGTCCACCGAAAGATTGTTGGCCACACTGATGTAGAGAATCTTATCGCCGCAATGGTCCGTGACGGCTTTGGCGGCCTCGGCCATCGACTCCAAAAAGTTATCCTGTTCGGGAAGGTTACCCCAGACTTTGCTTACGTCCTTGGTCGTGCCTGCCGAATGAATCCACGCCTTGCCGCCCGACGAGGCGATGCCGATGGAGATATTCTTGATTGCGCCGCCGAAACCACCCATCGCATGACCTTTGAAATGCGACAGCACAACCGTAAAATCGTAATTCAAGTAGTTCTTGCCCACGAAATCCTCTTTCAGGTGCTTGCCGCCTTTTACCGGCAGGGACACTTCGCCGTCGGCATCCATGATGTCCACTTTCGCAATCGCCGTAAAACCGTGGTCGGCAGCAGCCTTGAGGTGTGCCTCCGTATTGGCACGTCCGCCACCATAGGCCGTATTGCACTCCACGATTGTGCCGTTCATTTTCCGTACAAGTGGTGCAATGAGTGTCGGCTGGAGAAAATTATGTCCGCCCGGTTCGCCGGTGGAGAGTTTTACCGCAACCTTTCCTTCGGCTTTACGACCGAGAGCCTCGTAGATCTTCACAAGATTTTCCGGGGTAATTTCCTTGATAAGATAGACCTTTGGGAGTTCAGATGCGCTATCCGATGTCTTGTCCTGTGCCTGTACATATCCTGTTCCTATGGTCAAAAATACCATTGCAGCCATTATCATGCTCATTATCTTTTTCATATATACTGTAATTTATCAATTAAAAGTTCAGATTTATACCTGCCATCACCGTAGCTCTCGGCATCGGGTATCCGGCATTGATTTCGTAACGCTGTGCCAGCAGGTTTTCTCCGCGTGCCCAGATGTCGAGCCATGGGGTGGCACGGAATTGTCCGCGCAGATTCCATAAGACAAAATCCTCGGTTGTAGCCGGATCTGTCGAGGTGTAAAGTCCGGCGATGTACTGTATGCCCGTCGATACCGACCAGCGTCCTTGCGTGAAGTTTGCTCCGGCATAGAGCTTATGTTCGGGAGCGGCAATCACGGGATTCTCCATGTGCAGGTAGCTGTAATGGGCATCCACCGACCAACTCTTATTGAAACGGTAAGCGACCTGTGCTTCGACGCCTGCATTGTCTATCTCTCCCGAATTCTGGTTCAGCATACCGCTTCCGCTCGGATTGGGCAGGGTCATAATCAGGTTCTTGCCATCGATATAGAAGAGATTGATGCCATACGACAGGCTTCCACCCAACAGTCTTTGCGAGAAGGCTATCTCGTAGTTCCACATAGATTCCGGCGTCAAGTCGGGATTCTGCGGCGGGAACATGTACATCTCACGGAGAATCGGGTAACGGAAACCTTTGGAGGCAGAAGCCTTCAGTTCGATGGTATGAGGCAGGTGGAATGCCAATCCAGCCTGCGGCACCCATTCTGTTCCGACACGGGAATGATGATCAACGCGCAATCCTGCGTTGAACGTGAGCCACTTCCCGACATCCTGCCGGAAGTCCACATAGCCTGCCACCTCGTTTTCATGCTTATCCACCAAATCGCTGCGTGTTCCCGCGTCTTCTCCGCTCACATATTCGCTCCATGCCTCGCCACCGTAACGGAACCAGTCGAAGCCTACGGTGATGCGGTTATCCTTGAAGAACCGGGCGCTCTGATACCATGAGATACCCATCATGTCGTCATACGAGTTGAAGCGGTCATCCTGCGGACCTTCCCCTGCGGAAGGCGTATAGCCGTCGTTAATCCAATGGTCGCCCCAGTTGTAGAAGAAACTCAACGCACCGGAAGTCTTCCCGTATTCATTTTCGACGGCAAAAGAGGTCATGCCCCGTGTAATGCGCTGGTCACCGTCCAGCAGCGGAGCCGATACCGGGCCGGGATAAGAGGCGTTGAAGTGGGTCACGTTCACGTCGGCACGCAGATTCCAGTGGTCCGTCACCTCGTAACCGATCCGGCCGTAACCGCCGTACTGCTCGAATCCCATGTCGGCACGATGCCCGTCCGTGCGGTTGTACGAGCCGCTGATGACGCTCGAAAAACGCCCTTTGCGGATGCGGTTCGTCAGTTCGGTTTCCAACGTGTTGTAGGAACCGTACCCTGTGTGCAGGTGGGTGCGAATCCCATCCTCGTGCATTTTGCGGGTCACAATATTTACTACGCCACCCATGGCATTCGAACCGTAGAGTACGGATGCCGGGCCACGCAGTACCTCCACCCGGTCGGCCAGGAGCGTCTGGTAGGCATCGGCAATCGGATGTCCGAAGATGCCGGCATATTGTGGATGCCCATCAATAAGCACCATCAGGCGGGCATTGCCGCCACTTAACCCGCGTAACGAAATACCGCCTGCCGCCCCGTTGGAGACCCCGTAGCCCATCACGCCGCGCGAAGTAGTGAACAGACCCGGAACCTGTTCCGTGAGCACAGGGAGCAGGGAAGGCTGCATCGACTGCTCGATTCTTTTCCTGTTCACTACTGAAACAGTCTGCGACAAGTGGCGTATATCCGTCTGATGACGGGTTCCGGTAACGACCACTTCGTCGATAGTCAATGTTCTTTGGGCTGACAAGCTGTCTGCCGTATCAGGTGTTTGGCCCGAAACGGTCAGGCTTCCGGCCAATATGAATGTTGCAAATAGTAAATGTTGTTTCTTCATTTATCTGAATTCATTCTTTTAGATTGTAATGTTATAAACTCTTCAATTCGGACGAGACAATCCTGTGGAGTAAGGCAATACCGGCAACAAGTTTCCAGCGGGCACCATCCCGTCTTTGTACGGTTGATAATGTGCGGGACTGCCGTACCGTAACTGACGCGTACCCCGCTATCGGCAAACAAGTCGAGGGCCGGACGGCTGACCACGTCCGCATGGAGCTCTCCGACCTCTCCCAAAATCATCAGCGCCGCAGCCGCCTTGCCTACGACTTTGTCCGCAACGGAAGCTCCTTTCAGGAAATCGGAATCTTCCCGCAGCAGGGCATACAGGTCGGCCACACCGCGTCTGTCGAAAGTTCTGACTTCTCCGTTGGAAACGACTAAAGAATGTTTCCCTTCATGCAGTAATCGGATGATATCTTCCAACATAATGTTTCAGAAACTATATTCGTCGAATGAGTTTGGCGGGATTGCCCGCGACAAGGGTATTCGGCTCCACATCGTGCGTGACGACACTGCCGGTTCCACAGTCTGTTTTGGTGCTTTCGACGGGTTACTGAAAGTAAGTAGGCTCATAAGTATCAATACTATCTG